>Ga0207841_1000077_pt1 | contig 152470 bp, 149 predicted proteins | sample HigsolmetaGSP18D_FD_184846 | JGI IMG/M metagenome (GOLD analysis project Ga0207841, IMG submission 184846) | High solid enriched microbial communities from the Joint BioEnergy Institute, USA - SP1-8-D (SPAdes) | ecosystem: Engineered > Bioreactor > SSF (Solid state fermentation) > Aerobic >... | reverse complement strand
AGGTTGCTATGTGAGTCGACCACGAGGGTCGGATTCTGTCTGAAAGGAGCGTCATTATATACATGCTAGTCTGCCTGGATCGATGAGTTCGTTTGGATCATTCTGGGTGTTTGGATCATGGAGCTTTGTTGGATCATAAGGCTTCATTGGATCAGGATGGGGGGGTTTTGATCCATTGTCACGTGCTCCCTGCATGACATACCCCTCCTTTATGCCAACTCCGGCTATAACATCATGTTTCTGATCCACAGATAACTTTGGCAATTGAAATCACACTTATTTGGAAGCTAGTCTCATCCATGTTGTAGATATCTTGTGTAAGAATTTCATAATTTTGAATAATATTATAGAATTGCTTGAACCATCCCTTGATCAGCTCTGAATCTTCACATTTAGCTTGCTGGTAATCATACTTTCAGCTGTATTTAAAGCAAAGTTTATTGTGGTGCTTAATATATTGGTTTACCCAGTTCTCACCAATGAAGGCTCTTTGAGAGAATGATAGCTGGATAAATAATAATAACTGTGTCAGATAATGTATAGTTGATATTTGTGGAGGTAAACTACATTAATCTATATCTAAAATCTATATTAAAAGTGTATTCTCTTCAGTCTCTGTCAATTTTCAATAATTGGTGATTGAATCTTTGCAAGAAGTAGTCCCACTAATATATGTTATTAAGGTGCTTTTAGGCACATCAAATATATCTGCAGCCTTTCAGATTGATGGAAATTGGCTCTTTTTATAGGTTTAAAGAGTCAATTGAAGATGTTCCTCCCTAGATATATCAGCTATTAGGTGGTGGTGGTGGGTGGTGGTAGTAGTAATAGTCAAAAACTCAGTGTTGGTGTGGTGGCTGACCAGCTCAGTGGTGTGACCAGCTCAGTGGTGGATTACATTATAGAAAGAATAATTATATGAGATAGAAGTACCTTAACAAGCTCAAGAAGAAAGAAAAAAAGCAAGCTGCTACTACTCAGAAGAAGGAAGAAGACTATGCTGTTTATTACTAGACTATCTGTTATAATAACAACTGCAGTATCCATCAGTCAGAAAAGAATGTTACTGTAACAACAAACCTAGATAACTAGATCTAATAGAGCTGTTGGGTTTATCTTGGAGACAAGAAACAAGGGGGTGAGCAATATAATAATAAAAATAGCCTGTGTTACTAGCAATGTCTATATGACAGGTTGCTATGTAAGTCAACTATAAGGGTTGGATTCTGTCTGAAAGAAGTGTCATTATATACATACCTGTCTTGCCTGAATCAATGGGTTATTTGGATCATGGAGCTTATTAAATTATAAGACCTGATAAATTATAGGGCTCAATGAATCAGGATAGCAGATTTTAATCTATTATCACATGCTCCCTGCATAATATACCTCTTTTTTATGCTGACTTCAGCTATAACAGAAGTGCAATCCTTCCTTGAATTTACCAACTTTTACCAGAAATTTATCTGAAATTACTCCAAGATTGCAGAACCCTTGATACAGCTCACCAGAAAGAAGCAGAGCTTTAAATAGAGAAAAGAACAGCAAGCAGCATTTAAAAAGTTAAAGCAAAGTTCTGTGAAGAACCTGTTTTGAAGATCTATAATCCAGAGAAACTAGCCATACTGGAAACAGATATTTTAGATTACACTATTAGAGCATGCCTCAATCAGCTAGATAAGAAAGAAAGACTACACTTTATTGCTTATTATTTCAGAAAAATAACACCCCTTAAGCTAAATTATAATATTTATAATAAAGAGCTGTTGGCCATTGTTGCAGCACTGAAGAAATGAAGGCACTATTTAAAAAAAGCCAAGCATCAGATTCTAATATATTATGATCACAAGAATTTAGTTCATTTTACCACTATCAAGGAGCTGACTTGAAGACAAGCCAGATAGACTGAGGAACTAGCACAATACAATATTCAGATTATCTATAGAAAGAGAAGAGAGAATACCAGAACTGATACTCTTAATCAGAGGCCAAACTATAAGATAAGGAAGCCTGAAGTTCAACCTGCAATCTTCAGAATTAAAGCAGATGGCACACTTGTTCTAGCCAAACAGCTAGCACTGGTCTTTCAAATTACTGGCTTGTGGGAGAAAGAAATTAAGAAAGTCTATAAAAATAACACTATAGCTCAGGAATTGATAAAGGTTCTAGAAAAATCTAAAATATTAAAACCTGCAGAAAGAGACCCCAACATAACCATAAGAGAAGGAGGTATTATTCTATATTAAGAATTAATCTATATGCCTGCCAAATTCTGAGAACAGCTAGTTAGAGATATTTATAAAGCCCCTATATATAGCTATTAAAGAATAGACAAAACCATTGAGTGAATCATCAGAAATTTCTACTTTCTGGAGCTTAAAAAGACAGTGCAGAGTGATCTCTTAATATAATTTCTGCATAAGAAGCAAGACTGCTAAACACACTTTATATAAATATTTACAGTCTCTGGAAGTGCTTAAGAGATCTTAGCAGTCCATATCTCTAAACTTTATCACTAATTTGCCAGAATCTGAAGAACCCCTGACCAAGGTAAAATATAATTTAATTCTGATTATTATGAACAGGCTTATTAAATATGCCTACTTCTTACCTTACCAGAAAACAGCCAACACAGATGACTTGATATATATCTTCTTATAGATAATTGTGGGAAACCATGACCTACTAGATAAAATTGTGTCAGACAGAGACAAGCTGGTCACATCCAAGTTTTGGCAATTCTTGACATAACAATTGAGCTCTAAACACAAGCTGTCAACAACAGCACACCCACAGACAGATGGACAGACTGAGTAGACTAATTAAACCCTGGAACAATACCTTCACTGCTACATCAATTATCAATAGAACAACTGGGTTGAATTGCTGTCTCTAGCCCAGTTTGCATACAACAGCACAAAAACTGAAGCCACCCAGAAGTCACTATTCTATACCAACTATAGGTTTGAGCCTACAGCATATTAAGAGCTTATCTCTGACAAAATTTTGGCCCAGAAAGAAATCCTTAAGGCAGACTAATTAAAGAAGCTACACTAATAATTAAGCCTAGATATTCAATTTATTACTTACTGAGCAGCCATATACTACAATCAGCAGCATTAGGAGGCATCTAAGTTTAAGAAAAAGAATAAGATCTATCTTCTCAGAAAAACATCAAAATATAAAGATCTAGCAACAAACTGGACTTCAAAAAGATTGAACTTTTTGAAATTGAAGAATGGATTAGAAAAGTGAATTATAAACTCAAATTGCCAAAAAAATATATGGATATATCTTATTTTTTATATTTTTTTGCTAGAACCAGCACTGACCCATACAACAGTTGTTACTGAAACTAAAGAAATACTGCCTGAGAACCCAGAAGTGGATCAGAAATATAAAATAGAAAAGATACTGAACAGTAAATATATAAATGATCAGTTCAAATACCTGGTTAAATAGACAGAGTATAATAATTCAGAAAATATCTGAGAATCTTCTAAAAACTGTGAAGAAAGTAAGAAACTTATTAAGAAGTTCTATTTCTAAAACTTAGATCATTCAAAACCAGAGAATCCACTACCTTGAAGAAAAAGAAATCAGCCAAGGAAAAATCCCAGGAAGGAAAATAGAATAAAGCAGATAAATTAACCCTATTTAAGACATTAGGTGAACTAATACTAATGGCTAAGTTAGAGAACACTGCCTAAGTATTGAAAGAAAAAAAATCAGCATTAAAACTCTTATAATACAGTCTTTTAGAATGAGAATTCTCAGAACCCTCAGCCTTAGTCTTTAAGCACTTTAACTCTTTTAAATTCTCAACAGCCTGAGCCTTCTTTAACAATATAAGAGCTTCATGCTGTTCCAGCAATTCTGCCTGCTTTTTGACATGTTCTAGACAGGCTGTAGAGATGCAAAGAGCTTTTATAGAAGCATGAAGAGCTTGATAAGCAGCCTCACAGTCAGCACAGACCTTATCCAGAGCTTTTTTCAATCAGTGAACTAGGAGAGTTAGAAAGAATAGAAAGAAGAAAGAGAGAAACTAACAATCAGAATTCTCTACTCTATAAACATTACAGTTGGTAAGACCTCAGCAACAGCACTCTCCACAACAGAAATAGTTGAGAAAAACCTTGTATTCCACCTTCTCACCCTTCTTTTGAAGCAAACAACAATGAGTACACAGAACAGGCATAGTCTTATCTAAGAGATCAACTTTAGTATTTAAGAAAAGGCACTCAGAATCCTGACCTATATAACAGTGTTTAGAAGATATAGCAACATTATAAGACCTACAGAGAAGAACTCACAAAAAGCAAAAAAAAGCCTAAATATAGGCAGAAGCAAAGGAGAATCTTTGAGCTGAAAATTCTTAAGAAAAGAGATAGTGTTATAGCTGGAGTTAGCATAAAGAAGAGGTATATCATGCAAGAAGCATATAATAATAAATTAAAACCTTTTTATCCTGATTCAACAAAGCTCTATAATCCAACAAAGCTCCATAATCCAAACACCCAGAATGATTCAAACAAACTCATTGATTCAGGCAGATAGACATGTATATAATAATACTTCTTTCAGACAGATTCCAACTCTTGTGGTCAACTCACATAGCAAACTGTCATATAGACATTGCTAGTAACACAGGCTTATTTTTACTATTATATTGCTCACCTTGTTTCTTGTTTCCAAGATAAATCAACAGCTCCTTTAGGTCTAGTTATTTAGGCCTGTCATTACATTGTCCTGAGAAGATTCAGGAATTTTAATATTAAGAAGAGAAAGTGAGAACACTAAGATCTTGTTGACTTAATTATCAGATAATTGCAGAAGAAAAAGATTCTCTAACAAAAAAAATTATTAGCTGAGATATTTTAAGTCTTGGAATTTAACTTTTTTTGTTTTTCTTTCTCTAACTTTTTAAGCTCCTCAATCTTCTTTATTTTCTGAGCAATAAAATCACTAGCTCTTTTTTGAAGAAGCTGCTCTTGCTTTTAAAAACAACAAGATTAAGCTATAAGAACTTCAATTTCCTCCTGAATTTTCATCTCTTTTGCACAGATTTTTTACTGAGCCTGAATCAATTGTCTCCATTCTGCCTCTGAAAACTTGGGTTGAGTATTGATACATTTTCAACAGGTATAGATATATTTACTGCAACAAGCAGAATCCTCTGATTTAACACAGGACTTATTAAGACAAGTATAATAATTGCAAGAAAAGACTATAGTGAACCTCTTCTTGAGAATTCAATATTTCAGATTGTTTCTGCAAATACTGAAATCAGTTGTCATTTTGACCAACACATTGGGAAAAGTGGAGGAACTAGAAAAAAAAATCTTACTAATGCAGAAAAAACTACTATTTATATCTTTTAAGGACAAAAGCCTTAAAGAAAGGGGGATTGTCAGCAAAACCCTAAATACAAGAGTTATATGGACACAAGAAATAAAGATAATCTGAACCAGTTAAATTATGTAGTGTGATGACATATCAAGAGATTGAATTATATCAAGGGATTGAATTATATCAAGGGATTTAATTATATTAAGAGATTAAACAAGCAAAGAATGTAATATAATGAAATAAGCATAAATAGGCCCAATTGCCCAAGCATGTATTTAGTCTACTGCATCTTATTCTTATACAGATCTTAGAATCAATATAGAAAATTTACTGATTACTCTTTAAAGCTTCTTCTAATCTTTACACACATTAAGAAGCCTACAGATTATCTAGTTACTTGTGAGGTTACCAGATTACCCTATATTTTGACAGTTCTTGATTGAAGATATATTTCTCCATGCTTGCAATTTCTCAAACACCCACACACACCTTGCTTCCTGCAAGAAAGGTGGTTGAAGTGTAACAACAGGTCTAGATAACTAGACCTAAGAGGGCTGTTGGTTTATCTTGAAGACAAGAAACAAGGGGGTAGGCAATATAATAGTAAAAATAAGCCTGTGTTACTAGCAATGTCTATAAGACAGGTTGCTATGTGAGTTAACCACAAGGGTCCGAATCTATCTGAAAGGAGTGTCATTATATACATGCCATTTCCCTGAGTCTTGGTGATCGTGGTGATTGAGGTCAGTCACGTGCCGATCAGTTACTACCCTCGGTCCTATAATTATCCGGCCTTTGTATGGCAAGGTCCATAACACCCGGTCCCAACCGCACGCGAAAAGAAACCGCCGTCGAGCCCCCGCGTCGATCGGGCCTTCGGTCGCTTCCCCACGGCCCGCTCCGGACACGGGACACGGCCTTCCGACTCTCGGCCGGCCCACAGGTCCCGACCTCACCACCTCTTCTTCCTCTGCTCCGTACAGTAGCATTCATGGCATGTCCTCTGTGAGTCTGTGCAAGTGCTGCGTACGGGCGCCTCGACTGCAAGCTTTTCTTTTTCTTCCTCTCTCCCCCTCTCATCTTTCTTTCTCGCAGAGATCTTGCTATCCTCTACCGTAAATGGCAAATGTCTCTTCGGAGCATTCTTTTTTGCTATAGTAGTTGACGATGTGCGACAACAGCCTTTGCTCTCTGCAGGTTCTGCGAGGCCGGGTTGTAAAGATTTAGCGACACCGCGTCCACAGGTTCCTCGTCACTGAATCCTTTAGAAACTTGGAATTCTCATGGAGGATTGGAAGAGCTCGGAGCTGCTCTCGGCCAGTGGTGGTGTCCCGTTTAGCACAACTTGATATCATGGGAGTATTTCTTTTGACAACTTGGCCATTGTAGTTTTCCATTGGCGAAACGCTACCGATATCACCAGTTCAAACTCCTCATCAACCAGGAGGAGGTCTCGGTGTTGGTCGACCCTTATTTCCCTTGGAACAAGGATATCTTGGGAAGCCTCCTCCAGAGTTCCCACAGTTGCGATCATGTTATTTCTTAATTGGTAATCACGCGTTGGCGGTGAAATCCGGCTATAGGGTTGACATGAGTGACTGTTATGGTGGCGTTACAGAATGGCTTGTCTGACTACCCACTTCAGTCAAGTCCTGGCACGGTGTTTGAAGCGGCAGATAGTTTGCATCCGCTGTGAGCTCGGGGACCCGTGAAATGCTACCAACATGTAGAAAACACTGAACAAGTCGAGTTTCTTTCTCTCGTTTCTAGCCCTCCCCAGGGAAGCTTGTTATTGTCAGAACTTTAACCAAGATCATTGAAGATCAATCTTTTGGGCAAAGAGTTGCATTAGCCGCTTTCGCTGGGGGATGGTGCCTTGTGCAGGTTCTATTCACCTTGGATCGGCCTTACCCGGACCCCCAGCTCATTCTTGTCATTACTCTGTTCATAGGTTCACTCTGTGAACAAAGCGACTTGGTCTCAGTTTCAATTGACAGACCAACTGTCCCTGAGACGTGCAAAATAATCGATGGCCTTGCAGTTCTCACTTGGAAATGCCGACCCTCAAGCAGCTGACCTGCCACGTGGAATGGCCAATCTCGAAGACTCCCTTCCGAGAATATGGCATCTCATATGGGGATGGCGTTGTGGAGAGCTACATCGCTATCCCACCTGGCTCGACGCCATTTGCTATTAGTTTGAAGTCGAAAGGCTTTATTTCCTCAGGACTCGCAATGTTTGTCTATATTGACGGTGTCTATCAATGCAATCGCAACAGATCCAATCTCAAATTTGTCGCACCCCCCGGCGACGTGATGCAAGCTCCCGCAACTGTTGAATTTAGAGTTCGCCAAAAGGAGGAACGCCTTCCAAACGGTGATTGGATAGGGAGACCATGGAGATTTGAGCCGTTGAATATTGGTGAGTTTCCTGCAACCTGGATATATCCCCCGGGCATGCATAGACAAGCGGGCGCCTAAACCTGCAAGGACCCGTGCATGTCACCGGTCCTTGCTGACATGTCATCTTTTGATCTCTTGGCTTACTCTTAATTCTTAGTTCATTCTTCCCCGGAAGATAATCCTGCGCTACAGTCTCATTTCGATCACCTTGGAACAATCCATGTCTTGGTTCTACGGTGCTTTTCTCCCTCCCATGGATATGAGGACCATCATTCCGATATCATTTCGGATGGTTCAAGGTCTCCAGAGTCTGCAACATCTCCCGTGGCTGGTGACGAATGTATGTATGCCAATTCGTTTGACAGATTTCCGCTGATGGCAGAAGCAGGGAAGGGTACTGTACGACAAATTTTTGCAGGGGCACTACCACAGCAAATGGGAGATGAAAAAGAACAGACGCCTCAAATAAACGTACTTTGCGACGGGTCGAGCGATAGAGCAAACCGTTACTTGATGTCAAATGAACAACTTGCTCCGTACGCGCGTGTTAGCCCTGCTGATGTGTCATCGCCTGGTCGCTACGAGCTGAAGCACAGGGGCAAACACAGAAATAGAACGTCACAGGGCTACAGTTGGAAGCAATCGAAAGGTAGCACGGACCGGAGAACCCCTACGAGGAATCAAAAAATGGACGAGGGCCCCGCACAAGATTGTCAGAGCGACCCCTGGCAGAACAAACTATCCTCTTCTCCGTCTGTGAATATAATGGAGGGAGCGAGCAGGGATACTTGGGAAAGCCGAAATTTTCAAGTGCCGTTGGATATCGGCCGTAAATCAACAGCAGATTCTTCCCGGCTTCAGTCGCAGGGTAGATATTCTTCCGCCACTCCGTCAATAGTGGTAAACATCAACACTGTCCCTTCATTTCAAGCGCAACCCACTAGTGATGCAAATGATAAACGATACCGTGACCGATTCACAGAGAACAGCAGCTTGGACGATGGTTGCTACATAATTTGTAATGGCCAGAGAATTCAGAATGGAGGCGGTTGGCACCGTCAGGAAAGCCCGGACAGGGAAGATGGGCAACGGAGCGACTGGAATATTGTTGACACCCAGGTAGTCGGGAACAGAAACATGGGCCGAAAATGGACGGGGAATAAGAATCACAAAAGCAAACAGACACTTGACGGTTGGAGTATTGACAACCACCAAGGCAACTCACAGGTTGAAGCGAGTGATGGTCGAAGCTACGATAATTTCATGGGATTCAGTGATCCCCAAACAGGTAACGGCTGGGAGCCCGACAATAGTCAAGACAAAACCCAATCAGAAGCGAATGCCGAGTGGACTACAGGTAATATCCAAGAAGACAGCGTTAAGGATACAGATTGGAAAGACGATCATAGCCAGAGTGATAGTCCATGGAAGCCTGATGATACTTGGAGTACCAGTGGCCCCCAGAGCGCCAACCTATTCTCAAATGACAATGACTGGGAACAGAATGATGCACAGGATAGCCAAGCCAAAATGGATGATTGGTTCAATGACGCGCTGCAGCTCACTGACGACACAAATAGAGTCAATGAAGGTAACAAGGATACAAATAAGAAGCAGGACTCCGATAAGAAGACCAATACCTGGACAGCTCAGTCTCCAAAAGACATTTCCGGAGATACCTTTGCTACGAATGATACCTGGAATAGCAATCAGTCCGTTAAGGCAAATGACGAAATTCCCAGGTCATCCAACTCTTGCGAACATCAGGAAAACAAGGAAACGTGTGATACATTTGGTTCTGAGAAATTCAGTGGCCAGATACCGAACAATCAGTCCGAGTGGCAGGCGGAGCCACCAGAAACAAGTGTGAATTCAGAGACTGCGCAAAAGGACCAGCAGACAAAATATCGGCAATTTCAATCAAATCATATTCAGCCGGATCAAGTACAGGTGTTTATATCTCCAATGACGGAACGAACTGCCAGTGATGAACCGTTCTTGTACACTGTTCCTTCGTATATTGCTGAATCCCGTTCATTATCGCATCAGGTTCAATTAGGAAGTTCGGCGGAGTACATCCATAGAACTAGGCGGCCAACCTATATGGACAGCCTGGACGAACCATACGCGAAGTTTGTCTTCAAGTACCGTCTCAAAGGTAATAATGACTGACCGTGATATTCCATCCAGAGCAAGGTCTGACGAGTCTCTGCAGAAGCCATTGAAACAAAGTTTGGCATAACAATCAAACGGGATGTTGACGAGGAGAGAAGGCGGCTAGAAAGCATACCAAAGGGTGAAATTATCACGCGACTGTTGCGTGCTGAGGTAATGAATATGTGTCATCAGAATCTCTGGAGGTTTCTCATCATACTGATGTTCTTAAAGGGGATTCTAGATGAGGTAAACACCTACTCTTCGAGTTATCAAGATCAAAACAACATGGGGTCTGTTGGCGGACGTCAGTCAGCAAATAAGGAGACGGGAGAGGTTCTAGACTTCCTGAAAACCGAAAATTTGCACGCAGAAACTGCAAGAAGTATTTGGGGAGAGACTACTCAGAAGGCGGCAGCTATACACGGTCCTTCTTTGGAAACGACAGTATCTCCACACCGGAGTAGTCCGCAGATTTTGACCAAAGGGATCCCGATTAGCCACGAACCGTTACACCTCAATACTGCAGCACATTGGGACCGCCCATCTAAGACTTTCAACAGTGGCCAATCGGCGGAGCGCGAGAACCAGTTTACTGCTATTCGGCCTGCATCGGTAAGTCAAGACCAGAATAGGCCGACTGATTTTGCAGGAGATAGTCAACGGAGTGGACATTTGACGAACTTACAGGTCGATGAGTGGACGAGCGATACTGGGCAAACTAATCACCGCACTGAAACTGGGAATCGCTCTGACAACAATGGACGCTTGTATGAGTTCGGTGGCAGCACTGACCCTATCCACTCCGCTCATCAGTATTCTGACTGGGGGTGCAGTGACTCAGAGCAGCAGGCATCAAAAGCGACCGAATCAACCGCCTGGTGAACGTGGAAAGATCAATCAGCATACAGAGAAGCCCGATATAGATATCAATCAGCGATGAAGTTGTAGGGTTGGATGATGATTATAAAATTGGTAACAGAAGTGTCAAGTGCTAAAACAAAAGATTTAGTTTCCTGTCCAAGACTCCCTAGGTGTTCTTTAGAATGTGATGTCTGTCCCGGTGGCAGTTTATTTATCTCGCAGCTAGAAACATAATGCTGTTATTATTAGAACTGCTGCTGCTTCCTATATGTAAATTTACTTGACCCTCCATTGAGGGTACTCTCTAAGGACCGGAGGTGGGGGTTTGGGCAAAGAGAGTCCTCAATGGGGCAGGAGATTTCTACTGTTCTACTGTAGTCCCAGACGAGAAGCTCGGGGCAGCTCTAGGCAGGGATTTTTGCAAGGGAGATACATGAATAAAAGAGGTTATACGGAAAAGGATGAAGGTGAAAGAGACGAGAAAGGTTCCCTAGGAGGTAGCCCGTAACCTTCGGAACTACGTCTTCAGGCAGGTTTAGCGTCAGGTTATATAAGGCCTAAAAGATGGCACACAGGCGCGTGGGCACACAGGGCCTGGTGGAACCCATAGAGTCTACGGTAAGGAGTTGTGAGGATAGCTTCCTAGGTAGATAGGACCATGGCTACAGCAGGTTATAGTTGACTTTCTTCATTCATGTTCGGTACAGGCCTAGGTAGATTGGTAGTATATTTTTCATGACCCATAGCATCATAAGTAATGCTAAGGTCGAATGGACGACCCCTGAGAGCAGGTGGCCCCTGCACGCCCACAATATCTGGCCGTAGTTCACACCTTCACTTTTCAAAATTCGTTTACTTTTTTTCTGTTAAAACTTCTAATGTTACACACCCTTCGATGCCCTCGGATTTCTGGGAGAACCGAGCGCAGATACCAATACTTGAAGAAACCTAGCCAATAACCTAATCCGCTTGCGACTGATCCTTGAGCGCCGTGCCTTTATGATATGGAGCCTTTCGATCCACAAGCAAAGTAAAATGAACAGGAGACAGAAATCCCATGATTTCCAAGAGGCCAAAAATAAGGAAAGAAGAAAGAAACAAGAAAAAAAAATTATGAGTGCAAAGAGCAAGGCGCTTTTCCTTCTGCTCCCAATTGTTGCTAAACGGCAGCCAGAAGACAGGTCCAAGGCTCTCTGGGGACGGGGAAAAGGCCGGTGGAGCTGCACTCCACCAATGTATCACCAAAAGACGAAGAACTAGTTAGTACACGTGCGTAAATCTCTGGCCTCTAAATAAGATAAAAAAGCCCATACAACCACAGATAAATAAAAACTGCGGTAGGAGAGTTGTCAACAGAAATCGAGTTCCGCGTTCGATAAAACATGTGTGTAGACGACTCGGATCTCGAACCTAAGTAAGTGACATATTCTATCAAATGCCAGTCCGGACCTTGAGAGTCTATCTAGACCCTTTGAGATTGAAAGGGGCTTCTATGAACACGCCTTTTGAAATCATCGAAATCGAGCATGCCGGCGCATGGCATCAGAAGTATCTTGACCGTTTTGTAAATGACCACTCGTGCGGTACCACGGACCCGAGCGCTCATATACTTGCTGCCGCGGATATTCCATGTCATAATCAACATATTCTTTGGGAATATTTCGCTGCGAAGTCCGCTCAACATAGTACGTTCCGGCATCTTGAGGTTCCCGACCGCTGACCCTTACCGGAATATACTCGACGGATGCATCATATTGGGTATCCATATACCTCGGATCGTCGATATATTGGTACTGTCCTTGCTGAGGGACTCTTGAGTATGTGACCGTCTCTTCGAAACGACCACGATCACGATAAATATCAGGCCCCTGACCAGGATAGATGGGGCGCCGACGGACCGGAAATTGCGGGCTCCGCTCTCTATAATAGGAGGAATCAACCGGAATACTGTCGCGGACTGACGGTGACCTCGACCTCGGTCGGAGTGAGCCCTGGCGCTGCGCTTCATATCGGTCAAAGCGGCTGTGAGGCCGCCTAGACTCTTGATAGCTAGCGGTTTTCCTTCCATGAAGAGCGTCGCCTGGTTCTGGGGACCTTTCGTCTTGATGCCTCGAAGATGGTACGTTTCCATTACAGCGGATTTCGTGCGTCGCTCCATATTCACGATAGTTACTGGAGACAGGACTCTTGTTTCGTCTAGTCCAACCATTGTGTGAAATACCGTGGGCTGGAGTACCCCGTAAACTATTCTCTGCAGTTCCACCAGATACTTCATCATGGCGCCAACGCCGATCTTCAGAATCTGTGGGTTCGACCAATTGGCCTCCTGTAGTATCATCAATCTGTGGAATCCTTTCACGGCCATTCGGTTGATGTCCATCTGTGTCTTGACCTGGAACAAAGCTGTTCAAGAAACGCTCCGCAGCGCTCATTTCCTCTACCGGACGACCTTTCTCAGACTGTTCACTCTTCGACCTGCTTGGCTCTTCACAAACCTCTCCATCTTCGGAAGCCTTCCCTGGAGGAGATCGATGTCTGCCGGATCCCGACTTGTAGTCGGGAATTTGTTGCTTCTCTGGGTTTACGTTTAGGTACTCAGGTCTCATGGAACGATCTCGATGGAAACCACGATCCTGATAATCCGATGCACCCGACACACCATACTGATGGCGATCGGAGCCCGATACAAGTTCTCGTGGATGGGCATCATCTGGTTCTTCTATGAATCGGTGACTAGCGACAGGTCTGCCGTGGGCGGAAGCATAATCATAGGTATGAGTTACGGCTGGCTCCTGGGAAGGCTCCTGTGAGATCCCCTCCCGCTCGGATGGAGGACGAGGACTGCTATTCTCGCAGCGTCCATAATTATCACGAACTGGTTCAATGACCGCCGACCGATGAGGGTTATACTCGTCATCCCGAGGAGGTTCTAGTGATCGTTTTGTAGCATCTACCCCAGGGGAACCGGCGAGCCTCGGGAAATCGTCGACCGCCACTTCCAGAACCCGTTGGTTAGGACTTGAGACGCCTGACCTTACATCGGCTTGTCTGCTGTCCAGACCAACTAGAGAATCGGCGCGACTGGAGACCTGGGGGCCGCGGCTGTGTCTCTTAGCATCGCGAGACTCCAAACGTGGCTTATTGTGTAGGAGTGGAGTTCGGCGCCCTAAGTGGGTTGCAGAACCCAAGACGGGGAGGGGAGATGGGAAGACTTCAGGAAAAGCATCGGCCACGAGTTTCAGCTTGGCCTCATCCATGCCCGGAGCGTGAAGGAGGGAAGCCACGACGGAGGGCTCCGGCAGGTCCACCATATTAACTTTCCAGTCGAATCTCGGGGTGTCGATCCCCGACTGTGAGACCACGCTTGACTTGGTACGCTCATTGTGTACAGACTGAAAGTGACTGACCAATGCTGGAAGCGTGTACAATTTCCTATCACCACGCGATGGGAAAGGGCCCGGAAGATGCCCATAATCATTTTCGATACAAGCCCTGCATGCCAAACCACTTAGATTGCGAAGCGGTTTCATTTGCGGGTGATTGTTCAAACCCTCAGCGAAGAGAGCAATACTCGGCTCGTTGCAGAATTGCTCTCTGAACGCGCAGACGACATGATAGATCAGCACGTACGCCCGGACACTGTTCGGCAGGTCCTTGATTCCAGACGTACCATTCCATACCTCGCGGGCAGTTCTAGCCACTTCATCGAGTTGGTTTTGGTAGAGCCCGAACGACTGATTTGGGGAATTGAAAGAATGCGACTGTCCACCGCGTCTAGGGGGTCGGGGACCATTCTGATAAGGAATGTACGGTGGAGGTCCATAGCCGGGAGCTGGATACGGAGGACCGCGCAACTCATGTGGTTGATAAGAAGCTGGATATGCGTGACTGAGATACGGTGATCCATACATTGGTGCCGGAGGTACGTGCTGTTCATAAGGAGGTCCCTGGGGAAACGCCGATTGGGGAGGTGGATAGCCGTATCCCGCCTGTGGACTGGAATAGTAGTGACTCATATTTGGCGAAGGCGGTCGATATGGTCCTTGTGCATAAGGGTACGGAGCGCTATATGGAGGACGGCCATACGGTCCGGGGGACTGATGAGCATAAATTGGGGCCATGTCTGGGGGAATACGGCGGCCTTGATCTGGTCCAGGTAGATACAACCCCGGGCCGCCATGGGGCCCTGGATATCCAGACCCTTGCCCTATCCCGCCGTGCGGTATCGCATGGAAAAGAGCCTTGGCAGCATTTGGATTAGGGTGAAAAGGAGGCTTTTCCGGCCACTCTGCCCGCCAATGGACGACAACGCTGCCTAAACTGAGAACATTTGTGTGTTTTGCGGCGTAATGTTGCACAACACCTTCAAACCCATAGAACTTGGAATTGTTTTCACACCCATTACAAAGGAACAGCTCCTTCTGGAACTGTTCCGTCAATGGTTTGATTTTGGTGTCGAAGACCCATTTCATATTTTCCAGGATGAGCTTGCGCGTTGGTGGAGCATTAGGCGGATCAACCGGGATTGGTTTACCGGATGCACGAGCAAGGGCATCCTCTTCCTCAATGTGAGCATAAAACTTGTTGCGGACATACATCAATACATCGGCGGCGAATTTGGGACACTTTTCTTTGTTGAGTGCGCTTCCACCGCGCCAACCTTCGTTGATAATCTCATCGGCATACAGTGCTAGTCGATCTCGGATTGGCCTCTGGACCTCCTCCCACTCCCGGTCTAACATCTCTTTTGCTTCCTTTAACTGGGCCTCTTGTTGTCGCCGTTCCTCTGATTTGGCCTGAAGGAGCTGTGACTGCTTCAGCCGCTCTTGCTCTCTTCGCTCAGCAATCTCTCGCTGTGCAAGGAGTCGAGGTTTCAGGATCTCCCAGTCCCTGTCGGTGAATGGATGTGGGATCTGTATCGCAGCAGAGAATGATTCCATATGACTCAGGACAGCCGCAGTTAGCGGCGGGTCCAGTTCAGCACACCGACGTTCAATTTCAGCCCTGCGAAGGGCCTTCGCTTCATTCACATCACGCAGACTCCGTTCTAAACGTGGCTGCTGTTGTGTATGCGGACTGAAAGGTCGAGGGGGAAGCCTGGAACCTGCAGGGAGATATTTCAGCAATAAGATCAAATAAGTGCGGAGCACGTGAATCGTGGTCAGTCATAGCAAGACCAATTTGCCGAGCAGCATTGTAAAGACATACCATATGGGTTTGCTGCAGACGGGAAAGGACTACCAGTTCCACTGACCAGCCTTCCGTTAGTCAGTGGAGTAGTGTGTCCCGAGCCCGTTTCCATGGAAGATAGAGCCTTATTCCCAGACTTTATTGGAGATATTCGTTGTGGATATTTTTCCTGATCATGGGATCTAGTCGCTCTGACAGTCCGCAGACCGCCATTACTCTCCCATTGTTCCCAGCGGGAGGAGTCAGCTAGTCTTTCCTTTCCCTTGCTCTCCAGACCTTTAATCCATTCCTCGACTGTGGCTAACCCGAGAGCTTTTACTTCTTCAAACTTACACTTCAATTCGTCAATCTGAGGTTTGTAGTAATGTTTTGTCATGACAAGTCCCGGCGGAGGTTGATGTGAGCGGAGATTAACAGAGGGAATAAAATGCATTGTAGGGGTGACAAACGCAAAGGAAAGAGCTGGAACTAGAAATGTTGGCAGAGATGAGAGCATCAGGTCCATTTCCTAATGGGAAGCACAGTCAGTTTCCACGGTGGTGATCATCGGACTCCCTATCAAACAGACGAACCTTTTCGGTTCTTGTAGTGAGGCATTCTCCACAGGATCGTATTCCAAAGGGCCATATGATGCGGACTCCGTTCTGACCAGGACCCGCTTCCCACGGGGATGATTCAGAGATCAACGAAAGGCCACCGGCCTTTCCGCAAAACTGGCAATTTGATCCACGAACCAGTTTCCACATATCAAGCTCCGTCATGTTCTCCAGCGGTCGTGGCATACCCGGGTGGAAGACTTTGCGAGAAGCAGACCAGATGGAATTCGGACTCTGAGGTTTCAATAAACCACTACTTCCTGGAGTATCGAGGAACTTCGTCTTACTGGGTGCGAGGTAGGAATTGAAAGCCTTATTGACACGTAATAGGGTTCCAAGGGTAACTGGTGGAAGAAACGTAAAAATATGATGCCACACCTCCTTGGGTAACTTGGATCTGTCGACGGGAATACCAAGCACAGTGTCCGCAGCCGAATGGAAACCATCTGACTTTGCACGTTTGATAGGAGACAACAAGTCCGCAGGGGCAGGATTCCCGTTACCAATGCGGTCAATATCCATCTGGTTCTTCACAACGGGACTGCTCACATCACCACCCATGAGGGAACGCTTGCGCTTACGATGCGGATGCGACCATGGAGCATCCGGGTCCTCTGGCCGCTGGGATGAAGATGAAAATTGCTGGTTGTCGGAATCCATATTCGGACAAGCCGGACGGCTGTCCGGTCCATCTTGATTCCGTGGAAAGGAGAGATCCTTGGAATCGAGGGAGCCATCTAACGGGCCCTCAGGTTCAGCAGCCGTGTAAGGGTCGAAGGAAGATGACCCACTGCTCCCGGATGGACTGAGCGAGTCAGGCATGCCTGCCTGCAGTACCTGCCTGAGAACAAGCAGGTGACGGAAGCAGCCAGATGAAAGTTAAAGAAAGCCTAGGTACCGGACCCCGACGCTCCGGGTCTGCACTGCATGGGTATTGGAAGAGTGAAAGAACAAAAGCAATTGGCAAAAAGCGTCTTGCGTGGAGAACACGGCAGGCAATACCAGAAGGCCGGGAGCGACGGCCGTCTGGCAGCAGCGAGATAGCACTTGAGACTTTGGACTCGGGACTAATCTTGCGAGTACGCAAATTCCAAGCAGCTGGCGGCCAGACAATATACTCTGGGAGCAAAAGAAAAGACAACAGCTAACAGCAACAAGTGAACCAGGGGAACTGCAAGCTTGTAACAGTACGAAGAGGTCCGTACCGTAGAAGTGGGGTCTGTGAGAGCGATATGCCGGACGCAATAACGTGTACTTGGTTTGACAAGATATATATACACAAAACAGGGAAGGGTGAAAGTGACAGACAGGAAACAGATGATTTTGGACAATAGTAAATGTCCTTTTTAAGTGGATATAATGTTTGGAGAGGGATAAAGGCTTCCGGGAAGGTAAGAAAATGTGAACGGAGATGATGGAGATGCTGAAATGGATGAGCGCGAAGATGGAGATGGATGGATCGGATTCGCGTCGGGGTGGGCCACTTCTCCCTCCGGGGAGGGGAGCCGCTTCACTTTGGGCGGCCACTCAGGGCCCAGGACTCAAATGGGAGAAACAGAGCAGATAGCACGTGACTTCATGTGACCAAGCAAGTCCCTGCAAGGGTCCCCAACACCTGCGGGCATGCTGGTGACTTGTCTCTCAATGTACCCGGTACCTCCACAGTGTATGTATTACATGTTACAATACCAGTATCTGTTACAATGTTGTGATGTACCGGTGTAATAATAATCCGTAGATAGCACCAATCAGGTATGTTTCTGACGTACGCCTCCAAGCCACACCTCCACTGCTGCAGCCTGCACGCCGCGTTCAGCCTGTCTCGCTCCATCTTCATCTCAACCGCCAGGCGGGTGCAGCCCAAGCAACAGCATAATCTGTTTCTACTGTCGAGTCTACCCACTACCTGGGTATTTAGCTCTGAAAACCTTGACATATATACCTGCAAGCCTTTCCCCCCGCGATCTCCGCTATTCTATTCCCGAAATCGGAGAGCGTAGTCAAAGGTGAGCTCCAAGCATTGACCTTGGGACCTCCTTATCCAATCCCTCCGCTCTTGCACAATTCATAACCAACCCATGAGACACTTTTCAACTTGCTTATGCTTAGATCATACAAACAGTCTCCCAGTTAATATCTCTACGACTTTTAATATCCTTAACTGTCCACTGACCAATTGGTACTGTGCAGTCTCTGAGCATCCTGGTCCTGAGGCTCCCACGGCCCTCTACCCTGACGGTCAGCCCTTCTCTTTTCCCATTTCGCCTGACTTATATCTTTCCGTTATGGCTTCTCTCAATCTTTCCACCAATGGGCCCACGATATCCAAGAGCTACCAGTCTGTTGTAAACGCCCCGGCCCCGTCTGGCCCTGCAGCCTCCTCTCCTACCTACGCTCAATGGGCCGTCTTTGCTGTCTCCACGCCCCTTGTCAGTGCGTTCCAGCAAGATACAGGCAACAAGGAGAGCATCCTGAAGGTTCAGAGTTCCGGAGGTCGGTCAGATACTTCAAAGCAAAACCTCTTCTCTTTCTATGGGGCCAGTCTAATGGATCTCGCGCAGAGGGTGAATTGACGGAACTAATCGAGGAATTCTCGGAGGGAAGGATACAGTTCGCCTTTGTCAAGGTCAAGGATCCCAACACGGGTCTTCCTAAGAACGTCCTCATCGGCTGGTGCGGTGAAGGAGTGCCCGAGCGGACCAAGGGATATTTCACAAGCCATCTGGCCGCCGTCTCCAAATTTCTCCATGTGAGACCGCCACTCATTTTCCTGGCATTGTAAACCTCCGTTGGACTAACGCAGACAACCGCTTTAGGGGTATCACGTTCAAATCACCGCTCGTTCCGATCGAGACTTAACCCCAGAGGGTATCATTCAGAAAGTTGCAGACTCCTCTGGTGCCAAGTACTCGTCCGGCGCTGCTCCTCCCCCTGCGAGCGCCACTTCCAAGCCGCCGATAGCGGCCAAGCCGGTCTTTACGCCAACCCGCCTCGGTGGAGTTGGTTATAAACCTGAGCCAGCCAACCGTCGAACAGTGGCTCCAAGCGATGCAAATGTCGACGAAGACGGTTGGGGCCCCGATGCGCCCCCAGTGACTAGAACAGAGCTCGAAAAAGTCCCCCCGGCCTACCAGCCTACGAAGGTGAATATGCAGGAGTTGAAATCACAGAAACAATCCGTATTGGTATCCCAAACCGATCCCGTTGATAATGATACCCATCGTGATGTGGTCAAGGGAGGCTATCAACCCGTCGGAAAGGTCGATATCGCCGCTATAAGGAGACAAGCCCGGGAAGCTGGAGAGCTAAGGGATGAGCGTCCGGAGCCCGTGAAGGGGGCATATGAACCGGTTGGCAAGGTTGACATCGCTGCCATTCGCGCAAAGACGCAGAAGCCTAATGATTCTGCTTTCTCAAACAATACCTCCCCAGCTGCAACAGGAGGACCTGAGGGAGGTGACGAGCCGAAGACCATCGCTGAACGTTCTGCAGCATTCAAGACTTCGGAACGTCTAACAGCTTTACCTAAGCCCAAGGTGTCAAACAAATTCAGCGCGAACTCGACTTTCACTGGTACAAAGCCTCCACTTCCTGGTGGATTCACGCCTAAACAAACGCCGGCCGCTGCACCGGTGGGAAGTGCAAGCAGGACCTTTGCGGATGAAGGCGGTAAGACTCCTGCACAGTTGTGGGCAGAAAGGAAGGCGAGGGAGCGAGGGCTGAGTGGTTCCGGTGACACTTCGACTTCCTCCACTTCTACCGGCGTAAAATCTCCAATCCAGAGCCAGTCCAGTGGTGGTGAATGGAAAAGCTCCTACACCGGAAAGACCTGGGCTCCTGTCCAAACTACTCACACTGGCAGGTCTGCCGGCAGTAATATCTCCGAACACCACTCTGGTCTTACTGCAAATGAGCCGAAGGAAACTGGATCTCTGCCTCCCTCAGGAGCAGTCAGCGCGATACGCGAGCGGTTCGCAAATGCGACGCCGATGGGGGCCTCTGTCTCCAATGTTGAGCAGTCAGCTCCCTCGCCGCCTCCGCTGGATACCAGCAACAAGCCCAACGCTCCACGTGGTATCCCGATGCCTGGCCTGCCAACAGGTCCTGTGGAACCAGAGGGGGGGTACGAGTCTGAGACTCGACAAGTTGCTCCTAACCCACCGCAACAGCCACGTTCTCCTACTCCCGAAACACCACCTGCCGTTGGGGAGAGTTCTCCCATCCGCATTGCTATGCCTGTGGGTCGTGGTGTAGCGGATGCGCATGAAGAACAACACTCCCCGCCCCCTGCTATGCCCATTCGTAGCCTTCAACAGACTGTACCGGATGAGAAAGATCTCGAGGAGCCCACACACGATACGGCTCGGGCCACCGCCGAAGCTACCGCTCCTGCCGTCGCTCAACGAGGTGGCATTCGGGCTCTTGTGCAATATGACTATGAAAAAGCCGAAGACAATGAAATCGAGCTCAAGGAAGGGGAATATGTCACCGAGATCGAGATGGTTGACAAAGATTGGTGGCTGGGTGTCAATGCCAAAGGCGAACGGGGATTATTCCCCAGTAACTACGTCGAAGTTGTCCAGGACAGCGGGGACCAACTGGCCTCCGACATCTCCACTCGCGAGCCTGAACACGGGACGGAAGCCGCTGCTGTTGCATCTCCTGCGATTGCTGGTTCAAGCGTTGCCGCCACCAGTCGAGGACCTACCGCAACTGCATTGTATGACTACGAAGCCGCTGAGGATAACGAGATTAGTTTCCCTGAAGGCGCCAAAATTATTAATATTGTAAGTGCTATGTCCATATGCACGTTGATTGCTCTTTGCTAGCAGTTCCTTCTTTCTCCACTGTGAACGTAGTATAACTACGTTTAAGCCAATAGAAGCATCTGAAACATTTTTGCTGACTATATTTCCAGGAATTTCCTGACGATGATTGGTGGTCTGGCGAATACAATGGCAAGAAAGGTCTCTTTCCGGCAAACTATGTGCAACTGGACGAGTAGAAAAAAAATCTCGGTTGACTCTTGGAACATGTGCGTCTTCAGGCGACGACATGTTTTAAATAATCATCGCGAGAACAGACTGAGTTGTGAATTTATTTTTCAGGATTTATTCCTTTATAAAGTAACAAGTCAAGGGTGGCTCAGGTAGTCATATTGCTATTCTGATCTAAGTGTCCCTTAACCTTTCTGTAGGACGGAGATGTCTGATAATTGATTTCGATAAGCGTTCTGTTGCACAGCCAAATTTGCAAAACATTCTCTTCTTTCTCGAGAATTGTCTTCCGCTGCGAGCATTTTCCTTGCATTTGTTCTGAATGTAAGCTATGGCCGGTCTTCGGTGAAACAGAGCGATACAATCGAGTGCGCATGGATGGTAGGATCCTTCTGCAACCGTCGCAGGTCTACACAAAGCGCTCCTTGGAAACAGATTACAAAATTACCTTGAACAAGAACCGCTCCACTACTCACATCTAGCGTAGAAGAAGTTGGCACCCAACACCTGCAGCCCATACTCCTTGGCCCAGTCCCTGACGCCGTGTCGTACTTTGCCGTAGCCCCAGTGCTTCCGATGCTTCGGCGCCCGCAACTTCTCTGTCTGGGTCTTGTCGCCCGCCATCAAGACAAAAACGTAACGGTGCCAATCTGTCCCCGCCTGTGGGCTGGGCGGCAAATATGGCTCTAACACCGCGGGTACTGGGAGCTCGCCCGGCCTTCCGGGCTCCACGAGTTCTGGGCTAGTCACGTTGGTGACTATCCAGTGACACATTTCGCTCCAGATAGGATCCTTGTGACTCTTCGCATCAGGATCGGTCAAGACCAAGGTGTACGACTCATTGCAGCAAGCATTTCCCAAGGTAAGTGACGGTGTGAACGGGTAGAAGTCGAAAACAGGTGCTTCTTGGACGCGCGACGGGGGGATCTCATTGCCCAAGGAAACGGTAGTATGGGTCGCAGGATAGGTTAACTGAAGTGAGAAATGTGGCACGAAGTCGTCGAGCACTATCTTATACACCTTGGTCATCACTGGAAAAGCACCAATAAAAGAAGGGGTACAATGGAAATTTCAACTGCGCCCACAGGTGATCAAGAGGTATTATCCAAGGAAGAAACGGCTAACCATCTGGGATGATGGAGCTGGCAAGCAGTCTACACATGTCGTCAGCAACACAGCTGGATGATCTGCGGGACTTCAAGTCGAGCAAGAAGAGCACAAGCTCACGCGTCGCGAGTTACAGACTGAAGCAGAACGTCATCTCCGTTGATGGTCCTTTGCTCTTGATCAAGAGGCGTTGCAAGTACGAGGGGAGACCTGGTCAACAGGCCAAGAACAAGCAGGCACTGAGTGATCATGACGCCCTCCTCATATCACTCCTTATAGTGCCAAACGAAGGGAAGAAAGAAAGCGGTGATCTGTACTTCTCGCGAGGCGGAAGGATGTGTGGTTGATTAGCCAGTTCTCCAGTAGTAGTAGGACCACTGGGAACGTTGGAGTCCGGTTGGACAACGTCACAATGTGTGCTCCAATGCGGGCAGGTCGCTTATGCTAGCGCTTCCGAGCGACCCAGACCACAACTGTCACGTGCATCCACCCTCCGTCCATCCTTGTCACTGCAAGAGGCCGAAAAGCTACGCAGATAAACAAGATCAGAAGACGACCTCGGCCTGCTCTGTCGTGTTAGAAATACTACCTGCGGCTCCACACAGCAGTGCGATAGGGTGGGGTTTTTTGTTCTTTGCTCTTGACTGTGTCTTCGGTTTCTCCTAGTCTTTACTATCTCTATTATCAGAGTTGCCCGATACGGCCCCCGAGGCCGCCGCTTTGAATCACGATACCCCTCATCTCCCACTTCTCCACGCCAGCACACTGCAGATCGGAGGGCAGCAGCCTTAGCGCAGCGTCCAATTTTGGCTTTTTAAGAAGATGGCATCTCTCGGTGAAGACCTTCTCGTCACCGTTAACAAACTTCAAGACCTGGTCTTTAACACGATCGGCAATGATTCTCTCGACCTTCCGCAGATTGTGAGTGCAACCTTCTGTAGAATCACCGAGATAGGCTGAATATTATTGTTGCCCCAAGTCATCGGCTTGCTAGTTGCGCTAACGTGGATATCCAGGTTGTTGTAGGCTCTCAATCTTCCGGGAAGTCGTCCGTGCTTGAAAATATTGTCGGGAGAGACTTTTTGCCGAGAGGCAGCGGCATTGTTACCAGACGGCCACTGATCTTGCAGCTCATCAACGTCCCCAGAGACCGTGATGATAGACCCGAGACTAACGAGGTTCATGTACCGCACACGGACACCAGCGTGGCCAGTCCGGGAGAGTGGGCTGAGTTTCACCACCTGCCAGGGCGGAAATTCGAGGATTTTGCCCAAGTTAAACGGGAAATCGAGACGGAGACGGCGAGGATAGCTGGTAACAACAAGGGTATTAATCGACTACCGATTAACTTGAAGATCTTTTCGCCTCATGTTCTGAATCTCACCCTGGTCGACCTCCCGGGTCTAACCAAGGTGCCGATCGGGGACCAGCCTTCTGATATCGAGAAACAGACTCGCACTTTGATCCTTGAGTACATTGCCAAGCCAAACAGTATTATTCTTGCGGTTTCTCCAGCGAACGTCGACCTTGTCAACTCCGAGGCATTGAAGCTCGCCCGACAAGTGGATCCCATGGGTCGGAGGACGATTGGCGTTCTTACGAAATTGGACCTTATGGATCATGGTACCAATGCGCTAGACATCCTCACAGGCCGTGTCTATCCACTGAAGCTGGGGTTTATTGGTGTTGTCAACCGATCCCAACAAGATATCCAGAGCGGTAAGCCGCTTTCCGAGGCCTTGAAGGCCGAAGAAGAATTTTTCAGGCATCATCCCGCCTATCGAAACATGGCGAACAGGTGTGGAACGCAGTTCCTTGCCAAAACCCTGAATAGCACGTTAATGGCACATATCCGTGACCGGTTGCCTGATATCAAGGCACGGCTGAACACCTTGATGGGCCAGACACAGCAGGAACTTGCCAGCTACGGGAACCAGCAGTTCAGCGGAAAGGAGCATCGTGGGTCATTAATTTTGCAGCTGATGACTCGTTTTGCTTCCTCGTTCATCGCCTCGATCGATGGAACTTCCTCGGAAATCTCAACGAAAGAACTGTGCGGTGGAGCACGAATATATTATATCTTCAACTCGGTTTTTGGACAGGCCCTCGAGACCATTGATCCTACTCAAAACCTCTCTGTCTCAGATATCAGAACTGCTATCCGAAACTCGACTGGGCCGCGCCCCAGCCTATTCGTTCCCGAGCTTGCATTTGACCTACTTGTCAAACCTCAGATAAAACTATTGGAAATACCGAGCCAGAGATGCGTGGAGCTCGTGTATGAGGAGCTCATCAAAATCTGCCATACGTGCGGTTCTCAAGAACTTTCACGCTTCCCACGTCTCCAAGCAAAGCTCATTGAAGTCGTTTCAGATCTCCTTCGCGAACGCTTGGGGCCCTGTTCGAGTTATGTTGAATCTTTGATTGCTATCCAGCGAGCTTATATAAACACAAATCATCCCAATTTCCTTGGTGCTGCAGCTGCCATGTCCTCTATCCTCCAGAGCAGACAAGAACAGGAAAAGAAAGCGTTGCTAGCGGAGGAAAAGAGAAAGCGTGAAAAGCGACGGATGAAGGAGCTCGGCGCCGTTAATGGAACAGCTTCTGAGAACATGGAAGAAGACGAAGAGCAACTGCCTGATCAGAAAGCCCAGGATATCCCAATTAGAGGCCAATCTGCGAAAGGCGCTAGGAGCATGTCCCCACATGTTGGCCGTGGAGCGGATAATGGCATCGCCGCGACGCTGAACGGGGCTCAGTCGGCCTCGCCGCCGAAATTTGGCAGCACAGATAAAGCCCGTGACTCATTTCTCAATTATTTCTTCGGCAAAGAAGGTGGTCTGCAGAGTCCAGGGCCTCTGCCTCAGCCGGCTTCTGTTCATAACAGGCATTTCGGTCACTCTACCGAACCTAGTATTAGTCACAGTGTCCGCAGAGCAGAGGCAAAGTTACCTGCGATGTCACATGATGACTCTAACTCTCTTTCCGAGTATGGGAATGAGGTTTCACAGGTTGTAAGTTTTAGTCCCATGTTCTGCATCGTTTTGCAGTCCTGGCTAACCTTTTTTAAGCCGAACGATGATGCTGAGTCCCAGCTCACGGAACGTGAGCTCCTGGAAACTGAGTTGATCCGCCGTCTGATTTCCTCGTACTTCAATATAGTACGGGAGACCATAGCTGACCAGGTTCCCAAAGCTGTCATGCATCTCCTTGTTAACCATAGCAAGGAGGTTGTGCAAAATCGGCTTGTCAGTGAGCTGTACAAGGAAGAGCTGTTCAATGAACTGCTGTATGAAGATGATGGCATCAAGGCAGAGCGTGAGAAGTGTGAGAAGCTTCTAGAAACATATAAAGAAGCAGCAAAAATTGTTGGTGAAGTCCTATGAAGAACTCTGTGTGTTCATGTTCTGGAGTCATTCCTTTCAGGCTTCTGCAGCTGCATGTACCGTTTTGGGGGAGGAAAAGGGCATGGAAGCTTCATTTGGTATACATGCTAGAGTGAAGTCCTTCCCATTATATTACGTATAGATCATGTTTCACACTGCGTCATGACTGTTATGCTAGGATATGATCTTCCCATGTTGTACAAGCTGCATCTTATGCCATTATCTCATTCAGCGTTCATCATTTTCTCCCAGAAATATCGTCCTCCTATCCAATATATCATATCCTTCTTACTCATGAGGTATTGAATTCTTGATTTATTGAGATGGCTTTGGTTCCCTTAGTAGCAGGTTACAACGTTACTTGTGTATGTTTGTACTATACATACATATATGGATTGTCAGGCTCATGGAGCTGTGTTATAATTAATTCCATTTACATTATATGATTCCTTGTCTGTTTTATGATGACAACTATCTCATCTATCATGCACATGATGATAAAAGATGTCCCCGATCTAAGGACCATAGGTCGAATATTCTGGTTATACTAAGTGCTGTCTCTAGAAACTGGCTCGGAGGGAACGCTGATTCCTGTTTGAATATAAAGTCGGAAACTCGCAAAGACAATTTTGTCCGATACTTCCCATATAAACCTAGGATCAAGAACATGTCTCTCTTCGAACTGTGTGTGGTTTGTTCGGGGCTTTTTCAAGTTGTAGATTTATTCAGTACAGCGGAAGCGCAGCAGAAAAAGAAAAGCATTATGCTGGAATCCATCTAAGTTATTTTTGCGTGATTTTCACATATAGCCAAAGGCTAAACTGGCACAGCTTTTCTGCAGTGATACTACTATATGGGACCCCTCCAAGACTGTATTAAAATTCGTTAGAGCATCAATCCCTCATATGTGGTTTTACTCTTCAGCTTTTCTGGGAACCGTACCAAGTTAAAGGATGGCACTATGGCCGAGTGGTCTAAGGCGGTTGGCTTGAAACCAACTCCCTTCGGGGGCCGCGGTTCGAACCCGCGTGGTGTCGTCTGATTTTTCGTCATTTCCCCCCCCCTCTTGCCTCTAGAACCTAAGACACATTTGGGATTGTGGTTAATCAGGTACGGTCCCAGGTCTCGAATTTACTTCCATCGTTAATCTCGAGAGCACTGTGCAATGTAATCTATATTTTTGTAGACAAGGACGCCATCAATTCTAGGCACATAAAGGCACGCGAGGGGAGCCATCTGAATGCTCAACCCGAACAAAAAAGCAGCCATGAGACAAAACCTATATCTGCGCGTTGAGCGCAGGTGTGACCTCACCATGCGGGCCAGGTAGAAAAATCCCTGCCTTGTTCCAGGAAAGCATCTATCTACCGTAGGGGCAAATAAAACAGCCCGTGTTTCACTCCGTTTTGCGTGCCTCTTTCCTCTTCCTCAACCGAGCGCCCTCAAAACCGTACAGACCACCCCCGATGAAGACGAGAGCAGCGCCCACGAGCACGCCGGTAGCGAGCACATTCCCAAAAAGGTAAATAGACAGTAGTAGCGACACGAGTTTGCGGATGTTCAAAACAATAGTAACGGTCAGCGACGACGAATTCGCCGAGAGTAAATGCACACCACGGATACACAGGTATTGGGTCACAGCATTCAGCAGCAAGTAGGCGACCTTGACAGGCGTTCGGGCGAGGATTGAGCGAACAAGAGGCTGCTTTGAAAGGGTGAGAAGAAGCGAGGTAGCAGCGCTGTTGATCGACGTGGAAAGAGTTTCTGAAGAAACGGGAGCGGTCGTCGCCGCAACTGCCCCAAAGACAGTGGACGTGGAGTTGGCGAGCGTAAGCTCGTCATCCGCGACTACGCTGGAAAGCAGCGAGAGCATCGGCGGGGAGGAGAGTAAGGCTCGAAACTGGGACGAGAGATGGGGGTAGGTCGGCAGGAAGAATGGCAAAGACAGCATGTGCGAGTAGAGGAGCGCCTCTCGCCAGTGACTTCGGCCGTACATCTCATAGAGTCGGTCCGCATAGACTCCTTGGAACGAGGCGAGAATCATCGCCAGAGCGAGGATCATGAATCCGGTCACGGACGTGATCAGCGAGGAGCCATCTTCGTCCGAACCGATCCCGATTTCCATGGATTGACCCTTCGCACTAGCGTCTGCCAGGGCCGCTCCAACAACTCCCAGCGTGAGCAGTAATACCGCCAGGACTTGCATCCGCGAATATCGCTTGGAATTATAGAGGTATCCAACGGCCATAGAGGACACGGGGCCACCTGACCGAAGGATGATGTGTAGTGGAACAGAGATCTTGTAGGCGAACGCCCAATTGTTCAAGAGATTGACGGTCATAAAGAACGCCGTGTATATCAACCATGATTTAATCGGAACAGCTCGCGGCCTGAGGAAGAGCGACCGAGGTCCTGCGGAGAAGGATAGGAAAGCAGGGAGCGTGAAGAGCGCGGTGACTACAAATTGGACAAATGTAATTAGAGGGCCTATAAGGCACCCGGTCAGAAACAATTCATTTCTGACGGTCATAACTGAAGCGGAACTAGCTCACCAGAACTCGGTTCATCTCTATATAGGAATCGTCAGCGGTGTTTCCCTCTATGGTCTCAGCTGCAGCAACTCACTTGACGATAGCCTCGAGCGCAAAGACCTGCGTCGCAAGTCAGCAGTTGTTGACTCCACGCCGCTGAGATATCACATACGTTCGCGCAGCAGCCTCCGAATATCAAGGAGACCATGACTACCATATTTACCCACGCGGGTAGAGTCGTCTGAGTCGCGGCGCTAGCCATGGCTGCCAGATCGCAGTGTGTCTCCCCATCGACTCCCGGCTTTGCGCCTTTCCTGCTACTTCTACCCTTCAAGTGTTGAGAGGAACGTAGGCTGCCACTGCCGTTCATCAGCGTCTGTCCGTCTGGCGAGCTGGCCTTATTGTCCGACAGCGGGCCGGGAGACCGCGCGGGTGGATAGCCTTTTCTTCGCGTTAACGCGTCATTGCGAGGGCCTGGCATTTTACCAGGGGTTCAGGCCTGAGGAAGAAAGGATCGTTAGCTATATCCTGAAGTTCAGAACCTGCAGTGAGTGGTGACACAGCAGAATTGTTGAAGAGGGCAGAAGGGAGCGTGAGCGTACTGACCTCTACGTGGCCTGGCGCTGCCACCGGATCTTCGCCTGCTTCTTTGCGCCTCTCGCGGTCAAAAGAAGGGGGGAAGAAGACTAGGTATAGAATACGGGGGAAAAGATTGGCAGCAGAGGTCGTTTCCCCGTAAATGCGCCCTCACCGGGTTTGCGGTGCGGAGATTGATGACAAAGACAGTGTATGGACTTCCGCTAGCTCGGCCAACGCTATGATACCAACTCCGAGTTATCCTACTTGACATATTTGTTTTACAATGGAGACCATTCGTTGAGACAATCCTCTGAATTGTGGATATAGCGATGAGCCCTTGTACTGTACTCGGTGGTCTATGTAAGGTAGATAGGATACATTCATTTCCTCATCCAATGAGACCGTCATGAACCGCTAACTCCAAGACCAACTGACCTCCGATCCAATTGAAATATTACCAGACCAGACATACGAAATCTATCCGAACAGATCAATAATCTTCTATGTCATCGTCACTTAGGATTAACTTTTCAGCAACCTCCCCAACGGGCGGTGGCAGCTTCGGCCCGAATGTACTGCTCGAATTTTGCTGTTTCCGCAACTGCGTTTCTTGTTTCTGAGGAATCCACGGTTCCCGATCAGTCGCCCAAGACTCGATCTGTCCGTCGAGACCCTCGAGAAGATCATCGTCCGGTATATAGTCCCTTTGAGCGGCGATGCCGTGGAATCGCGTGATCTTCTTCAGTTCTCCTGCTTCGGCTGTATCTCCTAGAATCATGGCCATGTAGGGAAGTTGCTGAAGCAGCGCGTCATCACGAGAAATCATCGTCACCGTCATCGCCGGTAGATGAGCACGATCGCCTTGATCGGCAGAAGCAGCGTGAGTGAACCGACGGCTGTTCCAGGACTCCACGCCTTCTGGCTTGGAAGCCATTCTTGAACCATCACCGACAGCACCTGCCGTGGAAGATGGGTTCAAACAACGTCGCATCCAGATATCCACCAGGCCCTCCACTTCCTCAATTCGTTTCCACAGCTGTAATGAAGTAGGGAAAAACATCTTGTGCGCATCACCTGCGCGACCTCCACCGCCAGCCTGTGTCACACGCCTCTTTACGGGGTAGGGAAGAGCAAACAAGAGCCCCCGCACAGCGACCTGGAAACTAATCTCATCCTGCCGCAGAATATCAACGCTCGCACCGCTGCCCTGAAACGCACCGCGGGCGGCTCCTACTCCGGTTCGACTTGCCTGTAAGCTTTGGCGAGTAGTACGACCCAAGAGGTCGCTCTCGGAAAGCGCCTCTATGCAGCCATCGAGGCAGTCTGTGAAGGATGGACCATCGCAAGATGGCACGTAATTCTCATGCAGAGCCGATATGAATGTCTGGATATCCGTTCCTATCTCATTCATGAGATCGTCGACGGAGACCTGGGAGATTTTCGGATGCGCGTGATGGCGTAAATGTTCAGGGGGCGGAGGCAGCTTGATGCTGCCCTCTGGTGCAAGAGCTGCATCTTCGCGCTTGTTGTACACCACCTTTCCGACAGCATGAAATATCCCGAGGCTTGCTTCCCTCTGCGTTACCGTCACCAACGATTCTCTTTCCATGGCCGTGAGGGCGACACCATTCTGATCGGACCTCTTCAATTTGGCGGCCACTCTACCCCCCCAGTCTGCAGTGTCGTCTCGAAGACATAGAAATTCCAGGGAGGAAATTGCGCTCCGTATATCACCCATCTCGGAAATCTTCTTCAGAACAGCGGGACCAGGAATTCTTTTTCGTTTGGAATGCCGGGCCTCCTTCTTGAGGACCAGATCAAGCGCCTTCGACATAAACGTGGGCGCAATGCGGTTGAATTCGATGATACTCGTACCCGGGTGGTTGCATATCTCTGGACCCAGCAATCTGTGGACGGTGAAATTGTCCGATAAAGCAGTGGTTGTGCTCAGAAGTGTTTCGGAGACTATTATCACGACAGGAGGACTCAATTCTGTCCCGAGAGTGCCGGGTAAAGAATTCGTGCAGCGGGATGGGACATTTGCAGCCAGATATCTCTGGAGGGACAATCGAAATGCGGCGAGGGCAGACGAAGTCCAACTCAGCGTACTTGGAAACTCTTCGATGAGCAGGATGCGCCGCCTGGAAGCCACTTGGGAATCTCCCGTCGTTCTAGTAGTTTCAGGCGTGTCATCCAGATCGAGTGTCCCAAACTTGTCGCCCCGTCCAAGGAACTCCTCGAACTGTGCGCTCGTGGATGTATATTCCTGAGCAGCATATTCGAACCCTAATGGATTCTTCCATTCAATAATGTCATAACCCATAGCTTTAGACAGCAACGAGATGGTAGTTGTCTTTCCGCTCCCTGCAGGGCCACGGAGTACAAGTAACCTCTGCATCAGTCAGCAATGAACACACATGTTCCCTAAAATTGCAACCACCGCGGAAAACCGGGGAAATTGGAACAAAGAAGAATACACACACGTCGACTTCTCCTCATGAAGACCTCCGTTAGCCAGTTTTGAACATCGGCCACTTTCTTCTTATGGACTGCCAATTCATCAAGATCCGAAGGAGCATAACGTTCCGCCCACGGACGCTGGTCGTCTTTCGTTGATTCAGAGGCCGTCTTGAACCGTTGAACAGGATGGCTGCGATCAGGACTTGCTGGCATCAGGAAACGCTTTGTGGAGCTGGCCGGCTTGCTTGGCTTGACAACGCCGTTGGAGGAAGATGAGCGAGAGGCTGATGATTTCCGACGATCAGGTTGTGAGACGGATCCTTCCCGCATGCTCACCTCTCCACCGGTGATAATATGCTGTGAGAAAATCTCATCGTAAGAGTCGTAATCATCTTCAATCAGGTCGTCTACGTCTTCGATCTCCTCCGTTTTCTGTCCCGGTATGGGCTTGGTCTCAACTTTCCGTGTCGACCACCGCTGCTCCTCCGTGGCGGGCTGCAAGAAGTTGTATAGAGACCTGGATGTAGCCGCATCATCTGGTATGTTCGGGCGCGTCTTTCTCTTCTCTGGAGATGAAGAAGGAGTCCTTTGGCTTCGACTGGTGCTGCGGAACGTATCCCCAGACGCTCTGAACTTGGATCGAGAAGGCAGGGAGAGCGGAGCTCGGGTTTTCGATGCGGTCTGGTTGCTTGTTAACGTCAAGACGCTGCTCTCTGAGCCCTTGGACTGCGCTGTGCGTCCCGGTAGACCCTTCAGTCCTGCGTTGTTCTCCTCGTCTGCCTGCGCGTCGGCCTCATCGTCCGAAGACAAGATGACCATTCTCCGCTGCCTCTTGGCGGGAGGAGCAGCCATGGTTGGAGGTAGCCAGCGGTGCGTCTAATACCATTGTATGCGGAAGCATTATATGAGCATCATTGACCTGGACACGCGGCGGAGACGCGTGAGACTTGTTCTGAAAGACGGGTACTGTACCGGATATCGTCGCCGCTGGGCGCGACTTTTTGAGAGGTTCAAGTCCCGCTCGGGGGCGTGACTGGGAGGCCAAGACCGCGCCGCGCCGCGCCGGGGTTTGCGGCGTTGACTCGAATTTGATTCTCCCCGCGTTTTATTAAATTATTATCACCAAGCCCTCGAGTGTAAATGCTAGTCTCCGTCAGGGGATCCATCTTCTACCAACTGGCTGAGGCAGACAAGAATCACATTACAGGAGGAGACAACTGCCCTTCAATCCATGGGACAGCAGGCGGAGTATGTACTGCACAATACGTATTGGCATTATCATTAATAACAGAAACCGGACCAACTACTGGGGTATTTGAACGAAATTACAAAATACAATGACGAACATACTGCAGAAAGTATATGCCACCAACGAAAACCCGACCCGGTCAATCACGGGCGAGATGCGAGAGTGTCACCAACCCGAGGTATCAAAATTAATGACTTTACATCAGCGTCGGATGACAGAGTACCGAGAAACGCCAGCGGAGACACCTACAATCAAAACGATACTGATAACATTCCATCACGCTCCTCCGAGGATATCATAATAGTAGTCCTCGTCGAGACCTTCCCGGCTGGGAACTTCCGGTGGCTCCCTGGCAAACGCTGGATCATTAAATCTGACATTGAGCAACCGGATCTTAAGTCCATAGTTGCTGACTAGGTTGATCAGTTTGTTGGTCTCTGCCGTGATGGGCTGTTGGTTCAAAAGCATGAGCAGACCGTCAAGCCACTCAGATGCAATGCTGTGGGACTGCGGACGCAGTGTTAGCAGGACGACTTCCTTCTGAGTCGCCTTGCTGGCTGAACGGGCATGGCCATGGCCCTTTGGTGTATTTCCAGTGGCAGAACTTGTAGAGGGGACATAACCGTGGATGGTTATCTTGGTAGACGAATGGTGCGGGAGCGTCTTGATTGTCGAGCCAGAGGTATCATCGGGTTCAGCCGAAACGTTGGAGACGACAGACGAGACGATCGACAAGTCAACTACAAAAGAAGATTATTAGTCTGCCATCCGAAATTATTGTAAAAGCAATATTAAAGTCCTTACTCTTTTCGGGAAGAGCATCCAGCTCTGGAGTCTTCTCGTCCATTGACTCGAAATCACCAAAGTGCAGGTACCGCCGATTATGAGACAATTGAACATATTTGTACGACGTGGCCGCTGATCTCTTCGAGTCTTGTTTCCCGCCTTGTCCACTTTCTGGCTTGTGGCTCGGCTCGTTGGGGAACCAAGCGCCTTGCAGCAAGCATCGAATGCGCTGTTCCTTGACGAACTGCAGGGCCTCGTGCCGGAGCTCGTCGCGTACTTGTCGCAAATGCTGGCCCCACACATCTTCGTATGTGAGTTCCAACAACTCCATTTGAAGTTCACGCAACCGCTGATATTCGAAATCCTCCATCTCCTCCTCAACATCTTGCACGTCTTTCGTACGTGGGGCACCTCCCACCACGGATTCGATGAGAATACGCACAAGCTCGACAATTTTGTCAAAGTCTTCCACTTCTGCCCCGGTGGCTTTCCAAAGACGGAAGAAAGCATGCAGTCCCGCGACATGTAGTCGGGACCAATGCAACAGCAGAGGCTTGAACAGCCTGTCAAAGTCGGAGCGGGACTCCAGAACAAGGTAGCTTTTGGCATCCTCCATGGCCGACTTGTCGACCTCAAAATGTTCGTATAGGATCGAAGTCACCGCCAATGATGCTCGCGCGATCGGACACCGCTGCTCTGGCGGCTTAGTCGACTGTTCAAGGAGCATCTTCTGAAACTCATCTTGATGTTTCATTACGTAGTCTGTCAAATCCATCATGCCCAGGAATCCCGTCTCCTGAAAGTCCTCTGCGGGGTTCTCCGACTCGAATCCAAGCCGTCTCCATTTTTCCGGGTTATGTCTTTTTGACCGCCGAGTATCATCGCCGTTTTCTGCCGTCTTGTCTTGGTGTTTCTCGGGAGGATTACTGGCTAGATGGATTCCCTTGAGGGCTCTCCTGTGATCCGGTTTCTCCAGGTCCACAGGAACATCTCTCCACTTCCTCAGGAGCACCTTTGTGAGTGACTGGAACTCGATAAGTGGATGCGCGTGGTCCTGCAGCGCTGATCCCTGCATCAACACATATACCGCTCTGATAACACCAAGGTCCTGCAGTCTCTTGATGAATTTGGGCCACTCCGACTCCGAGTCATTAGTGATCGAGTCTCTCATCAAGGAGTTGATCAACTGCAACGCATTGGCGCACAGCGCGTGATCTGCCGAGGAAAGCCTGCTGACCAACATCTCGAGGAATTGCGGGTAGACGGCAATAGCGGGTTTCAGGGCGCGGAAACCGAACAGCCCTGGTTGCGACGAGCAATCGGAGGTGTGAGGGCGCGAGACTATAGAAACAAGGATAGACATTGCTCCACGAAGTATGTTGACGAGGGGATGGGTGACGATAAGCTCGACGATCTGGAAGGACGGCGACCAATCAGTCTTTGATGAAGGCGTTCGTGCAACAAGCAGAAGGAACGCAAAGGGGGGGATATTAAAAAAAAAGGTGGATTGCGAAGGACTGAGACAGGCCATTGATCCTCAGCTTACCCTCTCTACGAGTTCCTGGTCGACAAATTCCCAGCCCTTGTCGACTTCGAGTAGTCTTGCAAAGCTCGTCAAACTGTATGCCAATGTATTTCCCGTCGCATGCAGGGTGAGGTACCGCAACTTGGTCAGTCCACCCTCGGCGATGAAGGTATCTGCAAACGACGGATCTCCAATGCTTCCCTGAAGCTTGAAGACCGCCATCTTGCGCACGGCATCCTCGTCGCTCCCTAGCCTTTCGACTAGTTCGGAGACGTTGATGCCGTCCATGATGGGCGCGCAGTCCCGCTTCGGCTGCTCACTGACAAATCGTGCGACCGCTACGATATCACCTTCGTCTGGGAGATGCAGATAGGGACCTTGACGTGGTGCTGGGTTGGGGACGGTGGTTTGCGGCCGCGCCGCGGGATGCGGATCAGGGGTTCTGCCGCAAGCACGGGGCCATGGTTCGCGAGTCGAGACCGTTGATCCCCGCGCCGGGCGGCCCGATCGGAGCTGGCCAGCGAGCACCCGCTAGCGCTCGTTCCGCTCTTGGCTTCACCCATGTCGGCGGCACAGGCGCATACACGATGGCTACGCATGAGGCACCCAAGCACTGCGCGGATCGAGTCACTGGGGAACCAGGGTCTGCTATTAGATACACAGAATATAATTATAGAGTCCTTCATCATAAGAAGGAATCCCATGGCCTCTGTCTATACAAGACCGTCTGCTTCACGTGCCGTACAGGGAAGAAAGAAATACGTGACGCATATCAAGTCGACTTCTGCACCCCAGCCACACCCCGAACTCCAGGAATCAGCCATGTCCGTTCATCTCTTCCTTCCCCCATCTCCACCAGTGTAATCATCCCAGAGAAGACCATTTCCCATAACTCCCAAAATGCATATCAAGCAGGAAAAAAAAAGGCACTGCCAAATCGAAAGAGGTGTTTTGAACCGTGAGCAGGTTGTCAAATGTTGATAGGCAGAGCAAAGATCCTCGCAAACTCTAGCCAGAAGCTTGGCTGGCCAGTTCAGCGTCGCCAACCCACGTTCCATATCACATGCGCAATGTCCCTGGCGGTGTTGATAGTATCGACAACTTTGTCAAAGAGACCGGAATTGGAAGGCTCTTCCTCGTCTGCAAAATTAATAAACCACGGGCGGTCTTGACTGTAATCGCATTCGGACCGTTTTGGTTGCCAATTCAAGTCCAATTCATCGTCGTCGTCATCAAGGAGGAAGTTCGCTTCTGGCTTCGGAGGCCGTAGCGTCTCCACGGAAGGTGTTGGGGACGGCTTCGAGACTAAGGGCCAGCAATCGTGCTGATCCACCGGATTTGCAGGTGGCTCTGGTGTGTCTCCCCGGTACTTGAGTGTCGTCGGCGGCAATGGTGCAATGGTCTTGTTCTCTCCGTCGAAGCCCCTGCGGGACGTATTTCTGCTGCTGATTGGAGCCCTTGGAGCACATTGCTTCATCATCACGATCCCGTCATCCGACGATTCGTCGTCCTCGAATGGATAAGACCAGTAGTCATCCTCGTCCTCCCCGTCTTTCGTCTCGACCGCGATACACTGCACGACTTCATTGTTGAAATGGATATGGCGTCTTTCCTTGGGCGAAGAAAGGCCGGAGGAAGTAGCAGTGGTGGGGGTAGTACCCACTGAGCCAAACACCGAGTCAGCTCCCCGCGTTCTATCCGGCATAGTCCTTTCAAAGGAGGACCACCCGCGGGGATTCTCGGCTTCCCGTGCCTTGAGGATCGCCCCAGCATGCTTCAGCAAAGTGTGCTGTGACAGAGAACGCTGTAAAATGGTCTCCGACGCAGTTCTTTTCTTCAAGATAGACTTTTTCTCTGTCGACGAGCTCGGCGTAGAGAGGCGACTCGGCGCAGGTGACGTGTTAGAGGTCGTTGAGCGCTTTCTATCTGTCTGCAACGGACCGTACAACCAGGTCACGTCGCAGTCTTTTAGCCTGGTAACCATTAGCTCAATAGGGGCATGGATGGATGCAGACTTGGCATTCCCGCCATGTGCAGATGTCATCTTACCAGTTCAGCGTCTCAGGCGAAACAGTCCGCAGGTTGTACTTCGACTTTGCCCAGGACCTCCACGAAGCGTTTTCCAGCCTGACACCATTGCTATAGACATTTCTCCGCGCCACGACGTAGCGCCACGACGCCCAGATATCTTCCTCCTCCCACTCGTGGGAAAGATAGTCGACATGTCTCGACGGTTCTGCCTCTATTGACGTATCATCGCTGGCAGCCCTGCAAATGACTGGTATGCTGGGGGGCGAGGGGCATGGGGATGATGTGCCGCCAGGCGTCTCTGACGATGGGTTGGCCGATGCCACGTCGGGGTGATCGCCGTCTTTTCTTCCTTGTCCGCCGTAGTTGTCGGCATCGTAGCAAGGGAGCACGATCCCGTCCTCTTCCTGTTCGCCACTTGTGCTGAGAGACAGGCTGCTAGCGGTGGTGGGAGTGTAGGGCAGCCCGTCTGGGTATGAGTTTGCGAACTCGGGGGAGGAGGGAACGGTCGAGGATGCAGACGACGCAATGGAGTTGGGAAACCCCGTGGGCGTGTACCCGTACATGGGCGACTTTGGAAATGCACTTTGACCCCCCAACCAATATGTCTCAGCGGTGGGGCGGTGCAACGGATCTGGCGAGAAGCGGGAGTCCCTTTCGCGGGGAGCGGGGAACACAGCGGTCATCTTAACGATGGCATCGGGTCGAGCGCACACCGTACGATAATCACAATAGGAAAGTTCAATGCGGCCAAGTTACAGCACAAAACAAGTTGGAGCGGCGACCTCCGACGAATCAATCGAGTGAGAAGAGTCGGAGACACCGTGCGTGGGGGGGGAGGGGGAACGTAGGTTCGCACACACAGCGTTCCTTCCTCGGCCGGTTCGCAAGCCCGGGCGGTAAAATCTGTGTTCCCTTTCAAGGCCGGGCCTGGCCAAGTTAATGCACCAGAACAGAACAGCAATGAAGACCCAGCCAGGTGTCCGGCAGAAAGGCTGGAGACTGACCAGGCAGAGTCTGGACGAGACGCAGAAGAAATGGCGATCGTGGGGGATGGACGGGAAATACACGACGATAAGAGCCAACGGCCTGGGCTCTCGGAAATGGCTGAATCGAGAGAACGGGCCGTCAAGCGCTCCTAGCAGGCCACGGTGGGAAAAGATGGCGCACGACCGGCGGAGACGGTGATGCTGCGCGTCGATCAAGAGGACTGGGACCGACGAGGACGGGCATACATCATGCGACACTCACGGTGTCATCAACGGTCCGTCCATCGGGGATCGCACGGCGGGAGGGAGCTGAGCGCATATATATATTTATATAGGAAGAGACCGGGCTACAAGACCGCCCCGGGCCTTGCAGAGAGAGAGAGAGTTGGAAGGGGAGCGACGCAGACCAAGCCGGGAAGGTGACGGTCATAAAGGGCGCGATGCTCCGTCGCCGTCCCGAGCGCCACGGTTTCCCCCGCGGCCGGGGTCAGATCCCCAGCCGGGCATCGGACCAATGCCGTTGCATCCGGCCGGCCGTTGGCAAACGTCTGCTTATCGATGGCACAACATCGACCCCGGCCTGTTCCAGAGGAAAACAGCAGGCCCGTCGAGGGTTCAATGTCGCTAACGGGTTACCATGTCTGTCGCGATGCAGTCACGGCCGGAAGAGCACGCCATCGTCGTTCAAGATTCCCTGGAAGCATGGACCCCCGGTTCCGGTGCAGGAGCATGGCGATGGCATTGTCCCTTTTCCCATGCAGTCGACAGACAGGGACCAACTTCCCACGGTATATGGTACAGGGTCAACGTTGAAATATAATATCTTGATACAGGATCTCGGTCGAGGAATCCGGCCATGACCATATTATTATCGGTCCGGTCAAATAAGCAATTGCGAAACGGGCGCAGGTCCAGCACCCGCAACCTGGCCAAGGCCACACTACCTGCCTTGCTACAATACGGGAGCTCGTGCGCAGGAGAATTTTTAGAAACTTCCTTTCGTGGAAATCTCGGCTTGCACCATAGGCTTGGTCTATGGATCACTGCCAAGGAGGCTCGTCGTTTCCACTTGCCACTGTACCCAGGGACATAGCATTCCCCTCCTCCCAGCATAGGTGTGAGATGAGGGACCAGCAGGGCATTCGTTACACTCGCGATCTAGCTTATCTACTGCGTCAGTTTTAGCAGCTGCCATGCCACTGCGGCTGTCCCATGGGATCTCGACATTATTCTTTCCCCGAAGCAAATTCCCCTTCGCCGTGGAGAAATGGACATAGACATGGGCAGCGAGAGCAACAGACAAAACGGATTGCTTCCTGTTACTGTCAGGTTTCCTGTCAGGCTGCTGGTGGCAGGGTATGGTGGCGCAGATGGAGAGGGGCGAGGCCGGACCAGCAGGAGTCTTTCCGGCATCTCTTGTTGCTCGCGTCACCGCACCAAGTGGAGGCCTCAGGACTGCGACCAGAGAAAATGCCCGGCCTCGACGTCTACGTCTGCGGCGGTAGACGCGCGAGACGATCCATGCAGACCCGTTGGCGCTGCCGTGCTACTTCCCGAGAGAGTAGTATACAGACGGACGCAGTAGAATTGCGGGCCCGACGGGCAAGCGCCGGCGCATCTGCCGTCATGGATGGAGACAAGGTCCGTGACGGTGTTTTCGAAGAGCGTGAGCATCTTGGTTCGGAGCAGCGGTCTGGCGTCTTCCCCAAGGTTGGTGCTCCGTACTTGTAGAAGATACAGCAAAGAGGTGTTTTGCTACCAATGGACAAACACAACATGCTGTATCTCCAAAGGTCCCCGGGAGTTTTTTGTCTGCCCGGTCTGATATCCATCTGCCGCTGCACGGTTAGCCTTCCGGGACGCGAAAGCCGGCCGCGCGCCGTCTGTGCGCCTGCAGCCAGAGCACGGCAGAAGATCTCAGCCGCTCGCCTCGCGCCCGGTCGACTTGTCCATGCGTCCGCTGGCAGTCCAGGCCCGAGGACGCATCCTCATCCTTGCATCAGAGCTCCCTCGCCGTCACGGCAGATCTGCGAGATAAGGCCGCCGGACGGGCTGATCCGGTCCTCCGCTGACAAGGAGGATCCTCTTATCTGCGACCTTGCCAAAGAACCCGCGACGGGAAATCGGGATCTGAGGCTCTGGCGCCGCACCCGTCTTGCCCCCGAATCCATCACCTCAAGCAGAGCACAAGCAGCTCCTGGCCTGGGAGCCTAGGGCATACAAGGCCTCACTGCCTGGCTTGCAGGATTGCCATATCTGCCCGAGGCCTCCATCGGAACAGACAGGCAGAAATCCCTACGATTTCCATATGCATGTATGTATTCCAAAGCATGCCAAACACAGGGGAGATGCGCCGCACACTCCTCCTTTCTGCACCTTGATTGGCCACGGTCTTCCATGTCTGACGTTCTTTGTCTATCCTGGGACGATGCCATCCCTGAAACATCGTTCATTTCCTCGGACATTAATGGAAAACGAACTGGTCCGTGTCGTCGATCTGCAGTACAGTACAGGGAGGGATAGCTGCGAACGTAACATCTCAGCAGCATGGACGCTTCCTCTACCCCGCACATGAGGATATCTCCGGATGCGTAGGACGTACGTATGTGTGGTACATTCGTAACTTTGGGCCCATTTACTATATACTGATAAGCATCAAAGTACTGTACATGTACGAAAACAGGAAATGGCACGTACCTCTGGCGCAGAATTGAGAGCTCTGACCTACTATACCCCAATATGTCCATCTCCGCATTCTTCCTGCCATGGTCTCCGGGGTCTGTAGGCACACAGGTCTCGATCAGGCATACCTGCGCATTCGGGTGCGAGGTATGACAAGGATGGCTGTCGTCAGTTCTATGCAGATGCTGCCGCTGAACAACGTTTCAGAGTGCCCGTGCTTGCTCCGCCAATACATCAGACAAGAAAGAATCCACATGGAATAGAATATCCCGAGGCGGGGAAATCGAAGAAGATTTGGGAGCTCGATGTTTCCGTGCATCCTTACGCGGCTAATGCTTGCAGGGAGGCATGCATGCATGTACATAATATTAATATAATAGACCGGTCCAGCTTGCTTGACGAGACATACATTATTATTATTAGTTGCATGTACAGTACATGTAGCTAAAGCAACCTGGATCGATTGGTTAGGTAGTAACTAGTAGCTCCCTGTACTCCAGCTGTTTTACAAGGTTCTGCGACCGTTCTCAACGGCCCCCACAGACAGATGACGAACTGTAGCTCGAACGCTAAGGCTTTAGTTTAGCAGGTCTTCCCCGGATCAATCGATTGATCATGATTGACTCTTCTTCATGGACGCTATATTAGCCCCCGTCCGTCTACTCCGTAGATAATAGACCCATCATTATTGGAAGGACACGGCACGGACATGAACCCTGGAAGCATTATCTACTACAGAGGCCAAGGGTTCGTTTAGGTGGGTGGGCGGGTAGTTAGCACGCGAGGTATGCATGCATTATATTATTATTAGGTACATGTGTGTACATACATGCATGCAAGCAAGTATGCATGCAAGCAATGAGACGATTTTCGACTTGACGCTACCTATCTACCTAGGTAGCTACCCGGTGACTGATCCGGGGAGGTAGTTGGTATGACGCGCCGCTCTGTAGTATACCACATACCATATCTGGCCGTATCCACTACCTACGGAATACATATCCACCGATGTATGTATGTACTGTACATACTACTGTACGGAGTACAGTGCATTGCAGCATCGCCTCGGCACTTCATGTGCATGCAATCCAAATACCTAAATCTCGGTGCTAGATTCACCCGGCATTGCTGGGCGGTGTCGGGTCCATTCCTGCTTTTGACTATCCGCTGACAATCGAGACGCTAGGAATACCCCGAGCCTGCAAGCGATATGGGTCAAGGAACAGAACGTACGGAGTAGGCAAGTTCGAGAGGGCTAATGTCAGCAGAGGCAGCCCACTATCGTTCAAAAACGACGACGAAGAGGCTGCTTAGCAGTATATATCTAGGTGAAGCTATCTTAGAAATCCTCAACAATCAAAGTAGTCAACAAAAGCCCAAAGATATCGTCTCTTCAAGCTATCCCTCATACACCGCTCTCTGAAGTTCATCTTGTCCAGGTCTGTGCCCATTCCGGAATTGTGCTGTACTACAGGCAGGGTCAGACTGGTTTGCAGGAGCAAGACACAGGACGAGCAGCTGGAGCATTCGCGGGATATTCATACCACAAACATTCATCCTCATCCTAATTGGCAAATTTCTTTTCTGAAATGAGCACTGTGTGTTTCCGTAATTCCAAGTACATAGAACTGATCAGACATCGGCTTAATATGCGTTAGCTCCAGAGGTTCGACGTGCGTCCTTCGAATCGGTCACATTGAATATTGGATGAAGGCTAGAGCAGCCAGCCTTAACAGTAATTGTCCATGAGTGAATCCCTTCTATTCTCTATTTCTATCCAATGAAGCGCTCTAGATTAATTATTGTACAGTACTGTAGTAGACAAGGGGTCGGGGTCTCGTCTCAGTCTTTATGACCAAGTTTCTTGCGGTGATTTCAAAAGGTTCGTCAACAAAGGGTATCAAGCAGACAGACATAGGAGTTATTGAAAATCATTCTGAAACGCCATGTTCTTGGACAATAGCTGTCAAAACACCAGGAAAGCTTCCCTGATAGTCTCCCGATGTGGTTAGCGGCATCGGGCGGAGGCCACGGGACCGGAGGCACTATGATCCCGACCCCGCGCGGTGATGCGCAGCTTCAAGCCCAGAGTTTGCCTGCCGATATCAACATCACGTCCATCGGCCGCCGCGAAAAGGGATAGCAGCGGAAGATCCAAGGCAAGAAGATGGCGGAAGTAGCGGACGGGGCCCCCGCCGAGCCCCGAGCAAGGCGCATCGTCTACTGTGGTGGTGAGTTGACCCCGCGCCCGCACCGTCAAGGTGCCCCTCTTCATAAAAACACTTCGCAAGAAGACCACGAACTAACTCCAGTCGTGATCAGTTTGTTCTCTACCCCCAGAGGTAGGAAGACCCCTGTTCTGCGGCCCACATTTGTCCGGATGGAGAACCGTCTCCAGCAGCCATGCAGCCCAACCGCCCGGACGGGACAAACGCGTCTGCGGAGATCCGGTCACTGACTTGACGCCCGAATTTTAGTACTGCGAGTTTGGCGGCACTGTCAAGAAGTGTGAGGAATGGCTCAAGAATAACCATCCGGACATGCATGAGCGGCTATACTCTGAGGGTACGAGCGATCACTTCCGATGGGCTCTTTCCCCGGCTCTGCAGGACAGTCACTGACAACCGTTTCCCGTCAATTCAGAAGCTCTGAACGCCAGCTTTTCCTCCCTCTCCGTAGAGGCCCGTGAGCGCGCGGCTAAAGATGCTGCCAAAAAGGAGGCCAAGGCAGCTCTGGCGGAGACGCGCGAAGCGCAGCGCAAGGCTGCTGCCAAGGTGCAGATCAAGCGGGTCGAGCGCAACAAGCGCAAGTTCGTTACCGTGGTCTCCGGCCTCGAAGTGCACGGGCTGGACAACAAGAAGGTTGCCAAGGATCTCGGAAAGAAGTTCGCGACCGGCTCCTCCGTCACCAAGTCACCCACTGGGGCTGAGGAGATCACGGTGCAAGGTGACGTGAGTGAGGAGATCCATGACTGGCTGGTGGAAGTCTATGGGAAGCAGATTCCGGAGGAAAATATCGAGATCGTGGAGGACAAGAAAAAGAAGGAAGGTAGCTGATCGATCCTTGAAGCTGCGGGCGGTTTCTACTGAATTGCAACATGGCGGAGTTACGGGACTCGGCGGGCGAGGGGATAGAAGACATGGCATCACGTCTGTTGCATGTTGGGTATCATGACACGGCTGTAGTCAGTATATGCAGAAGACACCGAGGATAGAACCCTAGGCAGGCGGGGCTCGTTCCGGATCTGGATCCAGGAACCGGGTTGTCATAATTCATCCAACTTTTGCAGAGCATCCATGTGCTTCGACGGGACATTCTCAGACTCTCTCTCTGTCTCTTTAGGGGTAGCCGGATCGGATACCGGACAGGTCGACTCTCCGCTTCCATGGAGATTCGCCAACTCGAGCGGCAGCAGGGACCAATCGAGGTGGACTCCTCGATTTCCGTCCTTCAACGATGGCTCGCCCTGGTCTGCGGCATGCGTTACCGCCTCCAAGGACTGATTCGTGAAGACCGCCACGCCTGTTTCCACGTCGGAAGACGATGACGGAGGCTCAGACGGCCAGTTCTGAATGACGACTGCGATGATCAGGATCACGATGGCGGATCCCATGACGGCCCAGAGGATGCGGAGCCGTCTGCTGATCCGGGCCTGCCATTCCCTCTCCCTCCTCTCCCAGCCGTCGATCTCGGCCTTGACGGCTTCCAGGCGATCCCCGAGGGCCTCGACCCTCTCCCGTCCCGCCTTCATGCGGCGCTCGAGGGCGTCGATCTTCTGGATCTGGGGCAGGAACCCCTTGAAGTCCTCGAGCTGCCTGCGGGCCTCCTGGTCAAGGGTGGAGGTCTCGCGCTGGAAGTCGCTGCAAAAGAGGGCCGTGGAGTCGGACAGCTCCTGGAGGGAGTCGATGGTCGAATGGAGCGCGGACAGCTTCTCCAGGAGGCTGTAGTAGGTATAGTCGAGGCGGCGGGTGATGTCCGTCGCGAGGGTGCCGATGGATGACAGGGCGGACCGCAGGGAGCTGGTTAAAAGTCAGCAAGTAAAGAAGATATATATATAGATAGATAGATAGGTGGATAGTCGAAGCACATACGCTTCGCCCAGCTTCCTCCGCTCCCTCTCGCGTTGGAGATCTTCCATCGTCCGGATCTCCCTCCGCTTGACCAGACCCAGGGGCATGCCCAGCTGACTGCCGTCGACCAGACTGCCCTTCCTGCTCCCCGTCCCCGGGCCGCTGGTCGAGCCGGACCCCAGGCGCGAGCTGCGCGTCAGGGTCGGCCGCAGCAGGCCATCGTCCGCGTCGCGGTCCTTGTCCTTGGCGGCCGAGGAGCGCGTGGGGAAGAGGCTCCTGGCGCCGCTCGAGGCCGCGATGGAGCTCATGGTCCGGGGCAGACGGCCGTCGCGGGACTTGGAGTGCTTGTGCCTGTGCCGGGGCTTGGGCTTGTCGCGGTCGAGGTCGCTGGTGTCGATGAACAGACGGCGGGGCCGGTGGTGATGGTGATGGTGCCGGTGTCGGTGCCGCTCCTCAGCGTCGTCCTCGTTCTCGTCCTCGTCGTCACGCTGTCCATCATGTCCGTGGCGGCGAGAGGCTCGGGTGTTGTTCCTGTTGTTGCTGCTGCTGCTGTTGCTGGAGACGGGGGCGGGATCGACCGTGCTGGCGAGCTGGTTCCGCGCGGCTGCGGAGCCGCGGGCTGGAGAGGCGACGGACGCATCCATGGAGGAGCAGGATGCGATGTCTGCGTCCGTCTGCGTCTGTTTATGACTCTCCAGTCTATATGGACGGAGTAGGCATACTGCATATGTACGATGGTGACCCCGACGTGTCAGGGCGCTGATCTCTGCCAAGAACACGACAGGGCCAGATGCTGGCCGGGGCACCAGCACAGCAGGGCCACCTACGCCAATACAGCTCACACGGCTACTTACGAACACTGTCTGGAATATGCTGGGTATTTTTCTCGTGGATCGAAGCTAGGTACCTAGGTATATACTGTACATGCGCAGAACAACCGGTGGAACCCACATGAACGCCTGGATGCCGTAGAACAGGAACGTGGATGCAAGAGAGAAAAGAACACAAGAAAAAAAAGATGGATATAGAGGAAGAGCAGAAGATCACGAGTGGAGCAGCTTGTTGCGCTTCTCCTTGCGCTTGCGGCGCTCGACGCGCTTGCGGTGCATCTTCTCGGCCATCTTCTCGTAGCGGATCTTCTCCTCCTTGGCCGCCCTGCGCTCCTTGATCTTCTGGATGCGGGCCTGGGAGAGTCAGCAGGGAAGACACAAAGAAGAAAAGGGGAAAGGAAGGAAAAGATGTCGTACCTGGCGCTCGGCCTCCTTCTCCTCCTTCATCTCGCGCTCGCGCTCCTTGACGGCGGCCAGGTGCTTGCGCTCCTCGAGACGCTTCGCATACGAGGTCAAGCCGGCGCCGGGCCGGAACGGCTTCTTGGGGGCATGCCAATTCTTGCCTGTGGAGGAGTTGTGTCGAGGTCAGCGGCTGTCGCGGGAGGAGGGGAAAAAAAGTCGTACGCACCGTTCTTCCTCATGCCCACGACGGGGGCGGGGGTGGAGGAGGTCGTAGCTGTCGCAGAGGACGACATGGTCGGCAGCGAGAGAGAAAAGGTTTTCGTCGTCGTCTTCTTTCCCAGCCTCGTGGGGGGTCTGGCCCTTTTGTCTCGCGTTTTCTCGTCTCGTTTCCCTTCTTGGCGGCGCCGGCGCGAGGCGGGCGATTATCTTAGGCCGATCAGATAAGCGGATCTCGGCGAAAGTGGAGGCCGGCGCGCCAGGCTTTTCGCCATCTCGTCGCTTGTGCTTCATGATTCATCTCCAGCGCCCTCACGGCTCTCCACTTCGCACGCGATCCCATCGGGCCCGTCCTCGTCTCCATGGGCTGACGACCCCTTGCGACATCGGGCTGCAGTGTCTGCCTCGCACGGCGCATAAATCCCCCCTCACCCGCCCCCCCAGCCCCGCGTCTGGCTCGCACACAACCTTCTCCCGCTCTCTCTCCAGACACCATACGATGCTCCGTCGATAGCGCTCGTTTCCTCCTCTCTCTCTCTCTGTCGCCGTGTTCGAGTCCTGACCCCCGCTTCGCTCGTCTCTCCCGGCCTTGATGGCGGCTGCAGAGCATGCTGTAGCGATCAACGATGACGTGCCCGTCGAGCTCCCCTCTCTGTCCCGGAACCAGGGCATGGAGGCTGTCAAGGATGTAGTCTTTGGATCTGTGCGTTTTCCCCCGTCCATTGGATTCCATCTGCCCTTGCTGACTCTTCCCCCAGGCCGCGGGCATCGCGGGCAAGTTCATCGAGTACCCGTTCGACACCGTCAAGGTGCGGCTCCAGTCGCAGCCCGACCACCTGCCCCTCCGGTACAGCGGGCCCCTGGACTGCTTCCGCCAGTCGTTCCAGGTGGAGGGAATCCGCGGCCTCTACCGGGGCATCAGCGCCCCTCTGGTGGGCGCCGCCATCGAGAACAGCAGCCTGTTCTTCAGCTACCGCATCATCCAGGAGGCGCTGCAGGCCACCCTGTACTCGCCGACCGAGCCCCTGCCGCTGTCGGCCCTGCTGGTCTGCGGTGCCGCCTCGGGCGCCTTCACCTCGCTGCTGCTCACGCCCATCGAGCTCATCAAGTGCAAGATGCAGGTGCCGCTCTCGCCCGCCAACCCTAGCCCGCCGGGTCCGCTGGCCCTGATCGCCTCGGTCTTCCGCCACCAGGGCCTGCTCGGCTTCTGGCGCGGCCAGCTGGGCACCCTGATCCGCGAGACCGGCGGCTCGGCCGCGTGGTTTGGCAGCTACGAGGGCGTGTCGGCGCTGTGCCGCAAGTACAACAACTCGCCGGCCGCCGCGCGCTCCGCGGACCCGCCGCCGCTGCCGCTCTACCAGCAGATGCTGGCGGGCGCCGCGGCGGGCGTCAGCTACAACTTCATCTTCTACCCGGCCGACACGATCAAGTCGCGGATGCAGACGGAGGACGTGTCGCTCTCCGGCGCCCGGCGGACCTTCTGGAGCGTCGGCAAGGCCCTGTGGCAGCAGCACGGCCTCAAGGGCCTGTACCGGGGGTGCGGCATCACCGTCGGACGCTCCGCGCCCAGCTCGGCCTTTATCTTCTCCACTTACGAGGGGCTGCGGTACTACCTGGGATAGAGGATAGACGATTCGAGCACACAGATGCTCGCTCTTTCTTTCTTTGGTTTTTTATTTTCTCTTTTTAATTCCTGGGGCACATCTTCTATTTTTTGTCCTCTGCATCGTTGCAAAGAGCCATGAAGTTCCTGTATATGTTCGATGCTAGTTAGCTAGGGTTTGGATGAAACAAAAAGGCGTTTGGGCGCTGTTGTTAGACAAAAGCGGGCGGCGACTCGCATTCTGTCGATAGAAGAAAATACAGAAATATCTCTGGGCCTCACGCGTGTTTGGTGCCATGCTTGTGTATCTTGTTTTCGATTGTTGGTAAGGGGTGGATCGAGATCGGGCCCGTCGGAGAGACGGGGAAGCTTGAGAGACATGGCTTTCCATGTAACTAACACACCGCAACGTGGAAACGCCACGCAGACGGGCCCCTCGTAAGTGGACAGGAAATAAAGAACGATCTGTAGCACGCCAGCAGGGTTGTTTCTTTTGCTCTGCCAATTCGTTCTCTTCTTCGCGCCCCTCCGCCAGCCACTCCAGACCCCGTCCACACCGACCTCTCCCACCATGGCCCCGTCGCCCGTCACGCCCGCCGAGCTGGAGATCCTCTCCACCAAGGCCATCGCCGCCAAGGCCACCGCATACTGTGAGTAGATACATCGTTCCGTTTGCGAATCTACGCAGTGTGATGAAAACCCGCTGCTGACCTTCTGCAGGCCCCTACTCCAAGTTCCGCGTTGGCGCCTGCCTCCTCACCGAGCAGGGCGAGTACATCTCCGGCGCCAACGTCGAGAACGCCTCGTACCCCGTCGGCATCTGCGCCGAGCGCGTGGCCTTTGGGGCGGCTGTTGTATGTCCTTTTTCTCTCTCTCTATATATACATATATTATATGGATGTATTCTGAGTGTCTAAACAGGTAGCTGGCCACAAGGACTTCAAGGCCATCGCCGTCGCGACCGACATCAAGCCCGCCGCCTCGCCGTGCGGCATGTGCAGGCAGTTGTATGCTTCCATTTTGTTTCCCATTTTCTTTCCTTTTCTTTATCAGCCCAGTCAACAGCGTCTTTACTGACGTGATCTGATTCTGATATGATGACATGATAGCATGCGCGAGTTCACCACCCCCTCCTTCCCTGTGTACATGTACGACATCGACGGCAAGTACACCGTCAAGACCATGGGAGAGGTCTGTCCTTCTACTCTGCACTGACATGCATATACTAGTATATATCTACAGATTAATGCTGACGCATCGACAGCTCCTCCCCGACTCGTTCGGACCCGATGACCTGCCCAAGACTTCGTAGCCGCAGTCTCTAGGCGCAGGTTGGTACCGAATGTCAATACATGCATACTTCTTCCTGTGTATGCACCTAGGTATGTACAATAATGTACCCTGTAGGTACCGGATGACAAGGCAAGGCAAGTCGGGTAGATTAACCAGACAAGGAGATAGACTCGGTTCACATCACAGGATAGACTAGAGTTGAGCTGGCTGGGTGACCGAGTGACTGACTGACCAAACGATGGGCCTTGTTCAGGTGTAGATTACTTCCTTTTTTTTTAAAAAAAGATTCCTCATTCCTGTTGGATAGAAGCAGAGTCTTCGGCGTGTGTGCATGTGTCAAGTAATAGAGGATATAGAATAGTACTGTAGAAGCAGAAGCAACTCGTTCCAGGTCCAGATGACGGTAAGCCAGCTAATTAAATTAACAACGATAATAATAAGAATGTTCTAAGTGACTGGCACAGCAAGTTCGATACACAGGTAGATACCTATGATATGTCCATATCCCACATATCCACCAGATAGGCCATCGACCTAACCTACCGTATATATATAATACTTTGTATTCAGCTATAGCACGCCAGGCGTTCTTGGACCACCCATCTACCACTACCCGCATAGGTCCGTCCAGGGTCCTACATGCCTGCATCCGAGATAATTGATCAGTTCTGTTAAGTATACCTGCTTCTTTATCAGGATTGTCTCAGGATGTCGGGTGGCAGCATGACCCACAATAAAGGTTAAAAGAGTTAGATAAAGCTTCTGGAAAGATCTCAGACATGTCAAAGAAGACTAATCACAGATGAATATGGCTCTGTCCTAATCTTCATTGTTCTTCATCACCTCATCATAGATAATAGCTAGTCCGCTATTCATTGATCTGTTCATCCCAAAGTCTCACCCTGTTTACCCGTTTAGTCATACTCTTCAGAAACAGGTGAGCCTTCAAGAATGAAAGACGGGGCCCTTACTTGACTGCTTACTCATCAAATGGAAGAAAGTTGGCCATGCTAGAAACCTATCTATGTATTCCATGTGCGAATAATAGCTGCCACATGTACGTAGATATGTAGATATGTAGATAGATAGAGAGATGCCTAACCGCGTGATGCGACGCTCCAATGCACGACATAAAGGATCTAACAAGCCGAATCCAAGCAGCAACAACTCTCCTTCTGTGCATGTTGTGCCCTGTAGACGCCCGAGAAGCTTCTAGTAATTCTTATCTTACCACACACCCTCTCTGTCGCTTTATCTAGACAGCTAGTCTAGCTTCATATTAATTCGTTATCCCAAAGCCTCTCTGTTTACTTGTTCGACCCCTTCATTTCCCTTTGCCCGTATCCATTGCGGGAAAGTATCTTGCTTGATTGCTGCTGATAGATGGACTGGAAATCTACCTTAGGTAGATACCTAGTCTACATTATATATGTAGTACATACCCCGGAGAGCATCCAAGGATGTTAGATACTGTTTTTGTTGAGCCGTCAGAAAAGCATCTTTGAATTCAGCAGAGAGGCACAAGCTCTCGTAGGCATGGCGGAAGAAGAAGCAGCAGCAGCTTGAAGGGCAGATGCCCTCCAGTCCATGTATACGACGTATATGTACCGTATATCTAATAAAGGTTTTTAGATTTGCAATATATCGATCACATGGATAACAGAGCATGGATGGCAGTAAATGGTAGTTGAGCAAAAAAAAAAAAAATATCACAGTACCAGTTTGTCTTGCAAGTTTTCAACCTTATATGCTCCAACACGCACCCCCCTGCAAGGTTGGAAGCTTGCTCAATGCTAACACTGAGGTTGTGTTTACCCTCTCAGAGGTCACCATCACTCTCTGTGCCACTTAATGCCAGGGTTTCACACCTGCAGGATCCCCATCTCTCGCTGGGGTCAGCTGTCCTCTGGCTGGCTGACCGGGGTTTTACCAGAAAGATTGCAGGAAGTGGCAATCATTCATTCCTCTAGCAAAACCGGTCTCATGACCTATTGAAGAACATTTTTTTTGGTATAAGGTCAAAAACTTGCAAGACAAATTGACAACCGACAGTATTCAAGAGAATTCGAGCTACAAAGGCATCTGCAGACTGAAACTTCAGTGCAGAGAACTGTTCGTTCTCTCTCAGAGGATATGCAACCTCACATAACATGAAGATGTCAGTCTTGGGCAAGCTTTCAACCTTTTATAGGGGCATGTTGAAGTATACAAGGTTGAAAACTTGCAACTGGTAATGTTGTCTTTTGGTTCAACAGTAGTTAGTATCGGGTACTGCTGGGATGATATCTCTCTGGTTTCTACTACTTTGCTGTATGTAACCTTGCCCAGGGAGCTACACATCGACCAATGCACCAAGCAAGTCGATTACTGTCACCTAAAATCGTAGACATCTCTGACATTCGACACACCGAATCTGTTCCATACCGTTTCTATCTCTACCCGTCTTCCTAACCATTCGTTATACATCTAGATCTCTTGCTACGCTGGACTCATGATGGCAGTGGAAAAAAGAACAAAAGCGCTCATACAGGCTAGTCGTACAAAAAAAAAAAGGAAAGAAATCACAAAAAAGGGAGTCAATCCATCGCGTCGTAACGAAACAAAGGTAAGATCGTTTTCAAAAGCTGGCTGACATTAGACAGCGTGAGAAGGGGGGCAAAAAAGACAGATATATCGATAGCTAGACCTCCTCGTCTTCCTCGGTGTCAGGATCTTCAGCGCCCAGCAGCTCATCCTCATCGTCCACGACGCTGGTGTAATCGCCTCTTCGGGCTGCGAATGCGCCTCTCGACGAATACTGTCTCTGGGAGCCTCGACCAACACCGAAACCGCCCCGTCCAGGGAGGCGGATATATCCACTGATGCTCCGCCACAGGCTCGCGGCCAGCAGCGGGAGTGCTTGCACCACGGCGACAGTGCCGGCGATGATGGCGATGGGGACCGTAATGAGTGGGGAGTCGCGCGAGAATATTCCCTCCGAGGCGCCAACGTTCTCTCCAAGGCGGATCTGGCCAAATTTGCCGTCCCATTTGTTGTAGACGTAGAATCCGACACCGGCCGCCACTGCAATAGGGGTCACGATGGCAAAGAAGAGGCCAACACCGCTGATGCCATGCTTTTCCCGATACTCCTTCTCCTTGTTGGGACAAGGTTTCGAGACCTGGTGGTCGAGAGACAGGCCGCCCTGGCATGTCGTCAGGGGAATGCGGCGGTATCCGGTCGGTTCCCAGTACTCGATCGCGTTTGGATCATTCCGGCAGATAGCCATCGCGTCCGGCTTTGGAAGACCGGGAACCAGGGCGCAGCTACCGTCGCTTTGGGGCTCGTAGTTGTAATCACTGTTGAATGTTAGAATTTTCGGCTCTAACGTCAAGAAAGAAAGTGGAGGAGAGGAGGAGGAAGCGTGCTCACCATTCGTAATCTTCTCTCGTGCAGGTACAATTCTTGGCAATGCGATGGATGTGTGTCTCACGCCAGTTATTCCAGCAATTCGCCGAAGTCTTCTTGCGCGGGTATTGCTCGATATGGCCGAAGAGACAGCCGTTCTCCTGCATGGGATGTTTGGGTTCCCAGAGATAATAGTCTTCATTCTCGCCTGCACTCTCATCCAGATTGCACAGGCGGTCACGCAATCCGCTGAAGTCGAGGTTCACCGTTGCGAGTTTCTTCGATTCGAGTTCTTTTCCCCAGAGGAGGAAATTCCGCGAAGTATCGGACGGCACGGTCGAGATATCAATAACCTGCATCTCCACGTCCGAGAACTGGAATTCTTGCCACGTATCGCCCTCGTCAACGGAGTAGTAGACGACCTTCGTAGGTTTCGAGTCCTCGACAATGACGATTACTGAGCCCTGGTCACCGTACTCCCACATATAGCGACCCTTCTTCACGGCCTTCCAAGTTATGCCGCCGTCCGTAGTCATGAAAGTATCGCTTTCGTCCCTGGGGGCAAGATATTCGCCCACGTTCCCTAAAGCCATCATGAGGCCGATCGCAGAACCCGACGAGAACGTGTCTCGAGGATCCTTGCGCTCGGTGTATCCATGGAGGTGCAAGGAACACTTGTCTGTGGGCTTCCCATCCTTGACGGAGCAGCCAAAGTTCTTTCCCTCGGCATCTTTGGATGGTGGAGGAACTAGAGTCCACTGTGCGCCGTCGTTGTGAGTGATCATTGTCTTGAGCTTCTTGTCAGCTCCCTTGTCCGTCTCCTTGACGTTAGCCACGACGTTGACGACTGCAACACCTTCTAGCCCCTGCATCTTCTCGAAATCGACGTATCCAGCGTCGTTCCGGTTGACAGCGCCGATGCTGAGAACATAGGACGTGCCGTTGCTATTGCTCTTGATAATTGACCCGTACGAATGTCCTTGGAGGTTGTTCTCAGTCACATGCAGGAAAATAGAGTGTGTCGAGCTGTCCAGCACAGTGTAGGCCTTCTGCACCGGGACATCGAAATTCGGTGGGAACTGCGCATCTGCAAAGGTCCGCGCATCGACACTGGTCTCGACCTTGAGCGACTGCCGATTCTCCGGGTCTCTCGCCGCCACAATGACAAACTCGGCCGCCGTTGCAAAATCGACGACTTCCCTGAAGAGGACCTTGCTGTCGTAAAACCACTTGTCGCTGGACAAGAGCTGCAGAGGGTTATTTGGGTTCTCGTTCTCATATTGCTCACAGAGGATGAGATTCTCGCTGTCGTCGCGATCATCCCTCTTCATGAATTCACATCTGCCGACGTACCGAAGAAGGAGGTCCCATGTCGCTCCCCGATTCTTGCTGATGTGCGCCACGGAGTGACATGTGTCTTTGTTGCCGCAATCCACGGCTCCGGTCCAAATCAGCCAATCGTTGTATTGAGAGTGGAAGGCAAGAGTTGGCAGCCCCTCCTGATTCCGGGGAATGGGCGCTTCGAACGGCTTGATCTGATATCCGCGGTCTAGAGTCCAGAAGTTCTTCTTCGAGTCTGTGAGGAAGAACGCCCGATCGTTCATGTAGCGGTGAGGCACAATCTCCTTGATCTTCTCGCCCTTCAGAGCCCGCTCCCAGGTCTTGCCGTGGTCATGCGTGACGTAGAGCTCGTCGTCACTAGTGCGCATCACGATGGTTTCGTCGTCTCCGCGGCTGGTGGGACTTCGTTCCAAGTAATAATACTCGCCAAAGTCTTTCGCATCGAAGAATTGCTTCGTCACGCTAATTGCGCCGCTAGCTGGTGTCTTGGCTGCGTCACCGCACGTCCGTTCGACTTCTTTATCAAGATTCTCACCGCCGTCCCTAATACAGGCATTGCCAGGAATCAACCTCCAACCGGAGGGCCCCTTGTACTTATCCTCCGGTTTCTTGCATTGGCCCGGTGGAGGCACAAGAGGTACAGCGGGTACACACTCCTTTCCATCTTCGCTGCGGACGAAATTGTAGTCGCACTCGAAGTCTTCAGCGGTGCACTTGCATGGCTCGAATATAGGAGCGGGGTCCTTAAACTCTTCGTCGATAAAACAGTCCGCGTCGGCCTTCCTCCGGCGGTAGAACTGCTTGTGGCCCATGAGGCAGTCTGGTTCGCCCTTCTCGTTCAGTCGGGCCGGCCACTTCTCGAAGTCATCGTCCTTACACTTGCGCTCATGGAGGCCGCTGAAATCGATGGCGTAGATGATGTACTCCCCGTCCAATTTTCCATCGGCGGAGCCGACCAGCAGGAACTTGAGGCTCGTCGAGTCAGGCGTCGTGGTGAGCAATTTCGGACTGATCTTGTGTTCCAGTTTGGCAGATTCCCATTCCTTGCCATGGTTGATGGAGTATTGGATCTTGTCGGTCTCTCCAACGTCACTGACTGCCATGATAACGGCGCCTTGGTCGCCAAACTCGTACTTGTGGGCTCCATCGAGTGCCTTTCGCCAAGTCACACCCGCGTCATCGGAAACATATAGGTCGCCATCGGTGTAGCCCTTGAGGTGGTCGCCCGTGTTGCCCACGCCCATGACCAGCCCCGGCGCTGGGCTTGAGAAGACTCGACCGACGTTGGCAAAAGCTGTGACCGAATGGAGATGCAGATGCTTGTCGCCGACCTTCAGCGGCTGGAAGGTCCGCCCGTCATCAAAGCTGATATTGCTGACAATCTTCTTCCTGTCCGCATTGGTCTTCTCCACCTCTTCCCAGTTGTCAACCGTGTTGACAATCACAATGCCCTGGATGTTGGCGATCTTCTCGAAATCCACCAGCCCGTTTGAGTTGCGGTTCGTGTGCTCGATGTTGCGTGTGAAATAAGTCCCATTGGAGTTGGAGGTGAAGAGCACGCCCATACTGCTCGTCCGGCTAGTAGTCAGGACGTCCACCTGGATACTGTAGTTTGTGCTCTCGAGAACAGTGTAGGCATCCTCCTCCAGCTTGTGGTCCCCGAACTCCGCACGGTGCCACACGTTCGTGTCGTCCGTGACGTACAACGCCAGTTCATCGGTGCCCCGCGACTTCGCGGCGGCCACGAGATACTTCTTGACCGCGGCGGTGCTGATGATGCCAGAAACGGGCCGACCTTGATCCAATTTCATCTCGATGCCCTCCTCGTCACTGCGGAAGAAATCGTCCGAGTATACCAAGCGGTTAGCATATGAAAATGGCACTTTCACGCCGGGAACCACGCAGAGCACGCGATTCTCGATCTCATCGGCCGCATCCAGGCCCTCCGCAAACTGGGGGTGTCCAACCGCCCAGGAACACCCGTGGCTGTTATCGCGCAGTGACGAGACCGTCTCAAAGTCATCGGTGGTATAGAAGGTCTTCTCCACACAACGGAATCCCGCGCACTGCGCGCCGTGGAAGATCACCTTCTTGGAATCCCGACCGTGGAAGGCGAGGGGCGCCCGCAAGATGGACGGCTTTGCGTCAAGCTCAAAGGCGGTCCACGTCTTTGCCTGGTCCGTCGTCACCCAATGCCTACCGCTCGAACCCAGAATGTATGCCCTCTTGTTGTCGAAGGGATGGGGCCACAGGGACCAGACCTGGCCCTTCATCTTTCCCTCCTCGTCATCAACCACATCCCATTCTACGCCCCCGTCAAAGGACCGGTAGACCACACCGTTATCGGCATCCTGGAAGAGAATAGTGTCGCTATCCTCGAAGTAGAACAGGTTGACAGGCTCATTTTCGAACCGAGTCGCGGTGATCTTGGGGCCGTCGGACTTCTTCGCCGCGCTGGGCTGCAACACCAGCGCCAGCAGCAGACAGCCCACGAGCAAGAGCCAACGGGGGATCATGACCGTTGCTGGTGCGGCATCTGAAAGGACGTTGCGCAAGCGAGTCTGCCGAGCGGATCAAGCTAGGAGAGCCTGGCCGTATTCGCCAAGTCCTGCGGTTCAATCGCGAGAAACAACGGTTACGAGAGATGAGACTCCTTCGTTTCCCTTTCTACAAGCAATGAGAGAGTTGTCCGGAGTGTAGAGAAGGCGGAATATTTGAGGGGAAAAGCTTCGAGATTGTAGTTGTCGTCGTCGTTCCTGGCGGCGTCACGCAGCTCGCCAGCTGCGTGGCCTAATGCGAAAGCTCCCGACTGGCGGCGATCACGTGGCGGGCTGCCTTATCGCAGCACGAGTAACTATGACCTGGTACCTGATCACCGGCTGTTTGTATACGGGTTTTCGAGGCACAGCACTCTTAAAAAAAGTGCCATGTGGGTTTACGTATATTCTCATCTGCTGAGCTGCAGCGGACAGGCTGCCAGCGGCTCCCGAGGTCATTTCCTAACAAGTCTAGGCTATGCTTCGTTGGCCTGCTGCTTCACGTATTCTGTTCCCTATTACAACTGCTAATATACACGCATTTCTCCACACTTGCCAACGCAAGGGCCCTTGAACTGGAAGGCGCAGTAACTTAAAAGGGAATAAGGGAGCAAGAACAAACAAGAACACAACTTTCAGCTCCTCCCAAATCGCGTCATCAATGGTCTCATGGCAGCTGCACGGGGCGCACGGAGGCCACATCCCCAAAACCAAAAAGCCTCATGGCGAAGATAATCAGAACAAGAAAAGAGAAAGACACAAAGCTGATCCCGGAGAATGCATTAAAAACTGCAATCCATGCCCATCGTCATGCAAAAGGATCAAAAGCTAAGATGTATACGAACAAGAATGCCGCTAAGTCTATGTGAATGCAACAAATGCCAGAATAAACAAGGGATGACGGAGATGCTGCAAAATCGGACATCGGAGCTCCTGGCCAGGAACAATGTAGCAGAACATGTCGCAAATAGAGAAACAAAAAGAGCTGGACGCTAATTTAATCTCGTCGTCTCCGGAATTTGCGCCACATTTTCTTCATCATCCCTCGCTCACCCGACGATGAATCCCAAGGGTGACAATCCTCGTCGGCAGGTGGCAGGTCTGCGAGCTTCAATGGGTCATCGAGATCTTTCGTACCTGGGGACACAGTAAAAGTGTCCATCGTCCGCAAGTCCGGTCTCGTCAGTGTCATTTTCAGAGTCATTTCACGGTTTCTGCCGGACCCCTGAACACATGTAGTCAGGGGTCGCGACGGCTTAGATGATTTCCGCGTCCCTGGCACCCCGGGATCGTCAGTCTCGTCGCTGCGGTCCCTGCCGCTTTGCGAGGCAGTCTCGTGTATTGAGGGGCTGTCATCGTCATCGTCGTCATTGTCACCATCATCCAGGAAGGTACGCGCGGACTCGTGGGTCCTCCGCCGCGGTTCTCCCAAAGGCCGCTTGGGGCGCACGTTCTCCTTGTCGTCAAGCGAGGGAAACCCGAACTCGATCGCCTCATCGAACTTCTGCGGGGACGCCAGGTAGACTCGCAGTTTCAGACGCGCCTCTGGGTCCTGATAGTACTGTGCACAGGGATCAATGCTTGAGGTAGAACCATGGGAGACGTGGCGAGGGACACGGTTGCTCGAAGCAGGTCGGGATGTTGAAAAGCGGTTCACTTGGGGGCCGAAAGAAGATGGGACGTTGGACGACTGACTTGATCTGGTTACCCGCTGGTTTGCATTTGAGGTCGAGTTGCGACCGAGGTACATCGAGGTGAACGACAGCGTCCGCCGGAAGGAGGGTTTCCTGCGGGGAGACTTCTTGGGGGCCGGTACGGTGTCGACGACGTGGGCATGATAGTCGTCCAGACTGAGATCGAGGTCACCGTCCTCGTCCAGCCAGCGGAAGCTGTCGTAGAAAGACTCGCGGGACTCGCCCATATCAACGGCGGAATCGACGGGGTCGTCGGACGATTCTGAGTTTGCAATAAAGGAACTCGAACTCATCAGCATTGCTTCGGACGGCGACGCGCGCGGGGAAAGACCGGCTTGTCGCTGGTGATCCAGCCTGTAGAGAACCTCGTCGGCGGCGTCGAGGATGACACTGCCGCAGCGGCCTCCGTGGTGGAAGAAGATCTGTTCCTCCCTAGAAAAGTGCGTCTGCTGGATCTTTGGCGGTAATGAATGGAACCATTGCGAGTCAGCCTGTGCCGCAAGGTAGGCTACCTGGAGCGACTCGGGCTTGCGGAGGCGTCGGGGCAAGTAGCTCTGCTTCTGGCGGCCGCGCTTCCTGGAGAACGAGTTCACCGGCCACGATCGCGTCCGGAACGTGCGAGGGAGGCGGCTGGTCTCGCGGGCGGCGACTCCTGACAGGGCGGATCGATAGTCAAGGCCATGGTTGTGATCGTTCTGTGCTAGTCGCAGGCGCTCCAGACGGAAGCGCTCCAGGTTCGAGAAAAACTATGGTCAGGAGGGGCCATGTTAGCAGCGCACGATCCTAGTAGAGGGCACGGGGCCCAGCGGGGTGGCCATCGAACGGCTGTGCGCTTTTCCAAAAGCAAGGACAATTCATGTCTGGTTCAGGGCCGCTCCGAGCCCCAGAGACAGCCTGGCGAACGAGGGAGCGTGGTGGCCGTTGATAGAGTGCTGATAGTCAGGCCGGTGGGGTTTTGCGCGGCGCGCCGGCTCAGGGGCTCACGGACATGGCCAATGTTGATGGCCATGCCCGTGCCCCATGCCACGCCCATCCCAAGCCAAGCCATCATCCTCGTGTGACACGGCGCATGCAGGGCGTGGCTCTGCTTTGTTGCCATCTCAGCGCTAGCAGACCGGATCTGTGCCGGGCACCGCAGAGGGGACGTTTTCCGAGGGGGAAGGGAGCCACGCACCAAGGGGAGTTAAAAGAACGGAAGCCGGAAAAAGTAATAAAAAAAAATTAAAAAGGATGGCACTAACAATGGCAAATGCAGAGGGCAAGAGAAAGGGGCCACGCAACCCTGCAGCAAGCCATGAATAGACACAGGCAAAAGGCCGCTATGTTGCGCCGGGCAAGCCTCTGGATCCTAACGAGGCTGCACCTAACTAAGGCGGCCGTTTTAGATTGCACGTACCTTGCGCCTCAATGCGGGCGGAAGAGAATCGAAGTCATCCTCGGTGGGTGCGGCTAGGACCTTCATCTCGGTTGCCTCCTTGCCCGAGGTCGTTGAGGGTCGGGAAGTCGGATTGCCTCCACGAGGCGTGCAGAGTAGTGAAAATCGTGGGGATCTGCGTTAAACCGCCAGTGGAACTGGGAAAAGGAAAACGCGCAGGATGGGATTCCAGAGGGATATCAACTATTGAATGTGAAAAACAGATAGATACTCAATAGAGCCAAGACACAGTTCCAAGTTCCAGGAATCCGGGAGGTGACGATCGGAGGCACCACCCCTCGATTTTGGAAACGGAAAGCCTCCTTGACAGCTGGGGACATACACGCAGTATATATTTCAACTGCAGACCTCGACCAAATCCGGAGAGCGAAGAGGATCAATTCGGGCAGAAATAATGAGACCGAGGGAAACCCCCGATATTTAAACAACCACGGATGCCGGGTCAACCAGATATCATATATACCTGGGACTACCATGCAGCATTCCTCGACGCGGGATGACGGAGTCCAACCAGGCGGGTTTACAAGCTTCCAGAGTGGTCCAAAGCAGAGAGGGCGGCAGCTGCAAGAAACACGATGAGTTGGTCGCCTCCGTTCCTCTGGGAGAGCAAGCGGTTCGCGCTGACCAGCGTCACCAGCCTGACTGCATACAAGACTCCCGAGGGAGAATAAAGTTGGTGATCGGGAACCAGAGGCCGGCCGTGGGCCAACCTCGCGCGGGCTGGCTCGTGAGGTCAAGTTTCACATAGTTGCGGCCAATGGGGGAGAGCATCGTCCGCTCTGATAACAGGTATTTTTGGGACTTGTCACTTTTTCCGGATGAGACGGAGGTTCTTGTCTTTGCACCGCGCTGACAGCGCTGTCTCCACTCTCAGCCATAGCAAGGTGGATTATCGAGGGATCAACGTTGGGGCCATGAGGATCCTCCCCGCACGGGCAGTGGTCGACTGTCCTGCCGCAAGCGCCGTGCCCCTGCAGGGAGAACTTGGTGAAGCACTGAAGGCTCCCTAGGTGCATAAGGACGCGGAACATTAGGTCTCCTCGTGAGGACGGCCAAACAGCGCTCAGATATCCGTGATCAGTTGCTCTATAGAAGCAGTATACTCCGGAGACGGCCACTGCGCCGAGTGGGAACGGTTCAACCGTTCATGGCATGCCTGGGTCCGTTAGGCACTAATTTAAGAGTCCTGGGCGCGCCAAACTCGTAAAGGACCGAGCAAAGCGTCAAAGCTCCAGGGATCCTCGATCAACGGTCAGCGCTGGGAAGTACCGAATACGAGTCCACGCGCGGGGTCATCCGGACGAACTCGTCGTGTCTGGCGTTCCACTCTGGTCCAGGCTGTGGCTGAGGCGTGGTCAACCAGGGCGTAAAGGGATGAGGATACCCCTCTCTCCATCCAGGGCGCGCAGCTAGATGGATGAAATTCTCCGCTGCCTAGGGATGGTCATCGTAAGAAGCGTGGATGTCAGATCCGTGATCTCGTTTGCCGCCGCTGTGGTCGGAGATATTCGCCGACGCGCTGGAGACCCCTTGCGTCGGGCGGTTTGCTCCCGTGCAAACAAAGGCCCCAAAGAGCTAGAAGGCCTCCGAGGTCGTACAGCAGCAAACACAGAGCCCTGTCTGGAGGCGCAAGTCATCAGATCGCACTTCTTGCCAGGGGTCTGCATCGTCCGTGGGAAAAAGTAATGATGAAGCAAACGATGCAGGCCTGTTCCAGAACGCCGGACCTGGCAAAGACGCAGTAGTGTCTGGTGCTGCGTGAGAGATCTTCCCGGGTCGTTCCCTGCATGGACACGCCGGATCTGTCTTGACTTGGACCTACGTCATGAATACGGCGACGCTTCCTGGCAGATTGCGTCCTCGCTCTTCGATGCTAGAAGCCTTACGACGATGGTAACCGCAACGCTTCAATTGCTGCTGTCTGATTTACCTTCTTTTTTTTTAAAAAAAAATGTTGAAACGGGGGAACGTTGCCTCCTTCCAAGTCTTCCGTGCTCCTGTGTAAAAAATCCTTCCGCCGTCTGCCAAATTGGCGCTTGGCAGCTGAGACACCGACCGCTTTAGCTCCATCTGTCTACTGGGATAACGCTGCGTTATACAGATCTACTCATGCCTCCCAGGACGATACTTATCCTGGGCGGGATTCCACGAATTGGCTGGGCCGTGGCGCAGAAATTCCGAGAGGAAGGGTACCGTGTTGCGCTGGGGAGCGGTGACCTCGATGCCGAAAGGGCAAAGGAGGATGGCCTGCTTCCCCTGTCAGTGGATGTGAGTCGGATCAAGTCGGTCGAAGACGCCTTCGAGGAGGTCAAGAAGAAGCTCGGGATTCCCAATGTGGTAGTGTATCACGGTATAGCGACCCCAGCAGTTATACGCGGACGTCCTGCGGTTCACTGACATGGAACGTTGAAAAATAACAGCAGACGGCCTGACTTTCCCTCAAGAACCAGGCGAACCATTCTCTGTCGTTCCCGCGGCCCTTTTGCAGGACCTGACGACCACGGCGGTCGGTGGCTACACCTCCCTCCGAGAAGCCGTGTCTGGCTTCAAGGAACTCGACCGGACCGGTGGGCGGTACTTGCCCAAGGTGTTTATTGCGACAGGAAGCGTGATGCCGTGCGATCGTGAGGATCTGGGGTCGACGCTGGGGCCCAGCAAGGCCGCACTCCTCAAGGCGCTCGAGGCCAGTGCCTACCGATACGGCAAGGATGGTTACAGGTGAGTGCGGCTGCTCTGCCTGTCTTATGGCATTGAATATTATAAAGTGAAATTGTATGGTTTGCTGCGCTAAATATAACATGCTTTCTGCCATTGAATGGCTCACGCGCGCGCCTAGGTTTTACCTCGCCTCTCAGATCGAGGTCGAAGGAGACCCGTATCTCTGCCCGGGCATCAACGGCGATGCCCACGCTACCGCGTATTGGAAGCTGACCGAGCAGAGCACGCCGAAGGATGACGATGAGAGGAGTGACTGGCCCCTCGACGATGACTGGAATGTCTGGTTCGTTAGCGATGGCACGCTGATTCCTGCACACCGCAGTACTCTGTAGAGACGATCGTCCTGTACAATCTCAGCTGCTGCCTGCCTGCGTTTCACGTTGGACCAGGGCACCTTTACACATCACAATCCTGGCAGTCCCAGAATTAATTAACTAATTAGTGGATTGCTATTCTGGGAACTAGAGCCTATCGGGTGCGTCTTACATCTTGACAGGGAAATTTTCCGCGAGATCTTACTAGCTTGCGCAATTCGTGCTCTTATGTCCGGTATGGAGACCATGCTGTATCACTAGTCAATATCCCTTTTGCCTTCCGTATGCTGGGAGAAAGCACGTCACTTGCTGAAATGGGTATATCTAAGACTGTGGACTCAGCTGTGCGGCGAATACCCCTGCAAGGTCGGTTTCAAATCCTATCTAGAGGAAGCCCCAAAGTGTATAAACACCAATCATCAAGTCGGCTTTAATGGAAGATAAGCTTCGCACGAGTCATGCACAGCTTCAATCTGCCATCATTTCCCCACAACGGCATAAAAATGAACAGCTCTTCTGCATCCATGCATATACTGACAGCCAGCTGTGCGGGGATATTGTTTCAGGTTTGATTTTATAAGCAGGGATGAGGGAACACATCCCACACAGACCGCATGCGTTGATGAAGGAATGTTAGGATACATATATTTTCCGACGGATACTCCGTTGCTTTATGCCATAATCAAGCATGTGTATTTCACCTTCTCAGCCACGTAAAACAAGAGTTACCCACAGCCTACACTCTTGACGTGTCAGGTGTGGCTATCCACGATCCTGCTTCCTTTGACTGCATGGCACCAACATATGTACTCTATGCATGTACATGTACAGATCTTGTCATCATTCAGTTTGCTTCTTATTTCCTACTTCCATCCTGTTTCCAGAAACCCAAGCCCTCACCTGTTGGCTGGTCCATGGATACAGACAGAATGGCCACAGGCTTATCTCACTGCTCCCATGGCAAGAAAGAACAGCCCTTAATTCTGAGAGGGACACTGTCAGTCTTACACAGTGTAGAGGAAATGTGTTGCCCATATAGACAGTATATAGGAGCAATCCCTGTCTTTCTTATTGATAAGATCACAAACATCTCTTCTCTGACTGGAGAGGATCTCGAGTCATCGACAAAAGAGATAAATGGTGACCCGCATGCCGGGTGGAATTCAAATTAATGTCAGCCATGTTCGTCTGCGTGGTTTGGGATTAGACATTGCATACGTAACGCTCTGTACAGTATGCATATTTTCATGCAATATATTAGCAGTCGATTAGCTCAATGATTGATCCAGAAGTAGAATATCTATCTATCCATGGCAACGGGTAGACACATACGCTATGATAATATTAATCTGATCATGATCCAATCAGAGAAAGGAGCAGGATGACTCTATAGAAATACACACGTCCCCCAGGAGGATAGGACAAAAAAAAGATGTGCGGAATAAACCAACATGTATAAACTCAGGAACTTTAGAAGCGATGAAGCTGTCAATATTAATTTAGCTACCTAGAACAAAGAAATAGAGAGTGGTGAGGACTGGAAGCATTCTAGAAGACTGCTTAACTGAGCCATACTTTAGATGCAAAGATTCCCACCCTTGAACGGCCTAAGATCCTTCCAGATGCTTTTGCTCATTCTTTAGCCTTATCATAGATTCTGTCACCTGGGACTCCCAAACGTCCTGACAAAGAAATGTGTATGTATTTCTTTAATATGATAGAGCTGAACAAGATCACAGACGCTGGCATGTTATTAGACCCTGCAGCAGACTTATGCAGGTTGCAGTCAATGAGCGCTCTGAGATCACCGCGGAGCAAGAGACTAATTAGGTGTCTTGAACAGCGGATACACACCTATGTAGCTGGCTTTAAACATATGTACAATGCAAATCTCTTTAATCCATTGTCTGTTTAAATGATAATTGAGCGTATCCCCATACATGCTTGATCAGCCTGAAACCACCATCTGTCAGAGACATATACAGCCCATTGAGCAGAGAACTGCCTTTCTACTCCACTACTCAGCTGCATCATATGCCTCATCGATGTATATGTATGAGGTACATACTGTATGCCCCGTGGCTCTACAATACATACACATGCACAGCTCAGCCAGCATGCAACTCTCACACACAGGAAATTGAGCGGATTTGATGTTCAGATCACTCCATTAGATAAAACCATGTACACTGCTACCGCTACTGTATTCTTCACTCACAGCGCATTCTCAAAATAAAGTAAAGAAGCGGGTTTGTTGCAATGCATGGTAGCGGAAACAGTTATGTACATCACATTATGTACCTGTTTTTGCTTGCTCCCTAGAGATACTATCCGGCTTGGGCTTGGTCTCCCTTGCATGTTTGTGCTTTGCTGCTTATAAACAAATAAGGGCGATGGACAGTGTCGTGTCTGTGAATATAGAGCAATGGGATAGATAGAGAGAGTACACTCGATCAACAGTTTCGGGATCATTTGCTGAGATATATAGTACAGTAAGTACTGTGTGTTGGTTCTGTCTGCCATGTGCTCCTCTACATCTCCCTGCTCGAATTTGTCCGGTCCATGTGACGTCCAGATACCATTCGTGGACATGTTCAGGGCTATTAGTAGGGCTGGGCGAGGGAAGCCGCTCGTCTCGGGGATATAGTCTAACGTCTCCAAGCAGGGTAGACTGACGTATGTAATGTCAGCGTCTTTTGACGAATCAAATGACTTTGGTCAGATGACATTTCCATTAGGCGCAGTAGTATAGTGTATAGATACAGCGAGATATCTCAAAGTTCATCACTAGCAAAACAACACCGTCCAAAGGACATCGGTTCATATTGCACTGTGTGATAAACCGGAACCCACTCCATCTATACCATTATTCAGACTGACAATCCACACCATGCCCCCAGCCAGGAAATTAAACAGCGGCTAATGGAAGCCGAGAAACCATTTTCACATGCACCAGAAAAGGGACAGAGAACAAGGTATCTAAACATAAAGTGCATACCCAGGCACCGAGAAGCTAGTCGCGGAATCGATATTGGCAAGTAGAAAGCTTTCAACAGGGTATAGCCTTCGGAACAGGCGTTGAATACGTTCAAGCGGGATGTCGAGACATCGCAAACAGTAATGGGAAATTCGATCATGCGAGAAAGCGAGATGAAGAGCAAAGCACAGAGCAGCGTCGTAGACGCATTCTCAAGGCAATGCAAGCACTGTAGGGATTAGAGAGCGTTCAGAACGCTCTGCATTGCCGGGGTGTTCGAATCCTCTCTGCGAAGCACGTACGCTCTAACCTCCTGCACACTGAGCCCGGTCTTGCCCTGTGCAGGTCCACCAGGAGCACTTCCACTGCTTCCGCCAGCATTGCTTCCTGAGCCCTTGGCGCCGCCCGCTGCTCCTCCACGGAGCCTCTCCCTGAGTGCCTCCGGACCGACGACAAAGAGACTGCCGACCTCGAGCAGGACGTCCAGCGGACCGCCAACGGCTTTGACGTCGCTGTCAATCTCCCACGACTTGAGCAGCTCCACGTACCGCGTCATATCCTTGGTGACCATAAGACCGCCGGGCCCATTGACCTGGAAGCGCTTGAAGTGCTCAAGGAGGAGACTGCGCGTGCCCAGAGCTATCTCAGTAAGCAGATTTCGGATGTTAGATCCACTGGATGGGAGGGATGTTAGAGTGATGTTGTGTACGCGGGTAAGGAAGGCAGAGAGCGCGGTACAGGTCTGAGAAGTCGTTAGCAGACATGCCTCATGCATGAATCTATACGATGAAATCATTTCATGCGCCCTTGCGCATCTTGGAGACGACTCACCGGTGTCTGTAGCATCTCTAACCACTCTGTACCGTCTCCTTCTTTGGGCCGGAAGTCGTTCTTCTTTTGACCGGCCAGGAGCTTGCCCACCCACGCCAACACTACATCAACGGTCTTCTGCTCAATTGCGTTGATTTTATCTTCAATTCTATTGACGGCGATATTTGTCAACTTTTCCATGTCCCGCTTAATTGTGATGCTGCCTGCTGCGAGCGGGATGAGCACCGTGTTGATGCATGTTATCATCAGATGTGTGATGCTGATTGCGGCGCGGATATTCGGCAGATAGGAGAAGTCAGGCTCGGTCTTTGTGGACTCCTGCGAAGTGGCCGCCTCAAGAGCGGCGTCAAGAGCAACCTCAATATAGCCCTCCCCCATCGTGGACAGCAGCAGGTTCAGAAGCGTGGAGACATCCTTTGGCGTTTCGCTGCTGACACTCAGCTCCAAGCCACGTCCCACACCTTCGGCCAGCCACTTGATCATTCGTTTGGCAAAGTCGACCTTCAATCGGCCATCCTCCTCCGTGAGCTCAATCTCATGCTGCTTGCTCAGATCAGTGGTCTCCTTGAGCCCGGCAACACGCAGGAGCGTCATTTTCTGGGTAGGTGTGAATTCCGCGGAGTCGAGACGGCTGAGATAGGCTTCTTTGGCGGAAGCAAAGAGCTCGCTCCCGGACTTGGCGAGGGACGCCATGAACGTGGTCGCTGCCTTTTTCCGACGCGTGTGATACGTGGTGAATTTAAACATGAGAGACGTAAACAATTCTTCCAAGTTCTTCTTCTCCCTCTCGATGTAGGAGGATCCAACAAAATAGGGGACAAACAGATCCTCCAGCTGCTGGTCCAGAAGGACAGCGGTCTGCGAGGATATTGTCTCCGGGTGTTCGGTCAAGCCGTGAGCCTTCAGGTCGTCGACCAGCGCACTGATGTAGCTTCTCGATGCCTGTAGACAGCGCAGAAACGCCAGGGAGGAGACGCTGTTCGCCTTCTCCAGAACCATTTCCAGCCGTTGTTGGATCGACTGCTGGAACACACGCTGTAGGAATTTGCCAAGGACCTGCTCGTAGTACGGGAAAGCTCTCTTGATGATGGCAGATTCTTCCTGGCAGACAACCTTGACCTCATCGACCAGCGACTGCAAGCTCGGTTCGACTCCCGGAGGCTCAGCGTCGGGATCTGCCAGCTTCTCCCACGCTTCAGGATCTCCGCCAACCTCCTCCGTGACGAGCTGGCTCCGGTCGATGAAGAACTGATGCTGGTTCACAAACAGCGCAATGACGCTCGCACCTCCGTTGAAGTCGCGAAGCACCGTCGCACACTCCTTCATGCCCTCAAAATTAGCCTTCCGGTAGAAATCATCGAACTGCTTCAAGAGGTCCTTCTCCAGCGTCTCGGCGAACTTCTCGATGATCTCCCTCGTATTCGCCTTCGGCATATGATGATGAGCTTCCCCATTTGCACCCGTGACACCATTGGTATACCCAGAACTGCTCCTCGTGTCGCTCCAGCTCTTCGGGTCGAGTCTCTGACTGATCCTCAACAACTGCCGCGCGATCTGCGCCGAGCGCACCTTGCCTTCGCTGGTCCCGGACCTCCTCAGGTTCTCCAACAACGTGATCTCCCCCTTGTTGCTGACCTCGTCCCAACACTGGATCAGGAAATGCGCATCCAGCGCCCGCCGTCTCTGCCGATCGAGCTCCTCCAGCTTCTTTCCGATCTCCACGGCCGTGTTCCCGGTGCCGTCTCCTCCGAGGCCCGCTGCGTTGAGCGACGTGTCCAGTTTCTGGAACGACTCGATCGCCTGGTTCAGCTTCCGGCCCAGGGTGCTGAGGTTCTGCGCATGCTGCGCCTCAGCCCTCCGCACCGCGGCCGAGAGCTCATTCTCGCGGATCTCGAGGTCGCCCGAGAGCTCGTTGAGTCTCCGCTGGGCATGTTCGAAGGTCCGGATGAAGGGCTTGGGGTCGAAGAGCTGGTTTGCGCTGCTGGAGGCGCCGGCTGCCGAGCGGCGGTTGGAAATAGCGCTGTCGGAGAGGGCTTCGATAAAGTCCTTGATGATGAAATCTCGACTGGAGAAATCCTCGAGCGTGAAGTCGGGACCCTTGGGGAATATCGAGCGCGCGGCGCTGTTGGATTGCGAGTGTATGGATGCGCTGTCCGGCATTGTTTCGGTTTCGGACGGTGCTGCCACATGCGGGGAGAGAGAGTCGCGGAATGAGCGTGGACAACAGAGTCGACTGCTCAGTTCATGTTGCGTGTCGGCTCCAGAGAGAGAGAGTCGTCTCGATCTGCGGAGAGGCTCGCGGTGCTGGACACCTGAGGTTGCCTGTGGAGGAGACGGAGCTTGCCGCTCCACCGCAGCCGCATCGCCGCCTCGGCGAGATCTGGAGATGCGGCCTCTGCAAAACGGGTTTTTTTATAAAAGTAAAAAATAAATAAATAAAAAAACTCAAGGGCGAAAGCTCTATCTACAACGACAGACTTGATTCTGGACAGAAAGCATGACTCATGGATGATGATGGATTGCTTGCAAGCTGAGACCACATATCCCCTAGATTGATTCTCCAGCCCAGTTACCGTCCCTGATGCTGATCCCTCATAAATCGCATCCTCATGTGCCAAGAGGAGCCAGGCGCCGCATCGAGTGCTTCAGCTCCGACTGTCGCAAACCAAGGAGCCTCTTGGAAAAGCTTCTTCAAAGTTGGTTCCTCACTCCCAGGCCATACGGCTATTCCGGTAATGCACTTATGATGCTACTGATTTTTCCTTTTTTTTTTTTGCAGCTTCTTTCATCTTATCACATTCTGTCCCATTCTGCAACAACATGCAAACCCCTCCCTGGCATGTTCGAGTGTGTTGATAATCAGGTCAAGGGACGTTCCAAGCCCCTCAGTAGGTGGTTGCACTTCATCTATATTCCGCACCACTCCATCGCGGACCTGTCGTGCGCGTTGTATTTTTTTTTTTTTTTCTGAATGACATCTTGCTGGGTTTTCAGAGACTGTATCTCACTGACCCATGACTTGCAGACGGCACATGCCACAGGAGAGAAGATTACTCTGCAACGCGCTTTTTGTTTCTAGTTCCTCTCCCATGAAAAAAGAGCAAGGAAAAAGACTTTGTTTATGACGCAATCATGGTTTCTTTCTTGCCATGTTGAATGTCAGCACCCCTCTTATCCTGGTGACCAGAAACGCTGAGCCTCTCCCAGTAGCCACACCGTTTCTGATGTGGAATGAACCGTGGCTGGCGTGATTGACAGCCCCGACGGGTCACAAATCTAGAGATCGCAGCCCAGGCCTGAGTACCTGGTTATCCCGAGGTCCAGGGAGCTTCCCCAGTCTTCCCTCAAACAAATAGGTACTAGACAGTAGGTTGCCAAAACTGCTGTTACACAAGGGTCCCGGCCCAAGCCACTTACCTCGCTGCTTTTGCTTTATTGCGGTCCGGTCTGACTTAGCTTAGGGTCTGTTACCTATCACCTGCATGGTGACTACGTATTTGTTCTCCAGTAGTCCAAGTCAGGTGGATATAGAATAGCTGCTAGGCAAGGGGCCTTTTTAACGAAAGTTTTGGCAACCTACTGAATGAGCGGTGCTGCGGGGCTACCGGTATTGTCCCGTTGGAGTTAGCTCAGCCAAGATCAGCAGGATTGCTAGTTGACTTCTCGGACCGTGACATCCCCCAGCTGCCACAAAGGCAGGGATATCAAGATCCAATCCATGGACGCAAGAAGAATGACGAGGTCGGAAACGGCGCGGCCCTTGGCACGGCGGGCCGACGCACCGTCCCGGGGAACCGTTATTGATCTATTTACGGGGCAGTATCGCAGCGGTGGAAACCGAAATTTGGCGGGAGCAAGGTTGCAGAACCTTCGGTGGTAGATCTTTAAAACCAACCACCAGAGAAGTTTGGAACCAGGACAACTCTGCTATAATGTATCATTAGCCTTATCATTTCGTTATAGCTTTTCATCTTGTTGATATTTGAATCAGTTTAACTGTGAAGGAACTGTATTACTTTACTGCTCGAGAACGCACGAGAAGAAGGCGAAGACATGCAGGTTGGAGGTCAGACGAAGCAAAGAGAAACCGTTCGAGGGAAAAAAAAAGGCAGATATAAAAACGGACCTGTGTTGACGCTGATCCCGGTGTGCTCTGTCTTTCACTTGGGATCGTGATATTCTTGCTTAGAGTCTTCCCTGGCTAGTTTCCCCTACACAACAGAAAGTTTTCGACATAATAAAATAATACCTATCCATTAGTCGATATGCGGTATTATCTTTTCTGGGTAGAACGCAGCCATTGTGGTCTTCTCCAGCTATACACACAACGCAGATTTAGATCGGAGCTGATCCAGCAAGACGAAGCAGATCAAATAACAGCAATTGCTTCGTTTTATTCAGCGGCAATGGTAGAAAACTGTGGAATTCCAAGCCCAGCTGACTCTTTTGAATGCGTTAGAAAACATGTCAGAGCGCTGACCTCAAACGCTGACCGCGCCCTACAGCAGTCCATGGAAGCGAAACGGCGCACCAGGTTTCCGGCCTGAAGCATTCGATTGAAGTGCAGGAAAGATGGAGGCTGGACTGGCGTCCGCTATGCATCGATGGGATCTGGAGGATTTTTCGGATGGGACAAAAGGAGGCGAGGGCGCAGCCGATGACGTGGGAGTTTCAGTTCTGCGGATGCTCGGCGTCGGCCATCTTTAACTGGACGTCCAATTCTGTCCGCTCGCTCTCTTCCTCCGCATCCCCCCTTCGCTTTCCTACCCCCTTCAGCAGCAGCAGCAACTACGCTGCACGGTCTCATGATCTCCTCCAGGGACACCGAGCTGTACCGCACCCATGGAGCGTCGCTCTCCGCCGCGGACCGCGAGAACATGCTAAAGTCCTACCTGCCGGACCCGTCCGCGCTGCGCACGCGCAAGAAGACGACGACGGGACGGAAGTCGAGCAAGAATAAGAAGAAGAGGAGGACGAAGCCGATCCGCACGTTCCTCAAGTCGCAGCTGCACCTGCTGCTCTACACGGTCATCCACATCGTCTTCGGCGTCTACATCCGCCTCCAGCAGAGCTACCGTGCCGTCGTGGACCGCGTCCTGGCCATCCTCTTCTACCACCACCGCACGCCGGAGCTGATCCAGAAGGACGTCCGGGGGCTGAGCCGCATCCCGCAGCACCTGAGCGTCGTGCTCACGCTGCGCAAGGAGGACGATGCGCTGGAGGCGCTCATGGACGAGGTGGCCGAGCTGGCGGCGTGGAGCGCCTGCGCTGGAATCCCCGCCCTGAGCATCTACGAGAAGAGCGGTATGTCCTGTCTTTCTCATCGTAACCAACAGAAGCACGCGGATAGAAAGGCTAACGGGCACAGGCATCCTGAAATCCTACATCCCGACCCTCTACCAGATCGTCACCAGCAAACTTTCCTCCTATTACGGCTCCCCCTCGCACCAGCCCACCCTGCGCATCTTCGCCCCCCACCACAGCGTCTACTGCCCCCCGCAGGCGCACGCGGTGAAAAAGTCGAACCAGGCCTCGCTGACGATGCTGCTCCTGTCCGCCCCGGACGGCCGGGAGACCCTCGTCGACCTGACCAAGACGCTGGCGGAGATGTCGCAGAACGGCAAACTCTCGCCCGACGACATCAGCATGGAGCTGATCGACGCCGAGATCAGCGAGATCACCTCGCAGCCGTCGCAGTCCACTCCTCCTCCTGCCAACGGTGAAACCGAGACCAGCGGCAACTCGTCGCCCCCCGTCTGCGTCAAACCCGAGCCCGACCTCCTGCTGATCTTCGGCCCCTACGTCAAGCTGGACGGCTACCCGCCGTGGCAGATCCGGCTGACGGAGATCTACTGCACGGGCGACAAGAGCAGCAGCGGCGTGCCCGGCGCGTCGGCGGTCGAGTACCAGGAGTTCCTGCGGGGCCTGTGCCGGTACGCCCGGGCGCAGATGCGGTTCGGGCGGTAGTCTGGATACCTCCTACATATGTATCTCTCCCACATAATAGCTGGGTTGACACTGAGACTAGATATCTGGGTACATACATACATAGGCTATGTTTTGCGTGGAGATTGCCAGGTTAATTTCTCTCTCTATCTCCCTCACTCTCTCTTTCTCTCTCTCCTTTCTTTTCGATTTTTTTTCTGCGTAGTAGTAGACGGGAGCCTTTGTAAGGGGAGACACTGCGGAACGTCCCATTCGGGTCTCTAGGAAGAGGTCCGAGGCCGAGGTTCCTATATACATATACATACCCTATATACACATGTCCTGGCCTATCTATCATATAGAAAAAAAATAAAAAAAAAAAAAAAAAAAAAAAAAAAAAAAAAAAAAAAAAAAAAAAAAAAAAAAAAAAAAAAAAAAAAAAAAAAAAACAGATCAGATCCCTCAAATCGGTTGAATGGAGCGGTCTTAGACCATCCATATCCGTTGACCGGTTTGGGTTTCCGCATAGGTGTTCCACCGCAGAGCTCTACATATGCCCGCAACGCATCTGGGAGATCTCGATCAGTTTAGTTCTGTCAAAAGGGGCTATTAAATAATTATTACCCGCTTCTTTATTATTATTTGACTGTCTATGGGATCAAAGTGTTCTGCTGAAGGGATTCCCTGGTCCTGTTAGGGACTAGCTTCTGACAATATGGTTCCTCTTTCCGTCCAGTTGGCCTGTCTTTCACACATAATAACCAATATTTCGTTCCTTCTTCTTTGTATGTGTCAAGTCGTTCCTGACTTTTCGAGGAGCTCTATTTGATGGGTTCTCACTGGGTGTACGTCAGGCCCAGGTGACCCTCAGATGTCTCCTTTCCTTTGTTGATTGAGCTCTTGGATATATGTTGGGAATCTCGTTAACAATGTCCCGAATCCCCTTTCCTTCCCAGCTATCTCGTGACTCATTCTCGCCTTACATTCTCTCTCTCTGCCTTCGGCCAGCCTCCCTTTGCAGAGGCTTCACGAGATCTTCCAGTTCACGGGGACTGTTAGTATCAGGAGGTTCAGATGGCAGTTGAGATCTATGCTCAAATCAACAGGCCTCTGGAAAGGATCTCGGAGTCTTCGCGAAGAAGGGGAATCCCATGTAACTGAATTTCTCTAAGTACCATGTAAGCCATGCGAGATACAGAATACAGTATTTTGGCAAATCAGCACATGTGATGGCCCTAGACAGTCAGCATTCTGTTATAATTTTACCTTGAGCTGATCGGATCAGCAGGGCTGCAGGGTGCAGAAGTTCTAGATCTCAAGCTGCGCTGGCAATTCTATCTATTATTATTATTAAGTCTAGACAGTCGGATAGAGTGATTAATTAATTAATGATGATGCGTCTTATATATTCAACAGTCCAAATTCTGCCGGCTCTAGAGGCTTCTAAGACTGAATCTGTAGATCTATATTATTGTAGCTCTTAAAAAAAGGCCTCTAAAGCTAGATTCCTGGAAGCTTACTAGATCCAGATAACTGCGGTCTCTGAAAGCTTTCAAAGCCGACACTTTAGATCTAGAGGACTGCAATCACTGAGAGCGCTCTCGATCTGGACAATTGCATTCTTGAGAAGCTTTTAGATCTAGATAACTGCAGCCCTCGGGGAGCTTCTGCAGCCGAATTTCTAAATCTAGAGGGCTGCAGCGCCCTGGCGAGCTCTAGAGCAGTCCCCTATACTGTTAAAGCTTGAAGCATATATATTGACTCCAGCACTGCCTCTCGAGACCCTACATGTGATTCAGACTTGCAACAGGACAGGACAGGACAGGACACGCCGCCTGGATGCTTGTAAAATAAATATTGGCCCTGTAGACTTTCTACGGACAGAGACGTACTAGTACGTATTGGAGCATTCTGCCAGATCGATCCTTGGTAATATCTCTTTCATTATGATATTTGTTGCCAACAGCAATGTACCTCCATGTCATATGGCTTGTATGTGTGTGTGTGTGTGTGTGTGTGTGTGTGTGTGTGTGTGTGTGTTTGCTCTGTGTGAAAGATTTCTTTTAGAGGGTTCCTCAATAGGCTGTAGAGGGAGTTTTGTTAATTCATTCTTTTTGCGTCCTTTGTTGGAAGGCCATTCTGCAGTTGGATTCCTTGTTCTACCCCTTTCCCTTTGCATCAGCTCGCCCCTTACAAAGAGGCTTCTCAAGTTCCATCAGTTCAACAGCAGCAAGTTTCTTTCTAATCTCCACCTCGCCTCACTACCCCCTCAATCACCATGTTGTATTGGAGCATTCCGCCGGGCAGGTCTCCACCTGGGAGATGGATCCTTGGTGGTAGCCTGTCCTTTTGTTCTACAGTGTGATTAATCCTTCTTCATTCATTCAAGCATCTTTATTAGCTTTATGTGCGGTCGCGAGTTCTTTTTTTTTCAGGAGGTTGTTCAACAGGTGAGAAATCTTGTTGGGTATATGCCAGTCCCAAGTAAGCCTTGAATGCTTCTTTCTTCTGTATAGTTGCAGTCTTCATACATATACATATACATATATATCCGTCAGATTAATTGATGTTCTTCATTGTTCGCTTCCCTTGAGACCATTGCATGGCAATTATTCCCTGCCCAAGAACTCCTTTCCTTCAGTCAGCCTCCCTACAGAGAGAGGTTTCACTCGACACAGCAGCTCGGTGAAATCTATGGATGAAGGTTGGAGAATCTGGCCAGAGCCTCTTTCCAGGAAGAAGAGAAAGATCTAAAAGGAAAAAAGATTGCAGGGTAGTTCAAGTTCAAAGTGGAAGAAGGAAATCACATAGAAATACTGTACACACAGCTCAGTCTGTAGAACTTATCCAGATAGAAAAGCTTCTTTCTAATCCTTACCTCACCGCATCACTCACCAAACTCTCTAGGCCATTATTCTTTCCATTCACCAAAGCGTGGCTGTAGAATTGGGCAGCTTCAGATCCAACAAACATGCAGACCGGTATATATATATATATATACATATGTACACAACAGATGTAAGGTAGAGTACAGGACAGAGGATCCGGACCACAATCACAGACATTGATTTGCAGACATGGAAACTGAGAAACTGCTCCACAGACAGCAACGGAGATCAGGTACCGCACGGTACAGTACAAACTACAGACCGCAAGCGACAGACATGACACTACGAGTATTGCCTCACAGCGGTAAAATCCACAACAGTCATAACGCCATAACATGCCATTCTATTCTTCTGCCGCAGAGAAAGAAAGAGAGATAAGAGAGAGACAAGCATATCCTCGATAGATGCAAGCATGCAGCGTTGCCGACAGAGATACCACCGAAGAAAGAAGAAGACCAAGACCAACACAGCCACCAAGGATCGATCAATCAACTCACTGAAGAACCGAGGTCTCATTCCTAACTCCTCAAACTAATCTGCGTGGTCGACAAGACAAGTGGGTCGGATCGGCTCCACGAGCCGGTTCTACGTACAGGATATTGACGGTAGGTAGGTGATCAAGGTGCAAGTGGATGGGTGGTGATGTCGTCTCTCGGGTTCCGGTCATCACGGGGAGTCGCTCAGGGTCCAAGGTGCATCGACATGGGGTATTGGGTATCTGAAGCTGCTTTTTAAGAAAACAAAACCGGTCCGTTCCTCTCCGTCGTAACCGAGTCGGGAGTGGCCGCCTACGGACCGCGGGGTATGTTGGACGCCACGCCCCGGACGCAGTCCAGGCACCGCACGATCTCCACCCCCGAGTCCGTGAGCCCCTCGACCGCGCACCAGGCGCAGACCCTCCTCCGCTTGATTCTCTCTCCGTACCTGTATGCCTGCCCGGCCATCGGCTCGTCGAGGGGACCGTCGTCCATGGCGTCGGGAGCGACCGGGGTCGCGCCGCCGCAGTCGGCCGCCGTGCACTCGCGCAGGCAGATGTAGCAGGCGCGCTCGCCGCAGCGGTCGCAGTCGGCGTACGCGTCGAGCACCTCGCGCGTGGTCGGGCGGCGGTGGCAGATGTGGCACGGGCGGAGGACGTGCTGGTCGTACTCGGGGATCGTCTTGGGCGAGACCGGGGGCGACGAGCGCGGGGGCACGTTGAGGGAGGTGTTCAGCGGGTAGAGTTTGCCCTGGGGCGCGGACCAGCGAACGCCCGGCCACTGCTCCTGCTGCTGCTGCTGCTGCTGCTGCTGCTGCTGCTGCATCAACCGCCGTCGTTTCGCCGCGAGGGCGGGCTGTGCGCCGGGCCGGGCGAGGTCTGCTTCGGTGGCGAGGAGACACTTGGAGCCGGACATGAGGCGGTCGACATCCTGGGGACCGGAGTAGAAGGGCGCGTTGAGATGCTGGATCGATGACGGGACGAAGGCGGTCCTGGGGATGGGTTGTCAGCACGTAAACAGACGGCTCCCGACGGAGCAGGGGTTTCCCACGTACGGTTCCTGGCCCTGGCTCGGGGCCACCGCGTCTCTCTTGCGCTTCTTCAGGTTGGCAGGAGCCGCCGCAAAGGAATTGGGCGCCTCGCAGAGGGTGCCCGGCATGGCGGTCGCGTGGTTCGTGGCGCTGGAGGGATCGGAGAGATGCATGGGCCGGACCAGGAGGGGGTGCTGGATGGGAAGACTCCGCAATGCATCCAGACCTGCCCTGGGATCAGGCGAGGAGACGTCCCTCTGGAGGCCAGGCGGCGGGGACGAGGTGGTGAGGGGAGGAGGTTCTGGGGAGGTTGGCGTTGAGGTCAGGCACGGCCCGGGCTCCACCGGACATGAGCCAGGGCTGGCGGCGGGAGCTCCCGGGCCAACCGGCGTCGGTCTGCGGGGGCAGTTCGTCTATCTGCATGACGCTTGAACAAAAAAAAATAAAAAAATAAAAAAAATAAAAAAAATAAAAAAAATAAAAAAAATAAAAAAAATAAAAAAAAATAAAAAAAATAAAAAAATAAAAAAAATAAAAAAAATAAAAAAAATAAAAAAAAATAAAAAAAATAAAAAAATAAAAAAAATAAAAAAAATAAAAAAAATAAAAAAATAAAAAAAATAAAAAAAATAAAAAAATAAAAAAAATAAAAAAAATAAAAAAATAAAAAACCCTGTCTCGGTATGCAGTGCATCATGCAGTAGGTTGCCAGAACTTGAACAGCGGCTCCCGCCACCTGCCTTGCTTGTTGCTGATGCGGACTGTTACTCAACCGCTTCAACTCACGTGATGTAAAGCAGTCTGCCAGGGGCCTTGTGGACGACCGTCTGCCATGTTCATCCCGTCATCCTTCCAGCTGGCCTCGAGACGCGCCCGGATCGTCTGCTCGTCCAGCGGCCCGTCGTCGCCGTCGCCGCGCAGCACCGCGGCGCGGTGCTTTCCGCCCCGTCAGCAACTCGAACTGCGCGATGGCCTGCTTCGCCCGCACCTCGAGCCCGTCGCGCCGCGCCACGGCCTTGGCGCGCTCGACCGCGCGGGCGGACGGTGTTGGTTCTCGATACCTCGAAGATATGCGGTCTGGTTACAAGGACGGTTGAAATGCAGGGAAACGGCGGTCGGTGGGATCCCTGCGGAGATCAGCTCCGATCCCCGCGGATCGGCCGGCCGAGGTCGTCGCCGCGCATATCCCTGGCTGCATATAAGACGGAAGGTCGAGATCAAGGTCCCGCTCGAGTCCTCGGGGGCTGCGTTCGTCCTGTGAAGGGCACTCCCTCTTTTTTCTTTTTTTCCTCTTTTTCCTTTTTTCCTTTTTTTCTTTTTTTGCTTTTTTTTCTTTGTTTTTTTTTTTCCACAGGTCTACTCCTCTCCACCGGCCTCCCTCCGAGCCCTGCAGACCGGTCTGGACACAGGGAAGATGGAAGAAAGGCAGGTGCATGCACAGGCTCAACGCAGGGCAACCTGACGTCCGCCCAGGAACGCAGAGAGTGTCGCCTCGTCCGGTGCCTGCCAACCCCACGCACACGCTTCCCGAGGACCGCTGCCGGTGTCTCTCCTCTTCCCCACATGCTCCTTCCCGGGGTCGATCTGACGTCAGCCGGTTCCGGGCCGGTGCCGTGCTGCCGCCCCCCTCTCTCTGTGGGGTCGGCTGCGGCGCCGGCAAGCAGCGGCCTGCGTCGGCGTCCTCTCTATATATACCCTGACGTCCCTCCGTCTGCATGTCAACGAGATGCCGATGGACAGACGCAAGCGCGTGTCGCGCGCGTGCGACCGCTGCCGCAGCAAGAAGGACAAGTGCGACGGCGCGCGCCCGGCCTGCGCGGCGTGCGTCGCGTCCGGGCTGGCCTGCTCGTACGACCCCAAGGCGAAGAAGCGCGGCCTGCCCGGGGGCTACGTGCGCCGCCTCGAGACGCTGTGGGCGCTGGTGTTGAGCCGCATCGACGGGCTCGAGGACGCGGCGCTGCGCCTGCTGGCGGCCGGCACGGACGAGGGCCCGTCGGCCTGGAAGCGCAGCCGCCTCTGCCGGGCGCTCGAGCAGCCGCCGACGGCGGACCGGGCGCGCGACGACTCCTGCCGGTACCGGGTGGTCGGCGCGTCGTCGCCGGCCCCGCGGGCGACGCCGAGCGGTGGTCTGCCTGCACCGGCTGCGGATCTCCTGCAGCTCCCCCCGCAGGCGGCGCAGCTGCTGGACCGCTACTTTGCGCGCACGCACCCCTGGTTCCCCGTCGTGGCACGGCACGCCGTCCTGCGCGCGTCGTGCCGCTACCCGTGCCGCCCGCCGCCGGACGGCGACCACGCCGCGCTCTGGGCCATCCTCAGCTACACCGCCGACGACCCGTCCACGGCGGACGAGTGCGACGCCGTGGCCCGCCGCCTGGTCCCGCCGGAGACGGGGCGCTTCGAGGCCGGCCACGTGCCGGCGCTGCTGCTGCTGGCCCTGGTGCGCGTCGGCCGCGCGGACTGGACGGCCGCCTGGCTGCTCTGCGGCCGCGCCGTGCGCGTGGCGCAGGTCCTGCAGGCCGGCCCCGGCGAGCACGGAGCCGGGCTGCTCGCGTGCTTCGTCGTCGACTCTCTGCTGTCGGTGCGCCTGTCGCGCCGCCCGTCGCTGCGCCCCGAGGACGTGGCCCTGCTGGCCGAGGACGGGCCCGACGAGCGCTCCGCCTGGGCCGACGTGCTCGGCGCGGTTCAGGGCCGCACCCCGCCGCGCCCCGGCCCGCTGCGCGCCCGCAGCGCCTTCAACCGCCTGGCCGAGCTGGCCGCCGTGCTCCCCCGCGTCTACACCAGCCGCAACAACAACAACAACAACAATGACGACGAGGATGATGATCTCCGCCTCCTGCGGGCCCTCCGGCGCTGGGACGACCGCCTGCCGCTGGGCTGCCGCCTGATCGGCCCCGAGAGCATCTTCCCCGAGCGCCACTCCGCCCTGCTCCCCCACCAGACCTACCTCTGCGTCGCCTACGTCGCCGCCCTGTTCGCGCTCTACGCCCGCCTCGTCGCCCGCCCGCAGACCCCGCCGGGCCTGCGGCGGTCCGCGCTCGCGGGGGCCAAGAAGCTCCTCTTCCGCCTGCTCCCCGTGCTGTCGCAGCACGCGGACAACTTCCGCTGCGGTCTGCCGCCGCTGTTCGAGTTTCCCCTGCGCGCCGTCGTCGCGGGCGCGTTCCGCCTGCGCGCGCGCCTCGAGGCGGACGCCTTTCCCTTCCGGCGGTGGGTCGAGTCACTCTCCGAACGGATCGCCGATCTCGACGGCCGCTGGCCCGTCTTTGCGTCGTTGGCGGCGGCCATCGAGCACGGCCTGCGGTCTGGTCTCCCAGACCCCCGACCGTCCCAGACGACGCCGCCCGTGTCCGGAGCTGCAGCCCGTGTGGTGGGAGATACGGCAGATCCCACGGGCAGAGCGCATGACGGTCCGCGGGATGGCCCTGGCGACGACGGATCCGACCACGCTTCGACCATCCCCGGCATCAGCATCCCCGTCGACGGCAGCTACATGACCCCGCAGGACTCGACAGAAGCCCCAGCGGCGACGGACGCGGAACGGCCGCAGTCCGCGGGTTTCCGGACCCAGGACGCAGACACCCCGCCGACGCCTGATTCGGCCTCCAACCCGACCGACAGGAACACGGATGAAGGTGCTGGCAGCGGAGGGTCCGCTCCCCCGCCCACCGACCTCGACGCCCTCTTCAAGGACCTGGCCTCGAGCCGCGAGGAGGCGCTCCGGGACTCCGGCTCCGTCGACGACGGCGCCGTCCACGCCTTCCGCGACGACCCGGACCGCCTGGCCGGCTCCGAGCCGCCGGTGCGCCCGCCGTCCGTCGCCGACATCTGGCCACCGCCAGGCTTCTTCCCGGAGATGTTCCACGAGTCGCGGTAGTCGTCCGCTCTTCAACCGGCTGTGATTGAGTTACCATCGGCGAGACGACTCACCCTGAATATATCTGATCCGATGATATGAGCGACGAATCCGTCATCCAGCCGAATAATGCCGTTGCACTTCTATACGCTTTGCGATCCCTTCCTTCGTCCGAGTGGCTTCTCTGACCCTGCGGTGGACGGCACCGACGAACGGCAGAACGAGACATGAGGCGACGAATCACGATTCCCGGAAATAGTCTACAGCGGTTCTCCTTCTCTGATCTGGATCTTTCACACCGCGTACCACTTCCCAGGATGTCTCGGGGCGTGTATGACAGAGCGGGCCATACTGTCCGTTCCGTCGCTGACGGTTACCATTGCATTAGGATGCCTTTCTGGGTCAGTCATCGACCGCCAGGCGCATGCCGTGCCGTGCGGCACCTTCTGCCATACCCGGTCGGAAGGTGTCTCGAGCCCCCTGTCCAGGTTGCATGTGTATATATATATATACGCTAGTTGTCTGCACTGGCCCCGGTTTCCATTTACCATGTAATGTAGATGTGAGATACCGTGTTGAATGCAGTAAGATCATCCGTTGCCTGTAGTACCCACTGCAGACACAGCCTACTGTGCAGATTTAAATATATAGATATATATATATATGTATATTCGAGCTTATAAATCAGGTATCCAGAGGTACTTTGGCCCGGCATCCCTGATCTACAGCACAGCCACTGTCCTCTGTGCACAAAGCACAATGTCCATCATACAGTAATTAACACTTGTTATATTCTATCGTATCACATGCACCATCCAGGTTTCTTTCGTTCCAGCTACCAAGCATCTCAATCACACCAGCGAGTGCGCCACACATATATACCCTGCAGTCCAAACCGTCCCGAGCACCAGCGCACAGGATGTGAAGGGGCCAAAAGAAACATCCTGTTAGAGAGAGAGAGAGGCCATGATCACTGCTAGTTGCAGTGAGATCTGGATCTGATATTGATATATATATATATATATATCCCGCACTGGAGAACCCCAGGCCACCAGAAAGATCATCACTAATCAACTGGCTCAATACTCAATACACAGTAAATGGAGAAAAGGGAGTCTCGGGAACTGCTGCAGTGCCAGGGCCGGTGTCAGTGATTTATCTATCTATCTATTTACCTATCTATATATCTATCTACAGAGTAGTAGATACATGCATGGATGGATATCCAGCTAGATAGATAGACAGGTAGGCAGATAAACAGACAGATAGATTATCTAGCAGGCCGCTCGCCCTGTGACAGGATGGGATGAGATGGCAGAGCCTGCAGCTGCAGCTGCAGCTGTTCCTGCCAGCCCGCTCTGTCAGGAGTGAGTGAGTGAGTGAGTGAGTTGGTGAGCGCTGCTCGGCTCGGCTCGGCTCCTTTGTAGAGTTGTAATTTACGAGGCTGTGTGTATGTTTATGCGCTCGCTTGTTTGTGTGCAGGAGGAGAAGAAGAGAAGAAGGTTGCGGTGAAGAAAAAGAAAGCCCAGGCCCAGAATACCCCATGGCGCTGCTGTGTATTGGCTCCCTGAGGAACACATCTGATTATGTATGTACAGTTTCTTTTTTTTAAAAAAAAAAAGAAAAAAAAGAAGAAAAAGAGAAAAACATCTTAAACACATGTAGTCTGCTCAATGAACCGAACGGACGGACAGGATAGGGAGATGAGATCGGATCAACGAGTAGAATCCACCCCATATTGTACTGTACATACAGTGCCGAGTCCTTTGCACCCACCATTACATTGTTGATGATTTGATAGGTAGCAGTGTTCTCTACCTACCTACCTACCTCCCTACCATGGACGGACCTGCAGAGCTGTGAGGCTGTCAATTGACAGGTCAGGGACAAGGACAAGATAAGCCCGCTGCAGATGTCAGAGTCAAAAGCGGGCGGATGGATCGCAGACATGTCGCCGCTGTCCAGGCCCAGCCCTGTACTGTACTGTGTACTGTGTACAGTACAGACGATGTGCAGGGAGCGCGAGGCTGAGGTCTGTCCCTTGACGTTGACATTCAGGAATGACTATATATATATATATGTTCTGTACACTGCATACTACTGTACTAAAGGAGTCCAGATCCAGTGCGATCGTGTTCAACCCCCGCCATGCCTGTTGCGTTGGATCCGGGCAATCTCCAACTGTTATCGATCAGGTTCCTGAGGACCGCATCCGTGGAGAGTCCGATATGCAACTTGAACATAGTATTCACGAGGTGGTGTAGTTGGGTTCACTTGGAATTAATTGTTTTGAAGAGATGAGAATAGAGCTTTTTTTTGTTTGTTTGAGAGGTTGATATTGTGGAAGCTGTATATATGTAGAAGATATTAAATAATCTAGAATTCTCTACAAAAATGTATATATATATATATATATATATATCGGTGATCTAATCACTGAAGACGACACATAAAGATATCCGCTTATAATTGTTACAATGTTCCAATTCTTATGCACTATCCTTTTTCTTGTCGGTAGGACTAGGTCCGTTTTTTAGTCAGTCAGTCAGATTTAGCAATTTTTTTTGGAGTTCATCCTTGGCTAGGTAACATAGCCTATTTCCTACAGTCGTCTTGGCCAGGCGCCGTCGGGATGCGAGTGCGAGTGTGAAGGTACTCTGTACGGAATGCTACTTCTACATCAGCCAGGCGGACGCCATGGACAATCTGTAAAGTGGAGGGAGATCGGATCGAGAGCTGGTTGGTCGGCTGGCTTGGAGAAGACAGTGCTGAGTAGGTACTGAACTGACGTATCTTACAAAGCCTTGTTATCGGAGGCGCGCTGAGGGATAAGGAAGGGACTGACCAAGGCACGGCTGCCACTAGGCACAAAGGATAAAGACAACAAATTAGTTATAAAAATTCCTGTAAAGACACAAACTGGAGGACACCTGGGCCTGGCATTTACCCGGTGAAGTCGCTCCTAGCACACACCACAACATAGGATGTGCGCAGATGAAAAAATTCCTGAATCCTGACCTTCCAAGGAAAAGAATGACTCTCCTAAAGAAGGGGAACTCTTGCCAAGAACTTGTCGAGACTTGCCCCAACGAAATACCTCAGTACAGTACTATAGCACTTGTCTGGGCAGTATCATCCTGTGCAGAATAACCAACGAACACTGCTGAAATGCTTCTCCAGATAATCACGTCCGCACCCCGCGACATTGTTGACAGGACGGCAAGTGAGATCTGCAACGGGGCTAGGTTCAAGGATGCTCTTGCTGCTGCTGCTGCTGCTGCAAGAAGATTGTGAATGCTTTCAGATCATTGTGGTCAGGTCGGGACTGTCAAGCAGCAGCAGCAACGACAACATCTGCAGGTGGCTAGGCGGGATATATCTTGAGGTGGTATCCCCTTATTCCTAGAAAATAATCCAGATACATCTAGCTTACTGTCCAAGTCAGCAGTTATCCAGACCTTCGCCGGCTCCCTCCTCCATCTACTACCACTCCAAACCCAGGCAAGCTGTCCTGGAGCCGTTCATAGACGGCTTCGGCGACGGCAATGGTCCCGTCTACGTAAGGAGGCGTCAGGGGCCTGTGTTCTGTGGCCGAGATGCGAATCTTCTTGATCCTGCAGAACGCTTTCCAAGCATCCTCCATCATGATCTTCAGAGGCTCCGTCCCTGGCCACCGATTCAGACAATTGTGCATTGTGTGCACTGTTCCATGGTGTCCTGCGTGCGCTGCAAAAAGCTCTCGTCCATCTGCAGCAGAGCAGGTCCGTGGATATCTTGGTGTTGGTCATTGACGACGGTGGCTGGAGGTGAACCCTATTCAGAGTCTCTGATGAACTGTCAGATCATGGAGCTGTAACTAACTCTGAAAAGCACAGCCACTGACCACATGTCTGGCATCAAGCATTAATGCTTGTGGACCTGTAGATATACTGGGTATGATCCTGCCGGAGAAAAAGAATACCACTCTACTATTTGCAAAAGAGGCCATGACAGCCAGTTGCAATCAGAATTGGCACTTTTTCCCCAGTCATTAGATCCTTTTGACAACCACATGCATACATGATGCAGTCAGAATCTAGATAGATACTCACGCAGACAGGTCTTCATTGCCCTTGTTTCTCGACGGCTGATCTTCTCGCCCGGGAGGAGTGGAAGGCCATTCGAGGTTGGCCAGGACCAGCCAGAAAAATATTATGCACTATGCATAGTGGACATCCCTACCTTTTTGCCTTTTTTTTCCCTCTTCAGGGCCAAGCAGTTTAGGAGGTCCCTCCGCTGAGCATGTCCTCTGACGAGGTCATGTCCATGCGGATGATGCTGCGCGTGTGGATCTCCAACCTTGAGGACCAACTGAACCAGTGGAAGCAGACCTGCGCTGACATCTACACAGCCGGGCAGTCTGTGGAGGTCCCGCGCCGCGAAGACAACCACTTTCCCATCTTCAGATGCCGCGACCTCGTGGATCGGCGCGCTCGTCGTCCTCGGGAACCTCATGTACCCGGGCGTCATCGCCGAGGCCATGTGCCTGTACTGTCGCCGCTCATCCTGGTGGCATCCGCCTGCACAACCGATACATGGCTGTGTAAAACATCTGCCACGGCGTGCAGTGCTACACCTAGACAATCCCAGGGCTGTTTGCCTCCCAGATCATGGTCCCGCCGCGGGCCATGCTGGTTTCACCGAGGGAAGCGAGGAGGCCCGGCTCATGAAGGAGGTGTTCCGTGCCACCGGGAACCAAGTTCCAGGTTCTGCTGTTGTTGAATTTGGCGGAGATTTTTTTCAAGGACGGTGAAATAGGTCCAACGGACGTGGTTTGTATAGCTGGGCTTTGAAACGACAATTCTTTTACTGTCTTTTACCCCCTTGTGGAAAGAGATTTAGGATTATGTATGAGAGAGAAAAAAAAGGAAGCTCTTGAATGGAAGAGGCCTGGGGCTAAATCGAAGAATCATCCTTATAGTTATATTCACAAAACAAGTGAAGTCAAATACAAAACTATTGTGATAATTGAGCTGATAGAGACATGATCGCACATAACTGACTTCACATGTCGGTCGGTTCAGTCTCCACCATCCATATTGTGGATCTGCGACTGCTGTCTTCAGGTCTAGAACATTCTCTAAATTGTGAACAGCCGCTTTCATGTCACCATCATGCTCAAGCTATCAGTTGATAAGATCTAATTGCTGCACTTTCTGAACCCGGACAGTTGAATGGCTGCTTGGGACCGAGGATCAAATCACATCATGTTATATTGTACTCTTCCTGGCCCGGCACCTTACTAAATGTGTGTAGGAAATTGACACGACGAAGGTTTAATTATGTTCTTAAAGGTCGACTCTTGGATACATTATGAGGGAGAACACACACACACACACACAGAGAGAGAGAGAGAGAGAGAGAGAGAAAGAGAGAGATAATGTATGTGGTTGAAGCTTCTTGCAAAAGCTTCCGAGTTAAAGTGACAACATTGATCAATTTCTGATTTTATCTTCATCTGACTTTTTTGGTTGTTTGTTCTTCCGGTCTCTGGTTCTGGACCTTGAATGCTTGTCACAAGCGAGACAGTGGTGAGATATCTCTTCTGTAGATTTCTGTTTCTTGCCTTGTCCTTATCCAAAGACCTTGATTGAGAACAGGATTCTATTCATACTGTGATTTACTTGGACAAGAATAAGGAGGAGGAGAAATTCGCCATGACCAGATATCTTTCTAAATCTGAGGTTGGACATTGGATGTTGGATATACTCTGTTTCTCAGGTAATTGAACTATTTTTTGCAAATCAGTATAAAAGTAACCACGCCTAATACTGCTCTATTATCTAGCAGCCTAAGGCTTCTAGGGATATCTACCACTACCTTCTGCATAGCATGAGCATTCACTGAGACCTGTCTTGCCCTAGTGCACCTTGCATGTGCTCTACTGTAAATAAAGATACTACCGGTCATGAACTGTCAATGTCAATGTCAATATCATAGAGTTAGGTCGATTCGGTTACTTGCTTTCTTTCCTTTTTTGCGTGCTTTCATTGAATCGATTTATATAAATAGTAACAGTAAGACATAAAGAGAGAGAAAATGATAATGCCATGATAGGTAGTAATTCTCGTAGAATCTATATATTATTTAAGGCGATGTAGAAGATTGTGCTCAGGTGTTCTTTTTCCACACATAGTCTAGTTTAAGGCCGCTGGATGACCTGAGTACTATAGAAGGGATATAGTAAGTCACGTTGAGGCTATCGTTACGAAGGCATTCTTGTGTCGGGGACGAAAAAGATGATGGGTATATATATGTTTCTAATTCTATCCTGCTCTGTGCGGTACTATCTACCCGATGAATTCGGTCGACCGATCAACCTTTCAGTATCCATCACATATATCTCCACTAGAGCATCCATGTTCTTCTGTACAGTATAATCATCTCGGACTAAAACCCTCGCAAAGATCAGCCGAACATGTCAATCCCATGGATAGGTATCTTCCTCAACACAAATATCCAAACCTCTCCTCCCTTCGCCCGCTGCTCCCAACGCCCGGCCCTCCGTCAGACGTGCTCCCCTTGTTTACCCGGACGAAGATATCCGTCTTGACTGTCACACGGCCACTTGCGACTTCTGGGTCCGGCTGCGCCTTGACGGTCCGATCCGCTGACTGGCTGGAGACAGAGTCGCTGCCTATCTTGCTCGGAGAGTCCTCGTTCGCCGTCGCGGTGGCCGTCACGCCCGTGCGGCGGCCGCTGTTCTTTTCACCGGCGTTGTGGCTCGAGTGGGAGCTTGACCGGAAGTAGTGGCCGCGGCTTTCGCGGCGTTGGTCGACGAAGGTGCGGAGGAAGAGACGGATGACGGGCGCGCAGGTGGCGATGAGGATGCTGTAGTTTTCGATTCTGTAGAACCTCTGGTTGGTGGAGTTCAATGTGGATATGGTCCCGAAGAAATTAGAGCATTCAGACTCACTTGACCCAGAGGACAAAGGATACGATATTATCTAAATCTTGTCAGCCTGACACCCACGTAATGGCCGTCTCCGGTCTTACATGTAAAATCTAATCGGTCGTCGAGGGATTTCAGGAGCTATGTATCACCGTTAGCAGCCAGACCAGCACAGTCGTGAAGTCAACATACGTAGGTCTTGACGATGGACGCAATTCCCGACAACACGAGCGGTCCGCTCAACGTGACTGTCTGCCAGACCCGGCGCGACCGCACGGAGCTGTTGAGCCTTCGAAACTGCGACCAGGCAGACACGTCGGGGTTTCGCTTGAGAGTCTGAAGGAAAAACTGCCACAGCTCGAATGTGGCGGTGACTGCGAGGAAGAAGTCGATTATCGTGTTGAAGCCTGCAAACAAGTATATGTTAGCCTGCATTATCACTGTATGTGGCAAAGGGGAAATCTTACCTCCTTGCACAAACCCTACGGTGGTCTGCACTGATGGGTCTTGACATTTAACCGACCCATCCTCAGGAAGGGGATCCCACATGTAGTGGAAGTACTTTGTCCGATCGGACTGCGCCGTCAGCTCGATACGCTCCCTTAGACTAAACAGGACAGGCATACTGGACGGTACGGATGTGGCCCGCACTGGACGACAATCTGCACGATGGTAACGGAGTTCACGATAATCTGCACCATCATGCAGACGATAATGGTCAGTCGCAATCGCCGGTCGCTGTTGGCGAAACACTGGTAGAGAAACCATGTCATTCCTGCCCGAGAGACCATCGCCGCGGCCACGGCTACATTTCGTCAGCAAGCCGATCGTTTCTATAATAGTCGTATAAGCTTACCTGTTGGCTGCGAGGCATAGTCAAACCGCAATGACTGGACCTTCTCCTCCGGCGTCAGATAGTAGAAGTGCCTCCCAAGTCCCCAGTTGTAGCTGTGACGGTCAATATTTCTGTGTTTTCAGTCTTTGTGTCGGAGAAGCCTACCTGAGCTGGATCAGCGTCATATGAAGTACATCAAGAGCATAACCAAAGAAAAAGATCACGTCTTCCAAGCCCCATACTCTTTCCGGTGCTGTCACCTTCGGGAGATTCCAGCGGATCCATGCTTTCATGAGAAGCCTGAAGATCAGAACCAGGCCAACAGCGCCGGTCAGAACCTGGATTTGGTCAGGGATACTGAATGAATTAAAAAGACCGTGTATAGAATTGCTTGGCCGCCGACATACCCAGCAGACTCTGAATATGTCCGTCCCTTGAGATTTGTCAGTGAGTTCTGCATCTGTTCAGCCAAGGGACTGCTTACCTATGTTGACATCGCCTCCTGCTGGCGGCGGGATATTCATCTTTGGATGGATGATCTAAGGGAAGGAACGGCACTTGATCTATATAACAGCATAAGTCGCGCTGCTGTGTGGAGCAGACTGTGGATGTGGACAAAATAGATGGCGATTCATGGGACAGACATCCACACCGGATTAGATTCTTGGTGTGTAGGGTCAGGACGAGAGATGGGGTCCGGTGGTTATCTATTCGAATGATAACTTTAACTTGTTATGCGGTCCCGAAATTCAAAGATAGAGATTTCTATCGCAGTGGTCCGAAACGACACGAGTAAAGCTGCTTGACAAATTAAATTTGTTTCGGAAATGACCTGCAAGAGCTATCATGATATCACCCATTTCGGCATTTCTCGTGGTAGGGAAGAGCCAACCGGGAATGTTGCAGTTCCTCCTGCGGGATAAGGTGGAGGAGGGAAAGACAGGAGGAGAACCGTGAGGGAAGTAGGTGATGTACATCATTTCCAAACTCTAAAAGATTGGATTAAGATCTTTCACATAGAATAACCAAGCTATGCGTCGTGTCCCAACTGTCTTGGCCAAAATCTATACTGAGAACAACATTAGGACAGGATATACTGCGCGCTGTAGGTAGAGCAAACTCCAATGTTGGCCACCTACTGAATCTGGATGAGATATCCGGCGACAACTAGGGCAAAGATACTCCGATCTAGCAATCACGCTCACAAAAAAAAGGATCTTTTAGCCCATGACGCCAATCAACTGGCGCGGTACCCCGCATCAACGTCCAGAGAAGAAGCACAGAAGGCAAGCTGCAGGGAGCTCGCTCCGAGTCGAGAGCTCTGGGGATTGCTGGGGCGGAGACTGCAGATCTTGAGATGCAAGCGATAAAGGATAACGAGTCTTTCGCAATCCATTATTGAAGCATGGTTGGCGATTACTGCAAGGGATTGGTTGAAGAATCGGCGTGATGTGGCGACAGACACGCAGAGATGGACAAAAATCAAATAACCAGAGGCAGTCCATCAAGAGCAGCTGTTTTCTCGTGCTCATATGGGGTACAGCAGGCCTTTCACTGTGTACTGTGACTCCGATAACCTGAAAAATGGGACATCAAACTAGCAGAGGTTTTGATGTCTCGTCAGCAGACATAAACAGAACATCAGTACTTGAAATGCAATGACATGGCAGGCCATCATTCCGCAGCTCTCTCTCTGCTCGGGCATCACTTGTTCATTATGGACAGAGATACGAGGCGAGGCGGCTAGTGGATGACTGGTCATCCATGGAGTCCCTGGTCATACTCTCTTTGTCTCGCTCGCTTTCCTGCATGTAGTAAGCATTAAGGGACCATGATAGTTGCATAGGCAATGTTATGACAGCTCACGATCGTTCTCCGCGTGATGCACTGTCTTGGTGCCATTGAATGTGATGGACGATCATCCGAGCCTATCGCTAGCCATCTCGAGTCGGCTGGTAGTTGAACTTGTTGATCATCATCGTCGTCAGCTATTTTTGGCCATTGGTTCCCTAGATGCATGGTGTATCTTGATATGATGGAGGATGCAAGGGTGTGTCTACCCAGCCCTAAAAACCTACCAGAGTGGGAAAGATGCAGAGAGCACGGACCAGGGGTCTCTTTCTAAGCCAAGTAAACAAACAAAGAACAAAAGAAGTCCATGCATGTGTCCTCTCACGGTCAGGCAAACTGTGTCCACAGGAGTCCTTTTGCCTGGCTAGATGCTTATTGGCTGCCCTTGAGGTCCAGGGTTGGATATGGCGACGGTTCAGCAGCGGCCACCGACTTCGTACTGTCGATCATTGTCATGATTCGACCAGATCCACGACTAGCAAGGGGTGGTCGGTGCTTCGCGCGAGCAGTGGAGCGTCAGTCTTGCCGAGTCGAGATCCGATTGAAGGATTCGATAATTTCGATCGGAAGACTGTGGGGGGCCATCAACCGTGAGTGGTCGATAACTTCGTGTTTCTGTGTTTTCTGTCTCCTGCATGCGAGGACGGAGGACCAAGAGGGAAATGATCCTGGGATTCCAGCATGCATCTAGGAATTGATACAAGTAGGAGCTGGAGCTTTCTTCTTTTCCTGTTTGGGTTCAAGGCAGCCGTCATCGGTTAGAGGAGTTTTTTTTTTCCCTTCATCACATTGTCCTTCTTGGTATAGACCCCCATACCTAATATGGAATCTACTTATTGTGCTCCGTATGTGTGACGCAAGACTTATCCTTCTGCTAGTTCCAAGCACGCATATGTAGAGTTCATAATGGGGATAAGCGACAAGCAGTCTTAATTATCGTCCCGAATTCAGTTGACAGAATCATAGTATCTTCCTCATCTCGATCAATCCCTCCCCCGCGGGCGGATACGCCTCGAACGTCACCTGCAGCCCACACAGCGCCGCCATCCGCTTCCACTCAGCGCTGCTGCGCAGGCGCCCCGCGTACAGAGTGATCATAGTGGCATGCATCTTGCCGTAGTTTGCGTTCTTGGTGAACTCGTGGATCAGCAAGCGCGAGTACGGGGCCATCGCCGCCGCGATCTTCTGAAGGAGCTCGAGCGCCTCCAGGTCCGGCAGGTTGTGGAAGATGTGCGCCAGGGAGTAGTTCAGCGCGCCCCGTACGGGCTGCGGGCTGCCATCCTTGAAGTTCCACACCATCATCGTGACCTCGGGCACGCTACCGATCTCCGGGTTGAACTCCTGCAGGACGAGGTTGCGCGGCTGGAGGTGCGGATACGCCTCCTTGACCTCGAGGAGCATCTCGCCACGGCCGCCGCCGATGTCGACCATGACGACCGGGCTCTCCGTCCCGGCGACGGCGGCGTCGAGGTCGTACCCGAAGCTCTTAACGCGCTCCGGCATCTTCCCGAACCTGCCGAACTTGCCTTGCATGAACATGTTGAAGCTGTCCATGCGGCCCTGGAGCTGCATGATGGAGTACGTGTGCTCCCACGCGAGAGCTTCATCCCCCATCAACTTGTAGGCGTACTGCATGGGCGTGTCGGCCTCCTTGAAGGGATACTCGAAGCCGGTGTCGACCAGCTTCCGCATCAGAAACGCGCCGGCGAGGAGCGCCTCGGTGGTACTGCCAGCGAGGAGTCAGTTGCGGATTAACCACGGACAGGACGATCATGCTCAGACGTCGGTTGCTGACAAGTGAAGAGCGCCATGCTGCGCGGACGGCATATCTACCATGTGCCTGGTTATGGCGTTTGCGCTGTAGACGTCCTCATCAACCCGCTCGACCAGACCCAACCCGGCCATCACGAACAACGTATCCTCTGGCGAGATCAGTGGGACGGTCGACAATGATCAACGCATATTTTGGAACCCCTTACGGGTCAGTTGTAAACCTACGTCGGGTCAACATTCTTCATTGCCTCAGTGAGAGTCATCGCACGTACACAGAGGTGATTGCTTCTTTGATTCCTCGCTCCGGGCCTCATCGCAGGCGCGCATCACCTGCTCCGCCGTTGCAGGCTTGCCGATGCGGACGAGAGTCGCAAAGAGGTCAAAGTGGATGGCGACAGGCACGAAGCCCAGAGCCGCCGCCTGCAGTATTCCGTCTCAGAGTCCATCTCTCATAAGCGGCCGTAAAGGTCTGTACTCACTGTGGTGACGGTGGCCGCGAGGGCCGCTCCAGGGGGTGGCGGCTGCATTTCCAGCGGGAACAGGGAGTCCAAGGCGGAATCTTTGGAGGGCTGCATGCCTGCACAACTCTTGTCCCGTCAATTATTATACTCCACGGTATCTCAACCCTCGCGGGATTCCTCAGGCAGACGGACATGATGGATGCCGCCATGGACGTGAGGGATCGACACGCGAGTGGACGTGTCACATCCTTTTCGGACAGACCGTTCCCCGAGTATGGAGCACAGCTAGTAACACAGTGCCCAAGCTTCGAAGGTGCCGTCCATCTCGGCTTTATGTGCTGTGCGTAAGCGAGCGATGCCTGCCGTCCTGGTGTGGTGGGACAAGAGACGGTGCGCGCCGAATCATCCCCAGCGACGATCTCCAGACAAAGCCGCGTCTTGACATCCTGTCGAGTTCCATGCATCGATCGCCATGTCCAGATCCTCCTCCAGGCTGCAGCTAGTCTTTCTAGCTTCTACAGAGCCGACTGTATCTCCTTGCTCGGTGTGTGAGATGACATTGTCCGCAAAAGCATACCTAATCATGGATCCATCGGTTCCTGCCTTTTGTCTCACTGCAGCAGACTCCGTACTCCGTAGCTCGGGTCGCGGTAGGTGAGTCTAGGCCAGCAGAGAGGATATTCTGTGCTCTCGAACTTTCTTGTGCAAATCAAGGGCCCTTTGTCCGTGGGACAGACTCCCAACGCTGTCTTATGTATCTAGACGTAGCTAGTTACACTGATCAGTACGAGAACAAGGCATCATGGAGAACAGAGCACGGCATTCTAGATTCACACTAATCCAGTCCGCGCTGGTCGGGGATGCTCTCGTGCATTGATCTCATTCAACACGATTTCTTCATCATGCAACAAACTTCTTGAAGCGACAGAGGGGACGCCTTTCTGCGTTACCACAGTCGATTGGGCTCTTAGGCGTCGACTCATCATATGCGATATCAAGCCATTTGGTAGCTGTATTTCCTCCCAACATGTGGCACAGCTGTCCGAGCATAGAAAAGACGGGCTTGTCCGATCCGCGTTGTCGAACTGTCAAAATTCAATCGTCTCTGTTGTTTCTCTTTTTCCTCATCTGATATCTCTCTTCTTTTCGTTCCCTGATGCTTATATCTTACTCCTAAGTCCCTAAGTGCAGAAAGATACAGGGACCGTTGGCTTTGCACAATATAGTCCTTCATTGCTGCATGCATTTGCAATTCCGGGGACTGGTCTCTTTCCTTGCTGGTTTCGCTGGTTCATGAGTTGCGGCCTATTCCAATGTCTGAACTTGCGACGTTCGACACCAAGAGCCTTGACGGCGAGACTCTCGAGCTTACCCCGGGGGCTTTCGAGAAACCAACCCTCAGAACACCACAAACTGAGAACCGCAATGAGGCGAACGTTCTCAATGGACAAGATCCAAATGACACCGCCGATCCTCAGAACTGGAGTTTTCGAAAGAAATGCTTCGTGTTTGCTGCACTGATGTCGAGCTCCATTCTTGCCGACGGGTAAGCCGTCTTTGCTGTATGGATTCCCCGATCCCGGCATTCGGTTGACACACAGTCAGTGCAATGACATGGGGGACAACTCTGGTTGTTCCACAAGCGGTGGAATGGGGAATCAGTACTACGCACTCTGCTACCAGCATGAACTACGGTATCCTGCTGCAGGGCTTCGGTGGTATTCTCGCTGTGCCTTTCATAGAGGCTTACGGACGGTAATACCACGACGCGCAAACTCTCCACGTAGACACGCTGACATTGCAGTAGTCTTCCAGTTTGGCTGTGGCCGCAGATCGTCACTCTGTTAATGGTCCTTGGAGCTACCCTATCAAACAACTGGGGAACTTTTACGGCATTCCGTTCTCTTCAGGGTCTCTTTGGTACTGTTCCACAGGTGATCGGCCTCCCGATTATTCACGACATGTACGCCCCGAATGGTAAGTCGATGTCTGCGTCACTGCTTGTCAATGTTGCTAATTTCTATCAGAATGGCCTCGCATGGTCAATATCTGGTACGTCTGAGCTATCTAGGACCAACGGTCAGAATATCCTAACTCTTGCAGGGGCACGACTTTTCTAGTTGGCCCATTTCTTGGTCCAGCCATAGCGGGGTATATCGCTGATGGTAGCAACTGGAGGGCCTCTTTCGGAGTCCTCACGGCGCTCTACATGATCTCCACGCTCATGATCCTTGTGTCCGCACATGAGACATATTACGTCAAGGGAGAGCGTACCCAGGTGACTTCTCGTCTGAAGTCCCTCTTTGGCATCGGAAACACACACCTTCCGAAACGTGTTACCTTGGCGGAACAGTGCAAGACCCTGGTTTCCCTGATTTTCAAGTTTCCGTTGCTGCTGATTGGTATGCGATTGGCTGTCCCTTTATTCTCCAATGCTAATGACTAATGTCTTGCTTATAGGTATCGCAACCATGGTCAACGCTACTTGGGCTATCGGTATAGCCACCGACCAACCGTCGAGAGAGGTAGCGATGCTGACACTTCTCAGGGATTACTACAACTGTTGACTCCATTCTTCATGCGCCACCATATCTGTTTAATACCATTGAAGCTTCTTCCATGAGGTTCGCTGGCGTCGTTGGCGCTCTTTGCGGTAATCAAAGCTGGTCTAGTTTGAATCCTTACCCCGTGCTAACGGAACCCCAGGATACATCTTCGGGTTCTTCTTTAACGAATGGATCTTCAATTCCCGCCGCACATGCTGGCGAACTGAATATCGTCTGCACGGAGTCTGGTTCGCTATTGCTAGCATGACCTGCGGGTTGCTGACATACGGCCTGACGCTAAACTTCGGCAAACATTGGATCGGGCTCGCCTTTGGCTGGGTCATGCTGAACGCGGGAATGATCACAAGTACTGTGTACGTAATGTTCAATTATCCCGAGATCTAAAACATTGTCCATCTAACCACCTGCTGCCGCATCAGCGCCATAACCGCCTACGCCCTCGAGAAATACCCCAACCACTCGACCTCGGTCTCGGCCATCATTAACATGTGGCGCACTTGCGGCGGCTTCTCGGTCGCATACTTCCAGCCGGCATGGATTGCGCGTGATGGTGCAGGTGTCGTCTTCGGGATCCAAGCCGCCATTGTCGTGATTTGTGCCATCCTCACCATTACTCCCATCCTGGTTCTAGAGAAACCGAAGCAGCGGCAGGAGACCGTATCTGAATGATGTGATGACGATCATGATCAGCTTTAAAAAGAAAGCATTTGCCATACAGCGGAAACGGACTGCAAGTATATACAATGCTACGTATGTATGATTGAATATGCATATGTTCGGTGGATGCTCGCTTGAGCTTCCTGGATGTCGTTATGCTGTTACGTCTTATGCGACACGAAAGCAGATGGAAATGTCATTGAAGATTGATGTTCTATTAATTTTTAATAAACGTGGGCTGCCGCTGTAGCACTTATCATAAGACTTCTCTGAACAACGTCGGAATTAACGTCGGTGCTGTTAGTGTAAGGGGTCTCATCCAGTCGGCTCGCCGAACAAGTTGCACAGGTTGCTATATGTATATCCTCACTAGTAGTAGTTGATGACATCATCTTGGAAACTGGTCCATATTCTCGGATATATCACCTGTTGAAAACTGCTTCGCTAAGTACTGCACATACTCATTGGAAACACAAAGTGCTTCAATGTTCGAGTTGACAGGTCTCAGCAGCAGTTGAACTTTGGGTCGAAACAAGGAATTTAATGAAGCAGTACATACCTTTCGTAATAAGACAACAGGATAATATTAATCCATTGCAGCAATTTCTCGAAGAACACCGCTTCAGGCTCTTGTGGTCTGAATTCGCATAGTCTGAACGTGAGTCGGTTGGATGTCCCACCTCTGGCTTGAACGTAACGTCTTCATTCATTTACACCGTGTCCCTCGCTCGATAAATCCTGCTGATGCAGTATTCTCTGACACGCCTTGGAAGTTCAGCGGCTCCAAAAGACAGCGATTGAGCGCGTAGACGGGCGGCTTGACTGCCTGGCATATCTACCTTTGTAGGAAGGACTCTAATCCTGTTAGGCGGATAATTGAAGTCTAAGAGTCTAAGTTTCTCGATTCCTTTATCACGTCCCAGTCCGCATTCTATATACTGTACGGACTTCTTTGGGGTTTCCTAGGGTGGATCATTAGGTGTCTATCTACCCGTGACTGATGTAGATAAATCTTAGCCTAGGATCCTAGGGATGAATACGCGCTATGAACGATTATTATTCTTTTTGTCTGGTTTTTACTCCCATAAGTTGGAGTCTCCTGCTAGGTTGTGTGCTAAGGGACTAAAAGAGGCGAAAGGATTCTCCATAGTACATTTTACCGGCCAGTGGTATGAAGTTGCAGCTGCTCACATCACTCTACTTGAGATGACTGATCTTACTCATCAAAAATTTGACAACGTACTCTTAGTCTGGGATATTACCAATTATTTGAATTATTTAACATCCTCGTCCGCGGGCTCGATGCCGAAGCCCATGACGATCTCGCGCGTCGCCATGGCGCCCTTGCTGCTCCGGGCGCCGATGGGCTTGCGCTCGCGCTCGTACGTGTCGAGGATGGCGTCGTCCGCCTCGCCCTTGAACACGGCCGCCAGCTTCCAGCCGAGGTTGAAGGCGTCCTGCATGCAGCCGTTCATGCCCTGCCCGCCGGACGGCAAGTGGACGTGCGAGGCGTCGCCGCAGGTGATCATGCGGCCCGTCCGGTAGCGCTCGGCGATGTGGTTGCGGACGACCCAGGCCGTCACCCAGGCCGGCTTGCCGACCTTGAACCCGATGCCCAGCCGGTCAGCGACCTCCTGGTATGCCTTTTGCGCGTCCTTGGCGAAGGCATACTCGCCCGTCGGCTCGCTCATGTAGATGCGCCAGTGCTTGCCGGGCATCTTGGTGCAGTTCATGAACAGGTCCTTGTTGAAATAGTAGTTCATCCAGCGGTCGTCGAACGTGACGTTACTAGTAGAAAGCAGTTAGACTCCATCTGATAAGCGGCTGCTAGATTACAAGTCGTACCTCAATTCAACGTCCATTATGGACATGACGGCAACCGTCTTGCCGTCAAACTTGATGCCTGCGGCGTTGCGAACGAAACTGTGGACGCCATCGCACCCGACGACATAGGATAGGAGCTCTCCTCTATGGAACCATCCGGATGGCGGATCTTGGCGGTGGCGCACTGGCTGTCCTGCTCTATAGCGATGAGCTCAGTCTTGTACTCGGGGCATATGGAGTAACAGGAAAAGAGGTGCTCTCGCAGGGCCTGCTCGAAGTCATTCTGGCTGATCTTGTAGTAGAAGGGGAAGCGGGTGCGCAGGACGCGATAGTCGGTGCGCGGGCACTTGTCGTCGGGCATGCCCGGGAAGTGGTAGATGTTCCCCGGGCACTCGAGACAGATCTCCTCGAGCCGCGAGGCCATGCCCATGTGCTCGAACATCTCCATGGAGCGAGCATGAATGGTCATGGCGCGGCTGGTGTGCGAAGGTCCCTGGCGCTTCTCGATGATGCGGACGGGCACGCGACGGCGCAGCAGCTCGTGGGCGAGCAGCAGGCCCGACGGACCGCCGCCGACAATCAGGATCTCATTCTTGATGGGAGGCATGATGTTGGAGGACAGGATGTGCCTGGAGATGTGCCTGGTTTGCTGTCTGCTGTCTGCCCCATGATTGATATAGAGCTGATCTAGCTGATATCAGGCACACTATGTTTCACACCAGTCGCACAAACGATAAACTCGTGGGGCTCCCAACGACCCCACATACGGAAGCTCCTTCGCGGGGTCCCCGGAGACGGATTGACCGGGGGTGGGGAGGAGCGAGTCCGGAGCAGGAGTATCTGGGGGCGGAGGGGGGTGTATGTGTAGAGGACGCCTCTCTCCTCTCCTCCCTTCCCGGTGGGTTCCCTCCCAGGGGAGCGTGGGGCTGTATAGCACGTGTTGAAGCTCTCCGCAGGGACCAGAATCCCCAGCTCGTGTTTGACGGATCGTGGATGATCGTCGGATGCGCCGTCTGCAGGACCATCTCCTTGGCGGTCGGTTAGTTTGCTCAAAGCGACAGGGGATATCTGTCAAGCAGATCCGACGCCGATCCGGGCGACAGCCGTTCCTGGCGCCGCCGCCGTGACACTGTAACGACGCCGTCGAGTCGGTAGAGGTGTCTCGAGAACGAGTCGCCCCATCATAGGTGATGAGCTGTCGAGAGTATCCGAAGGGCTCGGCCCGAAAGCCCTATCTCTGCATAAGAACCCACATGCAAGCAGCTGGAATCGGATACTGTGCCAGGCTGCGATGGTTATCGCGCTGTCGGCAAGTAGCCAAACGTCGCACATGGTCCATCGAATACGAGGGGGATTCCTCGTGGGAGGTTTGCTTCGGATCGAAGCTTGAGGTCCTACACGCTTCGAGCAGAGCACCCGGTGGAAGTCGACATCCCACCAGCTGCTTCTTCGAAGGGGCATTCCTTGAGCCTCTGTCTGGAGGATGTTGAAAGTTAGAACGAGGGATGCAATCGTCATCATGCTTGTCTTAGCTGCCCTCGGTGGCCGTCCTCGGGATATTCATGTCGCTGCAGCAGCATTCTGACTGCCCTGTATCGTTAGCATCCTATCGGTATTGGGGTGGAAGATGAACTGACCTTGGCAAAATGATAAATCGCTTGCATACTTCAATAGTATCTATTTGGCGTCAATTGAACCCGGTGCAGTCTTGGAGAGAGCTGCAAGATGCGCCTTGCAGATCCAGGACGTGCAGATCGACTGTACTATACCACTATTTCCCGTAGTGAGTGACGCCCTATGTTCCTGGCCTCGAGTTCAATGCCATTTCCTTCTCTTTATGCAGGCTGCTTGCAGGGATAGCTCTCGATCTTCGGTGTGAAGAACTTTGCAGTCGCGTTTGATCTAGCGCCGTGGTCTTCATCTGCCTCCCTCGAATGTCCCGGGAACACGTTCTTTGCAATGTTTGGGAATCGTGAGTATATTTATTCACAGGGCGTCCATTCCAGATGCTGGCATTGTTCTTTGTCTAGAGGAGCCTTTTCACGCTCTCCTGTCTTCTCCGGGTGTGTGCTTTGACTCGTTGGATGAACGGGAACTGCGTCGGGTAGATTCTGTCCGGGAAGGGCCACGCGCTGTATGGGACAAAAATTATCACGAAACAGTCCGTCAAAAAGCTCACACCCCCGATCCATCCACCCGGAGGCGGGCAGGGGGAGGGGTGCTACGAAAACCTCGCCGTGCTTGTGGCGGGCAGGGTTTTGCTATCCTGAAGGCTCAGGGATCCCTTGGTATGTGAGCGGATATTGGTAATGACCGCACCACCGCAACCATCTCCTCCCTCCGGGATTCGAATCCGGGACCTTTTCTCCTATAGGGCTCTCAGAAGGTCAGGTCAGGCGCGAGCACCTCACCCTACCTTACTGACTAAGCTAGGAGGCCCCAGGTTTTGTTGCTGGGTTACGTTGAGAGTGAAATATAAGGGTGCCTGGAGGGAGGGCCCCCGTGAGATGCGTGACACGGTAGTACCGTGGTGCCGGGTGAATGCGGTCAATTGACTGTTGGGAAGGCGGTTTGAAGGTGCTCTACCGATGACTGTCTCTGCTAGCACCCAGATAAGGACCTGTTGGACTCAATGAATTACTATTTTGGTTTTGTATACCTCTTTTACAGCTAAATATATCAGGATTCAGTACAGGTGTCCTTCGAGCATTTATGTATCGTGCCATGTTCCAAGATGAATGGGCGTCTCTGCTGGATGCAGGCACAGGTATCTGCGCTTGTATCTTTTTTATATCAACCAGTCTTTGATACAGTACTCAAGACTTTCAAAATGCCATGCAGTAAGTCTCTGCAGCATTCATGCAGAGAGATTGGTTGAACTAACTAAAAGTAGGGAACATAGGACGTAGAACATGTCAAGCGACCGCAGCCTGGAGTCCGCAGTCATTGGTCGCTGGGTTTGGGATGATAGAATAGATATGTTCAAAGTCTCTACTGATAGAAGCTGACGTGATAAGAGACAAAAGATCATCTGGCTGATGTGGAAGGTTATCCTACCAATGACGACGAAACTCGAAGTTCTCTGTACAAATCCAGCGTGCAGGCCAGATATGTTAAATGGCCTTTTTATTAAAAAAGGGCCATCTCTCCAAATTTGGCATGATCTCGACAGGACTCCTTATTCCTTGATCAAGACGCAAGCTGATCGATGGATCGGGATCCCGGCAGATCCGCACAACAGACAGCACCGTCGTCTGCCAGTTGCATACTGAGAGATAAATCGCATTCCTTCAGATGTGGGGGGGCAGCAAATTACCAAAGGAGGGGGTGGTTATGAAACACTCCAGTTCAAATAATGGTGCCGATGTCCGACTTCAAGCGAGAACCTGGACATGGGGCCACAGCATGACTCGTTAGACTGCGATGTGACTCTCTTCAGCTTGACAAAGAGTATTTTTTCAACTTGCTCCTCTTCAAATTCTTCGTCTGGTCCCTCCACTAGACTTGGAGCCTCGGAGCAATATAGATAGTCGAGGCACGCATGGACCCAGTCGACATTCTCATCATCGGCGGTGGTCCCGCGGGATTGACCTCCGCTCTCACTCTTGTCCGTCAACTTTACACGGTCGTCCTGTTCGACTCAGGGAGCTACCGCAATGGCTCTGCCGTCCATATGCACACGATACCCACCTGGGACCACAAGGATCCAAAGGAGTTCCGGGCCGCCGCAAGGAAGGATCTCCTCACCAACTACATCAAAGATCAAAGAGGTCGAGATTGAGACGGCCAAGAAGATTACTGAAGATCACTGATAGCCTCTTTGAGCTCATCGACGCCGCAGGGAAGACATAGAAGCGCAAAAAATTAATCCTGGCAACGGGCTCCGCAGACATCTACCTGAACATCGAAGGCTACGCGGAGTGCTGGACACGGCGCATGTGAGCTGCAACCTGCGTTCCATTTTCTCTACCCTCTAGGTTATTTTGTTCTTGTCTTACACAATTCTGATGTACCCCGGTTTTTACTGCCTCTTCTGCCACGGCTACAAAGACAGGGGCAGCACCAGCTCTGGCGTCCTAGCAGTCCAGTCCGCAGCCAACGTTCATATGGCCCTGCATCTGGCTGAGAACGCTACCCAGCTGAGCTCGCAAGTGACAATCTACATGGCTGGTTCCGTTGAGCTTGCCTCGCAGCTTGAGGCAGCCACAGCGGGAGGCTCTGAGATGTTCAAGGTCGACACCTGTCCATAATCCCGCCTCAGTCTCCTATCCAAGGACGGAGAGCCCACGGGCATCAAACCAAGGTTCCCCGACGGGACCTTGAGGACGGAGGCCTTCTTCGTGCACAATCCCCTCACAACTGTCAAGCCCGTTGCTGGGGCTGGAGCTGGCTCCGAGGCTGAGCTCGTTGATGGCGGATGTCGCGGCTGCCCCCCGTTCTAGCAGACCAGCGTGGGTATTCGCGGCGGGGAACTGCATCACCCCGTACAAGATTAGTGCAGGTGCGATATCGAGCGGGTGTAATGTAGGGTTTGCAGCGTCGTCGCAGCTGCTGGCAGAAAAGTACGGCCATCACGCGTTGATTTGAGGCAGGCAGAGCAAGCTGTCCGTCAGAAGATAATATACTTGGGTAGGTATACCCAGTCTACTTCTACTTCTTTTGGAGAACTCACACGGAAGGTGGAAGAATATGTGTTGGATCTAGGCGCCTAGTATTGGTCTTGGATGAAAGGTTTCCTGCAATCTAACTACTGGTCATGCCTGTTAAATATGTATTTTCTGCGGGCGAAGCAAATGACTAACATCCAATTTGTTCTAAATAGGTAAATAAATAGTGAAACGGCGTCTTCTCCGAATCCTCTGAGCGCTGAATTCAGATCCAAAACGGTGAGATACGGAGTAACTGGCTGCAAATGAAGCTACTTGGTCGATTGGTGTTGAACTAAAAAGCCACGCCTTTTAGCGCAAGGTTTCGACCTTACACTCCCCAACGGTTGGTTGCCTATAAAATTCAACGGGCCGGTATATATAATGGTATTATACGGTTGCTATACCATATGGCAGCCCTGTAGAGCACTGCGTGCTGATGGGTTTGACAATCGAATTATACTTTCTTATGTCAGCGGACGACGGGCGTTAACTAGTAGGAGACTTAGATTCTAATGGCGTTTGCATACTCCACACTTGGGATGGGGGGCCTAACCCCCTCCTTCACCTGCAATTCGTCCGTTCGTGCCTTTGGCGACGGAACTACAACGACAGACTCGTTCTGGTCAGCTTGATTAGTGAACCCCGCTGACGTGAAGAGGTGAGGGGCAGGCACTGGATGTTACCAGCACTACAAGCATATATCATCCTGCCTGAGGGTAGGTAAGTGCCCGTGTCCACGTTTCTCTACACGACAACACTAACATGGCAACCTCAGAAGCGGATTACATTGTCGTCGGCGGCGGCCTGACGGGGTGCGCGGTGGCAGCGCGTCTCAAGCAGGGCAACCCGTCTCTCGACGTCCTCATCCTCGAGGCCGGCGTCGACCCCGCTGACAACCCAAACACCAAATCCTTCACCGGATGCCTTGCGCTCCTCGACTCGGACTTGGACTGGGCGTACCAGACCGTCCCCCAGGCCAATATCCAGAATCGCGTGCACACGATCCACGCGGGGAAAACCCTCGGCGGCGGCAGTGTCACCAACCTGGGCGGTTGGGCTCGAGGCGATGCGAAGGACTACGACCAGTGGGCGAAGGTCGTCGGGGACGACCGCTGGAGCTACAAGGGCCTGCTGCCCTTCTTCCGGAAATCAGAACGCTTCTTTGACTCCAAAGCAGACCCCGAACAGCATGGCTTCGACGGTCCGATCTGCGTCACGTCGGTCTCTGCCAGCGACCCTCAGCGCAGATATCCCCTGCGGGACCCCGTCCGGGCTGCCTGGGAGGAGCTCGGGGTTAAGTACAATCCCGATTCGTGCTCAGGCTCCACGGCGGGACTCTGTGAGTACCTGGAAAACTGGCACGACGGTCAGCGCCAGCCGGCCCATCTGGCGTACGGTCTCGAAGGCGTTCGGGTGATCACTGGCGCCACAGTCCACCGGGTGGTGTTCTCCAAGGATGCGGACGGACAGCAGGTGGCTTCGTCCGTGCTGCTGGCGGATGGACGTCAGTTCACGGCACGTAAGGAGATCATCCTGTCCGCAGGGGCCGTGAGGACGCCGCAGATCCTGATGCTCTCCGGGATTGGACCCGCGGACACCCTGTCCAAGCACGGCATCCCGGTGGTTTCGGAGAACCCTGAGGTGGGCAAGAATCTGCTGGACCATTTTTGCCTGTACCAGGTCTTCAAGCTGCGGAATCCCGAGAAGGGCTTTGCGCTGGGAAGCCCGCTTCTGGCCGACCCTGCGTATTTCAAGGGCCTCCCCGCCGACTGGGCTGTCAACGAGGCGGTGCCGTCTCATCTTCTGGAGCCGGCGGTGCAGGAGGACGAGGCCAGCCTGGCGAAGACGAGATCGACCGCTGATACCCGTGCACTCTTGGACCCGGGCCGGAGCCATGTCGAGATACTCGTCGTCTACACGTCGTTGGGGCCGCCGATGGACGGGTCGCTCATCACCACGTCGACCATGCTCCTCTTGCCGACCTCTCGCGGCACCATCACGCTCGCCTCCGCCTCCCCTTCAGACCCACCTGTCATTGACTCAAACTTCTACTTCACACACGCGGACCGTGTTTCGCTGATCTACGGCACGCGTCGCGTTCTGCAAGCCCTGCTCGACACTGCCGCGGGCAAGGAGTACATCGAGAGCGAAGTCCCTCCGCCGGGGATGCCGCCGCTCACGCCGCAGTCCACCGACGAGGAGATCGACGCGCGCATCAGGGCCGCCGGCGTGGCGCACTACCATCCCGAGGGCTCGGCCGCCATGGGCGAGGTCGTCGACCCCGAGCTCCGCGTGTACGGCGTGCGCGGGCTGCGTGTCGCCGACGCGAGCGTGCTGCCCTTGGCCATCGGGGGCCATCCGCAGGCGACGCTGTATGCGCTTGCGGAGCAGGCTGCGCATATGATCCTGCAGGCTGCGTGATCAGCATACGCGCATCCTTTTCGTTCTTCTAGATGCTGATCTAGATGTGAGATGATGTATTCAGCGGTGAACGTGGTCTGCTCACAAACGCCATGCTTAGTAATGTTGCTTGCAATTATATATGTATACTTCTCCGCTTATCCTCTGCTGGTCCGGTGCTTTGTATATGTGCTCAATGATGTAGAGAGGGCGTTAGTCAACTGACCGGCTATCTACCGCCGTCGTCACCCTGCTTTCCTACATTTTCTCATGTTTGCGGAATCGGAAGCCCCGTGTAGAAGCAAAATCAAAGCCTTGAGAATCACGCCTGAACTCGAAGACCAGCGATCGAGATTATCTAAAGAAATGAGGATGTTATCATCGTATAACCGGCATGTCTCACTATATCTGAGTGGAATTCGGAGAGTACAAGCTATTCCACAGGTGATTTTAGTACCACGTCCTCCGTGTTCAGCCTGACTACATAGACGTGTTAGGTAGGTAGATTTAAGGGATACGGAATTAAGGTCTAAAAAGCACTGAGCTGCGGTCAACACTGAGTATCTATCTGGATGTCTTCGGACTGGAGCAAATAAGTGCTGTTCCAATAGGGGCATTCTTGCCCAGTACGACCATGGTGCGGCTGCATGATCCGTTCTCCGTACCCCACAATGTACGGTGATGCATAATTAGAATGGACAATTATAAAATTGACCCATTCAATTGATCCATTCCACAACTGCATCGCAATATCTAAAAGTGGCAAGCACTATTCATCAAGTCCCGCAGCTATGCAAGCGCAGGGAACCATGCTTTCATACCAAAATAGACCCGTGGTGCGCTGGCCGACGTAGGTATTTTCTGACTTCATCTTGAATTCAACGTAAACTTGTCAATAGGCTGGCTGGGAAGGGAATCTGGGACTTAAAGAAGAGTTATTTTCCATCCCAGTGGAATTTCTTTTAGAAAAATCCCATCCCACTGGGAATTTTTAAGAAAAAGGGAATTCCAGGTGGGACAATCTTATGGGAATCTCCCAGATGGAGATCGGAATTCTCTGGCTAGAAATTCCCCTAAGATTACTAAAATTGATATTTTTATACTAAAAAGATAATTAGAATTCCAGCCAGAAAAAAAACCCATCCTGGACAGGAATTTCTTATAGAAATTCTCATCCAGGGTGGGATTTTCTCTAATATTTTCCCATCCAGGTCTGAAAATTTTAAAGAATTTCCTGTGGGATTTTCTTTGCAGGAAATTCCCAAATCCAGGTGGGATTTTTCCATCCTGGCAGCCAGCCGACTTGTCAAAACGCAGCTCTCGGAATGCCACCAAGAACGGTTGTGACTATGAATAAATAGGGGACCAGTATTTCCAATGAGGACAACTTGGGTTTTTTTTCTGACACTTAATATCTCAACCTTCTCTCATCAGAGAGCCGCTCAGTTTGCCTTTTGCAGTTTTAAGTTGTTCCTCCAGAAGAGCATTTTGTTGAACAATATTTTTGAGAACCGCAGATGACAGACTACCAAATTCTTCATAACATGCATCATTTCCGGCTGCTTCAGGAAGGCCGCCGCGTGTTGCGAACAGATCCGGATAACAGCCTGGCGAGACCTGGCTCTGGACTGGGATTGAGGAAAACACCTCTCGCACAACAGCCGGAAAGGCTGCACTGCTCCAGTTGCTGTTTGCCCAGGTAATGAATCTTTGCTTTGCCAGGGTCTTTAGGGGCTCAATTCCAAATTTATCAGCGGCTACGTATACTCGAAGGTCATTGTATGCAATAGATGGGCTCGGAATATTAGGGGTACCCTCTCCCTCCGTGGATGCGGATTTAATATACAGATTCATGGTATGCCCCTCCTGTTGATGGTCCTGGATGTACAAATACGACAGCACACGTTAAATAGTCTCAGGACCATCTTCTGGCAGAGGGATCTTCTTTGACTGCGCCTCCTGCATCCAAGTAGGGGGTAGATATTTGTCATCAGTCTTGTCTTGTAACTCCAGTGCATGTGTAAATCCACAGTATTAGGTAGTAGAATTTACCGAGAAATTGACATTTGCGGCTGTTTCGAAAAACTGAGACTGGGAACAGACGATAGCCTGGTGCACGGCAAGGTCATGTCCCCCGCAGGATATTGTCAGGTCGGAATATTGGCCCCGAAGGAGGAGATTCTACCGCGCGGAAATTGGACGAGTCCGCGGCTTCTGTGCCATGTTCCTCGGCGCTGGACGACGATTGAAGGCTGCCGCTGGAAGTTGGTCGAGGAAATAGAGCCATCTGACCCGGATGATCCACGGAACAGAATGATGTATTACTTGGTCCGCTGCTCGCTGGGGATCCTGGGAGAGATGACTTCCTCCACATCGTAGATCTTGGACGTCACCGATGTCACGATGCCAAAGTTGTGGCCCGCGCCTTACTTAAGAACTGCTGAATAGAATTGAAAGAGCAAAAATGATCTTAGAATTAATCTGCTGTCAGGATAAGCAGATGGCCGGTTTATCACCACATGATCCTGAAGCTATCCAAGATAACGACGTTCGCGCCAGCCGGCCCGCGCTTTTTCCGCTTCGGATCAGCCCCACATGACAGGGACTAGCCCGAGCGTCACGGGATCATGACCACCGCCACCGGAGGCGGGAAAAGAACAGCACAGCCACATATTACATCCACAACAACGGTCGAGCCGGACAGGATGACTGCTCCGTGTTGATGGTATTGATACGGAATACATAGGATTCGGTTCTTGCATCGTTTGGGATCAGAAAAGGCGCTTAAACGGCTTGTCTTGTGTGGATCCACCTGATGATATAACATCTTGACGGCCTCTCGTCAGGGAAGCTTTTTGTTTTGAACATCCCGAAAACAGGACAGCAGCCAGTGGCAAAGGGTATATCCAGGCTCTCCGCTCTCGGAATTGTACCTCTACAGGCTGAAGGAGAGACGAAAACACGAGTGGACAGCAACGTCGAAAGGCACATGGACAGCGCGGTCTCCGCCACCGTGCTCTTTCTCCCAGGTACATAGCCAAATGGCCGATGTAACTCTCCACACGGAGTGGGAAGCATCCAAAGAGCAAAAAAAAATAATCCTCTTATAATCAAAGTCAGAGACGGAATAAGAGAGGGAGAGAGAGGAGAATGCTCTACAACGCCCTCATCCGCACCCACCACATCACCTCCCGCAAAAAGGTGGCTGTCCTCAAACGTGCCGCCGACACCTACAACTGCTTCGTCCTGCTCCGGACGGGGGGCTGCCCGGGCATCATGTACGTTGAGGGCCGCAGCGCCGACGACGTCGGGTCCTGGGTCAGCACGGTGCGCAATCTGCGGTACAAGGATTTCCAGCTCGCGACGCGGCCGGCGCCCCTTGTGCGCGAGAAGAGCGTCAGCGGGAAGGGGGATGATGAGCTGGAGCCCGAACCGGGTGTGACCGAGGTTGAGTCTGTCAAGGAGTTTGGGGCCCTCATGGAGGAGAGGGGCCTCTGGGGATGGTGGAGGAAGGGAATGGGGTATTCAAGCTAGCGGTACGCTAGAGTACGACATCTATTTCCGGTGGATACCAGGGTTTGGGTAAGTGTGCTTATTGTCAATTCCAATTCACGCTTTGCGTTGTATAATTATAATCCCTTTTCTGCTGACTATCTCCCGACAACATCCAGTATTTCATCCTCCGTGATACCCTCCTGTATTCCTAGAATCGATATGTACAGCACTATTCTCCCTACCAGTGTCTTAAATCATGCATCTGATATCTTCCCGTCAATTGCCTTTTTCCCGCGTTATGTGGTTCAATGTCTCCAGATTTTCTCCAAATTTTTGATTTCAGAGTTCATGCGCCACATCTATCGGGGAACCTTGATAATCACAGATTATCTGCTCATGATGTGCGTAGTCGAACAGAAGGATGCGTCCCAATAGTCCTGTTATTATATTCGCTAATATGGTGTTGTTGAGATCAGACGAATTATCGTGATAGACAGAACGCTGATACCTGATACTTCAGATCCACTCATAAACTACAGCCTTTCAAGTTTCCACTCGTTCAACTTCAAAGTCCGCGCTCTCCAGCCTCACAGACGGTGATTCCTATGACCCATTCGGACCGGAGAATCTCGGACGCGCTCAGCCGGCGATGCCATTTCGGATCCAGCATGGAGTAGATTACGTTGCGACAGCGAGTCTGCAGAAGTCAGAAATAAACAGAGGATATTGGGACTAATAGCCAGCTGACTTACGTCTTCAAGTGCCTCGATCGGAGCGTAACCGCCTTCCTGAACTCTGTCATGGATATAGTCGCAGTAGTAGCAGTCCTTTTCAGCGTGTGCAAACAGCCACAGGTGCCGTCCGGTCCTCATATCCATGTAAATCACTCCCGCTGCCCACACATCGACAGCCCGCGGATCGAATCCCTTATTTCCATACTGCTCTGGGCTGATGTACGGGAACGAACCGCACAGCCCTTTGGTCTCCCGGGGTTTGTCCTCCCATGCCAGCTGGAAACACTCTGCGTTGCCAAAGTCCGCGATCTTCACTGCGCCTCTCTGGGTGAGCAGGAGATTATCCGGCTTGAGGTCGCGATGTGCAACACCTGTGTGGTGCAGATATTCGATCCCGCGCATGAGCTGCTTGAAGTAGCAGTTTGCTTCTTCGGGCGCAAGCTTCCCGGCTGTTCGAACCCGGGTATAGATGTCGCCTCCGGCATAGTACTCCATGACCTCGCAGAAGTCGCCCCTGGAGTCCTGGAGGAGATCTAGAGTGCGGACGACGTTCGGGTGTTGCAGGGAGGAAGAGAAACAGAACTCCGCTGCCACTCGCTTGAGGTATCTCTTGCTTGATTCATGTGGTCTTCGCTCGAACTGCTTCACCGCGAAAAGCTGTCTGTAGCCCGCGGATCCGGCCTTCAATGAGATCCGCACGATCCCGGAAGACCCACGACCGATGAACTCCTGGTAGCTTCCGTATCTGTCGCTCAGAGCGGACGCTGAGTGTCCGAGGTTCTTTGTCTCCGAGGGCCGTCCTTGGGTTCCATAGTCCACCCGGTCTCTGAAGTCCTCGTGGAGCAGTCGCTGGCGATCACTTGGTTCTCTGCCCTTCCATTTCCCCCAACCGAAGATGTTCTGGAGCGAGTCGAGGAACCCTTGCGGTTTCTTGCCGTTGTCGAGATTGTGCTCGTGGCTCCCATCGGGGTAGAGATGGAATCTGTTGTTGGGATCGGAAACGCGTCTCGCTGTTTGATCTGGATCCCTCATTCTGGTAGACTAAGAGCTGTGGTCCAAAAATACAACTGCACGGTCGTATGCCTGCAAGCGCGTGAAAATAAATTTGAGGAGAGCAACAAGAAGCGGTCACTCGGTTACAGGTAATGCAGGGCAAGCGGCTAGAGAGCGTTTTCTGAGCTTGGGAACTCAGGAGAAGAACATCTGAAGAATACAAGAAGAAGAAGCCCTAGAGACATGATGGGAGACAGGATATCATAAAAGGAAGCGCCATCTTTACGATCACTTCGAGTCGACAGTCTCAACGTTAGGAGGCCGAGTAAGCACAGTACTGTGAGACGGCCAACGCAGACTCAGGACGTGGGTGGATTTAATAGCATGTCGCAAGAGCACCTTAAAGACTGTGAACGGTCCAGGAGAATATGAGCGTTTAATCCTGCCAATCATTCTCCGACACCTTGTAGATATGAAGACTGGATCCTGTATCACAGCAAGTGGGAAGTGATCCTCACGGAACAAGCAACTCCCGCGCCCCCTCACGAGGCATTATTCAACAGCGGGCTTTCGAGCACCCTTTTCCGTGCTTCCTGAAGCCTGATACTCAATTCTGGATTGGATCTCTTCTGTCGTTCCCTGGCTCTACCCTCGCCGCTGCGCCGGTCTGCTCCTTTGCTGACATGCCCGTACCGACGACGCCGCGCGCTCTCATTGGTCCGCTCAAATCGCTCATGGAAGCGTCCATCGTACGATCTGATCCGGACATGCTGCGCACCTCAACCTGCTGGAAACTTCGTTTCTATTATCTATCGATTTCACGAGCAGTTTATGTAGAGTTTGGAACTTTGGATGTATGAGGAAATTTTGTTTCGCCATCTATAACTGCCTAGCCAAGCATTCTGTGAGAAGCTTCTGCAAATCGTATCTACAGTTCTCTAATAGTATATGGACGTGCATGATACACGGAGTACTATATGGAAGAGGTACTAATCAGACACTTCACAGAAGAAAACTCACAGTATGGACTGCTACTGTAGAGACCTGGCTAGGCTGGCTGAGAATGTGGTCGAGGCACTCTGTACTCCGTATTAACATTGGTCACTTCGCACCGCAAGATTTCTGCAGATTGGAGTTGCTTGCCAATAATGACTTAGCTACCATCTGGATTGATCCAGCATATAGAGTATTCTGTGACGGTGATTTATTTATTACTTGCCTGGGCTCCATTATTATTAACCTTGATCCATCATCGGCGCAGAGTTTTATCCGAGGAGATGCAGTTAAAACAGTCATCAGAATTTATGGCTTTGTCATGCGAGGAATATGCCTTTACACCTTGATATTGTTTTGATATATCCGATTCTATGCTTATTTCGATGGGTCACCATAAACCGGTGCGCGCGGTTTGTGTATGACAGTGCTGTACTATATCATTACAACAGGCAAGCCTTATTACTTTATGTGATATGGAATAAAAGCTACTTATTAGTAATTTCACCAGAATGAAGACTTGTAAGATTTAGGAGTCTAAGCAAGAGACTACTGACTATCACTAAGTACAGTACATGCTTGGAATTTGGGGGAATGCTATGCCATCCTGCGCATTATTAACAGAACGAGAAACTAGTATTCGCGTAAGGAAAAGAAATCACTAGGGTACTTTTCTCTTCCGAATCAACTCATCCAGGGCTCTCTGTCACTTTTCAGAAACGTTCCATCCCATTTTGGATCTCCGGCCAGCTCAAACTCAATTTTCGAACATTCGCAAAGGAGTTGTGACCATGAACAAGGGACTTAGGCTTTCAATGAATGGGATTGACTTCGTTGATGACAGCAAAACTGATGCCATCATCCTTCCGGTTGTGGGAGAGGCAGTGTTGCTGTTGCTCCCTAGCAGCTACAACCGCACCGCCTAAGATATTGTCAGCGGACATTCTCCGGGTTTGTAGGAGTGAGAAGGGCATTGCATACAAAGTCAAGCCAGTCCTGAGCAGTTCTTGCATTTTTGTTTCTCGTTTATTTCCTTTCTCAACACCCCGTAGTCGGAGCATTCGATGGCCTCATTAAGCTTGTCCACCTTCTTTTGTAAGCTCCTGAGGTCGTCCATGACCCCAGTGAGAACGGCACATGCCAGATCTCCGAAATCCTCCATCACGCGGACCATATCTTTCCACTCAGCCATTGTGCTTGAGTGAAGGGAGATATAATCGATGAGGACTCGACGAAGATTATCCTGCGCCGCAACTGATTCGAGTACCCTGCGAACGACAGCAGGGAACCTTTCGTGCTTGTAGTTTTTCTCGACCCAGTCCATGACCCGACGGATGGCCATGTTTTTCAGGGGAGTGATGTCCAGTTTGTCCGCAGCCACATAGACCCGGATATTGTTATACACGGACTGAAGTGCCTGGTCGTCCTTGGAGACTGTGGTCCGTGTCTGGTCGTCTACACCGTCCGAATGATCGTCACTAACACGCCTCTTCTCTGCAGATGCAGATTTGAGACCGAGATCCATAGTGTGTCCGACTTCTTTGTAGTCTTGGGTATAGATAAAGGACAGCACGCGTTCTATTGTTTCCGGGTCATCTTCGGGTAGGATAATTTTCATTGACTGCGCTTCCTGCATAGCTACAGTCAGCTTCACAGTTGCTCATGTCAGGGATCTGGACCATAGACCGTAGAATACTTACTGAGAAATTTCCATTCACGGCAGCCTCAAAAAACGACGACTGCGGACAGATGATTGCGCGGTGCACGTTGAATTCGTGGCCACCGCAGGATATTATCATGTCTGGGTATTTTGCTCCCAGAAAGAGATCCCTCTTTATCATACTGAGGAAGATGACTTCATTCATTCTTCGAGCCATTTTATTTGCTGTCAGAGGAGGTGTGGTTGAACAGGATAGAGGTTGTAGTTAGAAGGAGAGAGAGGTTCAGAGAGAAGTTGTGGGTTTTATATAATAGAATGCTATTGGAGGAATTGGGGAAGGGCCAACATTCACTGCGTCGTGCATTCACCATTGGAAACACGCCCTGATGGTACCTTTGTCCATCCTAATTAGGACAAGGAAAAACCCTTTCAAACGTGTGACCTCCGTCAAGGCGGTTGTTTTCATTGTTGATTTCAAGTTGCCAGTGTCTCACCCGCACTTTTGGTTAAGGGAAGCTAGGTTACCTGCTGAGCAGAATCTCAAAAGGGCTTGAATAGTGGATCGGATCAGGCTTTGCAGAGTCATTGTTTGAACACATTCTGTAAGGTTAATTTGTAGCAGATATTCGCGTAATTGCCGGCTTTTTAAGATTCAGAAAACTGGTAATTGGTGAGAGGCGTGTGAATCATCTTCTAACAAACTTGATACAGCACCCTGCTAAAACTGCCCTCTGGAACGTCCAACAAATTTTGGCGGTGCTAGATATGATATCGACATGCTGTTTGCAGAATGTTATAGCCGGAGTAGGCATAAAGGAGGGGCATGTCATACGGAGGTCACGTGACAATGGATCAAAATGATCCATCTGCCATCTTGATCCAACAAGGCCTATGATCCAACACCCAGAATGATCCAAACAACCCACTGATCCAGAAAGACAGGCATGTATATAATGACGCTCCTTTCAGACAGATTCTGATCCTTGTGGTCGACTCACATAGCAACCTGGCATATAGGCATTGCTAGTAACACAGGCTTGTTCTTACTATTATATTGCTCACCCCCTTGTTTTCTGTTCTCAAGATAAACCAACAACCCCCTTTGGTCTAGTCATCTAGGCCTGTCGTTACACAGAAATACCTGAATCCATTTAAATGTGGTTCGTGGTAGCCATTGTGGACGTTGTGGGGCTTATGAGAAAGTATAGGCCTTGGCTGCAAGCAAGTCTTCAGGAATCGTGGAGGAACATCTCTGGCGTAATTAGTATTGTTGTGTCTATTCTTCCTAAGCCGCTGTGATCACGGAATTGAGCACGAACATTTTGCAGTGGAATAACAATAATCCCACAAGGAGTCTAACCTTAGACCATGGTTCAACCTTCTCCAAAGCTACTGGTATTGTATCTCCAGAGTATCTTTAAACATTTGTATCCATGTCTAGAATTTGCGGGAGTAAAAATTGTCGCACACAGCTACTGCAGCTTCATAAGCTTAATAGAATTGCTTCCAGAGAATATTGGCGCCACTGAGAAAACATATTGTTGATAGCAACTAGGAGATAGTAATTGTTAACATCCTAGTTATAACAGAACAGAATATAAATTCTGGTCTTGCTACTTGTTTATCTGGCAGATGTCAACATCAATGATTGGCCTTTCATTGGCACTCTTTATTTCAAATCTGTTGAAATAAAATCTTGTCGTGATTCCTCTTCACAGCCATCAGATTTAAGCACAGCTAGGCCATGGTTCTGATTTGCTCTCCTCTCTGAAACATCATTGCTAATTATCTGTAGAAACGCACTCATTGCCGGCTTTCAAACAACTTATTTCAGAGTCTTGATTCAGGCCAGGCCCAAGACAGACAATTGCCAGTTGTTAGATGGGGAAATGGACAGATAACATACTACAAGGACTTTAACAAAGCTGAACCTCTCACAGTGTAGTAATAAGATGTCGAATAAGTATATTTAATTAACTCATTCAAAATATGTAGGTATAGAGTAGTCATTCAAATCCCTCTACACTAGGCACTTAGCTTGATGCCCTGAATGTAGTAAAGCAGAATATAGAATGAATAACTGGATACTGTATCCTCCCTATGTGCAACAGTCTCTGTATCTCTCTTTCTTTTGTTCTTTTTGTTCTTGCCCTAGTGCTCCTACAACTCTCTTTGTAGATTCTGTCCTCTGTATTACTTGAACCTATTTGGTCTTCCAATCAAATTGACAATCTACAGTAGTTTGCCAAAATCTTTGTTACGCCTACATCCCTGCCTAGCGGCTTGGTAGATTGTTCTTTTAAACCCACGTGATTTTGGAGTTCTTTGAAAAGTAATCAAACATTATGATCCGTAAGAGGACTTAGGCAAACAAAGCAAAGTCAGCCAAGATCTGATAGCAGCGAGCTATGTGGCTTAGACAGGGATGTAAGTGTAACCAAAATTTTGGCAACCTACTGTACACATCCACTTGGTACTTTGTGGAAGTCAAATGTAAACTTAATAAGGTTCAGGGACAGAAGTGACATGATACATAAAGCTGGAGTGAACAAAGTCTTTGATTTCCCACCAAGAAGACTTACCTATTACATACTTGTGGTAGTTTGATGTAATTGTGCATGATAGATGCCTGCAAGTTCTTTATTCCATTTTCTGCCCTTTCATGCACAATGAAAACAATTTCCCTGCATCTTATCTCGGCAAGTTCCTCACTGGGAGTTGGGGGGGGGGGGGGGGGGGGGGGGGACAGCTGGCGTAGCCTAAGTTATATTAGTTGGACAGACAATGTAGCTATGTACTACACAATATGAGTACTTTTGTACGGTAAGGCACAGCATGTGGATCTTCATTTACAGTATAGAGCTGGACATCCCTGGGATCTACAATGCAGCTAGAGATTACCCGCATTCTGCGGCAGACGGGCTGTCAAAGCTCCAATTCCCGGGCCAGTGAGAAGGTATAGGAGACTGTTGCGCACGACTCCTATGTCTCTTTTGACTTGACTGGATCCAGATTACATGGATATCCTGACCCGGGTTTAGATTAAGTAGACAAAGAAAGGTTCAACAGCCAAAAGCTGGCCTGCGCCGCAAGGCTGTATTCCCGACATAATACACCATTCATGCTGAACAAATCAATTTGTCGAATACCAATCTTTGTCTTACAGACGGGTTTCACTCTCCAGTTCCACATATGGATCTCATGACTACCAACATTAGTACATATGTACAGTACCTATTTGACCTCATTGACGGCGAGGAACAGCATAGAAGCAGCTCTGATGACCTGTCAACTGGTTCGAACAAAGAAATAAAGTCGATGAAACAAAGAGAAGGGATATCTTTACTTCAGATCAGCATTGCTTTGAGAGCCGTTCCCCGCAACCATCTCCAGAATTGGGACTTGATGATTATTCGGTATTGCGTAAGTAGTCAATGCATCTCGACTCCCGTGTCATTTGTACCATCGAGACAGAATCGGGCCTGGATATCCTGTATAGTATTTGCGCAGGCAGCAATAATTTCTTCCAACAATTGGCAGGTAACTCCATCTATCCTTGCAAACTTCTGGTCTTTGTCTTCTGGTACTAATCCGCAGGCAGTAATTGACATCTCGGATTGCACTCACATATATAAGCTCTTCGAAACGTCGTCATCTCATGGCACCATCATGTCAACTTTTTTCCTGCCTTCGTCCTTGAACCAGAACCGTTTGCCGATCTGATATCGGGTACGCAATGAAGACAACCTTCCTCAAGGTTGCGGTGTCCGCCGCCGCAGCCATCCTCCTCGCAGAGGTGGCCAATTCTTTGCCTCACGAGCATCTTCCTCCATCCAACGCCCAACTGGCCGAACGTTCGCTCCCTAGCTTGGTCAGGTGCCCGCCAAATTGCATCCTCCCTCCGACAAAGCGTGGAGAGGAGTCAACCCAACTGTGCCACCCCCCATGTTTTCTTAGATATAAAACTTGCACCTGCCCGTCAACCCAATGCCCTCCCTCATCGTGTACTAGGCTAATTAATTGAATTTGCTACTGCTCCAGGGATGCTGCCTCCGAGAAGTTGATCAGCACTGAGGAAATTTGGTGGTGTCCAGGACTGTGTAAGCTCGTCAATGGACTTTGCAAATGTCCACGTTTTATCTCTCCTGCCTCTGAGAGTTCGATCCACACCGAGAAACGAGGCATTTGCTTCCCACCGTGTCGTCGTGACTCGAACGGCGTGTGCGGTTGCCCGCATGTTCCGCCACTTGATTCTCTTTCTAGTCCGGAGAGCTCTCAGGAAGCTGCCGATACAAAAGTCGCCGTCTCAAAGCGTGGAGAGGAGTCGACAAACGCAGGAGAAGGCATAAATTATTACTGCCCTCCACCATGCTGGGATATCGGAGGTGGTGCGTGCTCATGCCCCGATACCCCCCCGCCAGGTCCTATTACTACAGCCCCCCCGCAGCCCGCTGCGACTGTTAATGCTCGCGTTGAAAAACGCCAAACTTGCAAGCCACAATGCGTTGATATGGGGACTTATTGTGACTGTCCGTTCCCACCGGGAATCCCGCCGGAACTGCCTGCAGCAGATGCCAAACTCCCGTTATTGAAGCGCGACGCCTCCGGGAAATGGGGGTTCGAGGTCGAAAAGCGTGCAGATTGCCACAATATGTGCGAAGATATGGGAACCTGGTGTTGGTGCATATACATACCGGGTTGGGGCCCGCCGGGACAGCTTGCAGGTGAGAGTACCGATTGCCAAACTCCCTATGTTGAAATGCGACGCCTCCGGACGGTGGTGGTTCCAGGTTGAAAAACGTGGACTGACGCGCTTCCAGCAGAGAGCACCGTTGGCGAAGCCGCCGTCTCAAAGCGCGATTCCTCCGGGCACTGGTTTCTTATGGAAAAGCGCACGAAAAAGTGCGGGCAATTCTGTCGTCCTGTAGGTCACTTGTGCGCATGTATATTTCCACCTCAAATCCTGCTGGAACAGCTTACCGGTGAGAACACCGATGGCGAAGTCTCCATTTCAAAGCGTGATAGCTCCGAGCAATGGTTCCGCGTGGAGAAACGTGAGGATATGTGCAATCCAGACTGTATTGGTACAGGCGACTTGTGCGTGTGTCCGGTTAAACCTCCGGAACAGGTTGATGCTTGAAATGCGTCTCTGAGGCCTCGGCGAAATGTAAGAGTACCTTCCATTGTTTTCTTTCTCACTGCCTCTCGGTCCTCCGACAATATATTGAAAAAGAAATGCCTTTTAAACACCTATTGCCTCTGTTTACATAATCATACCATGTTGACACATACCTTGACAATAGGTCCTCTCCCCAGGCCTTGCTTCTTATAACTTCGCAGTCTCCAGTTACTCCTCACAAGGAGGACAGTAATCCTGATGTTTAAGGCCAGTGCGTTAACGATCTCTGTCAGGAATATCTTTCGGTTACGTAAGGCGAAGTTCGAGAGTGGAAATTTGGTATGAGAAATGGATTTTTTTTCCAGTGGGACAACAATATCTCAAGCAAAAATGAGCATGTGATGTCTCTTCCTCTCGCTTCCAACACTGAGTTCCCACAACTGTACTCCCACAAATGGCTCTGGCTTATGCTTTTCATTTACGGCCGCACTGACGGGTAGCCACGACCTATCTTGGTGTCTGGCAAAGTGATACGCTTATTCTCACAGCCTTCCTCGATGAATACATGAAATAAATAAAAAGCATGTTCTAGGTACTCACTCTATGAAAAGGGGAAAGGATAGTCGAGTTCGCACCGTCTCATCCATAACACGCCGACAACCGGCTTCCAGATTGTACCTTTCTTTGGTCATCCCTTGGGAGTTGAGGAATAATATTGTTCCCTGACGCCCTATAAGTCAGAAAAATATTTATCCTGGTACTTACGACCATAGGGTGTGGAAAACAGGGCTTCCCGTCCGCTCAGCCGTACTTAAGCCACACGCCGGGCGGTTAGTAGTTGGGTGGGTGACCACCAGCGAATCCCGTCTGTTGTAAGTCTTGTTCTCTTTTTGCATGTAACTTTTTTTGCCTTTACCTTTTTTGGGCCATTGCGGTTTCAACATGGAAGGCAAGCACCCGCGTCGCCGGTATCTCAGGTCATTTGGACCGATGTACGCCAAACTCTTGAAGTCTTTACCTGGACCTGGCTTCTCGGTTAGCAACCAGGCCTCTCTGTTAATTGCATTGGCGAATCCACAATAGGTGATTTGGTGATAGCCGTCGTCGCATCTGAACGTCGAAACGGGATACTCCGCATAGAGAGCGTCCGGCTTGACCTCAGCCCAATGACCGATTGGATGGGGGAGCAGCTATTTCTGAGGATGGAACTCTTGATGTTGGGAGATAGCCATCTTCGATAGTTGTGTTGCATAAAGATACTTCCTTTCGGAGAGATGATATCAAGCTGACCTGTTCGCCGGATTTTATAGTGCTGATGATGAGACTGGAGGCCTAACGGGATGGATAGTACGCACCACAACCCAACAACAATTTGGTGCTCTGCTCGACACCGAAAAATCAAAATCCGCAAGGTGAGAACAGCCAATCGACATCCCGGCTTCTCTGTTAGGGTCTTCCAGGCAATCCTAACGCTTTGTACCCAAGTTTGGACAGAATATCTCAAACCGCACTTCTGCGCAGTAGCTTTTAAGGCCACCAACGCTGAGAAGAGGTAGGGGTCTGACAGATAAACCGACCCCGTATCTTCACAGTATAACTCTACTGTCCACCGCTATGGGAATAGTTTGCTTTCCACGCTCTCAAGGATCGCAGCTCTGGCCAAGGCCTGCAATAAGACGGATAGACAAGAAGTGAACTCGGTACCGCCAAAGAAGAGCTATCAATGCCCGATGCGAACCGAATGCAGAATCAAATAAAACCCTCGTGATGAAATAGCGCCGTGCACTCGTCGTGGCTGATGACGCCCTTCATCTGCCCGGCGGAGATCTTCCTCACATGGCTGCGGGCCAAGGGCAATGCCTTTGGCGTTGCGGGTTGGGCTGTCAGGTTTGACGGCGGTTCGCTGCTTGTCCAGTCATGTTTGAAGGAGTCAATAAAAAGGCGTTTTGCCACTTTCGCTTAAAAGGGAATCCGTAAAGAGGATTGCTAACGCAGGAACATCAGACATTTTATGTCTTCGGAGCCGCGATGTTCGCGTATATCCTAATCATATATTGCTTTTTCCCGGAGACCGCCGGCCGCGCGCTGGAGCAGATGGACTTCCTGTTGCCCAACAAGAGCCCATTCACATGGGATGAGGAGAAGAAGTTTGCGAAACGCATGGCGCAGTTCGAGCAGGATCCGGAAGATCGAGGTCAAACAAGATACCTCGGATAGCGAAGAAAGGAAGCGAGTGTGTGGAGAGTGTTTGAACTCGATGCGATTGATGCAGATAATGTAACATCGTCTGTTGGTGTCATATATTCTTGCTAGTAGTGAACATCTTTGCGACGAAGTTGGCGTGGCAGGGAAAGATATTTGTAAAGATAGATGACCAGGCACTCCACCATCGATTTAGTGGGTATAGTACAAAGTTCAAAAACTCAAAACTTAAATTAAAGTTCAAAAACGAGATCCTCCGATTGCTCGGAGGGTTTACGATCTGACCGACGCAGGACTCGAACCTGCAATCTCTTGATCCGTAGTCAAGCGCCTTACCATTGGGCCAGCCGGCCTCATCGATGCCGATCGTGCGGGATTCCTTCATATTCCAATTTGCAAGGTGAGAAGGTGACGAGACACGAGAAAATGTTTCTTCCTGCGTCGTCCATATCATGAATTACTAATGATGTCAGGTTGTGCAAAGCAAATGAATTCATAGTTATAGTGCATGCAAGTTGGTTTCTGAGTTGTATAGAGTATGTGCTGTACTCTTTCTGGCTCACTCGAATAACGAGATCGGATATTTATTTCCGCTTCGAATTTACTCTACACATTACCCTGGCTCCGACAACCTTTGTTTAAGCTTGCAAAGGTCGATCCCACAAATAGCAATTGATGACCTGGGACATCTCCGTAGATGGTGTAAACCTATCCTGTTCGAATCACGGCAGCCGAGCAAGAGCGCCGTGGCGGAAGCGCCCAGGGGTCACGCGGAGTTGCGAGCCTTGGAATCTTGGACGGGAGCGATCCTTCAATCCCACGCAAGGTACCTCCAAGCATCAGCAATTGGCATCATTATTGGGTCATCCTTGCTGTCTGAGGCTTTCAGATCTGCCTTTATTGCCATTCTTGGCCCTTAATGGCGATACCATGGGTCCCAAACGCAAGCTCTATGGAGCAGCTGCTGCCGCTGTTGAGAGGAAAAGGCTTCGACAGCTTAGGTTGGCGGAAGAAACCGCTGCCACAGGACCCCCTACCAGTGCAGATCCAGTAGAGTCCGGCGAAGACCCCATCCATCGTGAGTTGAACGCTCTCGCCATTTCAGGGGCTGCACTTCCAGACAGACCGGAGGATGCAATAGAGTATGCGAAAAGAAGACTGGAGAACTACAAGGAAAAGAACGAGAAGGACAAAACCCCTCTGGTTCTGAACGCGTCCCTGGACTTTCTGCCAAAGGACGGCAACAGAACCTAATAACTGACATTGTTACTCGCCCGGAGGATGAGGATCTCCATCAGCTTATTCGTCAACTTCGTGCGCACATCATCGTACCATGTAAGTTTATCAATGGACCCGCCTGACCCGCCCGCCTTTTCAATGTCTTGAAATCATTTTCTTATCAGTTCACAGTGAAAGCAACTGGAGGAAGAACTCCTGCACCGTCAGCAGCACTATCTGCTGCTTCATCATCCTCTGCTTCATCATCGGAGGGTCGTCAAGGTACAAGACCAGCGACATCACACCAGCGGAGGAATCGGAGCGGCCAGCGTAAGTTCAAGGAAGCATGCCTTGATCGAGATAACAATCGATGCGTTGTTAGTGGTCTCTATGATGTAAAGAGGGCAGAAAAACTCTCAGAAGAAGAATACAATGAGCATCCAAAAGCGAATACGGAATGCGCCCATGTCATTCCGTTTTCTGCCTCTGCTGAATCTCCAGATGGAAACATAGACCCAGAAAAGGTAGTTGCTACTTGGTTCATATTGTATAGCCATCTTACTTACTTTTCAACAGCTAGAGGAAGTTGCGAGGAATTGGGCCTTCGTTTACCGATACTTTCCAGATCTTGTGGCTAAGCTGGATGTACGCTCTGCCTCAGCCATCAATCAGCCTCGTAATGCCATGACTTTGATACAACCGTTTCATGCCGCACTTGGATCGTTTACTATGGGATTCGAAAAAGTACCTGTATGTATCCTTCACAAAACGAGGATGTTTTCATGCTGATTTTTTTTCAGGGTGACCAGAATTCATTCATAGTGAGGACGTTCAAAGGATTTCAGGATGGATACAATTTTTTTCTGCCAAAGGATGGGAGAGTGATATTCGAATCCAAGGACTCTGTCGAATCCCCTGACCAGACCATCCTCGCGTTCCACCTCGCAATTTGCAATATTTTGCACGCGACAGGTATGGGTGAAGATATTGAAAGGTATTTCGATAATCTTGAGGAGATTGGCTGCTTGGCAGAAGACGGAAGTACGGATATAGAGACTGCCATAGCAAGAGGGCTGGTAAGGGCATATTAAGACGACAACTTCCATACTACGACATGACGACTTCACCAATGGTGTCAGAGTCATGCAAACTTCTTTTCTTTTCGCGTTCTGGTATTCGCGAGAATTAAATTCTCGACATATAAGCCTCACGACTTTCCCATGCGCTTCCCCTCAGCGTCCGCCTCCCAAGACCACCGGCCGCGAGACCTTCGGCGACAACGAGGGCCAAGCCCTCATCGACGAGTGCATCGCGTTCGGGATGAGCAAGTATGATACCGTGGCCACCATCACGCGCATCACAGCGCAAAACATCATCAAGCAGTACCGCACCTTCCTTCCCCGGTACAACATCGACGTGGACAACATCTCTGAGATCTACATGTGCGGCAGCGGCTCCCGAAACCTCAACATCATCAACTACCTCCGCGAGCAGCTGCCCAACATCGCGATCTTGAAACTGGACGAGATGGGCGTCCACTGGGATAGGAAGGAGGCCATCTCGTTCGCACAGCAGGCGCTGGAGGCGATCCTGGGACCGCACGACCCTCGTCCCAGTCAACAGCGACACGATGCAAACACAATCTCCGGGAAGATCGCCCCCGGGCTGCAGTGGCGGGAGGTCATGGCCATGGCACTGGAGTTCGGCAAGGGGATGTCCTGCCGGCCGACGGTGAAGGAGATGGTGGTAGATCGGCAGTATACCGCGTGGAAGCAGTAGGTTGCTGTCTTGGTTCTATCAGCGATTTGCCTGTTGGCACCTGATCATTTTCCGGTTGCACAACATAGTACAATGTCTGTCGACGATTAAGAATCCATCGTAGATGCCCCTTTCGAAACCATTTCTTTCCAAGAAATCATTCGAAGAAGTCAATTAAGGATATGGACATGGGTGTGGATACAGAACAGCAAGATCTGGTGAGGACTGGCGCTGGCCTTCACTAATGAAGATGAAAAATGAGAAAAAGCAGTTGAGTGCAGTTATATTTTTCATCATCGCAAGGTCTGAAGTCTAACTAGTGCCAATACTAGAATCTAATACAAAATGCAACCATTCCTCAGAATCATGAAGAATTTCCCAGTCTATTGTTATTGCTACAGACCCTCGATTTCAGGGCTGGCGTGAGGAAGCTCTCACCAGTTACTTGAGACTAAGATCTATTAACTTCATAAATGTGTGGAACATTTTCTATGATGCAGTGAACATTCTTACATGTTGAATCTGGTGATCTTAGAGCACTGAACTCCTGTATCTGCTTAGATCTGAGGTGCTAGAACATGCTGCAATGGATGATCTTGAATAGTTTCTTCATAAAGAACATGTCAGTAACTTTACAAGTATTCTAAGGCCTCAGGAGCCTCTAAAACCTAATATGTAGAGAGACGGACTATTCAAATATTCAAGAAGATCTTGAAGCCATCAACGAGATGTAGTTGCCTAAATAAGACAACAAGACACCCTTATAGAATGATTTCCTTCATCACTACTATTCAACTTAATTCCATAATCTAGATAGTTCTGATCAATTGTTGACTCGCTTCCGGAGCGACTTGATTGTTTTTTATGCTTAAATTCGTCATCATCACCACAGCCGCTGTGTGTAATCAGGGATGGATAGGGCGCTATTATGTATCAGGGTATTTATCTTTATAATTCTCGGGAGGCTGTCGCCTTCAGCGACACACTCTCTTCAGGTATAGCTCAATGTTCTCTGCAGCTATTAAGGCATTGTGCCGTTGATGTTCACATCCAGCACTACCACTACTTTCTTGAATGTCTAACCTCCAACTAAGTTCTACAACGCGGAGAACCTTCCCTGTTATGTTGACATTACAAAGATGCTTCCAGAGCTATCATCTGAATCGCACATTAGGTATATATGACGCTTCTACAGCATAACCGCAGTATCCTTACCGGGCTGCTGGATGGATGGATGTGTGGAACAGCATTCAGTTGCTAACACAGAAGTCTTTCTTCACGTAAGGTACTTGATTGTTATGAAATAGATTGCAATATTCGGCTTCCACAAATGTATATATATGAGATATCGCGCATAACTGGACGGTGTGATGTTTAGTATTAGCAGAATAGCTTGAAATTTTTCCTTTCTATTAGATTCCCTTTTTTGTAGTTGCAGATTAGCATGGGACATTGATTTATAGAACTCAGGCACTTCTTCCAATTCTAGAAGCAATTGTTTTTGACTAAAGCCCGTTCTTATCATTGTTACAATTCTATCTTCATGAAACACATTTAAGATAACCTCCTAGCATATTAATTGGGTGTTTATGTCCATAGTCCTTTGGACTCTGCTGCAGCGACCATGGTTGAGCTCTGACCACCAGATTAAACAGTTATATCGACAACCGCTAAATAATTGGCCAAGGGCCGATCAAATAAGATATATAAGCTCATGTGCGAATGTTTACACGGAGATTTCTAGGGCTCTTGGCTTAGCAGTCACTGCCTCTCTGCAGAAGAAACCCATTCAGTGTATGGAGTACTCTACACAGCAATTGGTAGTTGCTACTGGTGATCTCCAGATGGATTCACACCCTGGTCTATCTTGCAGACTTTGTGCGCCTCTTACTTTCAGCCATCCTCACTGCATGAAATTTCTGTAAGGTGTCCTAGAAGCCTCTTGAGAGCAACTTCAAATGTTCAAAGACTTTCAATGTATCTGAATCTCCGCCAGTCAACAGGACTCAACAGCGGCAATGGCTGCCAACAATGTTCAAGGTCGCCAGCAACAAAATAATCTGACTGCTGCCGGTAAGACACACGTCGGGACCACCGCGGAATGGGAGGCCTTGACAAAAACAAACTTCCTCCAGGACGGGTCCATGGGCCGCCGGGTAGCGAACTTACCAGACAGTGGCCTCTGAAATCTGTACGCGATGAGTACGGGGCACTCAGGACACAGAAGTTGGAACGCAAGCTTTACAGGGCATGAGCATGAAACGTTGCTTAAAAAATAATACTAAATAGAGACTCCATGGACTGCATGTTCTCCTTTGAATTGCACGCTGCGAAAGAGCGCTAGACCGTGGACAACAAAATAATAAATTGCCGCCCGCGCGCGGCAAATCTGCCCACTCGGTAGTTGTGTGCTGTGTGGTCCATGGGAACGGGAAAAGAGCGGGAATGATTTATCGAATCCGCGGACCCATACTACTCATGAAAACACAGAGAAAGGTCTGTCCTTTCAGTCCTTTCTTTTCCGTCTTTCTTCTCCCGCAAGACGAAATTTGAAACAGCCAGGGGGTGTGGCTGCGATTTTGCGGCGCAGCAAAGCTTGCTGCTCTTTTAACCCGGGGCGCGGCGCGGCGCGGCACAGCATCTCATGTTCTGTCTGGACGTTCGGAACGGGGCGGTGGGAACTTCAACCAGGGTACCTGAGGCGGAAGCCCCTAACGTCGAGCCTACTATTTGCCTAAGCTGGACGCGATGTATGGATAGAGTTGACCGACAAGTAGCCTAACTTCCAAGTTGCCCGCGACGGTTACTCAGGAGGGGGCCACAACCGTTATCATCCTGCAGGAGTCCAGGGTTCAACACGCTAAACTGAGCTGCATCAATGGGGAATCCGGCAATTAGTAGTTCTACTCCGTTGCAGGCTAGGTGACTTCGATTCGGTCAGCTGAAGAGTTAGCGACAATCAGCGTCAAGATCATTCCCATATGGGGTAGTTCCAGCTGCCTTGTAATTAGGGCGTTGGATAGGAATTAGCTGCTTGTCAGTGGTATTAGAATTAGTTGAAAGGCCGCTCGTTGAGATTAGCTTGGCGGATTTACTGTGAGGCCAGTGACAGGTATCTCGGATCGATGTCACGGGTACTCCAGCTCCCCAGCATGCTGTCCTTTTAAGAGTCGTGTCTCGGAGCTCTCTTGCTCTCTGCTTTTTGTGAAATACTCTTCGACTACTGCATTACTCTTCTGATACGGAGGTTTCCAGTCCTGCCCATTTCCAATCCTGTTCTTAGTCGGAGACAAGAACTTCCACCTGCAGACATGGCATCTGAGAAGCCCACGCTCGTCTTCATTCCTGGGGCCTGGCACACGCCCGAATACTTCGAAGGGGTCATCTCCCAGCTGAAGGCACACGGCTACCCTGTACGCGCCCTGCGTATGCCCTCCGTGGGCGGGGATGACACCAGCACCATGGCGGATGATGCGGCCTATATTCAGAAGACGACATCTGCCCTGGCGGCGGAGGGCAAGGAGATCATCCTGGTGATGCATTCGTACGGTGGCATCCCGGGCACCCAGAGCGCCAAGGGCCTCCTACAGAAGGAGCGGGCGGCAGAGGGCCAGAGGGGCGGTATCATCGGCCTGGTATATCTTGCCGCGTTCCTGCTCCCTGCGGGGCAGTCGTTGGCCTCCTTCCTGGGCAGCATGCCCGACTGGGTGAAGTACAACGTAAGTATAGCAGTTCTGGGGTTCTGCTGTTGTCCATCCCAAGTAGGGGAATTTCTATGTTCAGCGGCTCACTGACGAGGTATAGGGCAACCGCATGACGGCGGACCGGACGCCCTCGATCATGTACAACGACCTGCCCGCGGACGAGGCCGAGTCGTGGGCCTCCAAGACGCTCTACCACGCGGCACCCAGCTTCGAAACGCCGCTTACCTACCCGGCGTACCACCACGTCCCCGTCACATACCTGCAGTGCGAGAACGACCAGGCAATCCCGTTCGCAGCGCAGCATGCCATGGTTAAGATTGCGGGTGAGGGCGTCACAACGCACGTCTGCGGCGCCGGCCACTCGCCCATGCTGAGCATGCCGGAGACGGTGGTCAAGGTAATCCGACAGGCTGCGGGGGAGACCATGGCGTACAAAGATGAAAGGGGGAGGCATAGGATTGGGGGCCGTTATATCAATCTAATCCCATAATCTCATAGGCTATCTGCTATTCTAGAATTAGCACTGTATCATGTATCCGCTCTAGACCGGAACCAGCAATTGCTCATCCTCATTTCCCGTGTTCAGCAACCATAGAACTCACCCCGTCAAAAACCGCAAAGTTGGAACCGAGTTTTGCCGCAGACCGTTAACACTGTTGCAGTGGAGGAGATATGAGCCTAGTAACGGCGGTTCCAGACCGGTGGGCTCGTGGTTGGCCGGTGCGCCACGGAAGAGAACTCCCGTCTGGCCTGGTCGTATCTCCAGAGCGAAGCTTGACAGCAGCCCCCATGTCTTGGTGTCTCCAGAACCGCGCTCCGAGCCGGTTGGCCGAGCAGCAGACATCACGGCAGACCTGGCGGGAAGTTGGAACAGGCTTTGCTGGGCCGTGGGCGAGGGCGGGTTCAAGGAGGACGTTGTCGCGCTGGTGCGAGGATGCAGCAGCCAGCAGCCGTTCGTTGGGGCTGAGTGTCTAGTCTGGTGAATGTTAGAAGCTGGAACTGTGTTCTCACCTGTGCTATCAGTCTCCCCTAGAGGGAAAAGGAAAGGGAGATTGGAAAAGAGACAGCGGATGAAGTCGTGCGATCAGCTGACGGCGGCAAGCCCTAGGCTTGGGGCATGCGACTCTATATCCTCGCCGTCGCTCTAGACTCTCCTCCGTCGACCCTGACAGCCCGTTCCACCAGGATGGCGTCGGTTCGCTCCCGCTCCGGCTCATCAGAACGAGGATCCCCTCCATTATATTATTATTATATGCATAGACATGTCCCGGCCTGCCCGTCGGACGCCTGACAAGACCTCACCACCATGGCCGCCCCTCCGCCGCCCGGCCTGGACCTCGATGTGGACATTCGCAGCATTATCATCGGCCCTGTCGTGACGCTGATGGTGCTGGCGACCATCTCCGTGGCCCTGCGCATCACTTCTCGCCTGACTAGCAAGTTGCAGCTGCAATGGGATGACTATTTGATCCTGCTGGCGCTGGTGAGCAGCGTCGTGTTCATCTGGTTGCGAGGCACTTTTGCTAACCGTGGGCAGTTCTTCGCGTACGGGACGGGGGTCCTCTCGATCATAGGTAGAAAACCCTTCTTGCGGAAGGAAATTGTTGATTTGGAGAAAGACGCTGACGCCGTAGCCAGCCTGTCACTATGGCGTGGGCAGGCACATCTGGTCGCCCGCGGTCAATGTGAAGAGGGTCGTCCAAGTGAGAATCCCCGAATCTCTCTCTCCTTCTCTTTCCCTCTCTCACAGAATGCGGTTCTGACACCCGCCAGACGCTGTGGGCGTATGAGTGGGCGTATGGCGCCGTGGTGCCCACCACCAAGCTCTCTATCATCATGTTCTACCACCGTATCTTCCCCGTCCGGCCCGTCACCTACGCCCTCTACTTCTGCGCCTTTCTCGTCATTGGCTGGTGGCTGGCCGTGTACATCATCATCGTCGTCCAGTGCCGCCCCGTTTCCTACTTCTGGGAGCAGTACGTCGACCCGACAGCCCCGGGAGAATGCATCAACATCTACAAGTTCTTCATCGGCAACGCCTCCGCCAGTGTCGTCACAGACTTCATCATCCTGCTGGTTCCCCTTCCCTCTGTCTGGCAGCTAAAGATGCCCATCGTCCAGAAGCTGGCCGTCTGCGGCATCTTCCTCCTGGGAGGATTGTACGTTTCACCTTTCTTCTTTTCGACGGCTTCTGCTAACCTCAGCAGCGTCTGCATCGCGGGCGTCGTGCGCGTGCACTCCCTCACCTTCATGGTCAAGTCTCCCGATCTGACCTGGAACATGGCACAGTCGTTCGTCTGGTCCTGCGTCGAGCCATGTATTGGCATCGTCTCGGCCTGCCTGCCCACTCTGCGGCCACTGCTGCGCCGCTGCTTTCCCCGCTGGTTCACCCGCAGCAAGCGCTCCGCTGCCACTCCCAACTACACCAACGACGCCAGCCTCAATTTCAAGTCCCAGAATGGCGAGTTCTACCGGCTGCAGGATAGCACGAAGTTCACCCCCTCTCGGGACGACGAGGTCTGTCTGACCAACGAGATCGACATGGGTGATCCACACAAGGGCGGGGACGGCCCGACAAACGGCATCTCCGTTCGGCGGGACATCGAATGGAGTTCAACGACTAATTCTGTGGAGCATTTGTAGTATAACACGGCACAAAAACAGTAAATGACAGAAATGGAAGCAATGTCAACTTTCTTCTATGTACAGTACAGTACATGAACACGGCGGCTACGGCATCCGCAGGTCAGGGTTTATTTTGCAGGTCTGGTAGACCAGACTGGAGTTATGGACCGGTAGACCTTGTATATAGAATACTCCGGAGAAACATTATTTTCCTCATTATTATGGACGGAGCTAATCTGTACTACGCGTTTGTGCTTGGTCCTGGCTGACAAGATTGATTTACTAGGTAATGAGATGTCTATTCCTTGCAGTTTGTGTCTTCTTCTTCAAGCTTGCTGAAAGAATGGGGATCCCAAGATTATTTGCAAAATACATTCTGGGTATTCACACTGTGGAGAGTGCATCCAGTGAGGGTTGACTGCTTATAATGGCAGTGATCTCTCTAAGGCTGACTGTGAGATTTCTTGCTTCTTTATTTGTCCCCTTGCTGATGTAGTTAGTTGATCAATTAAAACAAGCCATTGATAAGGCAGAGAAGAAGGAACAAATGGCTCTTGATTTATTATAGAAAAGCCTGAGTTATCTTTATTGAGCTTAAAAACAGTGAGACCTTCTTTGTTGCCAGGGTTTCTTAATGCTCCAGAGGAAAGCAAAGACAGTCAAAGATCTTAAGAAATTGAAGTGTCTAGAGGCTGAAACTGAAGATCCTAAAGGCTCCTGTTCTAAAAGGCCTTGTCATGAGGATTTAGATGCCAACCCCTTTTCTTCAAATAATCAGGCAGTGGCTTTCAATTCAGCCATTGATGTCAGTTCATCCAATACTTCTGATTCAGCAGATAAGGCTAATTTGCTTGTGAACCTGTTCTGCCTCTCTTTTTGAGATTTTTTCTTGGCCAACCTCTTCTTTTCCAAGATGGTGGATTCTCTGGCTTCAGATAATTCAGGTTTTAGAGATGAAACTTCTTAATAAGGTCTTTGCATTCTTCACAATTCTCAGGAGGTTCTCAGGTATTTTCTGAATTATTATAATCTGCTTATTTGATCAGATATCTGAACTGATTATTTATATATTTACTGTTTAGTATCTTCTTAACTTTGTATTCTTGGTCTGCTTCTGGGTTCTCAGGTAGTATTTCTTCAGTTTTAGTAATGACTGTTGCATGGGTCAGTGCTGGTTCCAACAAAAAAATATAAAAAACAAAATATATTTATATATTCATTGGCAATCTGAGTTTATAATTCACTTTTCCAATCTGTTCTTTAATTTTAAAAGGTTCAATCTTCTTAAAATTTAATTTGTTGCTAAACCTCTATGTCTTGATATTCTTTCTGAGAAGATAGACTTTATTTCTTTTCTTAAATTTAGATGCCTCCTGATGCTGCTGATTGTAATATATTGCTGCTCAGTAGATGATAAATTGAACATTCAAGCTCAGCTGTTGGTGTAGCTTCTTTAATTGATCTGCTTTGAGGATTTCTTTTTGAGCCAAAATCTTATCAAAAATAAGCTTCTGATATGCTATAAATTCAAATCTATAGTTAATATAGAATAGTGATTTCTGGGTGGCTTCAGTCTTCACACTATTGTATGCAAACTGGGCTAAAGATAACAACTTAACTCAGTTGTTCTATTAATAATTGATGTAGCAGCAAAGATATTGTTTCAGGGTTTAATTAGTCTGCTCAGTCTGTCTATCTATCTGTGAGTGTGCTGTTGTAGACAGCTTATGCTTAAAGCTTAATTGCTGTGTTAAGAATTGTCAAAACTTAAATATAATCAGCTTATCCCTGTCTGACACAATTTTATTTGATAGGCTATGGTTTCCCACAATTATTTATAAGAAGATATATATTAGATTGTCTATATTAGCTGTCTTCTGATAAGATAGAAAGTAGATATATTTGGTTAGTTTGTCCATAATAATCAGAATTGAGTTGTATTTTATCTTGGTCAGAGGTTCCTCTGATTCTGATAAATCAATAATAAAGTCCAAGAATATAGATTGCCAAGATCTTTTAGGCACTTTCAGAGATTGTAGATATCTATATAGAATGTGTCTCACAGCTTTGCTCCTTATATAAAAGTTGCATTAGAAGACCACTTTCTATATTGTTCTTCTAAGCCCTGAAAAATAGAAATTTCTGGTGGTTTGTTCAATAATTTTGTCTATTCCCTGATGGCCATATACTAAGATTTTATAGATATTCTTAATCAATTGCTCTTAGAGTTTAACAGATATATAGATTAATTCTCAGTATAGAATAATGCCTTCTCTTTTTATGATTATGTTAGAGTTTCTTTCTGTAGGTTTCTGTATCTCAGATTTTTTAAGGATCTTCATCAGTTTCTGAGCTATAGAGTTATTTTTATAGGCCTTCTTGATTTCTTTCTTCTAGGAGCTAGTGACTCAGAAAACCAGTGTTAGCTGCCTGATTAAAATAAATATGCTGTCTATCTTAATTCTAAAGATTGCTGACTGAATTTCAGGCTTTTCTATCTTGTAGTTTGATTTTCAGCTAAGAGTATTGACTCTGACATTCTCTTTTCTCTTTCTATAGATGATCTGAATATCATACTGCACCAATTTTTTAGTCCATCTAGCTTGTCTTTATATTAGCTTCTTGGTGATAGTAAAGTAAATCAAGTTCTTGTGATTACAGTATATTAAAGTTTAATACTTGGCTTTTTTTAAGTAATATCTTTATTTCTTCAGGGCTGCAACAATGGCCAATAATTTCTTGTTATAAATGTTGTAATTCAGCTCTGAGAGCACCATCTTTCTGAAGTAATAAATAACAGAGTGTAGTCTTTCTTTTTTATCTAACTGACTAAGATATGCTCCAATGGCATAATCTAAGATATTTATTTTCAGTATAACTGACTTTTTTAGATTAAAGATCTTTAAAATAAGTTTCTCACAGAACTTCTGCTTTAACTTTTTAAATGCTGCTTACTATTTTTTTTCTTATTTAAAGCTCTGCTTCTTTCTGGTGAGCTGTATTAAGGATTCCACAATCTTGAAGTAATTCCAGATAAATTTTTAGTAAAAGTTAATAAATTTAAGAAAGGATTGCACTTCTTTAATCAAAGTAGAAATAGGCCATTTTTTAATAATAGTCAGTTTTCTTTTATTCATCTCCATATATTCTGAGATGATAATAAATTCTAGAAACTTTATTTTTTAAGTATGTCATTTATATTTCTCTGAAGCTATAGAGAGCTTTTTATTTTGTAGAGCTTTTAGAACCTTCTTCACATGCTCTTTATGCTCTTTCAGAGTCTCCAAATAGATGAAGATGTCATTAAGATAGACTATACAAAAGATATCTAGATAATCCTGCAATATATTGTTGACTAGGCTCTGAAATGTGGCAGGCACATTAGTAAGACTAAATGGCATAACTATATATTTAAAATGCTCTAGCTGGGTTTTGAAGGCAGTCTTCCACTTCTCTTCTTTTTTTATTTGGACTAGATAGTAGCCTTCATGCAAATTCAGCTTGGTGAAATATCTGGCCTTTCTAAGCCTATTCTAAAGCTCTGAAATAAGCAGCAGCAGATAGCAATTCTTAATAATAATATTATTGAGCTGACAATAATTCACATAGAGCCATAACTTCTCATTCTTCTTAGAGATGAATAATATAGGATATTCTGCAGGCAAAGTTAATGGCCTGATATATTCTTGTTTCAGGTTTTTGTTAATATATTTCTGTAGTGTCTTGTGCTCCTTTTCTGAGAGAAGATAAATTAATTTAAATGCTGACTGTGCTTCTGATTTCAATAATATTTTATGGTCTTATAATTGGTGTTCTGACAGCTGTTTCTTATTTCTTTTCTAAAAAACATTTTAGAAATCTTAATATTCTTGTGGCACATTCTCTATTTTCTGAATAGAGGGTTTGGCTGTCTTCTATTCTTTTGTCAGAGTTTCTACTTTCCTGACTTTCTTGAGGCAGATATATAAAATGCTAATTTGCTCTTTCTGATATTATATGCACTTTAGTGCTTTAAGATTATTAAAATTCAGAAAATATCAGGGGAAGCACTGAAGCATATGTGGTATCAGAAAGAACAAGTTGGTATGCTATATATTTGCTCTAGAGAAGTCAGGAAAGTGGGCACTCTGACAAAAAAACAGAAGACAGCCAAACCCCCTATTCAGAAGATGAAGAATGTGCTGCAAGAATACTAAAACTTCCAGAATGTTTTTGTTATAGCCGGAGTTGGTATAAAGGAGGGGTATGCCACGTGGAGATCATGTGACATAGATCAAGAAGGCTCATTTTGATCCATTTACCATCTTGATCCATCTACTGTTTTGATCCATCGGCCATTTTGATCCATCGAAGACTATGATCCAGGAAGACAGCATGTATATAAGGACGCTCCTTTCAGATAGACTTCAACCCCCATGGTCGACTCACGCAACAACCCAATATATAGGTTTTGCTAGTAACACAGGTCTATTCTCACTTCTATATTGCTCACCCCCTTGTTTTCTGTCCTCAAGATAAACCAACAGCCCTTTTAGGTCTAGTTATCTAGGCCTGTTGTTACACTTCAACCACCTTTCTTGCAGGAAGCAAGGCATGTTGTGGGCATCTAAGAGATTGCAAGCATGGAGGGGCATATCTCCACCCAGGAACTGGCCCAAGCAGTAAGAGCCCTACAGAAGCAGATTCAGCAGTTACAGGAACAGCTACAGGGACAGGTCAATGAGAATATGCGGCTGCAAGAACAGATGGGATACCTTGGGCACCAAACTCATCTGAATGAGGGCAACACAAGACAGATGATTGAAGCAAGCCCTAACCAGGATTTGACACAGCAGACTAAGGTGGCTAAACCAGACCTCTTTTACAGAGAAAGGAAGAAGCTCCAGATGTTCATTTCCCAGTTGGAACTCTACTTCTTTTTTAATGCGCCAGATTTCCTGGACAAAGACAGAAAGATCATGTTTGCAGCAACTTATCTTCAAGGCATGGCAGCTCAATGGTTTGAACCCTATCTTTGAGACTGAATGCAAAGGGCACCTGAAGAACATCAATCAGAAACCAATGAGGTATTTAATGGATTCCCTACTTTTATAGCTAAGATGAAACAGAACTTTGAAGACCTCAATGAAGTTTGGAAGGCCACCCATACTGTCATGACAATCCAACAAAAGACCTCTGTTGCCACTTACACTACAGAATTCCAGCAAGCTGCAGCATACCTGGGTGACTGGTCAGACAAATCACTCATGGAGCACTACTGACAAGGATTGAAGGATGAAATCAAGAATGGACTAATAATCCATAAGGACCTCAAGGACCTGAATGTGCTTATCAATCTGGCCATCAAGATTGACAACCACCTCTTTGAATGCTGATATCAAGCCAATACCCTGTGGCAGACCAATCAGTGACATACTGGAAACAGGGGAGATGCCATGGAGCTAGACAGCACCAACCAGAAGAACTCCCAGAAGGATAAGCCTAAACAGTCTGACAAGAAGCCTTGAGGACCTAATCCCAACTGGACTGAGGAGCAGAAGAAACAATACAAACAGAAACTATATATTTATTGCAGAAAGAATGACTATATGAGATGGAAATGCCCCAGCAAACTCAAGAAAGAGGAAAAGAAACAAGCTACCACCACTCAGAAGAAAGAAGAAGATCACACTGCCTACCACTGGACTGCTTGCTATGACAATGACTGCAGTATTCATTGGTTGGAAAAGGACACCACAGGATGGTATTCAAAGCCACCCAAGTCAAAAAACTAGTTGGCCCTGCCAGAAAGAGACACTTGCAGGGAGCACAGCTAGAGTCTCTACACCTTGATACAAGCACCACTGAAAAAGGACTACATCAGCAGCTTATTGTTAATGGCAAGATCAATGGGCAAAAAGCAAGAATTATGATTGACAATGGAGCAACTGGAAACTTTATCAGCAATACTTTTGTCACTAAGAACCATATCCTCTATCAGGCAAGGGAGAAACCCTATGAGTTAACTATAACAGATGAGTCATCTAGCAATTATGGAGACAGATAGGTATAAATGGAAACTAAGGAATCCACCCTGATGATTGAACAGCATAAGAAGCAAATCAACTTGGACATTATCTGGATCTCAAGGCACAACATCATTCTAAGAATCCCCTGGCTAAAGACACATAACCCCCATATAGACTGGAGGACCGAAGAGATACAGTTCACAGAGACACCCAAAAGTGACATAAGGCCTGAGAGGCAGCCTGAGGGACAGAACCAATCAGAGGGCATTAAGATCCAGGAAATATCAGGGGAAGCACTGAAGCACATGTAGTGCTAGGGAGAGCAAGTCAGCATTTTATATGTTTGCCCTAGAGAAGTCAGGAAAGTGGGCACTCTGACAAAAGGGCAGGAGACAGCCAAACCCCCTATTCAGAAAATGGAGAACATGCCACAAGAATATTGGGATTTCCAGGATGTTTTCCAGGAAAGAGGCAAAGGACAATTGTCAGAACACCAGCCATAAGATCATAAGATATCCTTGAAATCAGAGACACAGCCAGCATTCAAATCAATCTACCCCCTCTCAGAAAAGGAGCACAAGGCACTACAGAAGTATATTAACAAGAACTTGGAACAAGGATACATCAGGCTATCTACTTCACCTGCAGATATTCTATACTATTTGTCCCCAAGAAGAATGGGAAGTTACAGCTCTGTGTGGATTATTGCCAGCTTAATGACATCACCATCAAAAACTGCTATCTGCTGCTGCTTATTTCAGAGCTTCAGGATAGGCTTAGGAAGGTCAGATATTTCACCAAGCTGGATTTGTGCAAAGGCTACTACCTAGTCTGGATGAAGGAAGAAGAAGAATGAAAGACTGCCTTCAGAACTTGCCTAGAACACTTTAAGTACACAGTCATGCCATTTGGACTTACCAACACACCTGCTATATTCCAGAGCCTAGTCAACAACACATTGTGCAACTATTTAGACATCTTTTGCATGGCCTACCTTGATGACATCCTCATCTATTTGGAAACCCTGGAGGAGCATAAAGAACATGTGAAGAAGGTTCTAAGAGCTCTACAGAATAGGAAGCTCTCTGTGGCTCCAGAAAAATGTGAATAGCACACTCAGAAAGTGGAATTTCTAGAATTTGTGATCACCCCAGGACACATGGAGATGGATGAAAGGAAACTGGCTGCCATCAGAGAATGGCCTACTCCTACTTTGGTTAAAGAAGTGCAATCCTTTCTTGGATTTGCCAACTTTTACCAGAAATTCATCTGGAACTACTCCAAGATTGTGGAACCCTTGATACAGCTCACCAGGAAGAAACAGAGCTTTGAATAAGAAAAAGAACAGCAAGCAGCATTTGAAAAGTTAAAGCAGAAGTTCTGCAAAGAACCTGTTTTAAAGATCTATAACCCAGAGAAGCTGGCTATATTGGAAACAGATGCTTCAGATTATGCCATTGAAGCATGCCTCAACCAGCCAGATAAAGAAGAAAGACTACACCCTGTTGCCTACTATTCTAGGAAGATGACACCCCCAGAGCTGAATTACAATATCCATGACAAGGAATTACTGGCCATTGTTGCAGCCCTGAAGGAATGGAGGCATTATTTAGAGGGAGTCAAGCACCAAACACTAATATACTGTGACCATAAGAACTTAGTTCACTTTACTACCACCAAGGAGCTGACTCAAAGGCAAGCCAGGTGAGCTGAAGAGTTGGCATGATATAACATTCAGATCACCTACAGGAAGGGAAGGGAGAACATCAGAGCCAATGCTTTTAGCTGAAGACCAGACTATGAGACAGGAAAGCCTAGAATCCAGCCAGCAATCTTTAGAACCAAGGCAGACAGCACACTTGTTCTAGCCAAGCAGCTAGCACTGGTTTTCTGAGTCACTGGCTCATGAGAGGAAGAAATTAAAAAGGCCTATAAGAATGACCCTATAGCTCAGGAACTGATAAAGATCCTCAAAAAGTCTGAGACACAGGAACCTGCAGAAAGGGACCCCAACATAATCATAGAGGAAGGAGAAATCATTCTGTACTAAGAACTAATCTATATGTCTATCAAACTCCAAGAACAGTTGGTTAAAGACATCCATGAAGCTCCAGCACATGGCCACCAGGGAATGGACAAAACCATTGAGCAAATCATCAGAAATTTCTATTTTCCAGGGCTCAGAAGGATGGTGCAGAAAGTGGTCTCTTAATACAACCTCTGCATAAGAAGCAAGGCCACTAGACACACCCCATATGGATACTTACAACCCCTGGAAGTGCCTAAAAGACCTTGGCAGTCTATATTCTTGGACTTCATCACTGACTTACCAGAATTGCAGGAGCCCCTGATCAAGGTGAAATATGACTCAATCCTGGTCATTGTGGACAGACTGACCAAATATGCCTACTTCCTACCCTACTGGAAAACAGTCAATATAGATGATTTGGTATATACCTTCTTATGGGTAATTGTGGGAAACCATAGCCTACCAGATAAGATTGTGTCAGACAGGGATAAGCTGGTCACATCCAAGTTTTGGCAATTCTTGACTTGGCAACTGGGTTTTAAGCACAAATTGTCTACAACAGCACACCCACAGACAGATGGGCAGACCAAGCAGACTAATCAAACCCTGGAACAATACCTTCACTGCTACATCAACTACCAACAGAATAACTGGGTTGAGTTGCTATCTTTAGCCCAGTTTGCATATAACAGCGCGAAGACCAAAGCCACCCAGGAATCCTCATTCTATGCTAACTACAGGTTTGAGCCTACAGCATATCAGGAGCCCATCTCTGGCAAGATTTTGGCCCAGAAAGGAATCCTCAAGGCAGACCAACTAAAGAAGCTACATTGACAGCTAAGCCTGGATGTTCAATTCATTGCTTATTGAGTGGCCATGTACTACAACCAGCAGCATCAGGAGGTGCCTGAGTTTAAGAAGGGGGATAAGGTCTACCTCCTCAGAAAAAACATCAAGACACAGAGGCCTAGCAACAAATTGGATTTCAAAAAGATTGGACCTTTTGAAATTGAAGAACAAATAGGGAAAGTGAACTATAAACTCAGATTACCAGAAAATATACAGATATATCCTGTTTTTTATGTCTTTTTGTTGGAACCAGCACCAACCCATGCAACAGTCATTACTGAAACCAAAGAAATACTGCCTGAAAACCCAGAAGCAGACCAAGAATATAAAGTGGAGAAAATACTGGACAGTGGATATGTAAATGGTCAGTTCAGATACCTGATCAAGTAGACAGGGTATAATGATTCAGAAAATACCTGAGAACCTCCTGAGAACTGTGAGGGATGCAAAGATCTTATTAAGAAGTTTCACCTCTGGAATCCAGACTGCCTGAAGCCAGAGGATCCACCACCTCAGAGGAAAAGAGGTCAGCCAAGGAAGAATCCCAGAAAGGGAGGCAGGAGAGATCCACAGGCAAATTAACCCCACCTGCTAGATCAGAGGCATTGACCAAACCAGCACTAATAGCTGAATTGGAAGCCACTGTCTGAATGTTTGAAGAAGAAGGATTGGCATCTGAACCCTCATGATGTGGCCTCTTAGGATGAGAACTCTCAGAACCCCCAGTTTCAGCCTCCAGACACTCTAGCTCTTTCAAATCCTCAACAGCCTGAGCCTTCTTCAGCAACATGAGAGCTCCACATTTCTCTAACAACTCAGCCTGCCTCTCAACATGTTCTAGACAAGCCATGGAAGCATGAAGGGCTTGATGAGCAGCCTCACAATCAGCACAAACCTTATCCAGAGCCCTTTTTAACTGGATAACTAGGAAAAGGGTTAGGAAAAGAAGGAAAGGAAGAAGGAAAGAGATAAACAGTCAGAATCCTCCACCCCAGAAGCATCACAATTGGCATGACCCCTGTGGCAGCACTTTCTGCAGCAGGAGTAATTTAAGGAGACCTTGCATTCCACCTTCTCACCCTTCTCTTGGAGTAAAAGACAACAGGTACATGGGACAGGCATGACTTCATCAAGAAGATCAATCTTGGCATCTAGGGAAAGGCGCTCAGAATCTTGATCTGCATGGTGATGTTTAGGAGGCATGGCCACATTATAGAACTTGCGGAGGAGGACTCACAGGAAGCAGAAAGGCCTAAAATATAGGCAGAAGTAAAGAGGATCTTCGGGCTGAAGATCCTTAAGAGAGAAGATAGTGTTATAGCCGGAGTTGGTATAAAGAAGAGGTATGCCACATGGAGGTCATGTGACATGGATCAAGGAGGCTCATTTTGATCTATTTACCATCTTGATCCATCTACTGTTTTGATCCATTGGCCATTTTGATCCATTGAAGACTATGATCCAGGAAGACAGCATGTATATAAGGACGCTCCTTTCAGATAGACTTCAACCCCCATGGTCAACTCACACAACAACCCAATATATAGGTTTTGCTAGTAATACAGGTCTATTCTCACTTCTATATTGCTCACCCCCTTGTTTTCTGTCCTCAAGATAAACCAACAGCCCTTTTAGGTCTAGTTATCTAGGCCTGTCGTTACAGTTTTTCAGAAGAAAGGCAAAGAACAATTGTCAGAACATCAATTATAAGACTATAAAATACTATTGAAATCAGGAATATAGCTAGTATTTAAATTAATTTATTCTCTCTTAAAGAAGGAGCACAAGGCACTACAGAAATATATTGACAAAAACTTGAAACAAGAATATATTAGGCTATTAACTTTATCTGCAGAATATTCTATACTCTTTATCTCTAAAAAGAATGGGAAGCTATAGCTCTGTATAGATTATCATTAGCTTAATGATATTATCATCAAAAATTGCTATCTGCTGCTGCTCATCTCAGAGCTTCAGAATAGATTTAGAAAGGCCAGATATTTCATCAAGCTGGATTTATGTAAGAGCTACTATCTAGTCTAAATAAAGAAAGAAGAGAAATGAAAAACTATCTTCAGAATTTAACTAAAACATTTTGAATACACAGTCATGCTATTCAGTCTTATCAACATGCCTGCCACATTTCAGAGCCTAGTCAACAACATATTGCAGGACTATCTAGACATCTTTTATATAGCCTATCTTGACAACATACTTATTTACTTGGAGACCCTGAAAGAGCATAAAGAATATGTGAAGAAGATTCTAAAAGCTCTATAAAATAAAAAGCTCTCTGTAGCTTTAGAAAAATATAAATGACACACTCAGAAAGTAAAGTTTTTAAAATTTGTTATCACCTCAGAACATATAAAGATGGATAAAAGAAAACTGGCCATTATCAAAAATGGCTTATTTTTACTTTGATTAAAGAAGTGCAATCCTTTCTTAAATTCATCAACTTTTATCAAAAATTCATCTGGAATTACTTTAAGATTACAGAACTCTTAATACAGCTCACCAGAAAGAAGCAAAGCTTTGAATAAGAGAAAAAACAACAAGCAGCATTTAAAAAATTGAAGCAGAAGTTCTATAAAGAATCTGTTTTAAAGATCTATAATTCTGAGAAACTGGCTATACTGAAAATAAATGTTTCAGATTATGCCATCAGAGCATGTCTTAATTAGCCAAATAAAAAAGACAGACTACACTCTGTTGTCTACTACTCTAGAAAGATGATGCCCTCAGAGCTGAATTACAATATTCATAATAAAGAATTACTGGCCATTGTTGCAGCACTAAAGAAATAAAGGCATTACTTAGAAGAAGCTAAGCATCAAACTCTAATATACTGTGACCACAAGAACTTGATTTATTTTACTATTATCAAGAAACTGACACACAGGCAAGCCAGATAAGCTAAAAAACTGATGCAATTGTAACAACAGGCCTAGATAACTAGACTAAAAAGGGGCCGTTGGTTTAACTTAATGAGGTTTTTGCAGTTTTCACAGTTCTCAGAAGGTTCTTAGATATTTTCTGAATCATCATACCCTGCTCACTTGATCAAATATCTGAACTGACCATCCATATATTTATTGTTCAGTATCTTTTCAACTTTATATTCTTGGTCTGCTTCTGGGTTTTCAGGCAGTATTTCTTTAGTTTTGGTAATAACTGTTGCATGGGTCAGTGCTGGTTCCAACAAAGAGACATAAAAAACAGAATGTATCTGTATATTTTCTGGTAATCTAAGTTTATAGTTCACTTTCCCTATCTGTTCTTCAATTTCAAAAGGTCCAATCTTTTTGAAATTCAATTTATTGCTAGGCCTCTGTGTCTTGATGTTCTTTTTGAGGAGATAGATCTTATCCCTCTTTTTAAACTCAGGCACCTCCTGGTGCTGCTGATTGTAGTATATAGCCACTTAGTAAGCAATGAATTAAATATCCAGGCTTAGCTGTTGATGTAGCTTCTTTAATTGGTCTGCCTTGAGGATTTCTTTCTGGGCCAAGACTTTGTCAGAAATAGGCTTCTGATATACTGTAGGCTCAAACTCATAGTTGGTATAGAATAATGATTCTTGGGTGGCTTCAGTCTTCGCACTGTTGTATGCAAACTGGGCTAAAGACAGCAATTCAACCCAGTTATTCTGTTGATAATTGATGTAGCAGTAAAGGTATTGTTTCAGGGTCTGATTTGTCTACTTAGTTTGCCCATCTGTCTGTGGGTGTGCTGTTGTAGACAACTTATATTTAGAGCCCAATTGCTGTGTCAAGGATTGCCAAAACTTGAATATAACTAGCTTGTCCCTGTCTGACACAATCTTATCTGATAGGCTATGGTTCCCCACAATTACCTGTAGGAAGGTATATACCAAGTTGTCTGTGTTGGCCATTTTCCAGTAGGATAAAAAATAGGCATATTTGATTAGTCTGTCCACAATGATCAGAATTAAGTTATATTTCACCTTGGTCAGGGGCTCCTCTGACTCTGGCAAATTAGTGATAAAGTCTAGAGATATAAACTGCCAAGATCTTTTAGATGCTTTCAGAGGTTGCAAGTATTTATATGAGATGTGTCTCACAGCTTTGCTTCTTATATAGAGATTGCATTGGGAGACTACTTTCTGTACTGTTTTTCTGAGCCCTGGGAAATAGAAATTTCTGATGATTTGTTCAATGGTTTTGTTCATATTCTGGTGGCCATGCACAGGGGCTTTATGAATGTCTTTGACCAATTGTTCTTAAAGTTTAGTAGGCATATATATTAATTCTTAGTATAGAATGATTCCTTCTTCTCTTATGGTTATGTTGGGGTCTTTTTCTGCAGATTTCTGTGTCTCAGACTTTTTGAGGATCTTCATCAGTTTCTGAGCCATAGAGTTATTCTTATAGGCCTTTTTGATTTCTTCCTTCTATAAGCCAGTGACTCAGAAAACCAGTGCTAGCTGCCTGGCTAGAACAAGTGTGTCATCTGTCTTAGTTCTGAAGATTACTAGCTGGATTCCAGGCTTCCCTATTTTATAGTCTGGTCTTCAGCTAAGGGTATTGGCTCTGGCATTCTTCCTTTCCTTTTTATAGGTGATCTGAATATTATATTATGCCAATTCTTCAGCCTATCTGGCTTGCCTATATGTTAGTTCTTGGTGGTAGTAAAGTAAATCAAGTTCTTGTGGTCACAATATATTAGAATCTGATGCTTGGCTTCTTTTAAGTAATGCCTTCATTTCTTCAGGGTTGTGACAATGGCCAGTAATTCCTTGTTATGAATATTGTAATTCAGCTCTGGGGGCATTATCTTTCTGGAATAATAGGCAACAGGGTGTAGCCTGTCTTTCTCATCTGACTGATTGAGACATGCTTCAATGGCATAATCTGAAGCATTTATTTTCAATATAGTCAGTTTCTTAGGATTATAGATCTTCAAAACAGATTCTTCACAGAACTTCTGCTTTAACTTTTTAAATGCTGCTTGCTGTTCTTTTTCTCATTCAAAGCTCTGTTTTTTTCTGATGAGTCATATCAAGGGTTCCACAATCTTGAAGTAGTTCCAGATGAATTTCTGATAAAAGTTGGCAAATTCAAGAAAGAATTGCACTTCTTTGACTGAAATAGAAGTAGATCATTCTCTAATGGCAGTCAGTTTTCTTTTATTCATCTCCACATGTTCTGGGGTGATAACAAATTCTAGAAACTCTACTTTCTGAGTGTGCTATTTACATTTCTCTGGAGCTATAGAGAGCTTCTTATTTTGTAGAGCTTTCAGAATCTTCTTCACATGCTCCTTATGCTCCTCCAGGGTTTTCAAGTAGATAAGAATGTTGTCAAGGTAGGCCATGCAAAAAATGTCTAGATAGTCCTATAATATATTGTTGACTAGGCTCTGGAATGTGGCAGGTGTGTTGGTAAGCCTGAATAGCATGACTGTGTATTCAAAATGTTTTAAACAGGTTCTGAAGGCAGTCTTCCATTCCTCTTCTTTCTTTATCTGGACTAGATAGTAGCCTTTGTGCAAATCCAGCTTGATGAAATATCTGGCCTTTCTAAGCCTATTCTGAAGCTCTGAAATGAGCAGCAGCAGATAGCAGTTTTTGATGGTGATATTATTAAGCTGACAATAATCCACACAGAGCTGTAGCTTCCCATTCTTCTTGGGGACAAATAGTATAGGATATCCTGCAGGTGAAGTAAATAGTCTGATGTATTCTTATTTTAGGTTCTTGTTAATATATTCCTGTAGTGCCTTGTGCTCCTTTTCTAAGAGAGGGTAAATTGATTTAAATGCTGACTGTGTCTCTGATTTTAATAATATCTTATGGTTCCATAATTGGTGTTCTGGCAACTATTTTTTGCCTCTTTCCTGAAAAATATTCTGGAAGTCTCAATATTCTTGTGGCATATTCTTTATCTTCTGAATAGGGGGTTTGGCTATCTTCTGCTCTTTTGTTAGAGTACCCACTTTCCTGACTTCTCTAGGGCAAATATATAAAATGCCAACTTACTCTCCTCAACACCATATGTGTTTTAGTGCTTCCCCTAATATCTTCTGAACCTCAATATTTTCTGGTTGGTTCTGTTCCTCAGGCTGCCTCTCAGGCCTTATGCTGCTTTTGAGTGTCTCTGCAAACCATATCTCTTCAGTTCTTCAGTCTATATGAGGATTATGTGTCTTTAGCCAGGGTATTTCTAGAATAATGTTGTGTCTTGAGATTTGAGTAATGTTCAGGTTAATCTGCTCCAAATACTGTTCAATTATTAGGGTGGATTTCTTGGTTTCCATTTGTATCTATCCATCTCCATAGTTGCTAGATGACTCATCTGCTATAGTCAACTCATAGGGTTTCTTCTTTATCTGATAGGGGATATGATTCTTGATGACAAAAGTATTGCTGATAAAGTTTTCAGTTGCTTCACTGTCAATTATAATTCTTGCCTTTTTTCTGTTGATCTTGCTGTTAACAATAAGCTGCTGATATAGTTCTCTTTCAGTGATGCTTGTATTAAGATGTAGAGACTCTAGCTGTGCTCCCTGCAAGTGTCCCTTCCTGATAGGGCCAACTAGTTTTTTGATTTGGGTGGCTTAAAATATCATCCTGTGGCATTCTTTTCTGACCAATGGATACTGCAGTTGTCATTATAACAGGCAGTTCAGTGGTAGGTGGCATAATCTTCTTTTTTTTTCTGAGTGATGGCAGCTTGTTTCTTTTCTTTCTTCTTGGGTTTGTTGGGACATTTCTATTCCATATGATTATTTTTCTTATAGTGAATGTATAGTTTCTGCTTATAGCATTTCTTCTGCTTTTTAGTTCAGTTGGGATTAGGTTCTCAAAACTTCTTGTTAAACTGTTTAGACTTGTTCTTCTGGGAGTTCTTTCAGTTGGTGCTGTCTAACTTCATGGCATCTCCCTCATTTTCAGTATGTTGCTGATTGGTCTGCTGTGGGGTATTGGCTTGGTATCAGCATTCAAAGAGATGGTTGTCAATCTTGATGGTCAGGTTGATGAGCACATTCAGGTCCTTGAGATTTTTATAAATTATTAGTCTGTTCTTGATTTTATTCTTCAATTCTTGTCAGTAGTGCTCTATAAGTGATTTGTCTGATCAGTCACTCAGATATGCTGCAGCTTGCTGAAATTCTGTAGTGTAAGTGGCAACAGAGGTCTTTTGTTGGATTGTCATAATAGTATGAATGGTCTTCCAAACTTTATTGAGGTCTTCAAAGTTCTGCTTTATCTTAGCCACAAAAGTAGAGAATTTATTAAACATCTTATTAATCTCTGATTGACATTCTTCAGGTGCCCTTTGCATTCAGTCTTAAAGATAGGGTTCAAACCATTGAGCTGCTGTGCCTCAAAGATAAGTTGCTGCAAACATGATCTTTCTGTCTTTGTCTGGGAAATCTGGTGTGTTAAAAAAGAAGTAGAGTTTCAACTGAGAAATGAACATCTGGAGCTTTTTCCTTTCTTTATAAAAGAGGTCTGGTTTGGCCACCTTAATCTGCTGAGTCAAATCCTGGTTAGGGCTCACTTTAATCATTTGTCTTATATTGCCTTTATTTGAGTGAGTCTGATGCTCTAGATATCTCATCTATTCTTGCAGCCGCATATTCTCATTGATTTGTCTCTGTAGCTGTTCCTGTAACTGCTGAATCTGCTCCTGTAGGGCCCTTACTGCTTGGGCCAGTTCCTGGATGGAAATATGCCCTTCCATACTTGCAGTCTCTTAGATGCCCACAGCACACCTTGCTTCCTGCAAGAAAGGTGGTCAAAGTGTAACAACAGGCCTAGATAACTAGATCAAAAAAAGGCTGTTGGTTTATCTTGAAGACAAGAAACAAGGGGGTGAGCAATATAATAGTAAAAATAAGCCTGTGTTACTAGCAATGTCTATATAACAGATTGCTATGTGAGTCAACCATGAGAGTCAGATTCTGTCTAAAAGAAGTGTCATTATATACATGCCTTTTTCCCCAAGTCTTGGTGATCATAGTGATCATGGTGATTGCAGTGATCAAGGTGATTGCAGTGATCAAGGTAATCATAGTGATCAGGTCAGTCATGTGCTGATCAGTTACTACCCTTAGTCCTATAATTATCCGGCCTTTGTATGGCAAGGTCTGTAACAGCAATATAATATTCAGATCACCTACAGAAAGAGAAGGGAGAATATCAGGACTAATATTCTTAATTAAAGACCAGACTATAGGACAGAAAAGCCTGGAATTCAGTTAGCAATTTTTAGAACCAAGACAGATGGCATACTTGTTCTAGTCAGATAGCTAGTATCAGTTTTCCAAGTTACTGGCTCATGAGAGAAAGAAATCAAGAAGGCCTATAAAAATAACTCTATAACTCAGAAACTGATGAAGATTCTAGAAAGATCTGAAACACAGAAACCTGCAGAAAGAGACTCCAATATAACCATAAAAAAAAGGCATCATTCTGTACTGAGAATTGATTTATATGCCTATTAAACTCTAAAAATAGTTGATTAAGAATATTCATGAAGCCTCAGCACATGGCCACTAAGAAATGGACAAAATTATTGAATAAATCATCAGAAATTTCTATTTCTCAGGGCTCAGAAGAACAGTACAGAAAGTGGTCTCTCAATACAATCTCTGTATAAGAAGCAAAGCTGCAAGACACATTCTATATAAATATTTGCAACTTCTGAAAGCATCTAAAAGATCTTGACAATCTATATCTCTGGACTTTATTACTAATTTACCAGAATTGGAGGAACCCCTGACTAAGATAAAATACAACTTAATTCTGATTATTGTGAATAGATTAATCAAATATACCTACTTCTTATTCTACTGAAAAACAGTTAATACAGATGACTTGATATATATCTTTCTACAGGTAATTATGGGAAACCATAGCCTACTAAATAAGATTGTGTCAGACAGGGACAAGCTGATTATATTTAAGTTTTGACAATTTTTAACACAGCAATTAAGCTTTAAGTATAAGCTATCTACAACAGCACACCCACAGACAGATAAACAGACTGAGCAGATTAATTAGACCCTAGAACAATATCTTCACTGCTACATCAATTATTAACAGGTGTTATGGACTTTGCCCAAACAAAGGCCGGATAATTAAAGGACCAAGAGAGGTAACTGATTGGCACATGACTGATCTGATCACCACAATCACCTTGATCACCTTGATCACCATGATCAGCTCGATCACCTCGATCACTATGATCACCAAAAGACTGGGAGACAGGCATGTATATAATGATGTTCCTTTCAGACAGAATCCAACCCTCGTGGTCAACTCACATAGCAACTTGTCATATAGACATTGCTAGTAACACAGGCTTATTCTTACTTTTATATTGCTCACCCCCTTGTTTCTTGTCTTCAAGATAAACCAACGGCCCTATTAGGTCTAGTTATCTAGGCCTGTCGTTACAACAGGATAACTAAGTTGAGTTGTTATTTTTGGCCTAATTTATATATAATAGTGCAAAGACTGAAGCCACTCAGGAATCATTATTTTATACCAACTATAGGTTTGAGCCTACAGCATAACAGGAGCTTATTTCTGGCAAGGTTTTAGTCCAGAAAGAAATTCTTAAGACAGATTAATTAAAGAAGCTACACCAACAGCTAAATCTGAATATTTAATTTATTGCTTATTAAGTAGCCATATACTATAATCAGCAGCACTAGAAGACATCTAAATTTAAAAAAAGGGATAAGGTCTACCTTCTCAAAAAGAATATCAAGACATAGAGACTCAGCAATAAACTAGATTTCAAGAAGATTGAACCTTTTAAAATTGAAGAACAGATTGAGAAAGTAAATTACAAACTCAGATTGCCAAAAAATATATAAATATATTCTGTTTTTTATATCTCTTTATTGGAACCAGCACTGACTCATGCAACAGTTATTATCAAAACTGAAGAAATACTGTCTGAGAACTCAAAAGCAGATCAAAAATATAAAGTTAAAAAGATACTAAATAATAAATATATAAATGGTCAGTTCAGATATCTGATCAAGTGGGCAGAGTATAATAATTCAAAAAATATCTAAAAACCTTCTGAGAACTGTGAAGGCTGTAAAAACCTTATTAAAAAGTTTTACCTCCAGAACCCAGATTGCTCAAAACCAGAGAATCTACTACTTCAGAGAAAAAGAGGTCAGCCAAAAAAGAATCTCAAAAAGAAAGGCAGGAAAAGTCTATAGACAAACTAATTCTAAAAGTGCTGGGTGATCCAGCACTAATAGCTGAATTGAAAGCCACTATTTAATTATTAATTGAAGACCTCTCACAAGGTTTATCTCTGGAAGACTGATTTTTTTGTTGCTGCTTGGCCTTTTTTAAGGTCTTGATTTTGGCCAACTCCTGTTCAAACAAATCCTGACTATGGTTATTCAAGAAGAAAAGCAGATAAAGCAGACAAATTACTTTTGCTTAAGAATTGGCAGTCTGATGAGTAAGATGTTGAGCCTGCTGTGTAAAATATTAGATCTGTCAAGTAAGACTCTAAATCTTGACCTCATTCTGTTCAATACTTTGCTATGCTTTTTTTAGTTAAGAACAAATACAATTCTGTGCCTAATTTATATGCTGAAACTTAGCAGATAAAGACATCTTCTCAGGAAATTAACAGTGACTTCTACAACAAACACACTTGTAACAATGCTTGGAGTCAGAAGAAATCCAACAACAATAGCAGGGATGAGATTGACAACTCAGACACTAAGTAAATACTTTGAAACCACTATAAAATATACAGGTGGTTAGAGTGTAACAGCAGGCAGTAGCACTAGACATGATAAATATAGAAAGAATTGAAGAAAAGAAAGAAGAGAGACTTACTTTTCTTATAAGCTTTTAAAATAAAAGCTGCCTAGAGAAGAGGTAGTGTTATAGACCTTGCCATATAAAGACCAGATAATTATAGAACTGAGGAAAAAAACTGATCAGCATGTAACTAACTATAATTATTTTGATTACTTTGATTATCATGATCACCTTGATCACTTTGATCACTATAATCATCAAGACTTAGGGAAAAGGCATGTATATAATAACACTTCTTTTAAATAGATTTGGACCCTTGTGGTCAACTCACATAGCAACCTGTTATATAGACATTGTTAGTAACACAGGCTATTCTCACTATTATATTGCTCACCCTCTTGTTTCTTGTCTTCAAGATAAATCAATGGCCCTTTTAGATCTAATTATCTAAGCCTGTTGTTACAGTTGCTAGAATATTTAATCTGCCTTATCTTACTTGTATAACCAACTCTTGGCAATTCTTGGCGCCAATTGCCAGTAGCTCTTTGTTGTGGATATTATAGTTAAGCTCCAGAGATGTTAGTTTTCAGGAGTAGAATGCAATAGAATATAGTCTTTTTTTCTTATCTGCCTGACTGAGGTATGCCTCAATAGTATAGTCTGAAGCATCTGTCTTCAGTATAGCTGGTTTCTCTGAGTTATAGATCTTCAGAACTGAATCTTCATAAAATCTCTTCTTTAGCTTTTTAAATGCTGTCTGTTGATTCTTTTTTTATTCAAAGCTCTGCTTCTTTCTGGTGAGCTGTATCAGAGATTCTGCAATCTTGAAGTAGTTTCAGATAAACTTTTAGTAAAAGTGTTATAGCTGGAGTTGGTATAAAGAAGAGGTATATCATACAAAGATTACATAACATAAATCAAAATAATCTATCTGCCACCTTAATTCAATAAGGTCTATGATTCAACACCTAAAATAATTCAAATAACTTATTGATTCAGATAGACAGGCATGTATATAATAACACTTTTTTTAAACAGATTTCAACTCTTGTGGTCAACTCACATAGCAATCTGGTATATAGATATTGCTAGTAATATAGGCTTGTTCTTATTATATTGCTCACCCCCTTATTTTCTGTCTTCAAGATAAACCAAATAACTCTTTTTGGTCTAGTCATCTAGATCTATTATTACACTTCAACTATCTTTCTTGCAGGAAGCAAGGTGCTTTATGAGCATCTGAGAAAATTGCAAGCATGAAAAAATATATCTCTATCCAAAAACTTGCTCAAGCAGTAAGAGCACTTTAGGAACAGATTCAGCAGTTACAGAAGCAGTTACAAAGACAAGTCAATGAGAATATGCAACTGTGAGAACAGATAAAATATCTTAAACACTAGACACATCCAAATAAAAGTAATACAAGGCAGACAATTAAAGCAAGTTCTAACCAGAATTTGACTCAGTGAATTAAGATGGCTAAATCAGATCTTTTTTATAAGAATAGAAAGAAGCTCTAGATATTTATATTTTAGCTGAAACTCTATTTCTTTTTCAACATGCTAGACTTCTCAGATAAAGATAGGATAGGAAGATTATATTTGCAGCAATTTACTTTTAAAATACAGCAGCTCAATAGTTTAAGCCATATTTCAGAAATCAAATGCAGAAAGTGCCAGAGAAACATTGATCAGAGATTAATAAAATATTCAATAAATTCTCTATCTTTGTGGCTAAGATGAAACAGAATTTTGGAGATCTTAATAAAGTTTGAAAAGCCACTTATACTGTTATAACTATTCAACAAAAGACATCTGTTGCTGCTTATACCACAGAATTTCAACAAGCTGCAGCATATCTAGAAAATTGGTCAGACAAATCACTTATAGAACACTACTATCAGGAATTGAAGGACAAAGTTAAGAACAAACTAATAATTTATAAGAACTCTAAGAATCTGAATATGCTCATCAATTTAGCTATTAAGATTGACAACCATCTCTTTAAATGTTGGTATCAAGCCAATACCCTGCAACAGATCAACCAGCAGCATACTGTCAGAAGATGAAAGAAACCCTGGAGTGCAGAATAAAAAATAAAATTAATGAATAAAGAGAATAGAGTCATATGACAAAACAACTAAGAGAAAATTATGTGATTGAAATATCACAACTAAGAACACTATAACAACCAAGAACAACATAAGCAATCAAGAACAAGATGATCAAAGAAGACTACTATAAAAAAAACTAAAAAATAGTCTACTAGAGCAAAATATAAATAGAGACATACTTTTAAGCATATATTTAGTCTACTGTGTCTTATTCTCAATCAGATCTTAGAATTAATATAGGGAATCTACTTATTGTTCTTGAAGTTTCTACCTAATCTGCTCACTTTAAGAAGCCTACAGGTTATCTTGTTACATGTTAGTTACTGGATTACCCCTATATTTTGACACATACTGAGAATGAGGGAGATATTATAAAACTAAACAGCATCAACCAGAAAAACTCCCAGAAGAATAAGTTCAAACAGTTTAACAAAAAGCCTCAAGAATCTAACCTCAACTAGACTAAAAAGCAGAAGAAATAATATAAACAAAAACTATACATTTACTGTAAAAAGAATAATTATATGAGATAAAAGTGCCTCAACAAGCCCAAAAAGAAAAAGAAGAAGCAAGCTATTGCTGCTCAGAAAAAAAAGAAGATTATACTGTCTATTGTAACAACAGATCTAGATAACTAGATCAAAAAGAGCTGTTGGTTTATCTTGAAGACAAGAAACAAGAGAGTGAGCAATATAATAGTGAAAACAAGCCTATGTTACTAGCAATGTCTATATAACAAGTTGCTATGTGAGTTGACCACAAGGGTTTAAATCTCTCTAAAAGAAGCATCATTATATATATGCTGTCTTTCTAAGTCTTTAAGATTTGTAAAATGGGCTCACAGTCTTGAATTATTAAATTAGTAGAATTTTGAACTGATTCTCTGATTCTCAGATCAGTTGGATCAGTATATTAAGAGTTTGATCGCACTGATCTATTTATATAACTATTTCAGAAGAAAGTGATTCTGTTCTCTGAATAAAATCTGGTAATGTTTTTATAACATTACCTCTTTTCTAGACAGCTTTTGTTTTAAAAGTCTATAAAGAGATGAGTTCTTTTTCTTCTTCTTCTTTTTTTATCTTCTAACTTCTAGAATGTTGTTTTATAATGCCTCAAAAATATTCTCAAAATATAACTGCTGACTGTCTTAGTCTGACCACAGCTATACAACACTTTGGATTCTAAATTGTTTCTTGTTTTAACTGTATCTCTTAAGATCTGGAGTGTAAAATTGATCCTTGCTCTAATTATTGTTTAGAGTGTATTTTTCAGGGTTCCACCATGTGTAATGCCTCTTGAGTTTTTGTTGCTACTAGTTTATTGCTTTCTTCCTGTCTTTGATTGCTTGTCTAATTGTTTAGTAAACTGTATTTGTTGTCAGCAAGAACAGATTCATGCCAAAGAAACATCAGCCTATGCTGAGTTTGAACAGGCTTTGAAGGGTTTAGGGTTTAGGGTTTTAGGGTTTAGGGTTTTAGGGTTTAGGGTTTAGGGTTTAGGGTTTTAGGGTTTAGGGTTTAGGGTTTAGGGTTTAGGGTTTAGGGTTTAGGGTTTAGG
>Ga0207841_1000076_pt1 | contig 156308 bp, 112 predicted proteins | sample HigsolmetaGSP18D_FD_184846 | JGI IMG/M metagenome (GOLD analysis project Ga0207841, IMG submission 184846) | High solid enriched microbial communities from the Joint BioEnergy Institute, USA - SP1-8-D (SPAdes) | ecosystem: Engineered > Bioreactor > SSF (Solid state fermentation) > Aerobic >... | reverse complement strand
GGGGGGGGGGGGGGGGGGGGAGGGGAACTCGTAGCGGCGAAAGTTGTCTTTGACGGATGAGTTCGGGGTACCTGATGGATACGATTGATATTCATTTTCTGGATTAGACTGGAGCGGAACGACACGGCGTCCACCACTCCAGCAGATCGATCAGTTGATTTACAGTACCGTACATACTGTGCATACAGTGTTTGTTAAATAAACAGCCACGGGGGGACTGTATTGACGTCCTGACTGCTGCAGACGACCCGGTCTGATGCATGCATGCATAAGGTATAGGTGTCTTTATCCTGCTGGCTGACTAACCGGATCTTTTTTTTTCCTGGGATCAATCATCTAGGAATGTACAGTACTGTACATACCCTGCCCAACCTAATAGTACATAAATAATAGTCGGAGGCGGCCGACCTCCGATGGATGCCCGCTGCGCGCGGGCGGGACGGTCGGACGCATTACCCCGCGGTCGGCGAGACATCCCTCTCCCTCACACACACTCTCTCTGCTTGCTTTGGCTCTGGACCCCAGGCACCATTGACCCTGCTGGCTTTTTCTCTTCTTTCTTTTTTGTTTTTTTGTCCGGGGCACTTGGGAAGAACAACGATCCGGCCCGTAGCAGTCCTGTCTATCTTGCTGGCTGTCCTACCTACCTGAGGGAGAGCGGCCGGGCCAGCCCGTGTTGTCCACCGTCGGATTCCGCCCTGGTGGGGTGGGGACGACAAGGCGGGAGAGAGAGCGGGGTGGTCTGTTCCTGCGTCGGTGACGTGTTGTCTATTATCTATTATATCTACTTACCTTATATATATATATATATATCCATCGGGACAGAGTCCTGTACATGACATGCTTGCTTGCTTGCAGCTCTTCTTCCATCTGCGTCTCCACTCCTCCACACATACATTATTAATGATACTATTCTTCTAAATACGTGGATCATATCACCTCCGGCCCGTTGGTTGTGTATATCTCTCATCTCTCTCTCTCTCTCCCCCCTAGGACCTCTTCTTCCTCTTCCTCCCTGGTGTCGGTGTCTACCTACCTCACCTTCCTACGTACCTGAGATATCTTATACCTACAGACTTTGGTATTCCACGACGTGTATTCCCCACCAATGCCTCCTCCCACCTACACCCTCTTCGTCGGGACGTTCATCCACCTGCCCGGCGCCCCTGCCTCTACCCCTTCAGGTCCCAAGCATACCCTGTCGGTACACCACGGCGCGCTGTGGGTGTCTGCTGCGGATGGACGCATCGCGGGGTGTGAGTGGGATGTCAGTTTGCAGAGTGACGAGGAGGTGGATGCGTGGCTGGAGAAGAGGGGGTGGGTGAGGGTCGATGATCATCATCCTGATCCGAGTGAGAAGGAGAGGAGGGACAAGGATGGGGAGGAGAAGGAGAAGGTCACGGTGAGGGTCGTCCGCGCGAGGGAGCAGCGGAACGAGTTCTTTTTTCCGGGTTTCGTGGGTACGTTCTTTCTCTTTTGTGGTCCTGTTATGTGGATATCACGCTGATATCGCAGACACTCATATCCACGCCTCGCAATATCCGAATACCGGCATCTTCGGCTCGTCGACCCTGCTCGACTGGCTCGAGAAATATACCTTTCCTCTGGAAAAGTCCTACGGAGACGGCTCCGACGAAGCTCCTCCTCCAGCTCGCATCGCCTACAACCGCGTCATCTCGCGCACCCTGGCCAACGGCACCACCTGCGCTGCCTACTATGCCACCATCCACGTCCCCGCGACGAACCTCCTCGCGACGCTCTGCCACGCGCGCGGCCAGCGCGCCCTCATCGGCCGCGTGTGCATGGACAACCCGGCCTTCTGCCCGGAAGACTACCGCGACGCTTCTCCCGACGCATCTGTCGCCGCGACCGAGGCCACCATCGCCCATATCCGCCGCCTGGACCCGGAGGGAACGCTCATCCACCCCGTCGTCACCCCGCGCTTCGCGCCGACCTGCTCGCCCGCCGCGCTGTCCGCGCTGGGCAAGCTCGCATCCTCCTCGAACCCGCCGCTGCACGTCCAGACGCACATCTCCGAGAACACGAACGAAGTCGCCCTCGTCCGGGACCTCTTCCCGGAGTCGTCCAGCTACGCGGACGTCTACGACCGCCACGGCCTGCTCACGCCGCGCACGATCCTCGCGCACGCGGTGCATCTGAGAGCCGATGAACGCGCCCTCATCCGCGCCCGCGCCGCCAAGGTCTCGCACTGCCCGGCCTCCAACGCCGCGCTGGGGTCGGGGCTGTGTCCCGTCCGGACGTTGCTGGATGACGGGATCACCGTCGGTCTGGGCACGGATATCTCGGGCGGGTACAGCGCCAGCATGCTCGAGGCTGTGAGGCAGGCGTGTCTGGTCTCGCGCCTCCTCCAGTTCAGCCATCACCAGAGGACCGGGGAACCGACTGGACGGGAGAAGCTCAGCGTCGAGGAGGCGCTGTACCTCGCGACGCGCGGCGGCGCGCAGTGCGTCGACCTCGCGGACCGCATCGGCGGATTCGACGTCGGCTTGTGCTTTGATGCGCAGCTGGTCGAGTTAGGCAGGGTTCATCCGGAGGATGATCGTGATCCGGCGGGCACGGATGATAGAGGGAGCGTTGGCAACGTCGACGTCTTCGGCTGGGAGTCGTGGGAGGAGAAGGTGCACAAGTGGGTGTGGAGCGGCGACGACCGCAACGTTCGCGCCGTGTGGGTTAACGGGCGGTTGGTGCATGAGCGGGGGAAGAACCTTTTGAATCCCTCGGTATGTACCTAGGTACCCTGGTACCTACGAGCTAGGGGAATGATATGTGTGTGTACTTTTGCGGCGGGTCTGCCCGTTGGGGATTGGGGAGTATTTTTTTATCCTTGCTTATTTGCCTGTCTGTCTGTCTGTCTATATATAGACTGGAGGGCGTATAGGATAGAGGACTTGACCTTACTTGGTCCGGGGGATGGGGGATGGATAGAAATCAATAAATAAATAATCCCTCTAATGATAATATTGCTAGTTTCTGGACTGTGCTGTCAAGGATCAAAGGTACATGTACAGTACAGAAGCCTTTTGTTAGATCTTCTACTAGAGAAGACTACTGTACAGGGACATTTCGTCGGAAAAGCTCCGAAGGAGTTCTTGGCGAAGAGTTTCTGTTCTTTAGGATATCCACCCCTCCTGAAGGGAGACGAGGAGAACGGACTTCACCTCTTTCATCTTCGGACAGGATTCTACGTGTGGTGTGTGTGTTTGGAGAGGCTTCACTGAGTATACGACAGGCCCAGGTGCCTTCTAATCTGTTTTCTTTTCTTCTTTCTGCTTCAAGGACTTCATAGATTTAGGTATTCTCGTCCTCTCGAGAGCCTGACTACTTGTTTACTCTCTCTCTCTCTTCCTCCGGCTTGCCTCCTATAATGAGGCTTTGCATAATACATCAGTACAATACAATCAATGTCAACTCGTGTTCAATATAAACTAGTATTGATCATTGGCAGAAATAGAAAGAATTGACTTCTTTCTTTTTTTTCAAAAATTCTTTTTCTTTCCTTCGGTTCTCATCGCTACTTGGTTGGGAATTCGTTGAATTGACTTACTTCATATAGCTCTGTTTGTGAGATGGGACTAGGACTGGGATTGCCTTTTTTTTTTCCCTTTTTCCCCACACCGCTGCGCAAATCTGTAAATATGTGTCTGTCTGTCTTTTTTTACTGACATCGACTATTTGTGCTGAAGAGAATACCTTTATGCATATTACTGATAAGTTTGAAGATTGGGAAATGTCAATCAATTAATTAGATTCTGCTACTACTCCCCTTGACTAGTCTATTCTATACTCCTGCAGACTCTGTTTGAAGAGTGTGGATGCACTCAACGATCTGTGGATTATAGGTAGGTACTGTGGCTGTGATATTAGGTATGTACGTACCACACCTATCTCTGGTGCATGATTGATACCTGGCTGGGTAAGGTGGTCGGGTAACAAGGCGGAAGAATGCATCTGCCTAATTCTAACTGTCTCTGTCTCACCTCACAGAGTAAGTGGTATATCTATCTACAGCACTCGATGTTCCAGCCGAGAAGGCAGGATGCCATCTCATCTGCAGCTTGCTCAAGATGGCAACTGACTGACTGACAGTGGAACTGCAGCAACCTTTTAAGCCTCTGTCTGCATAGGGAGGGGAGGCCCGCTGAGGAAAGTAACTGTCTAGGCAGGCCCGGAATCGTGACACATACATAACGACCAGGAAGGGAATGAATGATGATGATAGTGATAAACGTCAACTTGTAAACTCGGAGTACATGCCACGACGAACATGACAAAAAAAAAGGCCAAAGCTGCATGAGAATTGCAGCAAGAACTGGGTATTTTTTTTCTTCGGCATCTGACGACTATACATATCTGGAGAAATAATCGACTTTGAGCTGATCTGATGTCGCATGTCCCGTGACCGGTGTCCTTCCGCTTTCGGAAAATATCGATTTAGTTGAGGTTCCCGTCGGACGCGGCGTCGACCTCCCGTCTCTCTGTCTCCGCTTACCTAACGACTACAGAACAGGCCAACAGCGCCTGCTCTTTGTTTGCGCATTGGGAATCCCTTTTTCCTTTTTGAAGTCTCCGAGTGGTCTGGTTGATTGTCGTTGGAAGTTGCGGTGACCCCGTGACGATGGGGGCTGTGTTCGGGTTGCTACGCCGTCTTCCGAAACAACGGCGGGTAGCCGAGACCTGAAATAGCTCTCGACCACGAGAGAGGCTATGGCTTTGCTATAATTGCGGCAATAACTGGCCAGTATTTTGGCGTCTAGCAGTATGACAGTTGTTTGTTTGCTGTATTATTGTGTTATTATACGGTACGGATGGCAGCAGCAATAATGTTTTTTCTAGGTATGTTTCGTGTGCGAATCCTATGTTTGTCTTGTTTTGCTTTCGCATGATGTTGGATAGATACGCTAAATGCCGATTTCTGCAGTCATGTTGTTGGGTCGGTGGCACTGTTGATGAAGCAGGGTGCTTGGATCCTGGTGCGGGATCCGGGAAATAGAGCTGCTCACAGCTGTACTCGCCTGCAGAAGTCAAACAGCCCCATGATGATGAGGCTGGGGTGGGATCGTTGTGTCCTTTTCTATTGTCAACCAATATAGCGCTCGACTACAAGGCCGTTGATTGAAGCGACAAAGAGTATCTTGGCGTCATATCCAATGCAGGATGCCACGCAGCTGGATGATTGCAGTCGGCAGGATCAGGCCGCATACGTCGGTATGGTCTCGGGAATTCCCTAATGAATTCCCTGATGCTGACAGTATGCCAGCGGTTCTTCTCCACTAGAGCGGAAGATTGCCATCCGTCCAACATCGGAGACTGTTATGTACCGGATCTGCGCCGACCCTGCGGCAAGCAGCATTATTGACTGGCAAAGATACTACTTTGCCTGCTCAGTTCAGACGTGGACCGTATCTGCTTGGCGCAATTCCAGCAGCACGAGTGTGGCTTCCGGATCTCTGCAGGCCTGTCTCGGATGGCCCAGTCTGCGAGTGTAACGGTTGCGTCCAACGATGGAATCCGTCTCGACAGAATAAAGCGCCGGCCGTTGCCTCTGTCAAAACATCGCTCCGCTTCGGGGCGAGCGTTGTCGTGTAGAACGGCCACCTTTCTGCTCGCTCGCCTGGGCAGTTTGAAACCGCATCGGACAGGATGAGGGCGTGCCGGTCGACCCTCGCAGGCCTCGCCGTTGCCGCTCTGGCGGGCTGCACCGCGGGCCTGGGAGCGCGGATGTCGCCAAGGCTGCGAGACTTGCAGTTGGCGGCGGACCTGAGCCTTGATCCCACCATGGCCATCTTGTACCGTGAACAGTTCCGTATGCTGCTCGCGAATTCTGCAGCGGCGGACGTTCCCACGGAGTACGCTGAGGTGTGTTGCGCGAGACGACGCATCTAGAGAAGATCTCTATCTAATCCTGCAAAAAGATCCCCATAGATCACGACGATCCGTCCGCGGGCACCTATCAAAACCGCTACTGGGCGTCGGAGGAGCATTACCAGCCCGGCGGACCGGTGTTTGTCTACGATGTCGGCGAGACGGAGGCGGAGCTGCGAGCCCAGACGTACCTTACCAACTCTTCGTCCTTTTTCAAAAAGATTCTGGAAGAATTCCACGGTATCGGGATTGTATGGGAGCATCGGTATGTAACCGGACATGTCGGCGTTGCGCTCGGAAACTGACGATACTAGATACTATGGCCTCTCTCTGCCTTTCCCGGTCAATCTCGACACGCCTGTTGAGCACTTCAAGTACCTCAACAACAAGCAGGCGCTGGCCGATCTGCCGTACTTCGCCCGCAACTTCAGCCGGGATGCCTTTCCCGATCAGGATCTGACTCCGCGGTCTACGCCGTGGATCATGGTCGGTGGTTCCTATTCGGGGATGCGCGCTGCGTTTTCGCGGGATCAGTACCCGGACACCTTCTTCGCCGCGTACGCCTCGTCTGCTCCGGTCGAGGCGCGCATCGACATGAGCGCGTACTGGGATCAGGTGTATCGCGGAATGGTCGCGTATGGATACGGCAACTGCACCAAGGACCTCCAGGCCGCTTACGCCTACATCGACTCGCAGCTGGCGAACAACGAGACGGCCGCGGCAATCAAGCAGCTCTTCCTGGGGGAGGGGGCGGAACACAACAGCAATGGAGATTTCACGTCTGCGCTGAGGGCCATCTACGGTACGTTCCAGAGCTATGGAATGAGAGTAGGTTCTTACGGCCTGGGCGCCTTTTGCGACTATCTGGAGACGGATCCCGACACCAAGCGCGTCGCCGGCCCCGACGGGCTTGCCCCGGTAAAGGGCAACAAGGCCATGGCCGAGCGATTCGCATCCTGGGGGAAGCTTCCGGCGCTGGTCAACGGCTACGCGCAGACCAACTGCAAGGGCCTCGACACGAGCAGGCCGCAGTCCTGCGAACTGGGCGGCCCTTCCTCCGATCCCACCGTCATCAGCTGGACCTGGCAGTACTGCACCCAGTGGGGGTACTTCCAGAGCAACAACTTCGGCCCGCGCGCCCTGCTCTCCAGGTACCAGACGCTCGACTACTGGCAGTCCGTCTGCTACCGCCAGTTCCCCGGCGGGCTGGAGAGCGGCCTGCTGCCCGCGAAGCCCCAGGTGGACGCCGTCAACCGCGAGACCGGCGGCTGGGCCATGCGGCCCTCCAACGTGTACTGGAGCGGCGGGGCGTTCGACCCGTGGCGGACGCTGTCCCCGCTGTCGACGGAGCCGTTCGCCCCGCGGGGCGTCGAGCTGACGACGGACCCGCCGGCGTGCGGCGTGCGGACGAGCGAGAACAGGCTGTTCGGGTACGTCATGGCGGACGCGGAGCACTGCTTCGACTTCAACCCCAACTTCGCCGGCGGGGAGGTCTCGCGGGGGCTCTTCGCGCGGGCGTTGCGGGAGTGGCTGCCGTCTTTCAGGAACAGGACGTGTTGATCTCTTCGCACGTGTGACGTATATATCCTCAATACCATGTCGTGAGAATCTGGATGTCTATATTATTAGCATCATCTACTCATTCGGCAAAGAGCATGATTGAGCATCCGACGCAAGACCTTTGTCCAGACTGGTCAGGAAGAAACTTGATCATGACGTAACTACAGCTGTCAAGAATTAGGTGGGGGAGAGAAGAGTAGGGGCGGTGGGGAATCACACAACACCGCGATCTTTGTATGATGGGAATGACACCGGATCCGCCTCGCAGCGCCCACTGCACAGGACTTGAGCCATATATAACATTGTTTCTAGAAGGGAGCATGGTGGACCAGCGGCTACCTCCCTGTCCAAGTTTCACATCGGGATCTCAGATCCAGCTCTGGTGAAAATAAACCATCCGGAGATAAACCCTTGGGCCGCAGGGTAAATCCGACGCTCACAATCGGATCCATACTTGATTTGTCATCCACCTTCCAAGATCGTCGCGTGGATGTATGGAATCATCCGCAAACACAGGAAGCCGGGCCCGCAGAGGTCCGCCGATTGATTATTAATGATTAACCGGTGGAGATGGCAGAGGACATATATCTGCCTACGCAGCACGTCGCTGGCATCTGCATGTGGATGCCCATTTTCGGTTTTGATTATCGGTCTCTCTGGGAGTTAGGGATAGGCGTCTCAGGACATACATACACCGGCCTCTTAGAGTAGAGCAGGGTAGGCAGGATGTCGACGGACCCGAATTCGGAGATCTTGTCAAGCGGTAAGTGGACATAATACCCTTAGCAATATTATATCCTCTCAATTGAACCCTTCCGGTCCGGTCGATATGAGCATCGTACTGTAATCCACGTAGCGTACGTCTTTTACTGATCCCGGAATTCGTAAGTACAGGAGCCAACTTCGTCTCCAAAACCCACCGCGACACCTACCCCGCCATCGACCCCACCAGATCGAACCTCTCCGGAAGATACGTCCTCGTCACCGGCGCCTCCAAGGGCATCGGCCGCGCCACAGCCCTCGCCTACGCGAAAGCCGGCGCGTCGGGCATCGCCATCGCGGCGCGCGCGCAGTCCCAGCCCGCGCTGGCTGCCCTGGCGGACGAGATCCGCCAGGCTGCGAAGGCCCTGGGGAAGCCGGAACCGAAGGTGCTCAGTCTGAGTCTCGAGGTGACGGACCAGAAGAGCGTGGATGCGGCCGCGAAGGAGGTGACCGATGCCTTCGGCGGCCGGTTAGATATCCTCGTCAACAACGCGGGCTACCTGGAGACCTGGGTGCCCATCGCCGAGAGCGACCCGGACGAGTGGTGGCGCACGTGGGAGGTGAACCTCAAGGGGCCGTATCTCGTCTCGCGGGCCTTCCTGCCCCTGTTGCTTAACACAAGCAATGGCCCGAAGACGGTCGTCAACATCAGCAGCGTCGGCGCCCACCGCATCATGCCCGGCGCCTCCGCCTACCAGACCAGCAAGTTCGCCCTGCTCCGCCTGACCGAGTTCCTGCAGGCCGAGTACGGCTCGCAGGGCCTGCTGACGTTTGCCGTGCACCCGGGCGGCGTCCCCACGGACCTGGCCAAGTGCATGCCGACGGAGATGCACGCCGTGCTGACGGACACGCCGGAGCTGGCGGGGGACACGATCGTGTATCTGACAGCGGATCGGAAGGAGTGGGAGTGGTTGGCGGGGCGCTATGTCAGCTGCAATTGGGACGTGGAGGAGCTGAGGGCGAAGAAGGGGGAGGTGGAGAGGGGGGATCTGTTGAAGGTGCGGATGGCTGTGACGTCTGTGTAGTCTACTAGAGAAGGGCCTAGAGATCTGGAGGGAAGAAAGGTTCAATTGGATAGAGTAGAGTAGAGTAGACTGGACTAGACTAGACTAGAAAATACGTCATTAATTAGGTGCTGGCGGAAGCGCTGTCACAGGGGTGAGTAGATAACTCTACTGTAGTGTACATGGACCAATGATATTTCAGGCAGACTGAAAAAAAAAATCTTTAAATAAGGTTTAAATTGACGTGTCTTGATATTAAATACAGACAACTAAAAAATCACTGACTCCATGTAATCCTGTGTATTTGTAATTCTTACGGTGTGTACAGATAAAAACTTGTTGGATGTCATTGGAAATATATACCCTGTAGGTAATATCTGTCTGAGTAAGGATCCAGACATGGACATGCAGAGCACATCAGGGAGATAGATCAACATCGATAGTTCGATACAATTATTGACATCAGCTGTTTGTCGTCAGATTCTTGGAACCTGGCTGGCTATTATAACACGTAGGGATATTATTGCTGTGCTTCAGCTAGTCGATGGGCTGGCTGCTGAAGTGACAGTCGTTCGGGTCGTAGAAGAAGTGCTTGGAGAAATGATGGAGCGACAGGTGAGTGAGACTGCCACTTGTTTTCCTTTATTTTTTTTCTTTTTCTTTTTCTTTTCTTCAATCTGTTATGTCAATCACTCATATGGGACGCCAGCAACTTCGAGAGCTGATAACCACGCTTCGGCATAAAAGGGCTGAAATCAAGCTCTACCTGGACAGACAGGATGCATTAGTATGGGGGGTTAAGGGCCATGGGTAAGAAAAAGCGTTTATTCCCCTTCCGTGGATGACTATAGAATGTCTCGATTGACTGGAGAATCGAGACGGTGACTGCGTTGCGGCTAGACGACGAGGGCTTCATGGAAAAGCTATCGACGCATGATCTGGGGCGTGGCTACAACAAGCTTACGCCGGATAGGATTCGCAACGAGCTGTGGAAAATGGACATTTGGAATGAACCATGGACCAACGAAGACCCGTAGTGTCGTACCGGTTATTGTTACTACGCGGCTACAGGCTCGGAAAGGACTGGGGAGGAAGATCAAGTGGCAACATACAGTGTTGACCTTCATCCCAGATGGTCAAGACTCTCCACGGACTGAGATATTTACACTTAACGAAATTGTTTCAAAGGAATTTTATTTTTTGACGGCTGGAAAAGATGTCTGGACTATTGAGGTGAAACCTCATTATGGAACCTGGAACACCCAGTTTGATCTGGAGCGGGTTCATCCATAAGGGCGGGCAGGTCCTCAAGAGAGAGACATATCACAATTGTATCTTGAAGATACAGAGCCACTCAATATACCGAACCTACTGACTGAGTGAAGGCTGTTAAGAAATTCAACACACTTGGGCTCAGTGACTTCAACACTCCAATCTTTTAGCCAATATCAGGTCAAACTCTTTTTTAATTAACAAAATCTGGACCTTCTTTTCGTAGTTAGAATACAAATAGGAACAGAAAATAGAAGAATCAAATGCATGTTGCTCTCTCCTTGTGCATTCTCCATGCCTAATCATAATCACACATTATTAATGTCCAGAACATGGGAGGAATTGGCATGTAGCCTCTATTAGTATATACTTTAAACAGCTCCGGATAGATTCACTGGCTACCACCGTTCAATATAGTAATTCCGTCCATATAGGCACACAGGGTTTTCCAGCGTGCATACAGCAGTGCTACAATAGAAATCCAATTCGGATCTTCAGCAGATTCTTCACGGGTGCATATACGAGTTTTTGAGTTGGCCAGGCTGTACGTACGTAATTGTCACACGCGCCAGCAGCCACAACCCGGAGACGCCTGCGGGCCCTTCACCGGCTGGAACTTGGAAATGCCATGTTCTTCCAGGTCCGCTCATTGCTTTATCTCTTTAAGGCGAAGACCAGGTGTTGATATATGGCTCATGCGGGGCCTAGAGAGCGGACCCCTCCATTACAGTGCTCCAGGGCACTCGGAGCCCCTTGATAGGTCTTATGTAGAGTAGCGGGTGCTCAATTCCTCCATCTAAAAGGTGTTATTGAAGAGAACTAACATAATTTTACATTTCATAAATGCGTATTCAACCTTTTCAATTTTCTCAGTTCTGCATGACGCAGTCTTTATCTGTTGCAGAAGCAAGCCCTTGTTGTGTGATCAATATCAACGTTTACCACTGTCAAGTATAGCTCTTTGCTCTGGCACCAGAGGACCAGCTTCTTCTGCTGAGAGGCACTATAAGAAAGTGCATTTTCCCACTCTATAATACCGAGAAAAATATAACCGTCGAGCACAGCAACCTCATCTCTTTATTCCTCTCATCGAGTTATCCATTGCGCGGCCCCAGTCTTTCTCATACCCAGTGAATAACCATGTCCGAGGACCTCTTTCTACCCTGGTAAGTAGTAGAGCTGATCCATTTATTTCCTTGATAACTGAGAGGATCTTGCAAGACTAACCCTGTCAGACGGTACATTGGAGTTGTGATACGACAATCACGGTATTCCGGAGGGAGTTATGCTGTACCAGCGCAGCCAGGAGAGTGTAGTCGTCCGCTCCAATCATCACCCCCTTCTTGACCCGAGAGATAAATCTCAGGATGACGAAGAAAACGGCGAGAGCTGTGATGGCGCTGGTTGTTCGCAGCAGCTCTGCTTGCCGGCTCTCCTGCAATCTGTCATGGGAAGGTGTCATGCCAATGAAGCGGGATTAGATCGAGAAGAATAATCTATGAATATAAGGGAACGAATGGGGAAAAAAACCCATCTGCGTCATAAGGAAAAGAAACAGAAATATGTATTAACCCATCTCCAAGATAAAGCCCTCAGAGAGAAGTCCGGACTGAGTTGCTCCGTAATTGATACTGTGCGGAGTATTGCTGTCCATATCCATATCTCTTGTCCTGGACAGGGATCGCTTATCGTCTCGATGCCTGGAACGGTGCTTAACGATGCGAAAGCAGATATGATCCATCAGTCAACCAGAAAACGACAGTTCTGACTGCAATTAGATTTCATTCATTGTCATGGTGGCTTTTTCCACTTCACAGCGATATTTTAGGTCCCCACGATCGTCTTCGACAACCACAGTATGCGAACTTGACAGTATCGCATGTCCCGGGAGAACAGGAAACCAGTGCGCCAGTGAGCATGGTATCGTAGGTCTAGGTGCTGTACCTGTATGGGGTGGATAGTGCATAGCTTATTCCACCATCCGGGGTATCTCGGTCGACGAGACAAGAGGCGTATGCAGTCTCCATGGTTTGTCTGGGGCAGCGAGCCGGCGACTTGGCGCGAGGCTAGTGAAAGTCCAACAACTTAAGCATCTCGTCTTCGTAGCGTCGCGTGCTGATATATATATATAAGATATAAATTCTCTTGTTGATGAAGAACTCGATACTCGGATCTTTCGATTTGGCAATTCTTGCATATTTTCCTGTGTCTTTTGATCAATATGCACCATTCACTTTCTCCAATAAGATCCACAATGGCCTGAATAATAACGCTGAACGCCAGATGACCCTTGCCGAGACAGTGGAACAGCACAGATATGGCTTGCGGGGAACTGCGCCCTCGGTCCTTTATAGGCTCAGCCAAACATGACATGCGCCATGCACAAGCCTAGAAGCTTAAAAGCAAGCCTAAAAAAAAACCGTCGGACACTCTTCATGATGCCTGCCCGCGCAGGACGCCAATTGTGGTTTTTCCGGGTAAAAATAAGCGAGCAGGGGAATTTGTTTCTGATGATGGCGCAGCTGACGCAGCCTCTGGTTAGGATTTCGATCGAGTACCCTTGACATAGCCCGCAGGTCAACTCGAATACGGTAAATACATATACTCCATATAAGTGCACGGCTCGTTCTTCTGCAGTATTCTCCATTCGCGTTCTATACATACAATTCCCAGCCACCTCCTAATACCCTTCACCTCAGGAGTCTACGGAGTATGTACGGTAGAAACTGTCAGTAGTATTTGATAAAAACAAGGACTTAAGCTAATAGAAGCAGGGGTTTGTCAGTAAGTTCTAGCTAGCCCAACCGACTACAGGGGTAGGTTGCTCGCTACTGCATACTAAGGTCAACAGTTTCCTGCAGATCCCTGATGATAACCCTGATAGTCTATCTAAGGACGATGACCGCGTTCCTAATTCCAGGATTTATTTTTGGGGTCGCCCCCACGCATTCACAGCTCCGAACCTTATTACTCTGTACAGTTAGTAGAGATGTCAGACGTTGCAGCTTATAGGTACATATCTAGTGGTCCAGGAACCAAAGATACCTCTTGTTCAAACTCGTCTTCTCTGTACTACTTGCATACCTTCTGAGTTCTCTCCTCGTTCATTATCCTATTCTCTCTCCATTCCCTCCTTTATCTGTTTTAAATAACACCACATATACAAAGCCCCCACCATGACAGCACCTACCACAACCACCAACACCGAAAGACCAACCATCGTCTTCATCCCCGGCGCCTGGCACCTCCCCGAGGCGTTCGACACCGTCCGCGCCCTGCTCTCCCAGCGCGGCTACGCCTCCGAAGCCATCGCCCTCCCCTCCATCGGCGCGGAGCCCCCGACCAAATCGCTCAACGACGACATCGAGCACGTACACGCGGTGCTGAAGCGCCTCGCCGACGACGAGGGGAGGCAGATCGTCGTGGTGTGTCACTCATACGGGGGGCTGGTGGGCGCGGGGGCCGTGAAGGGGGTGGAGTTCGTGAGGCGCGTGAAAACTCGTCGGGAAGAGGATGGGAAGAAAGGGGGAGTGATTATGCTGGTGTATATGGCTGCGTTTGTGGTGCACAGGGGCAAGAGTTTGAAGGATATGCTGGGTGGGGAGTGGTTGCCGTGGATGAGGTTTGATGTGAGTGTCCCTTTCCATCTCTTTGTTTTTCTTTTCTATCTCATATATGAATGATGGTTCATGATATTTAAAATTGCTTGAAAAAGTCCAATCCGCAAGGAATCCCACAGACCCAGACTTGAACCCAGAAATTGTAACAAAAATGATCTACGTATTTTGACGGTAATAATTTGAACAGGGCAACTACTCCCGCTCCTCCGCCGAAGCAACCATCTTCTACAACGACCTCCCACCCGCCGAGCAATCCAAATGGATCTCCAAGCTGACGCACATCTCCGCCGGGGTCTTCACCGACCCGGCCACGCACGAGCCCTGGAACGACAACGACGGCCTGTCCCTACCGTGCATGTACCTCCTCTGCGAGAAGGACAAGGGACTCCCTCTCGCGGTGCAGGAGCAGATGGTGCGCACGCTGGGCGAGGGGGTGACGCAGTATCGATGCGATGCGTCGCATTCGCCGTTCCTGAGCGTGCCGGAGAAGGTGGTGGAGGCGATGGAGATTGCGGCGAGGTTTGGGGCGGAAAAGAGTGGTGCAGGAGTAGGGCTGCCTAACTGGTAGATAAGTGGGTGGTGAGAGGGAGAGGGAAATTGGTTACTGCGGAAGAGGCGACAGTAATGAGATGGAATGAAATGTATATCTTCAATAGATACCCACATAGGGTGATACTGTGCGATCGAACAACGATAGCAAAGCATAATCTGCTACCGCAGTAATTAGCTTGAATGTCAGTTACGCAAATGATCGTGTGGTTATACTACCTATGAGTGTCTTTTCAACGCTGTGCAGTGGAGTTGAGGAAATGATTATATCTCATGATTCAATCGTATCTAATGGATATGGCAGACATCCATATACCTAATTATACATCTACCTGGAAATGAGACAGGTTAAGGTATATATTATTACGATCACATTACATTTAGCTATACAGAGTCGAAATCAGAGTAGGTATTCGAAGCGCACATATGAACAGACTTCATCTCGCAGACATTCTACGGAACTTCATCCTCAACCACTTCCGGGATCAGTCTTTCCCTTTCTGCTCCTGCCTCCTCCTCTGGCTGCCTCCGTCTTACATATTTGCCCTCGATCCGCACAAACATCACAAGAGCCGTTCCAACGATGAATCCAGCGCCGACTAGCATGACGTTGATGGGGATCGGATTCCCATGGAAAGGACCGTGTGTAAGGGTGTCCAACCCATACTGAGAAAAGTTGACCAGACCTGAGAGGCAGATGATGGTCCCGTAGACGCGTCCGAATGTTGCGAAGCCGAAGACTTTGGCCGCGTAGTCCCTAGTAACGTAGACATTAGTCTTGGTCATAACTGGGAGAGAGAGAATTCAAGAAGACACTTACGACATGGCAGAGTAGTAGAGCGGTCTCAGGAGGACAAACAGGAAAACGGTCACGTAGCTGGCCCAGGTAGCTGGCACGGAGTTGAGGGCTCCGACGACGGTCGTGAGGGCCACGATGATCGCGAGTGTCGTCTGCACGCTCAGGTTATCCAGGAGCAGCCCGATAAAAGGTGTGGAGAAGACGCCCCCAACTGGAAGGGCGACGTCGAAGACGTTATTAATCAGGGCTGCCTGATCCTTCGAGTCGAGCATATACTCGTACTGCGATCGGATAGTGGCGATGAAGTAGTTCATGCGCAGCATCTGCAGAACCGTCATGAGAGTGATCAGGATGAACCACGGCGAAAGCATCTGTTTGCGCGCAGGCTTGCCATGCAGGACACCCCAGACGCCGCTAGTGATCTGTCTCTGCTCCTCTCGGTCGGCTCGCTGCTGTCTTTCTTTCCTGTCGCCGAGGACACCGTCCAGCTTGCGGATTTTGTTTTTACGGCGCTCTTCGCGCTGGCTGCGCACACGCCGCAGCTCCGTTTCGCTTTCGATCTCGGCGTCAGAGTCATGGACATCGCGAGTCGCATCGCGCGCTTTCTCCATCTTCTGTTCCAATTGCTGGATGGTCTGGTAGCCGTGAACGGGCATCAACGTCAATTGCGCCACGAGTATAAGCGCTGGCACAATGAGATAGCCAAGGAAGAACTTATCTGGCCCGAAAGTTCCACCAGAAGCTTGGTAGGCCAGCCGATAGAAAAGAAAGACGGCGGCCGACGCATCAAACGCCCCGGTCACGAAGGCCACGATGGTCCCGGAATGCTTGGGGAAGGCATTTGCGATCTGGAAAGATGGGACAAAAATAAATGTCCCGCCTAACGCCAGGAGGAAATTGGCGAGCATGTAACCATCAAACTCGGGCAACCTGAAGGCATAGGACATGAGCAGGCTGCCAGCGGCCAAAAGGATGCAGCCGGTGATCCAACAGACTCGAAGCCCATGGCGATCAAGAATAGTGCCAACGGGCAGGGCCGAGACGTTGGTGGTTATCGAGGCGATTGTAAAGAAGAGGTTCAATCTGTTTGTATTCTCAGCATCATGTCTCAACTCATAGAACTACGTTGCAGGCGGATAATGGTCATTAAGGAGTACGTATTAAACTACTACCTACCTTAGATCCTGCTTCTTGCAAACCTCCACACCCAGACGCAATTCCTCTTCCGAACACAACTCTCGATAGACGCCCTCCGCGACCAGGACTGGTTTCAGAGCAGCAAAACCAAAGACAATGCCTGAGGCGAACCAGCAGGCAAGGATCGTAACCGTCACTTGGGCTAGATTAAATTTAGCAACGATCACTGCCCAGAACCATGGCTTGCAGGAATAGTCTGTAGGCACTTACCAAGTCTCTTGGACACCGAAGCTTTGTACGCCGCGATCCTCGCCTTGTCCTGCGCTGAGTCTGCCGGCTGGGGAAAGGCGTCATAGCTCAGCTGTCGCCAGATCGGCTTGTATGGTTCCTGGCTGGAGGGTACATGGTCACGGTCAACACCCTCTATCGGCGAGATGTGCCGGACGAGCGACATCGTAGCGACGACGCCTGAATCCTAGTCAAAGCTACATCCTAAGCTTAGCGTTGGAGGAGATGGCAGGATGAATGAAGTTCTGGATGTATCGAGGGGGACGGGCGAGTCTCGAAGCTTCCGCGTGGAGACCCTACCCCGGACGCAGTAACGTCACCGCCAGCAGACCGACCATGAACGCGTGCTCTGACCACTTATTTCATCCAGGAACATCCTAATTGACAATATCTGTCTTCTACGAAGTATTTGTTCCGTTGAATGAGTGTCTTTGTCTGTCGTGTCAGCCTAGGCGGTCTACTTGCCAGTTGATATCCCTCGATATTCACGCATCATGGAATCTTGATAGTGTACATCTCTGAGAAAATAACCCTTTCACTGCAGTTTTCGTTTGCTTTATGCAGCCCCAGGACTTCTCTTGCTCTATATTATTGTGACAGCTTTAATAAGATGCTGTAGTTTAATGATGACGGCGCATGAAGCGTTACGTCATCAGGGCTGCAGTATTGCTATTCTCCAGTACTCAAACCCCATTGTGATTCTAGAGCTGCCACTGCCAGCCAATATTGAGAATCAAGACGGCTTCTCAGCATTATGCCTGTGGGTACTCCTGCAGACTGCTGTATTTTGCGGAGCACGTTGACACACAGATGACATTCAAATTCAATGATAAAGAAGGGCCATCTGCGGATTACCAGACTAGCATCATATATGTGGGCGTACAATTTCCAGGATCTCAGTCAATTTGCTAGGGCATTAGTTTTTAAAACTCTTCGAGTAAAGTTATTTGTGTTGGGTTCCATAAGATAGTTTCTGGTATCTAGGTTGCTATTGTCGTGGCATGATGTAATTCCAACTGTCAGGTGCTGTAAAGAAAGCACGGCTCATTCAGATGATATGTCCTAAGACCAGCGCCATCTATCATGCAATGTATCGAAAACAAGAGAACCATAAAAAGATCCGCGGGGAATATAGACGGGACCGTGACAAATCTAGTCACAGCAATGCATTTGTCACCATGAAAAAGGAAATACGGGAATGAATTTGTTGAGCTTTTTAGACAAAAACCTTGAGCTCCCCATCCTTCAGCTTGCCCTCTCCAACCAATCTCTTGCCCTCCTCGACATAGATGGCCTTGATGGCCGCAGCGTCCTTGCCAGCCGCAGACAGACGTCCAGCCAGGGCGGCAAGCTCCTCGTGGTTGATCTTGCTCTGGATCAGCTCGACGTCGCCCAGGACTGAGTCGATTTGAGCCGGGGAGGGATCGCCGGACTCGACAAAGTAGTTGACGTCCTTGACGCTGCCCTTGAGGACACGCTTGTTCTTCTTGGCCGCGTTCTTCGCGGCCTCCTTTGCCTTCTGCCTCTCGGCGCGCTCGGCCTTCTCGCGCTCCTCGGCCTCCTTCTTCAGCCGCTCCTCCTCCTGACGGGCCTTCTCCTTCTCCTCGGCGATGCGCTTGGCCTCGGCCTCCTTCTCGAGCCGCTTCTTGTCCTTGTGGGCGCGCTCCTCCTTGCGGAACTTCTTGATCCGCTCGTCATGGGCCAGGCACTCGTCGACAAGCCGTCGCAGGCGCGCCGTGTCCTCGGTCTTCCGCTTGCGGCGGGCGTTGGCGTTCTTGCGCTCGATGTGGCGCTTCTGGTCGCGGTTCTCGTTGTCGTCGGGTACGTCCTCGTCCAGGTACTCGAACGAGCGCCAGCTGTCGAAGTTGTACCAGAAGTTATAGAACGCCTCAACCTCCTCGCGGGTGCTGTTCTCATCGCCCAGCATGGGCACCGGCTGGATCTTGGAGAAACGCGCCTCGGCCTCGAAGACGGGCTTCCATAGCTCGTAGAAGTTGCCCTTGGCGAGCTGCTTCTTTGTCGGGGGCGGAACATCAGCGGCCTCATCAACGGAGTCGAACTGTCTGCGCTTGACAGGGTCCAGCAGAATCTCAGCAGCCTTCTGGATGCACTTGAAGAAGTTGTCGTTCTCGTCGCCCCCAGATGCGGCCTTCTTGTCGGGGTGGTGGCGGAGCACCTTCTTGCGGTGGGCGCGCTTGATCTGTTCGGGAGTCGCGCGCCAGCGGTACTTGCTGAGACCGAGGACAGCGTAGTGATCTTGGCCCTGGAAGGTGTCAGAATGAAGACTCTAAGCGATCGCTCTGGTGCAGCGTACCTTCCAGTCCTTGGCGTCCCTCGCTAGCAATAGGGGGTCTTCTGGCTCAGAGAACTCGTCGTCGTCATCCTCTTCAACCTTCTTAACAGCTTCTTTCGCCTGGATGCGCTCATCTTCGGAGAACGTGCGGTTGTGACGCTTCTAGAGGGGTGTCAGCACGGTTTTGCTTCGAGCTATATCCTGAAGTGCCAATGCAATCCACGCCACGAGAGCCATCCATGGACAAATAATGTAGAGAGAGAGGACAGTGACATACCCGTCTGGCATGAGCCAAAAAGTGAGGTCCCACGGGCTCAACGCTGCGCTGCGTCGCGCTGGACAGAGTGCCGATAGCCTTGAAGTCCTTCTCGGCGCTCCAGCCCTCCGGGAGGGCGGGCAGAGGGAGATTGATGATCTGAGGCGTAGCCATGACGAAATATCCAGGTCAGATCCGGACTGATCCTGTCGTTGTATACAAAGACAACAGAACTCGCTATCGAGATAGAACGTCCTGTGTGTCGCCGCGGCGGCGCAAAATTATTTTTCTGCCACGGTCCCCCGCCTTTGTCGCAGCCAATCGGCGACGCCCAGTTTCGGGATGCTCCTCGCGAGGGTCTGGAGCTCCGTCGATCAGCTCTCGACAGCTTCAGCCCTGGAGAGGAGGGGTCATTTCTTAAGATTGCAGTATCTACAAGCTGCTCTTGTTCTGCATTGCTAGACTTCCGCATATGATGTCTTTGTGACGACCGCCACGGAGCATCTAGAACCATCATTTCTGAACCGAAATCTCCGGTGCATCTAGATCTGTCTCCGTTCCCTCACTAGGTACACGATAAGCGAATTATATCCTCTGTTCGGACGGTCATAATACAACAAAAACAACCTCCTCGTCGCTTCATATTAGTCCTATAGCTCCAAAATGGCCTCTCAAGCCCCCGTCTCCGCACGATCCGCCTACCGCGCCCTCCTCCGCGCAACCCGCATCGCATTCAGAGGTCCGTACATCTCCACTTATGAATCACCATTCCGATTCAGGTCTAACCACTCCCTGACATATACAGACGACTATAGAGTCCTCTACGCCGCCCGTGCGGAAGCTAGACGGCGCTTCGAGGAAAACCGTCGCGAGGGCGTCGACACGCCCATGCACATCCAGCATGCGCTCGAGACGGCACACATCCTGCGGCATAACATCGTGCAGGGAGTGAGGGACGCTGATAAACCGGATGCGCAGTGGGGTGCGTACTGCCCTTTCGCATATATGAACTTGGTGAAATGAGTTAGGGGTTGGCTGACCGATTGACTGCAGAACTCCGTATCCACGACGAGATCGAGCGAGGTGACAACGACTCGATTAGGAAGAAGGGGAAGAAGGCCGAGGCGGAGCAGACACAGTGCTGCTCATCACAGCAGTAGACACTGGCTCTCTTGCTAGGATTGGATCATGATCTCCGCTCTCGACAGATGTTTTCCTCCGGACAGAGTACAAGGTGCTGGAGCGCTAAGGGTAGCGCAGGGAATGGAGCCAGAGATCTCCTTGTACAGTGGAAGAAAGCTCCAAGGGAGGATTTGAATATTCAGCGGCTTTGATGGGCCACGCATGCCTTTCACGAAATGGTAGGCTATCTTTCAAAGACGGGAAGAGAGAGCCCGCACCAGCGGCTTGTATTATATTATACCCGAACTTTCGCGTTCCACGACATGCCTTTCTCTAGGGTATTCGAAGAAATAGACCATGAAAATGAAAGAAAACGCCCGATCTCTACAATACAATACATATGGTTTCCGCCGTGATGCCCAATTGCAAAACAGAAGACCCAAACGATGAATACTTGCTTTACTCGCCAGCCAAACTGGCGTAGTTGACCTCCGCACTGCCGGGAGGAGGAGCGACCACGTAAGTGGGCTTCTCGCCCTCCTCCTGCGCTGGTGTCTCGCCCGGCGCGGTAATGGCTTTTGCGGCAGCGTTTGCAGCCTTGGTAGCTGCCACTGCTTGCCGTCCTTCCCGTGCGTATTGCATCCGCTCCTCCCGATCCATGCTGTCCAGAGGCCTGGGCTTTCCCCACCGCACTCGCAAAGGACAGCCTTGAATGACAGCTTTGCCCTTGCAATGCATTGCGGCCTTCTCGGCACTTTCGCGTGTGGCGAAGTTGATGAACGCGCAGTGGGAGCGGTGAGAGCAGATAAGGGACCGGAGCTGTCCGAACTCCGAGAAGAAAGTGCGTAGCGCATGTTCTGGTAGGTCGTCCTCGACACCGGTAATGAAGAGCGATGTGATCTTCTTGTCAGCCGGTGGCATGTAATCCTCCGGACCAGGTGGCAGCTGGGCCGTGCTGGGGAAAGGACGTGCATTGCGAACAGTGCGTGCGCGTCCTGTGTTTCCTCCTCCCCGACCAGGCAGTGGAGTTCCCAGTCTGCTCTCACTCGTCCTGATCGGACCGGGCCCATGTCCGATTTTCTTCTGTTCAGACTCCTCTCCCTCCTCCGCCCCTTCGAGTCGTCGTTGCTTCTTGTAGTAGGGCTCACTGTGTGCGAGCCGTCTCAATAGCTCTCGAGCCTTCTCATCCGTCTTCTCATACGCCTCTACGGCGCCCCGGCCCTCCTCGATCTCCTTCTCGTGTTCTTGCGCGTAGTACTCGCGGTTGATGGCGCTCTGCGGTCCGGGGGCGACCATCTTCAGGGCGGCATCACGAACAGCGATGGGCAAGCCGAACGACAGATCAAGCATGCAACACTGGCAGCAGTTCTTGAGACGGGCGCAGGTGAGGCAGATGATGGTCCGCTTGGTACGGGCGGTGCGATCAGCCTTCCATCGGAAGAGCGTGAAGGGACGCGTACACTGCCGACTGTTAGCACGGAAACTTGTCAACAGCGGAACATGATCGAACTTACAATCTTGCACTCTGCACCATAGTTCTCCTTGAGCATCTGCACATAGGGGTTTTCCGGCAGACAGGACTCGCAGACGGATGGGAAGTCGGTGGTCTCCCAACCGGAGCGGTTGATATCCTGCTTGATCTGTGGAGGAGGCATATTGGATCGGTATGAAAAGGAGAAAGATAGGACCCAGTTATGAAGAGTCTCAAGTAGAGGCGACAGCTTTCGGGCCCATGGAGATGTAGGCTGTCGTCGTTGTCGAGGATGAAGAGGCGATAATCGATATCGATCTCCGTCACGGATCCATCTTTGCGCGGAGCTCACGTGTGGCTGGTGCGCCCACCGCCACCGGAAGTCACGTGTTTGGCTCAACGCGTTGTGGTGGATGCTTAGTAAGACGCTGATCTGCTGCCTCGCCAGCCCTAGATGGAGCATCTAGACGTACACTACCTACTTCAAGATATCATGAAGGTAGCGCGGAAAACCCAGGTTTCCAAAGTGGTTCCAAGAAAGGGCTAACTTTTGCTATGCATCTTTGACCGATATTGCCGGATGAACACCGGAAGGTCTCAATTGTCCTAGGAAATACGATGTATCGAGAGAGATCAAGGCCAAAGGATTACATCGACCATGGGGATTTCTTTGCACATGGATTAGAGACTATTCGAGGGACGTGAATTGGAGAGTTCTAGAGAGGACTCTTGACCAGGACTGAGGCTATATATTCCTACACGCTTGATTGTTTGCAACCTGGTTTCTTCCACTGCTTCGAGCTGATGTTAAAGGAACAGGACGTGACCTACGGAGCCTTCCCAGTGAAACTTACCACCACAATTGCTATGAAGGACCGAGTTCAGGCAACACCGTTATGAGTTATATTTCAAAATTGCCTACCTTCACCTAGCAACCAGAACCCGGGACGTCAGCAGCACATTGTGCCAGTGGCCTTCACTGTCACCGGACCCAAAGTCCCGGGTTCGATCCTCACCTTGGTCGAGGTGCAGCAGTGAGATAATTATCGATACTGCTAACATCCGATGAAGCCACTGTTGCGGGATCTGGATGGTGAATGCAAATTCCCTGCCCGCTACAATTTGCATAGGCGGGGGTTTTCGTAGCATCCTTAGTATGGCTCAAGTGGCCGGGGGTGTGAGCATTTTGTTGCTGTAATAAGTATTATTTTGTTTTTGTGTGGTGGTGGTGATGATGATGGTGGCAGTGGTGTGTTGCAGTCATGGGTGAATTCCCAGAGGAGCTGGATCGTCACGCCTATGGTAGATGGGACTTCCAACTATTTCTGCAATGCAAGAGTTTATTCTATGCTATGAACGTTACTTTCTTTTACGCGCTTCCTATATATTTACTTGAGACCCTGGTCTCTTTAGGCCGTATCTCTACCTTCTCCAACACTTTTCCTTGTCTCGTTTAGTGCAGTATCCATCCCATGATTCTTAAATCTGTGTCTGGAATAAGATCGCCGCATAAGCTCGAAGTCATACATGCCATTCTGACAATAAAGTAATTAGGTCTAGAATAGATGGATGTGAGGGACTACCCCAAAAGCGTGCTAACACCATGCAGCACATTGCAACCCAAAGCGCAGCATTGTGCAGCAATACTTAGATACCATCAGCGTTTTCGTATTGTACTCAATGGGCATAGAAATTGGAATCTACCGACAACAAACATATGTACAGTCCTATGACATGCGGAGAGGCAGCGGGGCAAAACCCCATTACACTTGGCCGAAATGACGGCCATACCTTGTATAAATTGATGTTCTTATATTTGAGGTGTATTTATTGAAGGATTTCCCAAATACAGCTGAATGGTGTTCGTCAAACAGCGTTCTTGGAGCAGGACCTAGCTGACACCCTTCGATTTCGTGAACACAGGCAGAATAAGCATAACCATCGGATAATGCTGAATATGATCTATAAGAGGTACGATTAGCCAGTTCCCAGTAGCCTAATGCAGTTATATGCAGAGTCAGATCTAGATCCCGAACCTCGTATGTCAGAGATCTATTTCGGCCAAATAAGTGGACTACTGCAGCTGATCGTATTCTGAACGAATACGAGCAATCGTTTACCATAGGCTCATGACATTTGCTATTCTAGAATAAGACCTAGTGTTACCCTGCCAAGGAGACTTGGACACTGCCTGAAGCATTCTCAATGGAGCAAGCAAACCTTGACTAAAGTGTAGGTGACATCAAGGGCGATCCACTGGATCTTAGCATGCAACACAGCGTAGCTACTGGTAATCTCCTTGAGATATATATCCTGGTCCCAAAGTGATAGTTTATTGATTCTACCCTGCGCAATGTAATCGTGATTCTTGAGCCCCTTGTCCAACTTTGCCAAGTTTCTCGGTGTGACTCTTTGGTACAACATAAATCACAAGCCATGTCGAGTGATGAGGAGTGATGAGGATTGACCCGAGATAGATGCACTGAGGGAGCTGAACCTGGGCTTGAAATGTACTGCAGTAGAGGGTCTGAGCACTAGCAGTAAGCATGTGCGTCTTGTGATGTGCTTGGTATGCAGCCTTTACGAGCTAGACTTTGACAAATGAATGAAAGCTCCCTTGTCGTATTTAGATATTAGGGCTTTGGAAATGTGAGTTGTTTGGTTATACCACTAGCCAAGATGGGAATATATAGGACTCAGCTTTCCATGATGATCGCTAATAACAGTGCCGCTGTGCAACATCAAGCCGCTCTTTAGTAGTAGGGCGTCCTAAGGACCGCTCTCATCATGACATGTGTCATGCAGCGTGATGTCACAAAACAAGGAATAAATGCAAAATTGCGTGTTTAATTCTTGTTTTAGTTCCAGATCTGTGTTCTTCCCTCGAACTTTACGGCCGCTTCAATCTCCATGTAATCATCATCCACAAGCGTCATGGTACCTGAATCCTGTTGATACGAGCCATATCCCACTCAAATGATGTATACGGGTTTTTTTCTAGTGCTCTCTAGTCAGACAACATAGTGACTAGACCACACAGATGGTTTCGCTCTCTTCCTCAGCGTTCGTGCATATCTCTCAGCGTTTCGAGTTCCGGTCAGTCGGTCTGTTGTCGAGGTTTGGAATATGGTTGATATTATTGAGGGAAATATGAGATCTCCTGATTGATCGATGGTCAGGAGTAAGAATAAATTTAGCTTTTGCAGCGTTGACGATGATTGTTTGATTGGGGAGACTCCTAAGCGAAACGAGGATGCGGATGCGGGACGTGCAAAAGACCTCTCTGCATTTGCGTTCTCGAATTACTCAATTAGGTAAATAGGTACTTACTGCCTCCGACACGACCCCTCGGATTTTTCGAATTATCGAGCCTTGATTGTCCAGATGTGATTTTAAAATACTTCATACGAGACATATCCAAAATTCCATGGTAACATCAGATGTTACCCATCGGTCTAAAATTGGGACCTCTATACGATCTGCTTCTCGTATCCGTATCCCAAGATGAAGCTGTGCGCATGCAGATAATACGGTCTGCTGAGAAGGAAATACGGGTAGGAAGCTGGATATACTTTCACAACAGCTATCTATATAATGGGCAGGAAGCCTCCCAGTGTTTGAAGAATCATCAGCGTCAGAAAGAACTTCCACCGCAGTCTCCAGCTTCTTCTTCAATCATCGCCTACACTATCTACTAGCCCCTATTCGAGAGTTCGACAAGTCAGTCTCCAAACCCCCAAACAGAAGTGAAGCAAGACAAATCTGACCTTAGCCAGTAATCCCCCAACAAAATAAAACACCATGAAGCCCGCAACCCTCCTCTCCGCCACCATCCTCGCCCTCTCCCCGCTGGCCTCCGCCTGGGGCCTCCACCTCTACGACAAGGAATCCTACAAGGGCGGCGAGATCTACAAGGCCACGGGCCACTCCTCCAAGGGCTGCACGAACCTGCCCGCGAGCGCGCGCAACAAGGCCGAGTCGATGCACTGGTACTCGGACTACGAGCTCTTCGAGGTCGTGATCTACGCGGACACGGGGTGCAAAAACGAGCTGGGCAAGTCGAGGGGCGACTGGCATCTGCCGGCCATGTCGTCCAAGGCGAAGAATAATATCGAGTCGTTCAAGGTGAATGGGCTGTCGCTGTGAGGTGCTTGCCTAGGTGGTATCTCTCGTCAAATAGGGCGCTTGATGTGGATGTATCGAGGGGAAAATAGGCTGGGATTGAAAGTTGGATGCGAGAGAGAGTGTGTGTGAGACGTAGGGTCTGGTTATTTATCGCAGATGTTGAGTTCGTAGTTTGTGGTCGTTATTTGAAGTCACTCGTTTGCGCATGATACGGAAACTATCGGTCTCTTTAATTGATATTTGAGCTCGGGTATATGTAAACGCATTGATTTCGAGGAATGTGTAGCCACGAAAATAATCGTGGATCCTCTTGTTTATGTAGTAGTTGTTGTAGAATAGTAGGTAATGAACAATATGTAGCGGTACAGATGTATATATGGTCGGCGCAGGATGAACAAGTAGTGCAATCACCTGGTTGTCAGAACTTAGTAGTGTCGTGAAGTCACAGCACTGTCGTCTCTGCTGTCTTGTTGGGTGCTGGATGTTCTGCATGTAGCGATCTCCGGGAGCCTTGGACAATTATGAGCCCTCATACAGTTCTCTTCGCAAAAATCAATGGAATATATCCGAACCACAGAGACAGTTCAAAAGAAAATTGAAAATCTAATTAAATTCTGTATTCATGATCGTCGACCATGCCAATAACTTCGTACGATGATTCCGGTATATTTTTTTTCGACCTTTAACGATGTCATTTTCTCCACACCCATCTTTCACAAGTATGGCTAGACCACAGAAACATCGGTATCTTGGATAACAAGTAGAGCTGTAACTAAAATTATTTTCAGGCTCTTGAATAGTGAGCGGAAAGAAAAAAAAAAAAAAAGAGTAAAATGGACTTATTTCTTGCCTGAGGCAGCTAGTCCCCCGTTATCGGACGACTCGATGATCAATCCTACTAGTTTTGGGCACTAGTACGCCAAGGTGAGAATCTGCCTGCTAGGGCCGGCTAGACAGATAGTCTAGATACTAGGCCCGACCTTAGATAAGTTTCGTAGGGATGTTTTTGTTTACCGCCTGTGCTCTCAGCCGTAGCCGAAGCAGAGAGCAAGCAGTGCACGGAGCCTTTGCAGTGCCCACTCTCCGGTCCTAGCCTGGGTTTAGGAGTGCGATAACCATGATCATCCAACGCGTCATCACAAGCAGCTGCCCAGCAGTGCCAGAGCATGTGATTGTGAAGAGCAGTTTATGAAAATGAGACAAAACGAATGTGGTATTACCCGTAAAGGTGAAACGGGAGCAGGTGATTTGAACAAATACGAGTAAGCACTCGTGGTGGTTGCCGCTCTGGGAGGACTACTGCGTAAGCTACTGCATGCTACTGCGTACGCTGGCAAGTCCTCCGTGCCGAGGACCCTAGCGTACGGCGGAACGGAAGAAGCGCCGCACGCAACGTCAGGAATCCACGACGCGAATCCCTTGGACCTTGACTGCATCTACGGTTCCTTGCCGCATACCGGATGAGAAATCAGACGCCTGCCAGTGCACACGCCTCGGGGCCCGCGGGATCCGGCGCGGTTGCCCAGGGTGCACGCGCCGGGTCGCGCCTTCTCCGGCTCTCCGGCCGCGCCCCGACCCGCGCCCCACACCCCCATGCGGCTTAGCGCGGCCTGCGCCTCGCTGTTCCTGACGCCTCCCGGTCCCGGCGCTCTGGTTGGCTGCGCGGCCGCCAGCCATCCAGAGATTCACGGTTGGTCTCCTTTCCCGTCCTCCCTCTCCAGCTCTCCAGTTTTCTCCATCCTTGCTGCCTGTCCTCGACCTTCCTCTCGACCCTGTCGAGTCCTTCTCTCGTTGCAGTGCGACTGCTATTGACCTCGTTTCTCCCTTTTCCTTTTCATCTCTCTGTTTCTCTCTGTCTCACTCCCGGGTCGTACGAGGTTGTGCTCACCGACCGTTACTTCTCCCCGAGCCCCTTAAAAAAAAGTCAGTGTCGCTCGCGACCACCAGCAAAAATGGCACCAGCAAAGTTGGAGCCCGAAGACCACCAGCGGGACGCTGAGTTCAACCGCGTCCTCCATGGCAAGTCGGCTGAAGCCCGAGGGGGCTTCATGGCCATGCGCAACAAGGACCCCAAGGCCCAAAAGGCTGCTGTCGATGAGTACTTCAAGCACTGGGACAACAAGTCCGCCAAGGACGAGACGGAGGAGATCCGGGAGGTGAGTCTTCTTGCACGCGGACTAGGATCGTCCACGGTGCTGACAGCGGTACCGTTGACAGGCACGACGAGCAGAGTACGCGACCTTGACCCGACAGTATGTGCCTACTCTCTGTTTTCCCTTGCAATGCAGTGCGATGCTGATGCAATTCCAGCTACTACAACCTGGCGACCGACTTCTACGAGTACGGATGGGGCGGCTCGTTCCATTTCTGCCGCTTCGCGTACGGAGAGCCCTTCCAGCAGGCCATTGCCCGCCATGAGCACTACCTGGCGCTCCAGATGGGCCTGAAGGAGAACATGAGGGTCCTGGATGTGGGCTGCGGTGTGGGTGGACCGGCCCGCGAGATGGTCAAGTTCGCTGGCGTGAACGTGGTTGGCCTGAACAACAATGACTACCAGATCCAGCGCGCGACGCGCTACGCTGCCCGGGAGGGCCTCTCGCACAAGCTGAGCTTCGTCAAGGGCGACTTCATGCAGATGAGGTTCCCTGACAACACCTTCGACGCCGTGTATGCCATCGAGGCGACTGTGCACGCACCCAGCCTCGAGGGTGTCTACAGTGAGATCTTCCGTGTGCTGAAGCCCGGAGGTGTGTTCGGTGTCTACGAATGGCTCATGACCGACAAATACGACAATAACAACCAAGAGCACCGTGAAATCCGGCTTGGTATCGAGCAGGGCGACGGTATCTCGAACATGGTTACCGTCTCCGAGGGCCTGGCCGCCTTCAAGGCTGCTGGCTTCGAGCTTCTGCACCACGAGGATCTGGCCGAGCGACCCGACGAGATCCCGTGGTACTATCCTCTTGCCGGCTCGTTCAAGCACATGTCCTCGTTCCGAGACGTCCTCACCATCGCTCGCATGACCTGGTGGGGTCGTGGCATTGTGCACCGCTTTGTCGGTGCCATGGAAACGATTGGTCTCTTTCCCGCAGGGTCCCAGAAGACTGCTGACAGCCTGGCTCGGGCCGCTGACTGTCTGGTCGCCGGAGGCGAGAAGAAGCTGTTCACTCCAATGTACCTGATGGTCGGTAGGAAACCGGAGTAAACGGCGACCGCAGTCCGTTTCCCTTTCTGTGTGTTCTCACACCTTAGCCTGCTTGGCAATAGGCATGCGACTTTTTCCGGCTTTATGTTACATTTCTTCTTCTGCACTCCCTATTACCTAATATATCTTTGTAGTCGATGTCTTTTCCTTTCTCATTTTGCATCATCCATGTTTTTCCCGAGTTAATGAGTCACTGCACTATGTCTGCACGGATACATTGATGTTTTGTGCCTCTCGAGCTGAGATAGCTATGTGCTGGTGAGTGAGTCCGGACCAATGAACATAATTACGCTGCGCTAGTAGAAGTCCGCAAACCTCGTCCTCTTGTCCTGGCTGTAGAATCCACTGCATCTTAGAAGATATTTTCCCCTCTCAGCTTGATACATACTGTATGCTTACATGATCCCTTTGCCGGCCAGGATGAGATAGGATAGGAGAGTGACAGTTACCAGGTAGTAACATACAGTAAATTTATCATCCGATGTACAGTACGAGTTTCAAAGCCCAGTTCCAGCTGTATATACTGTGTACTGACTGTTGCTATCGAGGAATGAATGTCCTTGTACAGTAACCAGCCTGTACAGCCTGTACGGTATGTATTGAACGTACCCGAGTAAGTACTAGGTTGATAATAATTAATATAATATTGCTCCAAGGAGGAAGGCGACGCGCCGAGTCCCCAGTCTGAGCATGAAAATTGGAGTTTTTTCAGATCTAGAATCGGAATTCTGGAGATGGAATTTTACTCCGTTTGCGTTGCGTTGCGCTTTCGATGAAGAAGCTGCAGCGTTCCTTTCGTTCCTTTTGTTTCTTCGTTTCTTCGGGAGCGAGAGAAAGGGGGAGACAAGGATGAGGATGGAAACGATGACGGAGGAGGATGAGAGTGAATTAGATTAGATAGATAGATGGGAAGGATACTTCACGTTGGGTGGGTAGGGTAGGGAATGTCGTTAAGGTAGTGATGAGGGTGCTGAGCTGGTGAAAGGCGGGAGGGGGTCAGGGTGAAAAACATCCCTCCCCTGTTCCCTCTTTTTTATTCCCTGTAATATGTCCATCTCTTCTTTTTCTCTGCTCACCAATCTAATCGCTTTTCTTCGTTGTGGTGAGGCCAGGGTCTCTTGAGTACCTATGTCTATATAATATATATCTGTCTACATACTCAGCTATATTATGGACCACACGCTCGAAGTCCGGCGGACAGATTCTAGGGGGTACAATTTAAAATAAATTCTCCTTTCTTACTGCTTCCTACTTGTATCTACTACCTTCTTCCCTTCATATTCTCTCGCACTCTGTCTCAAGAACAAGAATCTCGACGATTCAAGTCGATGGCGAAGACAATGACTTTTTTTTATTTCTCCTGCCACTCTCCCATAACCCTCACGTAATCTGAAATATATATAGATGATACTTAGCTTTCAAATCCTTCGGCGCCCCGTATGTCTTGTCTTACTGGACAAGGAGCTAAATTAATACCTAATGTGAGGCTGGTCAGCATGGATCTACCAACATTGGTCATTCGAAAAGTGGATGAAGGGAGAGTAAAGCAGGTTACATTTACACCGAGACAGAGATAGAGATCTCTGTGCTGGCTCTGTTTTAAGTTGTTCTGGTCCTGGTGATGAAATGGACTAAGGGCTCCTCGAATCGAATCGATTAAAGTATGCAGAGACATTGAGACTTTTTTCTGGTTTCAATATAGATCTCTTGGGCAGTGTTGTTTGTGCTGTGCTCTGCAGTATGAGGTAAGTTAAGTTGTTAAACTTGCTGATTCTTTCAAAGAAAAGTGACATTGTGTGACTGTTTGCAGGTGATATTTTATTCTCCTCTCTTCCGACCTGCACAGATTGCTGCTGAATTCGCCGTCACCAGCAATTCAGCAGCATTCGAGCCATCCTTGCCTCTGCTGCCGCTGAGATGTCTCTGTGTGCTTGCGGTCGACCTGACCGCTGTTTGTTCCTTTGGCCCCGGTTCCGCCGCTCGCGGCACATCTGTGGCCTCTATGTGGAATAGTAATGTGCGATATATGCGGATATATAATGGAGGTACTGATATATGCGATAGTGCCCCGAGCTGGCGCTCTTGAGCCCTGGTCGATTCTACCAGTCGCTCCCGCTCAGTTCGTCTAGAAGATACTTGAATTCTGTGTAGCTAGCAGTAAGGAGACTATCGATGAGCTGAGTGGCCGCCTCTTGAGACGAAATGCTCCCCGTCCAAAATCCGGATGGGCCACCTCCGAAGAGCAGTCCGACGCACTGCAGCGGTTGGGCGATGTCAAGACAGAAGGGCTCTGCCGTTCTTCCAATTACTGTGCCTACTACTACCGGGCCATGGAAGTCGCATTCATGGATACCGGTACTGAATTCGCAGAAGTGAGGAAGGCATTGGCTGCAAATGTGGCGTGGAACATCCTATTCCCTGATGGATCTCCCCCGGAGGAAGATGGACATATCACACAACAAATGTTCACGATGCGAATGTTAAAGCACCTGAACAGCGCGCGACCTTGGAAACCGAGTTTGAGGTGGGCGGTAAAAGTCTACGCGACGTACCTGTAGGGTTGGCTGCACGATCACGTCGAATCTGATGAGAAATTCACGCAGAGATTTCGACGCCGCGTTTTCCTCGGTTAATCATCCCCTTCCACGTCCTTTATGGGATGAGTTACGATTAACGTTATGATGCATGATGAAATGGCATTCAACATTATTCCCACGCCCGCACCATCACATTCAAACGAATACCATGATTATCCCGTTTCTTACAGGAATACATTTTGGGACTACCACTCATCCTACAGAAGAGTATAACAGGACCACTTTGCAATATATGCAGCGGTTTTTACCTGCAGGACAGAACTTCACTCAATGTTGGAACTCGAGTCATAACGCGCTTTGAAGAACATGGACACCTTTTGCCTACGCCGCAGCAGCTTCATCTGGACGTTTCCGTTCTATATATTATATCACTCCTGACTGAGGATGACATGAGGATCCTGTATAGATAATGATTTGTCTCTTACATGGCAAACCGTCTGTTCCCAACTGCAGACTCCAGATTCTGATTCATGCATATTCCTAGAAGTATCGAGACGACCGATGCAGGTGGCTACTCCACAATCACTTGGTTTGTCTCGTCCCAGCTATCTATATCTAGGTAGCTAGGTACTATTCGTCAAATATCATATAAAAGAATGCAAGCAGCTTACTGCTTTCTCATATAGACATTGCCCCAAGGATTGATAGGGTAAAGAGATGTCTAGAATGGAAATGTATATATATATATATGATTCGATCGGTCGATGACTGACACAACCTGTGCATGTCGCGCGATCAATGAGCGAACCGAAAATCCAGACGCTTATTCCCCTGATCTTTCGTCGTCGCTAGATACCGTTCGCGCTCCTCAACCGTCATGGCGTTCCATTTCTTATCACGGTAGCGATTACGCAGGATGTAGTAGACTTTGGCGAAGATGTAAAGCCCGATATTCACAACGCAAAGTGAGACCAGGACACGGTTGCCGCGGCGGTAGCGGGGACGGTCGTCTACATATGCCACAGTCAACACGACTCTATTTTCTAGTCAAAAGGAATAGGAAAATAGATTTCCTACCTTCCCGATAAATATTACTCGCGATAATTCCCGATGTCTGCACCGCCATGTTGTACAGCGCCGCGCTTACCGTCCGGCTCCGCACCGAGTTCGAGTTGCGCGAGTTCCACCCGACCTGGATTGCGTGCACGCTCGGGTACGACAGCAGCACTGTCATGATCGCGAACGCCGTCCACCGGTTGATCGCGTTGATGTCGACGACGTAGAGGAAGACCAGGAAGGGCAGGGCCCAGAGCTGCGCGAGGAGGCCGAAGATGGACAGGTTCGAGAACACCTCCGCCAGGTAGGTGAAGAGAAGCATGGTCAGGATGTGGCCCACCTGCGAGGGGATCACGAGGAGGTTGGTCTTGAAGGTGCCGAAGCCCAGTTGTTTGAGGGAGAGGGTGAGGTATTGAGAGGGTGTTGCTGGTAATATATGTTAGAAAGTTTTGTATTTGTGCTGAATGTATATACATCGTGGAAGGAAGATCTATTCAGGGATCGGGACATACTCATTGGAGTCTGGAAGTTCAATCCAAGGAGATATAGAGGCCAGAGATCGTAATCGGTGATGCTCTGCCAGAGCAGTTTCGGGGTGATGGGCTGTCGGTTGTGCATGCTGCTCTTGCTGGGATCCTCCCGGATGATGCGGTTCACCATGATGATTTCTTCTCTGTCATATCAATCAGCATAATGCTTTTCTGATAAAGAATATGATGGTATATGCGGGAAACATACCTCTCTGTAAACCATCCTTTCTTCCCTCTGCTCCAGTTGGCGGTCTGCGTGGGGCCGGGAGGCATGAGAATAAATGCGAGAAGTCCGACGACTAGAGTGATCAGAGCCTATAAATCGTTAGCAGAAGACCTTTTTTTTCAAAAGAAAAGAACATAAAATAGTATAACCATACCTCAACCAAGAACAGCCATCTCCAACCAGCCCTCCCGTGATGACCACGCAAATGAAGCAGGCCAAACCCCAAGAATGAAGCGATAATGTCCGCTATCGACATGGCTGTCCACCAGAAACCGAGTCTGACGGAGAGCTCGCCGTGCTTGTAGAAATAGGAAAGATAGAGAATAATCTGATACATATATACGCATACTGTCAGTAAAGTTGCAGGATCGAGGAAGAAGGATGAAAGAAAAGGGGAGTCTAACATCAGGAATGAAGCCTCCCTGCAGTAACCCCAGAAGAGCTCTGCAGGCTAGAAACGAACGACGACCAGACAGCCAAAATTGGCACGCGGCCACGATGGACCAGAGGACCATCTGTGTTGGGATCCAGCGATCCGGTCCCATCCACTTGGAGACTAACTGCGACGGGAGCTCTGCGCAGAGGAAGGAGAGTTTGAAGACCGTTTGGCCCATGTTGTAGTCTACCCTGGCTTATTAGACTGTGTCATCCTGTCCAATAGTACACAATACTGTACATAGAATGTACAGTGCGGACACGAACATACCATTCGTATTCATCCCCAAGTCCTCCAGAAAGTTATCCGTCAACGCCTGGCTGATATTCGCCCGGTCCAGCTCCAAGGACATGAACATGATACAGGCAAAGACCATGATCTTGAAATCGATCTTCCGGATAATTGCATATTCCTCCCCCCAAGTCCACCGCGCGGAGGGGTCGAATCGGTGCAGATTCTCCCAGTCCGGACGGGGCTGATAGTGTTTCGCCGTCTCGGGGTCGTCGAAGACGGAGGGCTGCGTGGCGATGGCATTGGGGTCGTATTTCTTTGATTTGAGAAACCAGAATTTCTTTCCTTCGTGCGGAGAGCCTAGGTTTAGGTCCGATGGGAGCTTATCTACCTGCGCCTGCGAGCCGTTGGGGCTGTCGGAGACGGGCGTGACGCTGACGGTCGCCTGGCCCTTGTTATTTGCCGGAATTCGATAACTGACGACGGTGGACATGCTGGAGCAGACTTAGAAGACATCGAAGCAGGGCGCCCTGATGGCTTGTGACACGAACGAGCCATGGGTCTTTAAAATAATTAGTATGTAACACGCGGGAAGCATGGCAATCCCTCTTGCAAGCGGGGAGGTATCCAAATCTCATGGCATCATCTCTGCCCAGCTTTGTCCTCTGGTGCAATGGACTTGGCAGGTTCTTGAGTAGAGAGCACATCATATGGGACGGATATTTGCAAACAGCTCCGTGTATGCAGAGATAGGAATAGTTGAATTGGCTACCCTTGGCAGGCATTAGGGTATCGAAACAACAATCCTGGCATGCTGTCCATATGTCAGGTATGCATGCGCAAAATCGGCGTCTATTCCGCGTATGGTCTAGAGCCTCCTAGATATGGTCGAGATAATGGCTCGGAAACTTACTCGTCCAGCAACGATGAGCAGACCATCAAGAACATCTCTGCGGTAGCCACTGGGCTGGGCGAGACGGCAGTTGTCCATTCCATGGCTTTGTGGCGTTGCTTAGTCTAATATCCAAGACAATTTCCATGAGCGTGAAACCATAGAAGACCATTGAAACCAGACCAATCTATACAACCGGCATATCGTCCATCCCGCCCTTCCCTCTCCGCAGTAAGGGAATTCTTGTCACGAACACCATGGCTAATCGACAGCAGGCGATCTGCGGAAACAATCTCAGCTCTAAATATAATTTGTCTGTTCTGAGTGGTTGCGCGATGTCTTGGGCTCTTGGCGTTACATTATCAGGATGGCAGGGATTATGTTGTGCCCTCTTCATGTCATACTTACCCCGGATGACGCCTTCAGATGCTGGAACCACAACTTTCTGTGTACAGAGGGGTCGAATGTAAATCCTACGATAACGAACCTTGGCAATGGTGTTTTCGAGGTCTGCTGTTTTCTTGGTAGTCCCTAAGCCTTCTTGTCCATGCTCTATAGAGAAGCTCTGAAAGATTGCTCTATGAAACTACTACATCATGATGTACTTGTACGTGGAATCAGGGAGAAACGTGTCCATATATTTTTTTGTCAACAGCTCAACAAGGCAAGGCACTGGCAATGAAGTGTAGGGGGAGGATTACGATATACAGCTTAGCAATGACACAGTATCTGTCGGATACATACTTAGCTTCCTACTTAGGTAGCAGTCAAGGTAGTATTGAGTAGTAGTAGAATCAACACCTCATACTTCTACAACCTACGTAAGGAGATAAGATTCATTATTTATCAAATGGATTCATGAAATGGTAATCTCCCTCTCCCCGGCTTTGCTGAATAATGGTATACATGCATGAACATGTTGGGGGTGCGGAGTAACCGCACACTACACTAGGACTTGCGTCACCAACTTGAACTCTGTTGAATGTAAACGGTGACATCTCCAATACAATTCGATCTTCTGATATTGTAAAATTCCATATCTGGCAGGTCCTGGACCCTGTACTGTAGCAATATGCCGTCAAAATCACGGCATCCCAAGCTCTACCCCGCAACACCACATGTTTGATATCGCGAAGTAGCAGAAGCACCAATGGACGAAACAGAGTGCTGCGATTACAACTACTGGAAACTGAAGATGAAAGTTTAGCCAGTATGATGCAAAACTGCTTTATAAGCAGAAAACATGTTGTATTCCTTCGATGAGGAGGCACCCCACGCTGCCATGGAGAGGTGCTGCAGGAGCTACAACCAACGTCTATCACAAGCATAAATTGCCAAGGTCCCCTAGGCATCGAGTTGATCCTTGAAGAGTCTTGTCTCCGCAGAACCAAGTATAATAAGGGTCTCCACACAATCTTGCACACGCCAAGCAGATTAATATCTCACCCATTATTATCACCACTCTATCACCATCACGGTCACCATGGCCCCTCAAGCCGTCGAAGTCGAAGCACCCACCCCAGTACCGACTGTGGACCAACTCAAGGCCACTGCCAAGCAGGCCGAACTTATCCGTAAACCGCTGAAGTACTCCGGTTCTCTGGACGAGTACAGTCACTTCGATGTGACTCCCGTCATCGGGACCGAGTTCCCCGATCTGCAGTTGACGGACATCCTTAACGATGACACCAAGATTCGGGATCTGGCTATCCTTGGTAAGAAGAACACCTCTTATAGGGGGCTGAAGGTTTATATAGATTCAGCAGGCTGACATCTATGCGTTCCAGTTTCCCGCCGCGGCGTCGTCTTCTTCCGGAACCAGAACATCAACTCCGATGAGCAGAAGGTTCTGGGTCAGAAACTCGGCGAGCTGACTGGGAAGCCGGCTTCTTCCAAGGTACCTTTACCTACCTATGACCCTCATGTCTCTGCTCTTGTCGTTATTTCTTGCTAATATCAAATCAAGCTCCACAGGCACGCTGTCTCCAACAGTAAGAGAGGCATCGCCGTGAACGAGGAAGGGAAGCTGGACGATGAGATTTCTGTCATTTCGTCTGAAGTAGGTTCTTCCCTCCTTATTCTTTCGCTCTAAACAGAATCACATCATGATTATTGTGTATGGACGGATCGCTAATACGAGAAATTTAACCAGGTAAACCGCAAGCTCTACGGCGACAGATGGAACCCGCAGTCCGGCCGCCTCGCCAGCGACGGATGGCACGCTGAGTACGTTGAACCCTCTCAACCATACCAACCTTACCTACCCTAGTGGCTAGGAACTATGCTGAATGTTCATCACAGCATCTCCTTCGAGCGCGTCCCCTCCGACTACGCCATCCTCAAGATCACCCACGTCCCCGAGGACGGCAGCGGCGGCGACACCCTCTGGGCGTCGGGGTACGAGGTCTACGACCGCCTGTCGCCTCCAATGAAGAAGTTGGTCGATGGGTTGAATGCTGTTCATCATCAGGTGCGTACCTTAGAAGTATCAAATCTTGTGTTTGCCTGGCAGGATCTATGTTAATACATGTTTTCTATATTACAGCCCGCATTCAACCGCGCCGCAAAGGAACACAACTTCGAGCTGATCGAGGGAGATCGCGGGTCGCCCGAGAACACGGGATACGAGTTTAAGGCGACTCAGTAAGATCATCCATCATCCTCTAACACTCTCACGCACTTCCCAAGTACCATGGAGAAAAGGGGGGAAAGCATATTTTATGTATAGGCATATGAGCTAACTCGACGACAACAAATAGCCCCCTCGTCCGCACCAATCCCGTCACGGGCTGGAAGAGCCTCTTCGGCGCTGGTCACCAGGTCACGCACGGGTGGATCGAGGGCGTCACGCCGGTCGAGAGTGAGATTTTAAAGAGTTATTGTGCGTTCTGTCCTTTTTGAACCCCTGCTTCTTGATTATTTCATTCTAGGAAGCTAGGTTGGGGACGAAAGCAAGGATTGCCAATCGACTAACTCGTTCGACGTGGGGAAACAGTCAACAAGCTCATCTACGAGAACCACGACCTGCAGGTGCGCTTCAAGTGGAACAAGAACGATCTGGCGATCTGGGATAAGTGAGTCTTCTTTCCACTCCATCCATAGTCTACAATGTCCATAAAGAGAAATGAGAATGCTAACTCAATTTATTTATCCAGCCGCTCCGTCTTCCACACCGCTACCCAGTACGTTGTTTCCTACCCCTTTCCTATCCGATCCCCTGTTCAGATGTACAAAAATGAAAGAGATGCTAACCCCAAGCAGCGACTACGAAGGCAAGCGCCAAGGAAACAGGGTCGTGTCGCTCGGCGAAATCCCCTACTTCGACCCCGCGTCCAAGTCCCGGCGGGAGGCGCTGGCGGAGGAAAAGGCGGCCGCAGCTGCGGAGGTAGCGGCGGCGGCGTAACGTATATACATCCTCCGTATACGAAACAGGCCAGGCCGGGAAGGGAGGGTAGCAGAAGAACTGGACTGACTGGAGGTGGTGTTCTGTCCTCCTTTTCCTGGGATCCACATGTGGATATATCTGGTATATATCTGGTATATATCTGGGCTTGTGAAAGCCTTAGTATAAAGAATGAAAGCACAGAGAGCGAGGGAGAAATAAAATTCTGTTGGACGCCAAAATACCAGTTCTCGCTGCAATCAGCGGCCTTTGCCTCCTTTTGTAGTCGAGCGATAATTTCTTGGTTGATAGACTATCGACATCTCGTCACTCGTGAATATCTCGTCGTTTCCATTAACATGTTCGTCAATGAGCCATCATCTCCGAATTTATACATAGGATATAATCACCACCCCCGACATCGAACCCACTCGTCGACACACTCGCCGTCATCCTCATCGACCACAATATACGAGTCGTACATAGCCCCAGTGATGCACGCATGCTGCGGGATGATTCGCACGCGCGCACCCACCTGCACTCTGTTTACCAGTTCTTCCTTTTCCTTGGGATCTGACATCCGAGGAGCCAGGATACCGTGTTCCTGTGAAAGTCGAACGACGTTCCAGGCATACCCCTTGTCGAGGTCCTTCTCGCCGGGCAGGATCATCGCACGACCCCAAACGCTGGGCTCGCGACCGGGTTCCCGGGCAAGACCCAAAGTCCCGATGTTGACGAGGACCTCCTGTCGCTCCGGGTACACGCTGCACACTTCGGCTTCGACCCAGCTGGATACTTCATCCAGGGTGACCAGGCCCGTGGAAACCTGCTGCAGGTCTAGCAGGCCGAAGTTACCTGCGTGCAGTTCAAGTTTGCCGGGGAGATCTTTGATCTGCTGCGCAACGGCGGCAGAGGCCGCGTGGGCCGTCGGTGTCGCGCCCACGGAGATTGTGAGCTGCGGATGATCTGGCCGGTACTGCAGACACTGCCTGGCAGCGCTGCTTGCGCAGGAGATCTCATTCAGGAGGTGACCCTCCGCTTCTGCGAGCGAGTGGCTCCCGTACGAGTGGCCGGAGTGGCAGTAGAAGCCGTAGATGTGGATCTTATCGGACTTGAGGGCCGTCTGGATGAGGGAGGTCAATAGGGGTGATTGAGGTTCTAATCCTGCGCGGTGCGTTCCGCAGTCGACTTTGATAAAGATGGACCATCTCTCGTCAAAACCGGATGCTTCCAGCATGGAGATTTGCGAGGGGTGGTCGATCATCAGGATGAGCTCGAAACCTAGCCTCTTCTTCAACGACGCCAGACGGCTGATGTACGATTTCGCTGGCGGGAGGCCATAGAGGACCTGCATAACTTCAGTTAGTGTCCTCCAGGATAAAGATGAAGGTAGCATGTATGTGGAACTCACACTACGTATTTTCCCCTTCCGGATTAAAGGTGCAACATGCTCAATCTCCCTGAGCGTGCTGACAACAATCCGATCCCCGCTATAGCTCAGCCCAATTTCAGTGCCCTCTACGGTCTTGTGCGTCTTGATATGGACGCGGAACTGCGCCTGCAGGCCCGCGGCCCTCTGGCGCATCCGTTCGCAGTTCTCAGTGAACTTCCTCCTGTTGAGGTATAGCGACGGGGTCGATATCTCCGACCGCCTCATGCCCTTGTAGCCCAGGAACCCCTGCAGTGCTTCCTGCAGGGTACGGCCTTCGCGCAGGGGAGCAGATCCGGGACGCGCTGGGAGGCCGACACGGTTGTGCCAGACGACCTGCATGCCCACGCCTGATGCGCCTGGCACGTCAGCGCTGCTGCCCGCGACGAAGAGCGCATCCGCGGGATCGACCCCGAGAGCGAGGAGGATATCATTGTAGGGTTTGGGATGGGGTTTGTAGAAGCCAGCCTCCTCTGCCGTCACGACGGCGTCGAATTGCACGCCGCAACGAGCGACTGCGCGACGACCCAGGTCAGAGGAGCAATTCGTGACGACACCCAGACGGTATCCCCTAGCCCGCAGAGTTCTCAGGACGTCTGCAGCCTCTGGCCAAGGTCGGAGGGAGTCCCAGGACGCAAGAAGCGTAGTTGCAGCATCTGCTGGAAGGCCAGTATCAACTGCTGATTCCGTGACCAGGTCCTCGTAGGGCCGGTAGGCGCCGCATCCATATGTCAGTTCCAGGTAGCGAGTCCTCCATTGACGACCAGCGCTCTCACTGCCCGCAGCGGCGTTCCAGAGGGACCAACTGTCCAGGAGCGCCGTGAGGAGGTCAAATAGAACAGCTTTCGTGGCCATCCTGGCATCTGTGACTGCTGCTGCACAACGTGGAAACAGCAATGCGTCCTAGATACCAGGCGGTTTCGTGGAGATGTGCGGCCTCTGATATCGTCCGGACGCATGCCCCGCGGCGGAGGCGCCCAGTCGCCGGCACGCTGGATGGGGCAGTCCCGGCGCGGCCCCGCGCGTGGTCCGGCAGAACGATGCGCCTGAAGGATGAGCATGGTCGCCGACATGCTGATCTCGGCGATGGTTTAAGATATTTTTGCGATATTTTACCTACTGAATGGCTGGAATCTGTACACATAAAATACTTGGATAAACCGAGGATATTTCAAAGGCTGTACCGCCGCGCCCCTTGAGGTATCTCATATGGGGATCTCAGCCGGCTCGTGTCCGCCTCTAAGATCTAGAGGTGAGTCTCTCAATACTCGGTGTTCAGGACCCTAAGATTGGGGATATCAGTCCGAACCCCTCGTGAGATTTCAGAATGTCAACGGGGCACCCCGATCTAGCTGCCCCGCCCTAGACAGACCTCCAAGGCGGTGAAGGGATATTGTGAAATACGAACTGCGGGGAAGACAGGAAACGTTCAGGTTACAAACTCACCATCTAGTTCTGGATTAACTCGAAAGCACGGCAGATCTGCATATATGATAGGCACAGGTCTCGGTAGCCTGTACTACAGGTAAAGTCGGAAGTGTGGTCGTTTCAAGGTCCCGAGGATCTCGCCGTATCCGCGAGGCGGTGCGGCGAAACATCAGGCCGGATTTGGTTATCGATATCGACTCAATCATGGTAATGGAAGAGACATATCAGACTGAAAGAGATCATGTCTACATGATTGTTAAGAGTTAAACTAAAACCAATATGAGAATTGCAATGGGATAAAATTCAGATAGCCATACCCACGGCCAGAGCGGCTGGCATTATGATGGGGCACAATTAGGTAAGCATGCATACGGTTTGCATATTTTACTTATGCAATACGTCATATCCCGTGTCCCGCTTATCCCACTGTCGTCCAGTTTCTCATCTACTAAGCATGAGAAGATCAAGGCCGATTTTTTTCTCAGAGAAAATCGCTTGTGACTACTATTTAAACAATTACCTCACTACCATGTCTGTATGTACATGTACCCGCATGAGAGCATGAGCTCTGCAGCGAATCTACAGGTGCTATGTGCCGGTCTCGATGCAGTGGCCTCGCCACACCTAAGCCTGAGTTCTTGATCGATTAACTCATACCCCGTCTTCAATATTCATACAGGCAGGCACTTGCCACTCGATGAGGCGCCCAAGACCCATGGAGCTAACCATGCGGCTAACTCGTTCCCCGGCGCTGGACGCCCGGGATATGACGACGTAACCGCGACGAGAACCACTTTTCCGGACGCGGACAGCATTGGCCCAGTTTTTTCCCAACTTACCAGGTGCTTCTTGCTTTGCTTTCCTGGGGCTCGCTCGTCGCTTAGACGGAAACCAGTCTGTGAGTTTGAAGATGGCAGCAGTCAGCGATGATGCTGCAAAGGAAAATGGGGACAAACTGGAGCAGCCAAGATCTGTCCCCTTCTGGCATCCTGCGCTAAAGGGAGTCCGTTCTCAAGTCACCCGCCAATGGGCTCTAATGGGTGAGGTTCCTATTCTTAAGCCAGTCGCGAAGTGATTGTCGACTAACATGGAAGCGCGTGCGGATATCAGTCCTCTTCCTCAGTGTATTCATTATGGCCATCCTCTCGTTATATTGGTCGATTCTGTTCCGCGTAGAACACAATATGCCCTCCCTCAAAGTCTGGGTGGTCGACTTTGACGGCCAGGTCGAGCCGTACCGGTCGCAGCTGACGAACGCTCCTCTCGTCGGGCCCATCGTCACCAGAGTCGCGGCTGATCTGATCAAGTCGCCGTACAACCAACTGGGCTATACGATCAGATCCCCGGCGGATTTCGGCTATGATCCAATGGCAGTGAGACAGTCGGTCTATGACGAGCATGCCTACGCTGCCATCATCGTAAATCCCAATGCGACTGCTCTCCTTCAGGCCGCTGTCGCGCAGGGAAACACGTCCTACGACCCCTACGGCGCTGGGCAGATCATCATTCTCTCCGCTCGCGACCAGAACAGCTACGCAGCTTATGTCTTACCGTTACTGTACAACTTTAATGTTGCAGTCTCAGCTGCCTTCGGACCGGCATGGGCAAACAGGCTGGCTCAGGATCCTTCGTTAAACGTCTCCCGGGTCCCGCAGGCGGTGAATCCTGGAATTGCCTTCACGTTTCTTGATCTCCGGCCGTTCTTCCCTGCGGTTGCAACTCCGGCTGTCACGATCGGCCTCATATACCTGATCATCATTTCGTTCTTCAGCTTTCCGTTCCTGATGCCCATCCACACGCAGTATATCACGGGAGATCATCCTCCGCTGCGCTTCACCCACATGATCGTGTGGCGAATCGTGTCGAACATAATCGCTTACTTCTTCCTGTCTCTCTGCTACTCGCTCGTTTCGCTTGCGTATCAGATCCCGTTCTCGAACCCTCCTGCTCCCCATACGGAACCTGCTCTGAATCCCAATCCCTATGGAAAGGCCACCTTTTTCATTTTCTGGATGCTAAACTGGGTCGGGATGGCCGCGCTTGGGTTTCCGTCCGAGAATATGGGGATGATACTTGGGCTGCCCTGGAACGCGCTGTGGTTGATTTTCTGGGTCATCACGAACGTTGCCACCGGCTTTTACGCTTTGGATCTGGCTCCTGGGTTTTTCGCGTGGGGATATGCGTGGCCGCTTCATCATAGTAAGTTGCTGTCCATCTCTCTCTGGGCCCAACGATTATGATCAGTATTTCGACGGTACTGACATCTTCACAGTCGTCCAAGCATCACGCACCATCCTTTTTGATACCCATTCCCGCATTGGCCTTGACTTTGGCGTCCTCTTCGCCTGGGTGGGCCTTTCCATCTCTATATTTCCGTTCTCGGCCATGTTTATGAGGTGGAAGAAGAAGAGGGGGTGGGCTTAAAAGCTGCCGAGTCTGCAGTAGCGGATAGCATTCACCTCTGACCTGTTGACAAGAATTGACTCCACTGCTACCGTATGCTGGACTTGCAAGGTCTTGGATGACCAACGTGTCTACATGAACAGTGGCAGCATAGCAGGTGGCATGTCCAGCGCAAATTATGGCTGCTTGCGCGACTCCCATTGTGACTCATCACTTCGGCCGTATCAGTTGAAGAAAAAGATGGCTAGGTGTGTAATTAGAATGTCTTGCTTATAACGTGCTTTCTGCTGACGTTCCAGGTAATCGTCCACGTGATATCTCCAGGATCCGAGAAATACCCCAACCCGGATATGCTGGATATCAGAAATCCAGATGCCCACAAACCCACCGTCTTCAAGTCCCTCCTTGATGCTAGTCTAGAGGCTAGAAATGGGTGGGTTTTCTATCATATACCCTCATCTACAGTATATAAAGCTTGCTGATGTATATATACAACAATATGTATATATTTATAGACATATGTACATAATTTATCCCGTATATACAGCCAATTCCTCCGCCATTCTGGAACCCTATGAGCAATCTCAACCGAAACAATCTGCCCAATCACGTAATATATGTACAATCTGATGCTATCATACCTCTCATAACTCATTCCATCATACAATATCATTCCATAATATCCCGTCAAATCACATCACATACCGAATCAAAAAAGGCAGCCCGTGCGCGTCCCGCAGGACTATGACAATCACAGTCCCACCCGGTCCGCTGGCGAAGCCACCGCGTCCCGAATCATCTCGATCGGCGATTTAATCGCCCGGCTGCTCCGGCTCGACGCCCATGTCCTCCATCTTCTTGCGTGCCTGCATCTTGCCGTAGTCCGTCACATTGGGGTTGTGGATCGCCCTGGACAGAACGTCGAGATCGACCAGATTAGCCATCATATCCATGTCTGGATTCATCTTCACCTCGCTGAGGTGGTGTGCAGGGAAGGAACTTGAAAGATGAGATTGGTGAGATTGGCGAGAAGGGTGGGAAGACTGGGAAGGGGAAGGGGGTTGGGTGGGATGGGAGGAACCGTACGCTTTCAACCCCCTAATCACGTTGGTGGGCTTCTTCTCCTCGTCTGAACTGCTGGCCGCGCCGCCCTCGTATTCTTGGTCGAGCACTTGCCGCGCGTGCTCCTTGGCGGACTGGGAGACGCGTGGGTTTTTGAGGGCTCTATTTATTTTCAACCGCGACCACCGCGGAAGGCGGTCATCGTGGTCTGCTTGTTAGTTCTGTTCCATCCTGGCTTGTCTTGTCCGGCGGAGCGGAGCGGGAAAGAAAGAACTCCGCTCCGAGTGGTAGGTTGTTACTACTCACGCTTTATACCCACGCGCCTTGTTGGCTGGGTCGCCTCCTGCTCGGCCCATTTTGGTGGTTTAGTTTATAGGTTATATCCTTCCGGATCGGGTTTGATCGAAAGTGACACTGAAAGTGCGTGAACGCTATGCGCTCGTTCTTCTTTGTTCGTCTTAGATGATTATTTTGCGAGAAGGGTAAGAAGGGACCTACGTCCGTCGGAAGATAGACCCGGTATTTATACCTTCTTCCACCGTCAATGTGGCCAACGGATCCGTATGATATACATCCCCCGCCCCCCGTGCCTCCGTTTCCGCCTCCGCCTCCGCTTGGCCACATTGGTCTGAGTAAGACAGTTATATCTATCTATCCATCGGGGAGTACCTATTGGCCTGTTTTGGTTTATTTTTTTCTTCTGTTCTATTTTGTTCTTCTTTTTGCCATAATCAGCGACCGCCACTGCCACCCTACGCTACACATGTTCGCACCCTTGATCCGCATGAGCAACATCCTGTACGTACATAGATAGGGCGGGCGGGGTTGGTCCATGTGTCGTGTCTCGCCTCGCCCCGCTCCGCTCCGCCTCCACTCCGCCCCCGCCTTCGCCCCCGCCCCGCCCCGCAGCGCCGCTTATGACGGCACAATGAGCGCATATCCTCCCATGCAGGCGAAAACGTGCATATATAGACTTTGAGGCCAGAAGCGCGGAGAGGGGTATAGACGTTCAAAGAACAGGGTAGAGAAGGCGGATATGTGGATGGAATGTGGGGATGTGGCGAGGAAGGGCATGTGGCTCTCTCAGGTAGCGTATATATAAGTAGATAGGCAGATGGGGTATGCATGGTGTCGGTGCTACTTTATTAAATGACCTGGCCTTGCTGTTATTTTTTTCTAAACAATATCACGCTGATGTTTTGAGTACAGAACTATATATTAAAAAAGTTGCGAGAGGGGGATGATGTTGAGAAGTGCAAATTAGGTAGTTACTTCATGTCACTCGGATAACAGACATAAAATTTAGGGGAACGGATGGAGAAGAGGTTCAAATTAGGTAGTTGATTCATGGCACTTGGATAACACACAAAATTTAGGGGAACGGATGTGAGAAAGAAGAGGTGCAAATTAGGTAGTTAATGTCACTCGGATAACAGACATAAAATTTATACGAGAAGCGAAAGAGAAAAAGGAGATATATTGGATGACCTTTAACAGTATGGACTGGATTCGACATGGGGGTGTGTCTTAAGTTAGCTTGATAATAGCATCGACAGAGATTTCATTGGATAGCATTGCATTGGGTCGTGTTTGTACTGTATGTATGTATGTATATACTACCCATATACATTAATTTGTATGTGGTTTCTTCGGTAAATGTTTTTATGCATTCATGTACTGTACCTCTCTATATCTGTCAAGATTGACATGCATATGCGTTTATGAAGCCAATGCAGACATGCAAAATATTCCTTGCATCTATAGGGGCAAATTGCGTATAATGTCCATGTCATAGCTATTCAATTGAATCCCATCTCACTTATATGCGCCTTTCTATGTATCTATATTGTACAGGTACTATACAGTACATTACAACGTATGCATACATCGAGAGAACGCCCATATGTAGACAGCAAAACAGCCGTAAATATATATATATATATAATTGCTCATTTGAATCCATCACACCTTCACATCGTCCCTCCTCACCTCTGTGTTACTCGCGGTCGCCTTCTCATCATCCTCCGACCCCTGGTCGGGAGTCTCCTCACCGAGCAGCGCCAGCAACCCGATCTCGCGCTCAATGCGCTCCTTCAGCTTTGCATCCTCAGTGGCCATGCCAGTTGCGCCGAACAGCTCGTCCATTTCTTCAAGAGTGCGGCCCTTTGTTTCTGGGACGAGGAAGTATACGTACAGCGCGCCAATGGTGGTGATGCAGCCGAAGAAGATGAAGGCGCCGAAGTCAGAGGCGCTGAGGAAGGGGGAGGTGGAGATGCCGACGGCGAAGTTGTTCAGCTGGAAGTAGTAATTTTGTGTCAGTGGGGGAAATGGCTGAAGGACTTTAGAGGGTTGGGAGAGTGAGCTTACCCAGTTGCTGCTTCCTCCAATACTGACGCCCTTGGCGCGCATACTCAGGGGATAGATCTCACTGATGAGTATCCATGCGACGGGACTTGCAACATGTTAGTTAACAGATTATAAAAAAGAATGACAGAAAGGTGGGCATACCCCCAAGAGTATCCAAAGTTCGCACTGTAGATCCACACAAAGGCCACAGCCACCCATCCCGCAGCGCGGTGCTGGTCCCAATTGCCGTGGTACGCCCCGCTGATTCCAGCGACAATGAAATGGCACGCTGCCATACCGATCGCGCCAGTGAGCAGGATCTTCTTCCGACCGACCTTGTCGACCCAGAGAACGGCAGGGATTGTGAAGAGGAATTCGAGGATGCCGACAACACCAGTGGCAAGGAGTGAGGTTGTGTTTCCACTCAGGTTAAATGCCTTGAAGATGAAGGGACTGGTCATGTTAGAGCCGATGATAGCAATGAAAATCGACAGGTGTCTTACGCGTAGTAGTTAATAGCGTTGATGCCATTCCATTGTTGGAAAGTCATGACCAAGCACTGCATGAGGTTAGTATCCTTGAAGTCGACTAATAGCTGGTACAGGAATTTGATGTAGTATACTAATTAGGGATGGTGCATGGTGCAGACGTACCGCAACAATGGTTCGCTTGAACAACGAGCGGTTGGTGATCAGGGAGAGGTAGTCATGAAACCCGATCAGGAACCTGCTCTTGAACGACCCATCCTGCCACTGCGGGTACTTCCTCGCTGCAGTCTCCACCTCGAATAAGCGCAGCGCCTTCACTTCGAGGAACTCGACCCGGACCAACAGGTCGTCCGGGGACGCGCGACGCAGCTTGGCCAGAGTCTGAAGACACTCCTCCTCACGGCCCCGGTTCATCAGGTGTCTCGGCGACTGCGGCATGAAGACCACCATTCCAATGGCCAGTATGAGGGCCGGTAACAGCTGAATGCAGACCGGGATCAACCAGGCGGCATCAGACTGGCCCTGTCCGGTACCGCCAATGAAGTTTGTACCGTAGCCGATCTAGACGATTAGCAGAAATATAGAAGCTTCGTCATGGCTGGTACTCACCCAGAAGCTGACCATGATGCCGAACGTGATGGCAAGCTGCTGCACGGCCACCAGGGACCCTCTGATCTCGGGAGGTGCCTGCGAAGATTAGCACATACCATCTCTCTAAATCTCTAGATATAAGGCAGCTTACGAGCTCTGCGTTGTAGAGAGGAACGATCATGCTCAAGCTTCCCACCCCGAGACCGGTGACAAAGCGGCCCGCAAAGACATAGTCTTTGTTCTGTGTACAGGCCTGCACGATGACACCGACCATGAAGACAACGCACGCAATCAATGCGCAGATTCGGCGACCAACGGCATCGGCCAAGTACCCATTGAACAAAGTTCCCAACCAGGCGCCCAATTCAAGGATCGAGGTCAACAAACCTTGCGCTGTACCAGTCGTTGCGGCGTAGCCGTTCGTCTGTCAAGCACATGGCTATGAGACTGTGAACAATTCAATCCCCTGGAAGTATACGTACGCGATTGATAAATGATGTCATGGTCAAGACCTGGCTAAACATTCCCTGGTTGTCTGATAACCTCGTCAGCTCAGCACGATTGCCTATTCAATCGCATGAACTTACATCCATAGACGAAGCCTCCTAAGGAAGCGAACAGCGCAATGGCGAGAGTCCTCGGGTTCTGCGTCAACCCGCGGACCCCAGAGGGACCGGCGAGCTGAGCTCGTCTGGCCGACAGATGCGTCACACCCACGGCAGGGGCCATACTCTCTCTCAGTCGGTGGAAGAGAGCACAAGTCAAAGATCCAAGGAGACAAGGATCGAGCTCTCACCGGCTCGCTGACTCTCGTACGCACGCAGGAGCTCCATGGCTACCCTTTTAAAGCTGACGCCACCGTTGTCCGGGGCCTCCGGGATAACCCCATGGGGACTTGGCAAACGGCGTCATCTGCATTCAGGCTAAAAAGAAACCCCCGGGTGCTGTTCCCCAGGCTCGCTAAGCTTTACTGTGGCTTGCAGCGCGCCATTGTCATAGGACGCAGTCTGACTAAAGATGCGGTTACTTTACGATGGCGTCCTCGACCATCTCTTGGCTCGGTTGGCCGCATGGAAAGCTCAAGCTCCGGATTTCGATCGATGCATATTTTGTACGGAGTACACGGTAGCTAGAATCCGAATCAGGTCGCAGTTTTATGTAGCAATAGAGTATCGCAGTTACGGCTGCTACAAGCAATTAGTGCCCAGTCCTCAGTGCCGGCTTTTCCAGGTCAATTGAAGATATGGACGCAGTAGCACTTAGGCACATAGACACCGTATGTCACGACAGCTTCATCACGAAAGGAATCATGCTCTGTATCCGTACTCCGGACCCGTACCATCGTGGCAGCAGCTTCGTAGTATTTTGCCGGCCGGTCCACACCAGCCCCGTGGGGACTCCTTTTTAACCGTAGCAATCGGATACTCCATACGGGGCCTCCGTATCCACAGGCGTGACGAAGTCGGGGTGTCAGGGTCCACTCCACGCTGTCTTTGACTCTTTTTGGGGCTCTCTACGCCGTTAGCTCCGGGGATGCCAGCGTTGGCCAAGCTAGGCGTGCTAGCAGTGCCGAGGATTGAAGCCGGACAAAAGGAATATTCCGACGTCAAGCTGTCGTCATGCGGTCTGGGGTATCTTGCGGGCTCTCCGCATGCTGCGTAAGCTATCTCCTCAAAATCAGCATCTCAATAATGATGTTGTGTTATTTCGATGAATTTCCATGTTCCTGCAGAATTGATAATGACCGTTGGTTGCGCAGGGGCATCACCGTCGGATCACGCACCATCTTTGATCACCTGACTCCGGAGCCCGCCAACACGTTAGATCTATTTCGCATTCATATTGATGTCATCAATTCTCCGGCCACGTCTATCTGGCATGGCTAGTGCCATATATTTGCAGCCCCAGACGTATCTCACAGTTCGGTCGGGAACTGCTGTCTGTTGGTCTGGAAGGTACTGAGTGAGCATTAAGGCTCTGCCTTTCTGAGACAGCCTCAGGACGTGAGGGTAATCGCCACTCTTATCCTCCAGCATGAGCCCCGTGTCCCACATTTCCCTGTGTGGTGTTGCATCGCCGTCAAGTAAGCCGCTCCCGAACATAAAAAAGGGATTGACATTGCTGTAAAACGGACGTTAGCACTTCTATAGAAAAAGGAACCAGATCCCACGAACTAGACTTGACGGCTATTTGTAAGGCTGATGAGCTGCTCGAGCATTCTCATGCCCTCCTCCTCGGACTCACCCTCGTCAAACGTATAATGGAAGAGTCCCTGGCGTAGACATTCGATCAGAAGATCGCCACGCTCGAACGGGTCCCATTTGTTCAGGATCCGTTCAGCTGGCGTCGTGTCCTCCGGTTTGAAGTCCTCGATAGCCATGTCGTCGCCTTGTCTCTTCTGTCGATCCGGATTCGGTATTCCTCCAATTTGTTAGGCGGGAGAGGCTTGAAGTTGAAGGGCTCGAAGGCTACTGTTGTGTCGCTATTGGAATGTGGAACAGAAATCAATTTCACCCCAAGGCCCTCCAGCTCTTTAGTGTCCAGAAAATTGGTTTCGTGCTGATTGAAATGATCCCACAGAGTCAATTACGGAATGGACCTTGTCCGCATCGTGTGGATTTCCGATCTGGACGGGCATTTTGCGAGGCGGATAGGGGCTGGGAAGCGTAGGAATTCTGGGAGGGTGAAACGAATTGGCGGAGTAACATTCCTGGAGAAATGCATGACTGGTGAGAGACCTTCTTTGACTTGATCTGGTGAATCAAGTTATCGTGAATGATGTCAAATGTGGTACCGCAGTATGTCATTCACTTATCCCTAGTGACCATAAACCTGGAACAAGGCATTGCAAAAAGTTAGAAGGCGGAAAATATCGATGTAGTAGTTGAGAAAGAAGCTTATGTAGGCAAAGCTTGTGTACTTGCGACAGAAACACATCGATGACATAATTCACAGCGAGACCCTCGAGAATCCACGCGACCAGCGAAATCTGACAAAAGGACCTTGTCAAAAAAGAAGACTCTAATTAGCTTATAAAACAATGAAAAGGGGCAAATATCCCATATGGAAGCAGCTGCACGCATGTACGATGTCCCTAACCAGTATCTATCAATAAAGCGGCGAGGAGGCTGCACCAGTGCCTAATTATAACTCCACCGAACCGATCGATGTCTACACTGTAGGTGCTACAGTAATATAAATCATTCTAGCTTCTTGAAGAAGAACATGGCTATGGGAAACAGAGTTACTTCGGGTTAAACAGATCGACTTTGAAGCTATCTGATAGCCTAGGACGAAGCAATAGAGGAGGATGAAGAACAGGAGATTTTGGGAAGACTTAAGGGCAGTATTATGGTTGAATCCCTCCTCTGACCTGCCCAGACTATTTAAGAAACTCTGCCTGATTCTCTGACCATGACCCCAGGTTTCACTGCTTGTCCTACCTCCCGAAACATACTGTTCACCAAAAATACTGTTCAACTACAAAAAGGGGCCAAGGCCGCTAGTTGCAGTCAAATCTGGTACCTGACACATACTTATGAAGAAATCAGTATACTTCTTTGACGGAACGATACATTCCTTTGACAGAGTTATATGTGCTGTCTTGGGACCGGATTCAGGCATATAGAGCCCTGAGGCGGACCTATGCAGGAGCGGGTAGATGAGCGACCACTCTGAGACGACCCAACTGTACAGTACATTTCTGCCGTTGTTGTCAAACATGAGGTTCATCACCAGCGCCATTGTGAGAAAGCTCCAGAAATCTCAGTCCTTATGAAGAAGAATTTTAACGGAACAAACAGAGTAGCTTCAGAGGTGAACAAATTGATTTATGCTGCACTAGCTATCTATGATAAAGAAATATCAGCAAAGAATACCGCTCGAGTAGAAAAAGAGACCAAGGCCACTAATTCCCGTCGGACCGTCCGACACGAAATAAAGAGTGATAGATAGAAAAGGCTTCCTAGAAGCCTACACGGCAGTTTTATGTTGAATTCCCTCTTTAATATATCCGAGACCTTATTTTAGAAGCTTAAACTGATTCTTTGACCTTTATCATAGATTCCACTGCCACTATACCTCCCGAAACAGTCATAATGCAGAATTCAGCGTACTTCTGTAATGGGACTGATCAAGATCTTGGATGCAGGCATAGAGCCCTGCAGCAGACCTTTGCAGGAAGCAGTTGATAGATGGATCTAGGACTGTCCCATTACAGCTTTGTATTATTGACTACAATGTCAGCAAATTTGTTCTTGTACCGTCAAACCCTTCAACCGGTATCCAGTAACTCTGAGTTAACCTCGGAGCTGAGGTACAGGTAAGTAGCCAAGACAACATGGATAGCCCCTGAGCTGCGTCGGTGCTCTATCTAAGCGTAGGGCTGTTATCGGGAGATCGCACTAGAAGAACTTTTATCTACTATCGCAACGCACGGGCTAGGGGAAGATCCTGCATTGGAAACAAAAGCCTTTGAACGGTACTGTAAACTTGCTTATCTTGGGATATCCAGATGATGGAGCGACTGAAAATCGTATTAATATGGCAGGAGCCAAGAAGTAAAACTACACAAATCGTATTAAAAAGAAGTTATGGGTATTGTCGATGAAATCCTAATGAGTCGTCTATGGTATATATTTCACAAAGATTTTTCAAGAATATGACTTTCCACACAGAAAGCAAACCAAACCAGTCCTTTCCCGAAACCAATCCCAAATTAAAATCAGCGGTGTCCGTGGTATGCGCCAGGTGATTTTCCCAAAATGCCTTGTCGTGAGAAGAGCATCCTTTCCCTGAATCAAATCCAATTCTCTTTGTCTATATCCGAGAGTATCGATATTCATGCTTTACATGAGAGAACCGGCAACGGTGGAGCAGAAGAGCAGGGCCAGGATACCCAGCCCCGACTTGGAGATCGACTGCTGCTGGAAAGAAACTGCAGCATTGCCGCTAGACGTCGCAGATGCCGCGGTGCCCGTCTTCGACGCGGTGGAGGTACCCGTGGACTCGGCCGAAGAGACCTTAGCCGTGGCGGTCGCGGTCAGGTTGTGGTTGCAGAAGGCATCGTTGTACTTGACGCCGTTGCTGGTCAGGCAGCTGGAGAGGTCGCCTACCGACTGCTCCTGCGCGAGACAGTACAGGCCGCAGTCATTGTTGTACGACTGGACTTTGGCGACCTTGCAGCAGTGGTTCATCACATCGGAGTAGTTGCCCTTGGAGGGGACGGCGCAGGCGGCGTCGGTCGTGGGGATCTCGTAGAGCGTGGCGACGCAGTTGGCGGCGGCGGTTGCGGAGGTCACAGCAGCGGTGGTAGCGGACATTGTGTCTGTTGGTTGATTACTGATTATTGATCAATGGGAGTGGGCTGTGTGGATTCAGGGGGAAGAGATTCCGGCAACAAAGACTCTTGGAGGTGGTGGCAAGAGTGTTCGTGGAGATGTGCGACAGGGCTGAGAAGAAGAGAATGCATGAAGGACCAAGTGATCAGGATGAAGCTCTTCTTTATGTCTGGTACTGCCCCATACCATAGCCACGCAAGCTGTCTCACTCTCCCTCCCGGCCTTCACAGCTGAAGGGGATCCGATCTGGCGCAGCCCTGCTGGGCCAATGGATTTGTGACGGTGAGGTGGACAGGTCCACCGCGGCAGGGCTGACAGGCCAACCGCCGTGAAGCGAGCGACATGTTGCCCTTGGCAAGGGGATCCTGGGCGGACCGTCTGACGTCTCCCGCGTCTCGAATGGCGGCCCTGTGAAAAGGTGATAGGGATGGAGATCCACAGGGCGGCGCGGTGTTTCTAAAATAAACCGCCTTCCCCGGTCTTGGCGCGCGGCGGAAGCCTCGAGAAAGCAACGGCGCCGCGCGAGCCAAACCTTGCTTCAATCTCATACCTCTACTGTCTCTTTATGTAGAGTGTTCTCGTCTCGGAGACGATCTGTTGACTGAGTCTCTTGTCTGCTACTGTATGGAGGATACTATCAGCTTGTTGACTTGGGCAACGTTATCGCAAGTTGCATAAGAATACTGACATTATCGAGTTCCTCGACCATGTTTCGCGTTGCAGTCAAATTCATCCCTTCTCCTTTCCCCCGGGTTGTCCTCTAGCCACGGACAATTAGACGCCAGTTGTATCGCAATTATTTGCTTTGATACTTTCAGACTCCCAGGCATGCAGACATACGGAGTAGACATGAAGGTGACAGCCGATCTTCCCATTCCTCCAGGACGGCGTTTCTTTTCCCCAGTCCCGGCCGTACAGCCAGGGCAGTTCCTGGCCAGTCACGTGGAATTTACCCATTTGGGAATTCATCGAGAGGATCCTCCGCTTCAAAGGCCCATTGCGATCCTCACTCTTGTCCGCTTCATCTCCTCCTCATCCTACTCGTGTGCCTCTGATGTATTCTAGAGCACCGGCTGCTGGTACTAATTCTTGAATGCGGATGAACCAATGGAGTGATCTCCTCTCCTCTCTACAGTACCGAACGAGACCTGTCATCGTAGCTTGATTTTCAGGTGTCTCCCTTTTCACCCTTCTCAAGTCTCATTGGTCGACTGACTGTAGCTCGCTCGTCCTGGGCTGGTTCCTCCGGCTGGATGATTGTTTCACATCAGCCTTGCTGCCTGACCTAATCTCAGCCTCGCGACCAAGGACATAATGTGCTATGCGACACATCGGCCATGGATATCGTCCTCTCTTTCCTTTCTTCCCGTCTTTTGGATCGTGAAGATAGCACAGGAGCTGTCGCTTATGGTTTGCTGATCCATATATCTAGTTAAACCCTGCTTGCGCGGCAAGTATCAGGTCTCTCCATCCATGCGATTCATCGCTGAGCCCGCTTTGAAACGGAAGAGTGACTCTCAATTTTCACGACGAACCCGAGCACCCACTAAGGATGGACGGGATTTCTGGCGCAGCTAGTTATGTGATACGCATACCAACCGTATAGATCTAGTGCACATTAATGGTGATGGGTTTTTCTGTAGTATCATTAGCCTTGCAGCTTGCTGACCAGGTCATCAAACCGCACGACTTCTGGCAGGCTGTGAGTGAGGCTCCCGACGATATAAACTCCATATTTAGAGATCTGAACATCCTCTCCACAATTCTTACAGATATCGCGTTCACAGAACAGCGGTACGGACCATCAGAGTCCAGCACAATAGCGCCAATCGAGAGATGTGCACACGGAGTAAAGAACCTGCAGAAGATCGCAGATGAATTCGAAACATGTTTCCAATCAGACAGAAAAACTGTACGCAAATGGACTTCTGTCAAAGTGGCTTTGAAACAAGAGAAACCTAGACTCTTTCGAGAGTCACTGGAGGAGACCAAAAGCACTCTTATGCTTGCACTTCAATCATGCCAATAGTATGTTTCCAGTCTGCTTGCATACAGTGCTTTCGTCTCTATGGATGTCTCGTCTAAATTCAAAATCATGCGTGACAATCATCTGCCATCAAGTTTAAGGCAAGATTGCTGCTAGGGCTCCCCACAGCCGCGGAATGAAGTCACACTATCAGCAGGGAAACGTGAGGTTAATTGCGGTCGAGAACGAAGTCATACGTATTGGCCAGGCCCAGAGGGAATTTCAACTTTCTCTTATTGATGTTTGCAAAAGAGTGACTGAATTGCAATTGGGTCTTTCCTGGGAAGCCTCCATAGCACCGTCCGGCATCTCAGATATCAGCAATCTTCCCACGGCTTTAAAGAGAGAAGTTAATCGAATCGCATCCAATATCGCGGACCCCACTCTGCGCGCTGGGTTTATTCAACGACTGGCAAGAATAACAGGATTCCCTGACGTGCTGTGGGATGCTCAAGATGACAGGCCTTACTTTCATGTGTTCTCGGAGCCGTATTTTAAACCGTCAAAAAGGACGAACGCGAATCGAACACGAGACTCGTCAATGTGTATCAAATTCTCCAGCAGCACAGCATGCAAGATGTTAGGGCTACTTGTTGTTAGATCCAAGATTTCCACAAGGTTTTTCGATTTGGATGAGCATACTCGTGCAGCGCAGACAACGACTACAAATTCTTTCCTCTATCGTCCGGCTCCTTGGCTCATCAGGTGCGGACTGAAGTATGGAATTGAGTTCGTAGCAATACAGGCTCTCAAAGGATGGAAATATGCCTTCAAACCCATCCACGCGGTGAGAAATGATTCCCTCATTTTCACTTTCTGCGCAGCTGGCAATCTTGAAGCAGTACGCGTGCTATTTTCAAGGGGGGAGGCATCAGTGTGGGATACTGACTCCCGGGGCTGGACACCATTGCATGTGAGTTATGTCAAGTTCACATCATCAACTGCCCTGATGTGCTGTACAATATTATGCCGGCCTATTTCTTGTATTGACCCATAAGATAACCAGAGAGGTTAATTTCTTCCACAATATTGCAGGCCTGTTAGAGGACTTGCTAACCTGATTGATAGTATGCCGCGCACAATGCAAGAGTAGAACTGTGCAAGTTTTTGATAATGAACGGTGCTGATAAGACTGCATGTATCTATGGACGATCGGGAAAGAGATAGTGAGCACGTTAGTTCTATATTTCTGTTGGATCCACCGCTGATCTTCCCCGCTCTAACACACCAATTATACTTGTCGGTTTTATGGATAAAGCTTCATTTGATATCCTTGACGTTTTTCAGAGACTCCATCCAGTTCAGTGACGATGATGCCGATGGGTGGTTACTCTTACCATTGTTAGCTTGCCTTACACTACGTTGCTGATCCACATGTATCGCATGGAGATAGAAAATTTCAATAAAACGGAGGGTTTATAACTCAATGGTCTATGCTTTTCATAACCCCGATCAAACTAGTTTGCGACTGCACCTAGATCTCGCAGAGCAAGCGGCATATCTCAGTTTTAAATCTGTCCTCATTTACGAAATTATCAAAGAAGGCGGTAAAGAAGCGATGAATTGCTTCCCGCTTCTTTTCGAACGAGGCGCTGACGTTCACTTCAACGTCAATGACGAGACCCCGACGACCACGGCGATGCGATTCTCCACATGGTTTTCAAGACATCTGGTCTTATTGATAAGAGCGGGTAAAGGACTCAAATTGTTTATTGTGTGCAAATTAGCTTTAAATGACTATCCACTGGACAAAACAGGCTGGAGGGTGGATACACTGGGTGATCTTTTCGCTCTTTGCAGGAAAACAACAATGCACCTAAAAGCCTTCCAGATCCCAGAACATGACTATTACTCTTGCGAATGCTGCAGATCAAGAAGGCTGCGCTTTGCACATGTGGAGCCGTGGTGGGAAACCCTTCTACGCCTGGTGAGAACCAAGCAATGTCTGTGTCGATCTCTGGACACCACATGGCTGATCGAGGGCATCCTCGCTGCAAGCAATCACGGCAGCTCACGGGAGATTCGCTGCCTTGACAAATGGATATTTGGACTCAAAACATATCAGGCGCAGATTCAGGAGCCGTGTGGACAGGGACGACTTCAGCACTCCGAGAAGCGATTTGGGCGAGGATATGACAAGGCCACACATTTGCCACTGGCGCCTGGAGAATGGCGACTCTGACTCCGTATCCACAATTTCGATGGATAAGACACTGTTGTCACAACGTGATTGTGGTAGCCATGGCATGATGTGCCACCATGAGTCTGAGATGCAAGCTGATCCGACGAGGCAACCTGCACCCACTGTACCCAATTCCATAGCGCAATGGATATGGGAGAAAGATGGCCGCGAATCTGCGTTATCTTACCTGCACCCTTGGAGAGGGCAATGGCGAAGATGGTACGGGCCAGGGGAACGGTACTGTTGGGACTGTCTTGTGGAGATTGAGGGTGTTTGCGTAGAAAATGATGAGGACTCTGAGGATTTAACAGCTTCAACGCTGGGCGCCTTCGTTGAGTAGGTCCTATTTACTCTTCAGGTTGATAGTAGTTATTAGTGGTGTTCCGATTTCTTAGTGCCCTGTTCATAAAGGAGGGACATTTATCCCCTAATCATCCCTCATCTATGTAGGTAGCTGATATCATCAATCATCCATCAGGATCCAACGGGTTATCCATTTTGACGGATTGAATCTTCGAGAATGCATCGTTCACATTGTTTCTACCAGATCAGGCCCTCCGAAAGCAAGTACAGTAGCTACCCGTAAGTTTCCACAAATTTGTTTCCTCTGCACGTAATGTATTGAACACACAGGGAAAGCAGAGGGCACCTAATTGAGGAAGAACTCAGTACATATGAATACTCACATTACACACGAATACTCACACGTGAGTGATATTGATTGAATCAGACTAAGCTCTAGCTATAAAGAAGCAAGAAATACAGGTTACAATCATCGGAAAGATGTATATCTTGCCCGTTTAAGTACGTACGTAGGTACTCAGCTGATCCCGACTTGTTCTCCATGCTTTACCTTATTACGAAATCACAGTGAAACTGCAGTACATCATATATATATCAAGATCGATCGCGATATGGCTATCATTGAATCAGAAATCCATCATCTAATCCAGCCCTCCAGCTTTCCCATTCGAGTCCACTCCAATCCCCCTTTGACATTTGCCAAAGGACTTGCAAGCTCCCCGTGGAATGGGATCATTACGCAGAGAAAAGAAGAGAAGACAAGGGAATAATAACTAAGGTGTACTTAGTATCTTAGTCTCTTCCCGGTAGATACATGAGTTGATACAATTTTCCGTTGGATGGATAGATAGATAGAAGCTGAGGCAAATAGAAATTAGCTCGACTCTCGAAGTTGGACAGTTGTCGCTCTTCGATTTCGATCTTAGGAATGCACGATTATTGGCGAGGAAGATCTGCATACAGTATGGGATTTTTATTTCCCCCCGGTCTTTGGTCAGTCCAATAACCAGCTTATGTATTGTATGTATGTATGTAGGTATGACCTCTCCGAGGGGAACACGCGACCTGTCTTGCCAGCATGGACCTGGATCTAAGAGATCCGGGTAGCTAGCTAGCTAGGTAGGTACCTACCTGGTAGTATGTATGTATGCATTTCTTTTCCAGTATAGCGACACCGTCCACCGTTCGTTTTTCATAGAGAAAAGACGGCAATGGCATCAATAATTTGAAGACTCACTACATACCTAACAGGCACTCTGACTGATTCTATTAAACGGAACGCAAGAAGAAGCCCGAAGAAGGTCTGGAGTACATGTTTAAAGCTCTATGTACGGTCACATTCATATCTGCTGGCAACTGCTTTTGGCTCGGCACATTCCCTTGCATATCAGGTCATATCAGGCACATAGGACTTGTTAGATAGACGGATGTGGAACCAAAGCTCCATCGATGTATCGTAAGAATACTTTCATTACTTATCGTCTCAACTCATGTATGTACTTCTGCAGAACACTTCTCATCCCGACATACTACATTTGTCCATCGCACCCACCAGGATCACCACCTCACCGGCGCCCCGAGCCTCGACGGAACAGCCAGCTTCAACAGCTTCGAGAAATCCGGCGTGCCCAACCCCGTCACAGGATCCCATCCCTCCGTCGCGTTCCAGCTCGCGAATGGGACGACAGGACTGCCGTTGGGCGGACCGCCAAACCGAGCGTTGCCGTCGCAGCCGGTGCTGCCGCCGTCGACGATGTCGTTCAGGCCGCGCTTGCCGGTGCTGTAGAGCCAGGGGTTCAGGAAGCCCAACGGGGGCTGGTTCGCTCTGAGACGCGCATCGTTCAGGAGGGCGATGATGCCAGCGAATGTGGGAGCGGAGCAGGACGTGCCGTCGTATCGCTTGAGCGTGCCCTTGTCGTAGACGTTAAAGTTCACGCCCTGGGCAGCGACGTCGGGGAAGCCACGGCCCTGCGGGTTGTAGAGGCCGTCCCACTGGTTTCCGAGTTTCTTGAGGTAGGCGCTGACGGCGGACTTCTGGTAGTCTGGCATGGGCCAGATGTCGGAGAAACCGCCGGAGGAGAAGAAGGTGGCTTCTTCAGGGGCGACGTGTTGCGTCGAGCCGACGGAGGTCACCCAGGGACAGGATGCAGGGAATTGCGGCATGAAACGCGTCCGGTTCGTGCCGTCGTTGGTCAGACATGCTGAGCCGACGCCGGAGTCGCCGCTGGAGAAGATGACGGATACGCCGCGGCTTCCAAGCTGTGCGAACAGGTTGCATACAGTGCGAGCGAAGGTCTCTGGAACGCTCTGTACGTATCATGTATTAATAACGTTGCGAATGGATCATACAAAAGGGAATGCCCTACCTGCTCGTCTTCACCGTACGAGGTAGAAATGACCTGCGGCAGATCTTTCTGGTCCAGCTTCAGCACGTTCTGCAGGAACTCCAGATACGGCTCGTTGGAATTGTCGTCCGGATCTGGCTGGTCGAGATCAGGGACGAGAGGACCGCGCCCGCCAGTGCTGAACTCCGTGACAGGCAGCGGGGAGCTCACTCCGACGATATACTGAAGGTCGAGGTTCGCCTCACCACTGTCGCTGGCGGAGTTCTGGTCGTTGAGGCCGCCGCTGAACGTGATCACAGAGAAGTTCTGTCCGGCTGCGTAGGGGGCAAGGTGTTCCTCGAACAGAGCGAGGTCACTATAACGAGCGTACTCCTCGAGGTAGCTGCAGAAGCCGACTTTGCTGCCGCTGTGAGCGTTCGGCTTGTAGTCGCCAAACTTGTACAGATCCCGCAGACATTGCGGCGTGATCTCATTGTTGCAATCAACAGACCCATTCTGGGCTGCGGTAGCCGACACACGGAAACCAGAACCGGCGCCAACAGGTTTCTCCCTGGAGGTGGAGTGGTGCGGACGGATTTGTCCGAAGCGGGTAGTCGGTTGGATCATGTTGATATGCTGCGCCACGGATTCTGGGACGGAGTATTCGAGGGCGCGCAGCCTGCGGACATTGCTGTGCGTCTCGCTTACAAACCACTGGAAGTGTGTGTCCAAGAGGTCATTGGCCACGCCGACGGTCGTGCGGAAGTTGATCCAGTCGGCGTCCTGCTCGATGTTGGTGATACCGGCGGAGTGCAGCCAGTCCAGGACTGTGTTTACAGCTTCGTCGCTGGGGAGGAGCATCCTCTTCACCTCGTCGTGAGACTGAAAGTGCTTGCCGTAGTTGGGGCTGGACGGTGTTGACATATCCAGAACGAACCTCTCGAAGCCCTCCACATCATGCTGCTGGAGGGCAATCTGCAGTCGAATTGGCTGGTCATTGCTTGGTGTCTCAGAGAACCTCCATCCTGCGGGTGGTGGTCAATTGAGATGCACAAGGCGCTTAGACGCGTCGGTAATAACCGCAGACTCACCTTCCGGGACCGCGCGAAGCTTTTCAAAGACTTCACCCGCGACTGACGATGTAAGGAGAGAAATGACCGTGAGCGACACGGCGCCGCGGCCGAGAAGGAACGACAACATTGCGAAGGACTGGACACGACAAAGCCGCCGACTAGCACGAGCACAGTCAAAATAGCAAGCGGGGAAACGTGCCTCTTATAAGAATAAACAGCACGTGAAACCCCTTGTGGCACGTCTCATAATCGATGGCGCGTCTTCCCGCCTAGGTATCTATAACAATACGGAATAATCAGTCCATTCTTGCTCCCTCGGCGGCCCCTGGATAGGGTGGAATCCGGACTGACCGATGGGAAACCGGCCATGGCGAAAGGAGGTTCCCGCATAGCGCAAGACCAGGAATGAAAGGCATTCGACGAACTCCGCGACTACCTCATGAGTCTAAAATAAAGTGGCCACGCCGGCAGCTGCATCCTGGCGAGATCCAAGATTGCAACGTAACATGGCGCGTGTTTCCCCCACAAGGCACACGTTCCTGAGGTAAAGACTGGCGAGGTTTAGGCTTTAGCAGTTAGAAGGCGGGTCGTCACGGATAGATTCCGCCGTTCTAACCCCTGGCTGGAAGGTGATAGGCATTCCCGAGGTCCTGACGAAGATAAGGCCGCCGGGGTGGGGACGATTGAGATAGTGGGATAGAAACCAGATCACGAGCATCACGGTCGATTAGTTAGTGCTTTTGCCGGTGCTTCAGGTGTTCATGGTCTAGATCTCTTCAGCTAAGTTGCCAGACCAGGTCGGAGATGGGAAAGGCCGCGAGGAGAGAAGCTCGCGAAGACAGGAGGCAGAATGGAGAGGATTCCTGCCAAGACGCGCTGGAGATGGTGTCCGTTTTCTCTCCAGCCTCTAAATTTCCCCTAAGGTATGCTTAGCTGTATGCCCGGAAGTTTGTAACCCCTGTGCATACTATTGCGTAGAGGACAGACAGCAGTGTAGCAAAACAAGTTACTCCGTACTCCACAGATTCCTCGTGGTCATTGCTGCGATTGCTTATCATTTCAAGGTCAATGCGCGGCTCGATAGCTGCTTCAGATGGTCATGGCCACCAGGAGACGAAGATCTCCCCAACTATCCCATGGATCATGTGACTGCTGCAGCAGTTTGGTGAAACCTCAAATCTTCTCCCAGGTGCAGTTGAAGGCCTCTTCAACTCTCCCTGGCGCTCGTACCGAATGACAACCAATCACCGCAGCCAGATGTCCCTGACCATCCTCGGAATATGCGATGTCCAAATGTTGCCGTCAAGGATGCATCTCTGTCTTCGCTTTTTCCGGCGCCGTACCCATCGTGGTGCATGTTGCCCAACAACTGGCGTCGGAGACGCGGGTCAGTCCATTGAGCACATTGATATACATATAGGTACCTAGAGGGCCAAGGCTTCAGTATACAAGGCTGACCGGTGCGACAAGGCTGCGCTGCACGCCCCGGCTCAGCCGCGCGACAATCGCAAGGCTGTGTCAAGTGCCCTGCCGCTTGGCCCTACATAAAATGCGGCTCAATCAATGCTGCAGTGGATAGGCACCGAATTGCAACCTCATCGCATCGAAATGGGTGACGGGCAGGACCTTTTTTTTCTTCTAAAAATCACTCAAAGACCTCCGCGAACGGGTACCATCACGTCCCCGACCAGGAACCGAAAGATTTAAGAAATCGGAGATCTCCGTCCCCGCGTTCCCAGCCGACTCCAGCAGATGAAGGAAATCCTCTCCTAGCTCCTGCCCACGATTCTTCATTACCAAGCCAGGAAGACGAGTCTCCACATGCCAGTTGTTAGGACGCAATTGCAACGACAGGCATCAACGACACTTTCTCGTTCCTCCTATGTTTTGTACCTGACGCTTTGCTACATGGTCCCGGCACTTGTCGCCTGGATTGTGACATGTATTCTCAATTTCCGGCCCATTACAACCGGACACTACGGACTAGGGAAAGACACCTATTACTCTATCGCGTCAAAAACGTATGTCAAGAACGAGCGATGGTATCGGGTCGCCAGGACCCTTCAGTCCATTGTCGGCCTCTTCACCATTTCATTGACGTCAGCCGTCTGCTCAGGCGCTGCCGTCATTTTTGTTCAGCGTCACCGAGACGCTTTTGGGCTGAGTATCAGGCAGGGAATGGCCTTGGCTGATAAGGGTTGGACGGACCCCGCAATCTATGCCAGGATCTTCCTCGGATCTGATGGGTGGAAACGGTATGGAAGCTCGTTCCTACTGATGGCAATGTTGATAAATATCCTTGGCGGCGCCATTTCCCCTCTCCGGGAGATTTTTCTGTCTTCCACAACGATCAAGACACCGACAGAGCCGGTGGTCCTCAGATCCTTACTTGATATCCCGGATCAATGGGATCGTGAAGTGGAGAAATCTAGGAACGCAGTTGTCTTCGTGACTCGAAATGCTCTTCAGACTGCAAGTAACACCCAGCCGTAGGCGCAATTATGGCAAGGAGGTGGCTTCAATTGTAATGCACTGGACATTGGTCACTGCGAGCGTTCGGGATCCTGTAGGACTCCAGGGCCCTCATTTCTCGATCTCTCCTCGCTGAAGGACCCCTTCCTGGCTCAACTTCCAAGCTGCTACAACACCAGTCTTGTCCGCCAGTTCATTCCTCGCATCAACTCCACTGCTCATTGCGAAGATGTTTCGGAGGCGGAGTTCCCTGTAGACTGCGATAAGATACCTGGCGCCTTTTTCGTGCAACACAGCAACCTGACTGTGCCGGAAGAAGGGCATCATCCATTGGGTTGGAGTTTAACAGCGTGCATGCCTGCGAATGTTAGTCAATCTCCATGGAAATCTACTCGTGATCGTCAGGATTTCTCCGAAGAGCTGTATCTGAACGTCACAATAGCTGATATCTGGACACCTGCGCCCCTCAACCATACCTTGTTGAAGATAATTGTCAATACGACTGCCGGATACGAGTTGCCAAACTACATCAACGATGGCGTTGCCGGTCCATTGCTGGATCAGGACCCCAGGAACCTATGTGGACATGACTGTGAGCCTCAAGGCCATAAGTACCAACGAAATGTCCTGTAAGTCAAGCCCGATCCATCTGTCATAAAATACACCAAAAAGGGTTCAAAGTAGCAGTACCACACGTCGACAGTACCCTTTCAATGATACCTCCAGCTCCTTAGCTCTCGTGTCGGCTGTCAATAACGGACCTCTTCTGACGATAGCCCTAGCTCTTTTTGGAGAAGGCTCCTTTCTCGCGACTTGGCCACAAACATTTAGCTCCCTCAAGCAGAGCTTATCCAACGAAGCAGCTAGAAATTCTGGCCCAGTTTGCCTCTACGTGCTACCTCTGGGCAATCTATTGGGTGAATTAACCGACCCCTACGGAGAGTACCCCTGCATATCACAGTTTCATTTCTGTATGGGCGATGGCAGCTCACCAATCAGATCCTGGCTCCAGGATCTCTTGGACGATCCCGAGGGACTGGCAAACGCCTTCACTGCCGCCGCATTCCTCGCCAACCAGGCTTGGATGCTGTATAGTGGTGCGAGCCACTCACTGTATATCAGTTATGACATGGGCGCGGACACAGTTATCCCTGTGATCTCTGTCGCCGGCGTCGTCATTATCTCCATCCTCCTGTTTCTCTATCTTCTCGCCCTGCTCGCAATGTCTGTCTATGCGTCCATCCATACGCGGTGGACGAGCCGGCTCGACGCATTCACGATGCTGAGACTCGGTGCTGCTATCGGACACGACAAGGTGCCCTTGAAGGCCGGACAGCAGACGGACATGATCGAGGTCCTGGATGAAATACCCGGACGGGTCGAAGACGCGGCGGGGGAGCAGGAGGAGATCGGCCGGCTGGGGCTTGGAGCTCTTGCCATGTTGGATGTGGGAAAGAGATATGAATGCTACAAGGAGGATGAGGAGAATGAAATACGGAAGAGGGAAGAGAGGGAACGGATGGGGCTTAGAAGATGAAGAGATTCTAGGTGGGATCGAGTGGATATTGTGCTTTCCCTGGGCCATGGACACCACCAACGTGAGCTCACTCTCAGACCCGACGTCGCAGTTCCGGGCCATGAATCCTAATGGGCTGCGCGAATGTACTGGACGGTGACGTACTATACAAGCACAATCCCACCCTGGCCTCCTTCCCCGTCGAGACATTCTCCAAGGAGACGAGGAATCCACTTGTCAAAAGCCTTCCCGGGATCCGGATTCTTCCCGCCTGCGTCATGCAGACCATCAGAACGGCAATGAGATCCACATGGCTCGGAAGAACGGCGGACAACGCCCGCGGCCTGTCCCTGGATGATCCTTCTGCTGACCCTCTCAGCGAGATGGTCGAACCCCTCAACGCAGCAAACCTACGCGGAACGTCAACGTGTTGACCAAGGCAGCGGCAAAGGACAAACAAAATATGGAGATCAGAGCACAGGTAAATACACGAATGATGGAAAATTTTATTGTTAGTACATGAACTGCGCGAGCCAGTCCTAGCACGTGCTGCCTTCGAGGTACTGACAGGAGAACTACCAGCGTCTGCGGAATGTGGCGAGGGAACATGATCCAAGAGTGGTCTTTCAAGGATTGCAGCCCGGGTAATTTCAACTTGGAACGACCCTTCTCTGGGGTCCGAGACTGATTAGGCAGTTGCCCGAGGGCGGAATTATTATGAATGGATAGAGGGCATCGCAGGATGACTGAAGTAAGTCATTTTGTCGACCGATGAGACATTGAGATCCAAATGGTTGGAGAAACTGTCAATCCTGTCTATCTTCTATCTTCTCCTTTCTGCAGAGTCACAGCATCTATTTAGGAAATGCTGGATCATAGAGTCCCCAAGCTATCTTTGCGAAAGACGTTCCGTTCAACGAAGAAACCAAATATCAATCTATCTAAGAAGAAGCTGTATCCAATTGTGCCCCGGAATATCTCAACTTCCTTACCGTCAGAGAAAAAAAAAATAACCGCCCTCCTCCAAATAGAGGCCATGACTGCTAATTGTAGCCGGAACTGGTATTTTCTGGTCGACATTTACTCTCGAAACTCAACTTTGAACAACAAGCATGTATATATATAATGTATGTATGTATGTATGGCAATCTTACATATATGCCAAAAGCTACTTACTAGGTTCAGTTGTACTCAGGGTCAACATCTCAGGTTGCATCTATATATTATCCACATTGCTGCAGAGACTATATTTATATTTCTGAGCTAGATTCCTCAGTATTCAATCCACGCAAAGAGCAGCATGCAGCACTGTCAAATGAACTAACCTAGGCTATTCTATTATATTCTATGGAAGATCTGGCTTATAATTGCCATAATGAACTAGAGTTCAGGTTCAACTTCGGTGTCTATATCTATGATATTATGTATGCATGCATGTCAGAAGGGGATGTGCTTGTTGTTGGAAGCTTGGAGTATAGTTACATGGTTAGCTAGGAAGTAGAAGAGTTGCTTGAAGGGCGTCTTCTCCTCCTCTTGATTATTCCGTAATCCTGTGCTGCTATGTATTTATTGCCTAGGCAGGTAGACCCTCAGGAAAAGTCTATTGAAAGAACGAATGATATGGATACTGATGTCAGAGTAAATCGAAGTAAATTGTGGATGATAGATCGGTCGTGCATGTACATTATCTACCTGACAAGCAAGGGCCCAGAAGCCCTTGTTTTCAGGTAAATTGACAGAGCTGTGGATAGATCATCTTGCGACCAATAATTAATTGCCCTTGATCAGCTTCCGCACCGTGGTCTCAAAGTCCTCCGGCTCCCGACCCAGGATCTCACCCAGGAGCGGGGTGACGACCGCCGTCTCACCGCGACGGATCCCCTCCCACGCGGTCGCCCACTCCTTGGACAGATTGACCCCGTGGTACGTATGGCGGTCCCCGATCTGCGGCAGCGCGGCGTACTCGTCCACGGTGATCTGGCGAATGCGCAGATCCTTCCCGACGATCCGACCCAAAGCCTCCACGGTCTCCTTCAGGGTCAGCACCCGCGGTCCGGACAGGATGATGGTCTTGTTCAGGTAAGGGAACGCCTCCGGGTTCTGCGCGTACTGCCGGATCAGCTTGGCCGTGGCCTCGCCGAGCTCGTCGCGCTTGGCCCACGCGACACCGGGGCCGGAGCCGTCGTGCGGGATGGTGATCTCGTCGACGGGGTTGTGCGGGTCGAACCAGGCCGTGTAGATGGGGAAGGACTCCGAGTACAGCCCCTCGCGGATGGCGGTGAAGGTGAAGGACTTTGCCGTCGTCTGGGCGGCCAGCTCCTCGAGGTACTTCTCCGTGCTGAGGTGCGCGCGCATGACGTGCGCGGCCGTCTCCTTCTGCAGGTTGCCGCCGAAGGCGAGGGACGAGTAGAAGATGTGCTTGACGCCGCTGCGGCGGGCGGCGTCGATGGCGCGGCGGTGGGCCTGTACTCGTCGTTTATCGTCAGTGAGTTGTCCATACATATATATACGGTTGTCAGTGTATGAGACGGACCTTGACGCGGTGCTCGTCCTCGAAGGACGCGTACGAGATGAGCATCAGCGTGCCGATGCCGTCGAACACGCGCTCCAGCGTCGCGGGGTCGTCATACTCTGCGCGTCGCACCGTGGCCCCCTTGGCGCTCTCCGCGGCCAGCTTGTCCGGGTAGCGGGCGATCAGGACGAGGCTGCTCGCAGGGATGAGGGGCTCGAGGTGCTTGATGATGCTGCCGCCGAGCCCGCCGGAGGCGGGGAAGATGCCAATCTTCGACATCGTGAGGGTTCAGGGATGGCAAGAAGTAGCTGAAGAAAGTTGTAACAAGGAAAAATCTGGAACGAGGGTTTAAGACTGAAATCAACCCTCAGGTGGAGTGGGATCGATGCGGGGCATCTTTTTCCATCTTTTTCTGTTGCTTTGAAATCATGTCGGACGAGGTGACCAGAGCGGAGATGTTCCCCGCTGATGGCGTCAGAGCTACAGCCCGCCCTGTGGATTAGTTAAGCATCTTGCAAGATAAAAAAAATCAAGCGAATACAAGAAGAGATCCCAGCCTTGGATGGAGCTTGTCATGGGAGTGACGATGCTCCTGGTGCTTTTTTTTTCTAGGGATCTTTTCTCAGCATCCCCTCAAACCCTTGGGATGAGACTGCAGTGTACCAACGGGTATGAGCTGTCTTTTTGTCCTCACTGCATGCCAGCCGGTTCCACAGGGGGATTTCCGGCTTGATAATGAGGGGATTTATAAGTCCTGTTTGCTGTCAGGGTCCAGTGGAGCTTTTGTCGGTAAAATCGGCGACTTCCACGAGAAGCGCGATGAACAGAGAGCTGTTACGCCAAGGGTTCTCAGACTTGTTAGTCTCCACAATACAACTGTGCAGCATGAGAAACTTGCAACGGCAATACTCACTTCTTTTTGCTGTTTTTCAGAATGTACACGATGTGCACATCTCTTGAAGCTCAGCTCGCGGCTCCTCGCTAGAGCGGCGTCTTGTGGCTATTTTGCTCTTATCAGTCGCGGTGCGGAGTCGCTCGTATCTCCTCATCTCCTCATCTGTCTGGACTTCACAGCTTCATCCTCCGCATGACGCTCCATTTTCCATTCATCTCATCTTCTCCCATCAGGGCACGACCCATCTGATGACCTCTCGATGAGCCATGAGCAGCAAGGGCGGCCGCAGCGTCCAGGGCTGCTGGACCTGCCGCCTCCGCCGCAAGAAGTGCGATGAGGCCACCCCCGTGTGCTTCGCCTGCGACTCGCGCAACATCCACTGCCATGGATACGGCCCGCGGCCGGACTGGATGGACGGCGGCGAGCGCGAGCGTGCGGAGCTCGCGCGCATCAAGCACGGCGTCAAGAGGAACCGGCGGCTCAAGAGGCTGCGCGCTCAGCAGCTGCGCGCGCTTGCAGGACAGCAGCAGAACCAGCAGGGTCAATCCTCTTCGTCAGCTCAGCCAGAGGTAGCAGTCGAGGACGAGCTTGGGAGTCAATGTCGAGACAGCGGGGCAGGACTGAAGGACGGTCTGGAATCAGATACAGCCGTGGTAGCTAAGACTGCTCAGGGCACGGAGACGGCAGGAGATAGCGCTCCTTTTTTCAACGACCAAGAGGATCAGCAAGTGCCTGTTACCACGCCATATTTTACTACACAGCCGGATATCTCTTCAGCATCTCAGTCTCGGCCTCAATCCCAGCCTCGGCCACTCCTGCCTTCCCTCCCAATCCTGCACCACCGCGAGGCAGAGCTCCTGATGCACTATCTCGACCATGTCTTCCACCTGCAGTTCCGCTTCCATTCTCCCTCCATCCGCACAGGAGGCCGCGGATGGCTGCTCTGGCTGCTCATCCGGACAGGGCCCCTGTACCACGCCGCGCTGAGCCTGAGCGCCTTGCACCAGCATACCCTCCTCTACCGGAGAGATGGCTCACATCGCTCTTCCCGGGAGAACCAGTACAGCAGCGCGCTACAGGAATTGAACGAGTACCACAGTCGGACACTGCAAGAACTGCGGTTGTGTCTACAGAACAGTCAGATGGATACTGGTAGTCCGGACCTCGGGAAGCAGGTCGAGATATTGGCCTGTGGAGTGCAGTTGATCAGCTTTCAGGTATTCCAACTAAAGAACCGGGTGTGAGGGTCTGACGCTGATGAATATAGCTCTTCCAAGGTGGGGTCAGTGACTGGCAGATGCACATCAACGCCGTGGCTGCCCTGATCTCTTCCATCGAGGATGACCGCCAGGCGTGTCTCGAGCTTGCAGGATCGACCACCGGAAACACCCCGTCTCCAGGCTACTCTGCTCCTTCGTCCGAGGAAGCTGCCCTGGACTTTCTGACCACCGTAGTGGTCTGGTTCGACATCGCAGCGTGCGCCTCCACCGGCACGGCGCCCCAGCTCCTCCGCCACCATCCCGCGCTGCTCCGCTCCGGCCGCGCGGACATGCAGAACGTGATGGGCTGCCGGGCCTGGGCGATCGACATCATCGGGCAGATCGCCGCGCTGGCCGCGTGGAAGGAGTCCAGCCTGGCCCGGGGCGACGGCCTGAGTGTGTGGGAGCTGGTCGAGCGCGGCCGGGGTATCCAGAACCAGCTGCAGGCGGGCATCGCGGGCCTCGAGGCAGAGGCAGAAACGGGATATAACTCCTCCGACCGGACGACCGCCGTCCAGTGCGCTGTCACTCTCACTTTTGCCTACGCGGCCCAGGTCTACCTCCACGTTAGCGTCTCAGGCGCGCACCCGTCCCTTCCGGAGATCAAGCGCTCCGTGTCGCAGACTCTATCGGCGCTCCACGGTCTCATCCGCGCCACAAACGACCGGCAGTCTATCCGGGGCGTGGTCTGGCCGCTTTGCATCGCTGGCTGCATGGTCGAGCCGGAGTCAGGCCTTGAGGACGCGTTCCGTTCCCTGATTGTTGACATGGGCGATGAAGCGCGCGAGTTCGGCAACTCGTCGACCGTGCTGGCTGTCATGGAGAAGTGCTGGGCGGGGAGGCGAGCCAGCACAGATCCTGAAGGGAAGGGGGCATGGGATTGGAGGCGGGCGATGGAGGCCTTGGGGGCTAGAGTGTTGCTGATATAGTTCTTTTCTCAGAAGCCACAGATGAAGGATGAGAAGGTGCTTCAGTCAGAATCCTCCTCGGAACTAGCGTATTGGGATAGAAGAAGATCTAAAACCCTAAAGCCCTACGGTCAAAAATGTCTCTGTGATTGATTGGGATTTCATTGCTCAAGGAGGAGCCACAACGATTCAATAGCCTGGCCATCTAAGGCAGCGTGCAAGACTGTCCGCCCCAGACAAACGGTCTCTGAAAGTGCGGAGATTTTCTGTTCAATTGATTGCCGAGACAAACGTCAGGTCCTTCAGGAGATCACCATCATGGACAAAGTGTGGACTCTTTAACTGACTTCCCCTGTGGACAAAAGGCATGATGAGCGATTTCAGGGTCGAAGTTGCTCCTCCAACCTTCCAGAAGGACGGCTAGCCTCTCTGTATACATTTTATGCAGCCACTCAAGTCTCTCGATCTCCGTTTCCGCAAGGTGCTTTTGTTTCCTCAGTAGATAGGCAGCAAGAGCTCTCTGTAGTGTTTCTGCTGTCGCAAGATCGCCTCTCCGATCCACCCGGTCGATGTGGGCTCGTAGAGATGTTCCATCTTCTATATCAGTGAAAAGTGCCTCGGGGCCTCGTGCTAAGCAGCATCGCTTCGAGAATTCCGTCGGTTTCTTCCAGTCTTCGAGACAGCTCCTCTGCCTCGCGGACCAATTTCTCCAGGGCACGTTGCCGTACAAGCTTGAAAAGCCTTCGGGAGACCGTAAAAGGCGTGTCATCGCTGTGGCCAAGATGTTTCTGGATTGTTTCAAGGACCATATGCGGTTGGTCAATGCCATTTTGAGGATCATCCAATAGCCGCTCGTGGACGTCGTCCAAGTAATCGTACATACATACCATTGTTCAAATTCTGTATACCTCTCCTCAAGGGATAGCGCGAATTTGGCGTATTTCTGAAGCTAGTGGACATATTTCACTTTGAAGATCCCGGAGGAAATAGGCGTTATTATTACTTGACCTGGCGCAAGGGGACATCCGACTCACTGCTCAGAGGAAGAAACAATAGAGGGACTAAGGATTTCCAACCCCCCCCCCCTCCCTAAAAAAAAAAGGGGCAACGTGATCCAGAGGCAGACACTCACAAATCTAGCATCTTACCAGATTGTGCATTCCAGCTCTTCAATCCACCAGTTGGAGTTGGGATCGGAGGACTCTCCTCGTCTCGTCCTTCTCTCTCTGCCATCTGCGGTCTCGTTGGCGGAACAAGGGAAGTCGTTTTGCATACATCTTTTGCACTTTGCACTTCTGGGCCGGCCATTCTCGAGGATAGGGTTCACCTTCTTCGTTTTCTTTATGATTCAACTCTTTTCCGACCTTTTCGAGGGCGGGGCCGTTGATGTCGCATAGTGTGAGGCGAACTCCCCGCTGGAGCAGGGGTTCTGGCTGTTGCGTGCCCCATGCCTGAGGCGCTGCTGGTGACGATGAAGACTTTGCCGGCTAAATCTACGGTCATTCTTGTTGTAGATTCTGCCTTTTGCCTTTGGAAAATAATATTAACATACCTATGAAACAGATGTCTAGAAGGAATAGCAGCTAAAGTCTGAATTTATACAACTTCGAGAAAATACTATCGACATATATACAAGAACCGCGAAGACACCGGAGATTCTTGTTGCCATTTAAATATTCAGCTTTACCTTGTTGACGATGTCTAGACTCGGAGCATGATGCTAAACATCATCAACCGAGAGGGCGACGGGTGTGGAGGTGAATTAAGCTTAGTGACCCCGTAAGCGGCGTGCAGCGTTAGGGCCTGCAAAGGATGGTTCCTCATGGCTGTATCAACCACATTGGAGAACTGGTTCATCTCGCGACCCACTGGAATGCACATAAAGATAGTGTTAAATTTTCGAACATGTTCCGTGTTACTTCAGTAGTGTTCTCATTAGTCATGGGAATGGAGCTCTGAGTCTTTAGACATTTACAATGACTCTACCCGAGGTTCCTCTCTGGATGAGCAAAGCTCGGCACGATTTACAATCATCGAATAAATACGTATTTCCCGAGACGAAATCTCGCCGGGAAAGGGACATATAATATAATGCATCCATCACTCGCCATTCACACGGATAAAATATGGAACATACACTTCACTCCCAGAGTAATACTTTCTGGCTAACATAGTAAGGGGTAATTCATCCCTAGTCTTATACCAAGTACTGTACTACCATATGTAACATAAAAGCCGACGTGTTTCAGCCCATAGGCTGACTGCTATCCTCAATGTCTTCATTAACCCCTGGACCCTCATCGCACTCTTTTTGCTTCTCATCTCCCCGGCTCACCTTCTGAACATGACCCAGATCTCCATGCTTCATCCGACTACCCCTTTTTCTTTCAAGGACTTTTGCAACTTCACGGAAAAGGAGTGTCGCAGAAATGACGAAAACGATCCAAGCAAAGAATGCCAGTAGCGGAGGGCGCCCATTCTCAAGCGGGGAAGAACCATCCTTCAGATATGCTCTTATATCCGAACAACGGATTCCATCCAATTCATCTATTGTCGAGACTGACTTCAGACCAAAAGGACCGGAGGAGGAATGATGCTGAGGGTGACCCCTGGAGGGGCTCCATGTGATTCTTGCGTTCGCATATCCCGAGTTCCTGAGGACATCTGTGACTTGATCTGACTCTACTGCCCTCTCGTCACAGAGGAAGGCGACCATCTGGACCGAAATGTAGTCGTGCTGGCCGTATCCATCTGTCTCGGTGCTTTCGTCGTATCTGCCACCGTAATCCCCCCTGATGTCATAGGGGATGTCGAGGGAGTAGTCGTTATCATGGTGTTGTTCATCTTGTCGATCTGGCAAGTCTGAAAGCTGCTGCCGGTTGTCTTGGTCAAAGGCACGAGGTGCACCGTTGAAGCGCGGTCCTGCCGCTACAGGCATTGCTAGGTCCGAATCTGGATCTGAATTGCGAATATGGCGCTCTGGACTCGAGGACGATGCGGCCGTGAAAATGGGTATCAACAATCGTACGAGCATCGTAGATCTGTCCTTCTCAATTTGTGATCGAAATCATCGGATAACTCGAGGAGAAATCACAACGAAGAGGATCCCCCATTCTAAGGATTCCCCATTCTACAATACACGATGTTTCCTTCGCGTCGACCGCGGGCCAACCTTCTTTTTAAGGTTGAACCGTTTAGGCAATCGGCAGTAAGCGACTTGCGTTAGCGCCCGTCGACCCCTGCAGTTGTCTAACGTCACGCCTGTGGCGCAGCTATTATCAAAACGTATCATCTCCATGCCAATGAGCCATTCGGAGTCGAACCGGAGATAACAAAAGACAAAAGACAGCGGGAAGTAACGAACCCGATCATGCAACCGATTGCTTCGGCCCGGTGTCGTCGTCAGATGCCAAGACACGATGATGGGGATCTATGAGATGGTCGTAGCTGATTGGTGATGACATGGATTAGGGCTTCGGATAATTGAAAGGGTCAACCTAATTTGACCCCGCATTAACTCTCTTGCCCAACCATTACGAATATGCAGACCGTTCGATTTAGTCCAGATACCATGACTGGGCCACCGGTCACTGCAGCTCATGCAATCCGCTTATCTGTGGCTGTACAGTACGTAGTTACAATGGGGTCAATGACGATTTCCCGATTATTGGTAAGGTTTGGAGTCGAGTTTATTATTCTTGGTTAATTCTGGACGTGGTTATCCGTCCTGTTTTGACAACAAATAGGCAGTACAGAACTTCAGGGTCCCACTCTGCCAACACACACAATCATACCAGTTCAGTAACTGGAGCAGACAGGGTGTTGAGTCGATTATACTGCAGGAGTTGTGAAGGAATGGTCTCCCTGTGAGAACAATAGAGGGGAATAATAATATTCATTTCCCAATCAGAACTTTTCAATTAGCTTGAGATCTTCTCAAAGCGACCAAAGATGCCTTATTAGTATACACTCAGGCTGTGTTCTCCAGCGGAACTCTGATCCTTTAATCTTTTCATCTACCGTCTCTTCCGCCTGCACAAGGTATCTAGAACCATCGCTTGCACACCTCCTGCGATTCCTACAAGGGACCAGGATCCAAAGCTCCAGCGAAGGGGGCTGTCTCCGATCCACGACTTGGCATTCTTTCTCTTTCTAACCTGTGCTACTCTGCATGTTGATTACGTACTAATAGGCATGGTTACATGCAAGTTGATGACCGTCTCCGCATCTTGTCGATCCTCGACCCATCTGTGAACACCTTCTGGAAAATGATCTACATTACCGATCCGCCTGCATACAAACTTCATTGTACACGGGACATACCTGACATCATTGAGTCGACCTATTTGATTTCTTAATGTCGCACATTATCACAGATCATGTCATCCATGTGCAGATGCTAGACCCTGTATGCAAATGTCTTATCTTGAAATCCCGGGGAGTTTCCTTATTCAGGTAAAAATAATACAGCTACCAAGCCATTGATGTTGACGTCTCTATCCGGACTGGGAGCAGATGGATTCTCCCAATTCTATAGCATCGTGGTCACACTCCGGTTATAAATAAGGCCTTCTGGTCATATGGCCTTCAAAATACCAGCGAATATTCGATGTTCGACCCGAGTACATACAACGGATTTCATGTCTGATCTTCCAACATGGCACTCAACGCAACCATGCGCGGCGTCGTCTGGGAAGGCGTCCCTTTCCAGATGACCGTGAGGACCCTTCCAGTGCCAACCATCATCAACCAGACCGACGCTATCGTCCGCATCACCGCGTCCGCCATCTGCGGGACGGACCTCCATACCTACCACGGCGTGTACGGGAGCTCGAACCCGCCGTGGGTGATGGGCCACGAAGGCGTCGGTGTCATCTCTGATGTTGGCAGCGCGGTCCACTCACTCTCCGTCGGTGACAGGGTTGTGATTCCGGATATGCCTTCTGATGGACGGCTTGATATGGGCCGCGAAAGCATCATCGCCTTAGGGCTGGGAACAGATTATGGGCTTCATGGCGGCTGTCAATGTAAGTATATCTGTTCACAACTTAATCGCTGATTGTTGCGGCGTTCAGGACATTGATGACACCTGATAGCGGAATACGTTCGAGTCCCATTCGCAGACGACAGTCTCATCCCTATTCCATCAACCAACAGCACCAACGATCTCGATTACCTCTTTGTCTCGGATATCTTCGCCACCGGCTGGGCAGCGCTTGACTATGCCGGATTCCAGCCCGGTGATACCGTTGCAGTCTTTGGTGCTGGTCCCGTCGGTCTTCTGTCTGCATACTCCGCCATTCTTCGTGGCGCATCACGAGTCTACTCGGTCGACCACGTCCCGCAGCGACTCGAAAAGGCAGCATCCATCGGAGCGATCCCCATCAATTTCCGTGACTCCGACCCCGTGCAGCAGATCCTGCGGTACGAGCCCCATGGTGTAATGCGAAGCGTGGACTGCGTGGGCTTCGAAGCGGTAAACGACCAACTCGAGATCCAGGAGGACGTGATCGTGAAGAACATGGTCGCCGTGACCGCGATGAATGGCGGTTTGGGCCAGGTCGGAGTCTTTGGACCTACCAACGACACGAGAGGAACGCCTCGAGGAAGCACGTTGTCTCCAACCATCCAATTCCCCATCTCTGATTTCTTCGCCAAGGGATTGAGTTTCAAGAGCGGTCCCGTTGATCCGAAGCCCTTGGCTCCCCATCTTGTCGAGCTCATTTCCAGCGGAAAAGCGCAGCCTGGCTTCATTGTGAGCGCTGAGATTGGCATCGAGCAGGTTCCCGAGTACTATGAGCGGTTTGACCAGCACTTGGAGACGAAAGTCGTCATCCGTTTTCCCTGAAGCATGATCGAAGGGCTGATGTGACTTCGAATACTTTGAAACGTGTAATTCTAGCAGAGTATTAGGGGTTCGATATCGATAACATCTTCATGTGCAGTACATAAAATACCTCTGAGCCCAAACTATTACATCAATCTAAGCAGTGTAGCTGTAGTTAATATAATATGACATGGCGTTCCATTTCACTACTGCATAATGGCGTCCATAGGTGTTTCAAGCTCCCGGGAATAATCACCCCCTTTACTGACCTTCACAATCATCTGTTCCAAAAGTGAGACGTAGTTACCATCCTCGATCAGAATTGATAGATGTCTTGTCCGAGATTGAGTCCAGACGTTCAACTAATAGTGGTAAGGAAGACACTAGTAGTATATCAGGGCACCAAATATATTCAGAACGATCTTATAGTAACCGGTGACATGTCATATTTATGCATATCACAGGGCGTCTGCTGGCGGACACAGTGCGTTGAGAGCAAGTTGTGTTGACATTGCACATCCTTCTGTCGACCCCAGAATCTAGAATTTTGGATATACGATCCTGCAGTAGCTCTTCACAAAGTCTGAAATTGATCTATTTGTTAGCGGAAACAAATATTGGGTTCTGTTAGGTTCCGAATTCATCTCTCTTCACCATCCTTGTCTGATCACACCTCATCTGAAGAATCCTCATCCACAACACCCATCTCCTCTGTAGAATCTCTAGAGGATTCATTTGTATCAACAGCTCCATGCTCCAGTAATAGTCGAAGTACATCCTCGCGGTTCCAGTTTGTAGATTTTGCCGCACTCAGTGTAGAACCATACTCCCCACAGATCAATTTCATGTTGGGATCAGCTCCTGCATCTAACAGCAGCTGCACAATGTCCGTTCTGTCATAGTGTGCCGCTGCAGCCAGTGCACTGCCATATCTTCCACAAGTCAACTGCATGTTCACATCAGCTCCTGAATCTAGCAACAGCTGTACAGTGTCTCTATGACCTCTAAATGCTGCTGCTGCTAGTGCACTTCCAACTCCTCCATGTGTTAACTGCCCGTTGATGTCTGCGCCTGCGTCTAGTAGCAGCTGTACAGTATCAAATTTGCCCCCTGCTGCTGCTGCAGCCAGTGCACTACCATGCTGTTGAATCGATGCGTTGATATCTGCACCTTGCTGCAGCAATCTCCTTATAATTTCGGAATGGCCTTCCGAAGCTGCCAGCTCCACGAGCGATGATCACTGGCCATTGAGCTCGAATCTTACGTTCTTGGTCTCCCACCACCTATCAAGCACATTATTGAAGCCAAACAAGCAGATAGCAATTGAGCTTGACGAGCATGGAGACAGCTGATCACATGTCAGCCGAATATTACCACTATACCCTAGTGGTATACCAAGAGACCTATCAGCCTATTCAGCACACGCCGATCCAGGCATCTCAAAGGTTATAATCCCTGCAATAAAGGGATCATACTGTCTATACCCGAAACACCTATTTTCCTTTTTTATTTCACGAAAATGTCTCGGGATCATTAAACAAAGAAGTATTCGGAAGGTCTTAACCCCTAAGTCCATAAATAGTGGTCAGATAGTTAGGTAGATTGGCATAATCAGAGCTTTCATCATCGTATCTTCGGATTACTAGGTTCGCGCAGTCCGACATCACAGAACCGGCTGATGTTGTTTTTGAGTCTGGGGTAAGGGTACCTGTTATGATGAGCTTTGCACGCTTTATACCACTTTCTGTAATTGGGTCCGCTTTCATTCACAGAACCAAGCAACTTCTTGAGAAGTAAGGCAAGCCGTGGATCAATATCACAATCTCCGTGTTTTTGCACATGGAAAGGCCAGAAGTTTATTGCGTAGTGAAGAAGTCCCAAAACTGGGTCGGAGTTGGCTGGATCCTCTCCGTTGCTATTGGGCTGGGGTCTGTCCTCTTTGTCGGCACATATGGAAGGGTATTGACTCCAGACATCACTGCTATTGAGCATTGAAAGACAGACCTTGGCCACAGTTGCATTGGTTTTGTTGGCGCTCCAATGATGCTCTTCAAAGTATTCTTAAACTGACAAGTGCGAGAGTCGACATACGCCTTCCTTGGCATCAACGACTAGTAGGTTGCAGCACGCATCAAGTATGAAGTTGATATCCAGTTTCGTTCAGGATGTCGCAGCTGCTCATCATCAGGGTTTTGCGCCACAGCAACAACCAGTACTTCTGGTCGCAGTGGCTGCAGGGCGCACATCACTCATTGGAATGTGCGAATTGCAATTGTCGGCTTACTTCCCCTGCCATTCAGGATCTTCTCATATATTTCATCATGGGCTTCTTTTAGGCCCTTCGGTAGCTTACCCAAGCGCTCTCGGATATCACTCTCCAGTTCGAGGGTCAGAAGCTCGGTGATTTGTAAAGCAGCCCATTGAAACCTTTACATTCCATGGGCTAGAGAACGTCATTTAACCAGAATAGTGAAACCTACATTCCTCTACTCTTATCCTGCAGGGTTCTCACAATTTCTGTTTTTAAATGATTGGAGATGGGGTGGTCTCTGGTTTTCTGACTTGCTCAATTTGCTCCTCCGCAAATTTGCTTATGTCACCTTGATTGTCTTCTGCCTCAATCCCGACGTTTGCTTTTCTCTCAAGCTGATTTCTGATATCATTGTCACGTCTGCTCGAATTAAAATCTTGATATCACGCGACTCGCTGATCAAGCTGTTGAAAACCTCCAGGAGATATCTTCGGTGGTCCTCTTGACTCTCATCTAAGGCATCCAAAACAAGAACAGTCTGGGGATATGTTTGCGCCAACTGAAGCAAAAGTGTTTTACATTCATCCACGCTCAATTTGTTTGACGCAAAACCATCCTGTCGCTTTTTTTCGTAGGCCTCGACCAGTGCTTCCGGGATTGCCTCCTTGTCCTCTGAAAGAGAAAGCTGCTTGACAAAACTGCGAAGGATGTTCTCTGGGTCCCGACGAGAGTCCTCGTTACGATTGCAATAGAAATATGCCAGTGCGCACGTCGACGGCTACGAATATGGTCGATAACCTTTGAGACCAATTTAGCTTTTCCGGCGCCCGCTGATCGACCACTATCAATTAGACACTTCTGTATACGTGGATTAACTTGGCACTTACGAATTCCATGCAGCCACAGGATCATCGACTTATTTGACATTTCCCATTCCTGAAATTGCTGATGTTTTAATAGCCACTCCCCAGTACCCTCAGTACGCCCCTTGCTTGCTGTTGAATGATGATCTTGATACGGAATATTTGATGTCCACAGTAAAATATCATTCCTCTCTTGACCGTCGAGCTTCCACCAAATAGCAGCAACGCCAACATCTATATCATGAATTTGCTCTTCTATTTCTTATTTTCGTAATTTCGTCTAGCAACTTTTCGAGCGCTTTCCGCTGCTCAGTGCGTTCGATCATGCTGTAGGAGCGCCCGCAGTTTTGAGCCTCGATCTCGGCACGCTCCGTGAGTCTTTGGAAGCTCCTATCAAAGTCCGCAATGCAATCCGGTGACCAGAAGGCTTTGATGGCTCTTGTTGCCGTATTTTGTTCACATATCCTGATTGCAGCAGACAGGAATTGTAAAATCAGTGTGTACAGATCGATCGGGGCGGCTTCCAAGTTCTGACCGGCCTTGCCTAGCTTTGGGTCGCGAGGGTACAAGAGTTCATACACCTTGCAGCGGTTGATAATGTACAGCACCATGTCAAGCCCAACCAGAAGAGCTGCCATCTGTTCTGTTTCTGATATCGCGGCCCAGATAGAGTTAGGATTATAAAATGTTAGATCAAAAAGAGGTTTTTACGTTCCTATACCAGAAGCAAAAGCTGAATACCTGCCCATGGCAGTCCAGCGTGTATTGGATCGATGTTCATAGCAATGTCACCAGCTGCTTTAAATTTCTTTAACTAGACAACAACGTTCTTTGCGATATCTTTCAATATCAGTTGATGGCCGTTGAATTGGAATGTCCATCTCTTATCCTCGCATATTCTCTGCTTTTCCTCGGCGGCTTTGAACAGGGCCTCGGGAAGATCGTTAGCACTAGATGATGTCACAGCGTACTTGTCGATGGTCTCCTTGTCCTTTTTATCGAGGCATTCTGATGCTATTTTCCAGAGATCTCTGTTCGGTGGGGGAGAGAGCGGTCGCAGGGAGCCCGATCTGGACAGTTTTGTTTGAGATGGTGAACGAGATGACAGAGTAGAAAGCTGTTGCGGGGATCCCGAGCCGGGGTGTGTTTGTGACGGAGACCGAAAGGTCAGTCGAAATCGCTCTTTCACGGAGGTAAGCGTAGAACGAATCCAGACTCCGTTTTTCATGCTTCGCGATGGCAGGATGTAAATCAAGCTATTTCTCTATAGAACCTCTTTCGATGACTTCAAAGATGGATCTCAGGACATTTGTCGAGCGAGGGTTCATATTTTACCCAGGCTGATATCACAAGCCTCGCAGCCTGGCATCGCCGCGCTATAAGGCTGTCCATACGACGCTGCATTGGAACAACAGCAGGGAGTGTGACGTGTCGCTACTGTTCAAAGATGCTGCAACTGACACTCCTGACTGCAACTAGTGGTCATGGCGTCCTTTTGCAGTAGAGCGTTATTTTTGTGACATCCCAATGTACTCATTTTGGCGGCTCTTTTGAGCAGACATCTCCCAACGTTGACCAGTATGTCAATGAAGCCTTCACAGTGCTATCCTCGGCTGCGACTGCTGGAGCTACTTCGGTGTGGTGAACTCGATGACTAGAGGCTGCATTATGCACGTTCCGTCTCGAGGCATGTGTGATTCCTGCCAATAGCCGCGGGCGTAGAACCGCTGCCTCCAAGGCGTCAGTGATATATCCACATGAGTTCTGCGAGTGTCGTAAAGGACTTGATACAGATGTAGATCGTATCCTTGCGTCTGCAGCCAGTGATATCAATAATATCCTTCATGCGTGCTTGGCATGGTTAATATAAAGATCCTTCGGATGCGCATTAGAATTGGGACTGAGATGTCGGGTTGAAGCGATCAATTAGCATTGGATTGAACCATTAGACTGGAGTTAATTAGACGCTCGAGGTTCTGGCGAACGATGAAAGTTACAGGAAAAAGAAATGAGGGGCAGAGGGAGAGTTTGACATATGAAGCCGTCTGACTGAGCTGAACCCAACTAGGAAGGAACATCCTTTAAGGATTCATTCGTCGGGAATGGCCCTAACAGTACCTACTGTCGATAATATTATATAGATATCTATACCGAATACCTAGGTACTTTGTCGCTAGAGAGGGAGATTGGTGCGGCACGCAGACAAGTCCTTTGCCAGCAGAACAGCTGTAGATATTGCACGTGTGCCAGTGCGCGCTACAGAATGCCTCTCACTTGTTGTCGCGGGTGACAGTGATGAGAATACGGCAAGCCAGTAATGCTATTGGGCAAAATTTCATTTTGATTTTAAAGATGGTGACATGCATTTTATCAGGGCCTCTTTGCCATATTCTTTATGAAATCTAGTAAAAATATTCATTCTAACCCTCTCATTTATGCAAAAATAAGAGTTCTGAGTCCTATCTTTATCAGATCTAATGAAGAATCCATGAATAATGAATGATCGAAGTTGGCATGTGACCTCGATCCATGCACTGAAGCCCCATGGGCAACGAGCTATTTTTCTTCAAAGTTCAGCAAGTTTTTTTACTTTCTATGTCGCCCTCCTATCCATCCATCTCCAACTCTCAACCTGACACAAAAAGAGAAAGAACAAAAACCAGCCGAGATTAAAGGGTAGAAAAAGACATAAAAAGATCTCTACACCTCACATTAGATACTCATGCACACCTAAGAACTTGAAGCAAAGCATGTATCCAGATCCAGCAAAATCTCTTTCGGGACGGGAACCATAAAAACTACATAATTTATACAGGTATATTTCAATAAATCGTACATTTCTCTCTCCCTTGACTCTTGAGATACATACATGCCTACATAGATTGCTGTCATACTCCATACACACAGCACTGCACGGCACTGCCATGTCTCCAAATTAAATTGATATCAGACCTGTCAACTCGAAACAAACTGCTGACTCATCCCCCCTTCCCAGGCGCGCATCACGTGACAGAGCTTACATCAGCTCAAACCAAGGCACCAAGGCAACGCGAGGCGAGCCCGAGACCTCCCCCGCGTCGCCCTGCCCTCCCTCTCTCCCGCCCGCAAACCGAGCACGGCACAGATAAGATAGCCGACAACCTTGGAACCTCAGGCGCCCTCCTGTCCTCCGCTTCCGTCTGGACTCGGGACCCGAGATTCAGGGGTCCGCGATCCGCCTTCTTAGTCGGCCAGTCGAGATGAATCCTCCACAAGAGGCACGGCGACTCGACTCGACTCGACGAGATGACGGGACGCTCATGCGCTGCATGATTGGTGGGGATGAGGGGCAGCGCTAGCTCCTTTGCATGGATGGTGGGGTTGCCCAGGCTAAGGGCTGTGTGCGCGCGGAGGCCTGGAGCTTCATCTGCATTACTGCATGATATTATCTCCGTCTCGATCGAGACCTCGTGTTTATTTCTTGCCTTCCTTCTTTCTTGCATACATGTGAAGGATCTTGCCTCACTTGCTTATCTCATCAAATCTCCATAATAGACAGCTTGGTCTGGAGTCCGGATACCCCCTAATCTATTTCTGTTGCAGTGAGCGGTGCTCTCCCTCTCGTGTTTATCTATTTACTGTCTGCATTTATTCACATTTACATTTCTTGATTTACATCTCTGCAGTCCGTTCCGCTCAACCCTTCTCCTCTCTCGCTCTTTCCGGCCGCCATATCTATATCAATGACCAAAGACACCCACGCCAACTCCTACTCCTACACCAACTACAACCGCATCGCCTCCCTCCGCCGCGACGCCATCTACGCGCAGATCCCGCCCGACTGGCTCCTCGACGAATCCGTCCTCGAGCAGAACAAGAAACGCCCGCTCGACCTCCCCGAGACATGCGGCCTGCTGACGTCGCGCGAGCTGCGCATCACGAGCCTCAGCGCCGTCGAGCTGCTGCGGCTCATCCACGACGGGACGTACAGCGCGGTGGAGGTGACGCGGGCGTTTTGTAAGCGCGCCGCGGTGGCGCATCAGGCTGTAGGCTTCTCTTTCCCCCGGAGGGACATATATATATAGGTATGGGGTTGCTGATATGGATACAGACCAACTGTCTCGCGTACATCATGTTCGACGCCGCGCTCGAGGACGCCGCCGCTCTGGACGCGTACCTGGCCGAGCACGGCCGGCCCATCGGCCCGCTGCACGGCCTGCCCGTCTCCGTCAAGGAGCACATCCACCTGGCCGGCACGCCGGCGACGAGCGGGCTGATCGCGTGGGCCAACGAGATGAGTCCCGACGACGCGCTGATCGTCAAGATCCTCCGCGAGGCGGGGGCGGTGTTCCACGTCAAGACGACGAATCCGCAGACGTTGATGGTAGTCTCTACCTACGGTACCTATCTATGTTCGGAGAGGGAAAAGAAAAATCACTGAGATATGATGTCTCCAGGCCCTCGAAACGCACAGCAACCTCTACGGCCGCACGCTTAACCCGCACAACACGGACCTCTCGCCCGGCGGGAGCAGCGGCGGCGAGGGCGCCCTGATCGCCATGCGCGGGAGTCTGCTGGGCATCGGGACGGATATCGGTATGCTTTCCCTCTTCTACTGTACTGGACATATACAGACATGTGTGGATATACATGCTAAGTGGCGACGACAGGCGGCTCGATCCGCGTCCCCAGCGGCTTCAGCGGCATCTACGGCCTGAAGCCCAGCGTCGCGCGGCTCCCACACAGCGGGCTCTCCGGCCTGCACGCGGGCATGGAGAACATCATCGGCGTCGTCGGTCCGATGGCCACCAGCATCCCGGACCTGCGGCTCTTCTGCCGCGTCGCGCTGGCCAACAGTCCCTGGGACCACGAGCCCACCCTCGTCGAGATCCCCTGGAAGCGCCACGCCAGCGACCGCGACCTCAACATCCCCGAGAAGTTGCGCATCGGCGTCATCTGGCACGACGGCGTCGTCCACCCGCATCCACCGATCACCCGCGCGCTGCGCGACACCGTCACCGCGCTGCGCCGCGCGGGACACACCGTCGTCGACTTCGACCCGTCGCTGCACGCGCCGCTCATCGACGCCGTCAACCAAGCCTACTTCCTCGACGGCGGCAAGGAGTACCGCGACACGATCCGCAAGGGCAACGAGCCCGTCATCCCCCTCCTCGAGTGGACGCTCACCAACGTCGGCAGTAAAGTCCACACTTTGGAAGAAAGCTGGGCCGTCAACCTGACACGAGATAAGCTGCGCACCGCATACGCCAAGCAGCTGCGCGAGACGGGCGTCGACGCCCTCCTCACCCCCGTCCACCCCGCCGCCGCGTCCGCGCACGACGAGAGCCGCTACTGGGGGTACACCTCCGTCTTCAACGCGCTCGACTTCTCCGCCGCCGTCTTCCCCGCCGGCACCGTCCTGGAGACCGACACCTGGGACCGGTACCCCCGGTCCAGCGAGAAGCCCCTCAGCGAGATGGACCGGTGGTACGAGTCCCTCTACCCGCAGGGCGAAAAGGGACCGGAGAAGTACGCGGGCGCGCCGATCCCACTGCAGGTCGTGGGGCGGCGGTTCCAGGAGGAGCGCGTGCTGCGGATCATGGAGAAGGTGGCGGACGTGCTGCGGCGCGATGCGGAGCTGGAGGAGGGGTGGCGCAATGGGGACGCGGACTCGCTGCTGCAGACGGATGGAGATGAGGAGGATGACGACGATGCGAGTATTGTGAGTAAGCGGTTCCTTTGATCGATGGAGCAAATGGTTTTGTGTGTGCCATGTGCAGTGGGAGAGAATAAAATATAGAGAAGATAGGATATGTAGGACAGGATAGATCAGCAGAGATCTAAGTTTGTATATATATATATATATATAACACATAACGAGATCACCTCACTCTCACCATCCAAGCAACCTATAGACATGAAGCACGTGAGATCATATATCCCAACGACAATATAATATCTATATATAGTGTATATACTACTTCTCCAACTGCGTCTCCGAACCGCTGTGCGGTGTCGCATTGTCCGCATCGATCGTCATCTTCGGTCCCGTGAACCACTTGCGCGCGAAGAGCGCGTAGTACGTCAGCGCCGCGAGCCAGACCGCGCCGTTGATGACGATCGTGTAGTTCATGTCCTCCGCTGCTACCACGTTAGCGTTGACTTCCATCCAGATATGACATGACATCACATGACATGATAAGAAAGAGGGAAGGAACGCACCGCTCGGGTTCGGCCCCTGCGTCGGGAACATGCACAGCGTGATCACAAAGGCCATGTACACGACCGCCGTCACGGCGATCGGCTTGCTGAGCCAGCCCGTGTGGAACGCGCCCGGGCGGAAGCGGTCGCCGCCCCAGACGAGCCGGCAGAAGATGGGCATCGCCCACGCGAGGTCGTTGCCCGCCACGGCGAGCGAGAAGAGCGCGTTCGCCGCGGCGTTGTTGATCAGGCAGAGCAGGCCGAGCACCACGGCGGCGGTCGCGACGCCGAAGACCATCCGCACCGGCTGGTACTGGATGCGCTTGCTGACGTGGCGGAAGAAGCTGGAGAAGGGCAGCGCGCCGTCGCGCGAGAAGGCCCAGCTTTGGCGCGAGGAGGCGATCATCTGGATACAGTCAGTCACCCTTTATTGAATTCTTCCTCCTCGGTAAGAGGAATCACTTTGGCTACTGGAACTTACCAGGCTGAGACCCATGAAGAACTGGACGATGGTCAGGAGGGACATGAAGCCCAGCGCGCCTTTCTTGCCGAGGACGTCGTAGTAGATCTGCGTCGTCAGATATGTACTGTACATCCTAAAATGTATACGAGGATCTCACCTGCGCCATCGGCTGGCCGAACTTCGACGACAGGAGGTTGTCCAGATTGGTATCCATCACGGCCGCGATCACCGTCAGGCACAGGAACCCCAGAACTCCGCACGCCCCGATCGACCACAGAATGCCCAACGGCACGGCCCGGGTCGCGTGGGTGGCCTCCTCGCTCATGTGCACGCACGAGTCGAACGACCCGATCGTCCAGATGGGCGACAACCACGCGAGCATGAAGGCCCAGCCTGTCGGCCAGGCGGTGAGGTTCTCCACGTGGCCGAAGACGTAGCCGCCGGTGTTCAGGGGCGGGCCGTTGTGCGCCTTGCCGATCGGGAGAGCGATGACGGTGGCCAGGACGAGGCCGACGTTGGAGTAGATGCAGGCGGCCTGGATCTTGGGCATGATCCATCCGAAGAAGGTCGCGATGAACGCGTGGCAGATCACGCACGCGGCGTAGGTGCCGTACACGATGCCGCGGGATGCCTCCCACTCGCCGTCGCGCGCGAGGGAGATGAGAGAGAGCAGCATCAGTGCGAATCCATCTTGCTCACAGTCAGCAGTCATCAGCGGTCTATCGGACTGGAGGACGTACAGTCGACGGAGCAGAGGCCGCCAAGGAGCCCGATGGTGTTGCTGTACCCGACGAGGAAGCTCAGGGGTTTCTTGTACTTTTCTCCGGCGAAGTAGTGCGTCCACCAGTAGAGGCCTCCGGCCGTGGGCATCGCGGACGCAAGATCAGACTGGATGCGTGAGAACAGGAGCACGTACGACTTGTGTCAACTATACGTACCATTGCGAGGCCGACGATGAAGATGAACACGCTCGCAGCCAGCCAGCCCTTGACGTGAATTAATCGATTGATCGCCAGACAAAATGATGTAGAACTTGGGATATGTTCATACCCAGACCATGCCCACCGGCCCCGCGGGGAGGGAGAAGGACAGCGAGGCCGCGATCGACGGCACCAGCCCCATGATGCTGAAGGCGACGGCGAAGATCTCCAGCGTCGAGTAGTGCCGTCGCAGCTCCTGCTTGTAGCCCATGGCCGCTGTTCCCGTCAGTTGCATGCCTGGACGCTGGTATCCTGTCTGGACCTACCCAGCAGCTCCGAGTCCCCCGCCGCCGCGACCGTCGTGTCTTCGACGACCCCGGCTGCGGCAGCCGGGGTGGGCTCTGCGGCAATGCCTGCCTTCTTTTCCATGCTGGCGTCTGATCGTGCAAGAAGACGATGTGAGCAACGGTGGAAGCGCTCGTGCGGGACATGGTGGCCATGCGGGGAGCCGGGGAACTTATATGCACGCCCTCAGATCGCATCAGCATGCCTCGTGCGGCGTGTCCGCTGCAGACGGCGAGCACGTCAATCGCAGCGGTCACGGAGAATTGCCGATCGCTGATAACAAGATCGGGATGCGGGGGTGGGCCGGGCTTAGCAAAAGTCAAGACGCAGCGAACCGCCGCCATTGGAGGGCATCGCCGCTCGTCGCGACGCCGGGGCCCAGAGGTCGATTATTCTCCGCATCCCGTCCACGGCCGCGCGCTTCCAGACAGGTCTGGCTTTGCGAGGTCTCGTATCGATGGAAGAAATGTCCAATTGCGGCGTCAAGAGCTGGTCCAAGAGATCGTTCCTGTCCCCGTTCTCCTGGGTTGGGACGGTCCTGCAGCGGTGCCTGAGCGGGTCGGGGTCGCGATACGAGATAGTGTGATAAGCAAAGTCATTAGTCAGTTGCTTATCGACCAGCCACGCAGAGCGACGGCAAAGCTTGCTGGCGCGTTGATAAGGAACCCCTGCGTGTCTTGGCTTGATCCAGGAGAAACTGCTGATACGCCTAGTGAGTCGAAACGTCGGCCAGCTGCTCCCATGGGCACCCTTGTCGCGGAGCATATCTCTAGATACTTCATACACCTATGGTCTTCCTTGACTGGGTACAGCTTCTCGCTAAGACTCTCCATCGATGGTTTCGCCAGGAGGTGCGCCCCAAAGTGAGGTTCCAGAAATTTCTCATTCGGGAAATCTGAACCCAAAAGCAGAGAAGAGACTCGTCGATGACACCGGTTTGTGGAGTCTCAGGCATCAAGCACGACGGTGCCGGTGTGCATTCCCAGCTGAACGCCAGACACCTAAGCACATTTGCGAAGATAGCGCGTTCTTTTTTTTGCAACTTTATGATCGCGGGAAACGGAGCTATCGAGCGATATAAACTTCAAAGCCCATCCTGCGTTGGACGCCAATATAACGAGGCACCTTCCTCCCATCCCCCTTCTAGGCACGTATCCATATCAAACGCAACATGGTGTCGCCGCCCATACGGGCCATGCAAAGTGGTTAGACGGGAAAGAAGCAACAGAGGAATGAATGGTGCAAGACCGGATGATTTTGCTGACAGCTGAGTTAGGGCTAGATAAATTCTCTGCTGGATCACACCAAACCTGCGGGTCTTCAGTAGAACTCGGATCTGAGCTGGACCTGGCCCGGGGACCATCTGCGTCGGTTGCAATCACTTTGGCCAGTATAATTATAACCGGACGTTGTTGTCGAGTAAGCGCTAAACCGGTTCATGGAGCACAGGGCTCGAACCGCCGACAGGTTCCAAGTTGAGTATCATACAGGTCGCAGGTGGTCCATCCTGGATCGTCAAGGTCCGGTGAATTAAGCAGTATTTCCCACTTTCGGCCAGCCACGAAACTTGCTCGAGCACTCGCTGGGGCAGTTGGCTGAATCAAGTCCTCCGTAAGCATGATTGCTACTTCCGGAAGTGCCTCACGTGATCAAGCGGCAAAGAGGTCCAGCTCAGCAGTGACACGGCCGGACGGTCTGACACAATGTCGGGCCGATTGCAGTTTATATTCGACACCAGCATACAGAGTACGTCTGTTGATTGCATACAACTCCTGAACTCGGGGTGTTATCAACAACGCAGGTCTCTTATCTGTGCGACGACTCCACTCTTGTCATCCTTATCAGGCGGATATCCAGCCCGCATCACGTCACGTGCTCGGCTGGAGCTTCCACCCGCGGAGCCGCCGCCGCCTCGCCCTTCTCCGCCGCCGTTTCCGCCTTTGGATGCGTGCATTACGCAGGAGGATGGATCGCATTGTGACAGACTCCAGGAATGGAGATCTCCCCGGAGCAGGGTCAATACGTTCCTTTATTTGTTTTCTTCATCAGAATGTTCTCCATATCTAGCGATCTGGTTATCTGCCACTTCGGCCTCGAAATAACGTGAAATCTTGAAGACAGCGGCAACAAGCACTCGTCCTAGCAGTTAGCTAGCAAAGATGTCCGATGAAAACAATTATCCTCATGCCAACGGGGCGGTACAAGCTCCTGGATATCCGCAGACGAAGTTGAACACGGTCCGCGTGTACAGGAAACGAGGTAAACTCCAGCGATCTACATTCCCAATCAGCAACATTACCCACCGCTAACACGAGAGACAGGCCACTATGACTACCGCACCGTCCACTCCATCGTCGCATCGACCTTTGTCTCGCACGTCGCCTTCACCATCACCGACGAAGACGGCGAGCCCACGCCCATCAACATGCCCCTGACGGCCGTCATGGGGCGGTACGACCCGGACGACCCTCTCCCCGAAGACGACGGCGGCGAGGAAGAGTATGTCCGACAGCAGGAGGCTACTGTGCTCGACGGGCCGGCAGATCTGTACCTGCATACGAATGCGGCGTCGTTGCTGTATAAATCCATCCGGGAGAAGGGGAGTGTGAGGGTTTGTGTGACTTCTACCAAGGGTATATATATACTCCTTCCTCCCCGGACCTCTCCTGACAGAATATCAGAATATAGCATATTTGCTAACAGCTTGGGGAGTATAGTCGACGGCGTCGTCCTCTTCTTCACCCCCAACGGCCACTCCCTCAACTACCGCTCCGCCATCCTCCACGGCGACGCCTCCCTCGTGTCCGACCCGGCCGAGAAGCGCTACGCCATGCACCTCCTCACGAACCACATGTCCCGCCGGCGCTGGTCCGCCACGAACCCCGTCTCCCCTGCGGCGATGAAGTCCGTCCAGGTCATGCGCGTCCGCGTCCGCAGCGCCTCCGCCAAGATCCGCGCCGCGAACGTCGGCGAGTTCGAGCCGCAGCTGGCGATGACGGCCGCTGGGCCGAGGGAGGATGTCTGGACGGGCGTGGTGCCCGTGTATGAGGTGCTGGGGGAGCCGGTGGGGAGTGGGGTGTTTCCGGAGAGGACTGTGCAGGGGCAGGTGGAGGAGTGGAGGGTGGGGAGGAATGAGCGGGAGAAGAGCTATGCAGAGAGGGTGGCGCAGCCGTCGGAGGTGGAGGTGAAGATGCGGGAGTTAGTGCTGCAGTCGTGAGGACGGGGATTTTATGATGGCGGGCTGGTTTGTTTGCTCGCGAAGAAAAAGTCCCTGTCTTTCAGGAGGCCATATTTATGTAGTCCCTGATGGCGGCATCCTGAGGACACGGTTCTCCTTGATCATTTCACGAGGTTCCAAGGAGACTCAATGGCTACGGAAGTCATCCACGCTTTATATGGCTTATCATGAGCCGTGAAGAGATGAGAAATCTGGGACTTGGAAGAGGCTGAAGCCCACGAGAGGGCTTCATCAACTAAGAGGTGGAACGGCGAAGAATAGGTCCTTATCGACGGTCATTCGTTTCATCGAGAAGACACATATATAGATAGACGGTACAGACAGTCAGCCAGGTCTATAATCAAATTGCAGCGCACATAAATCCAGTCCCAACAAGCAAGAAGACAAACAGACGTCGCACAGACATATATAAACATAACCTTTAAACATCCGCAGCACCAGCACCCCGCTCATCCACCTCCACCACGCCCTTCTTAATACCTTTATTCGTCGCCTTAGTTCCCTCCCCCTCTGCTTCCCCCGCAGCAGCAGCATTGACAGTGACACCTTCATCGACCCCCTGAAACGGAACCATCCCCTTCCTCAGCGCCGTCTCTTTGTCGAAGGTGCCGTAGATGTCCTGCTCGTCCTGCAGCCCGACGCGGGCCGGCGGGAAGATCTTCGAGAGGAGGTAATAGAGGAATACAGATTCGAACCAGCCTGGTTTTGTTTTGTATCATATCAGTATGCATGGATATGGATGCCATAGAGGGGCGAAGATGGTATGGGATGTGGAGGGGGAAAAGGGGTGGATGGAGTGATGTGCATACCGAAAATGTAGTTCCCGTAGTAGTAGTTCATGGCGCCTTGGCTGACTTTGGTGGATCCGTTGAGTTCAGCAATCATTCCTGGATTGAGTGTGGGATGTTAGACATATATAATGCTTTTTTAGACTGATTCAGGACAACCTACCAGGCATCGCGGGCGCAAAGCACACCACCCACGTCAGCACGCCGCGCCAGTTCACGCCGCAGGTGTACCAGAATGCGCTGTCGCGGGCGGTGGTGTAGAGGGCTGAGAGCTCGATGCGCTGCGATGTTGTCAGATATCAATCTATCTATATCATGGACCCTGTACACTCTACACAGGGTAAATAAGCCTGCTGGTTGCTCACCTGCCTCCGGAGCAAAAAGTAGTCGCACATCATGATGCCGGTCAGGGGGGCGAGGAAGACGGAGAAGGAAGACATGGCGGCGACGAAGATGGACGAGGTGTTGTAGATCAGCCAGGGTTGGACTGCCCAGGAGAGGAGCGCCGTAATTATGCTTCCCTGTGGGATAAAGTAAGATATGATGTATCGGGATGTTAGGGATTGTATCTTACTCTTCTGATGTTGATGAATTTGGGAAAGAGACCGGCGAGGTCCATGCCGCCCGCAAAGCCGTTACCTAGACTAAGAGATAGTTAGCACAGGACGTGAGAATTGCGCGGTAGGAATAATGGTTTGGAATGTACTTGCATGTTCATGCTGAGCTGCGTGCAGGTGAGCGCAATGCCGCAGAAGAACGCGGCCGCGCGGGTCTTCGCATTATAACTCTCCGTCATCCATTTCATGATAATGTCCACCGGATTCCAGATCGGCTCGCCGCCGTAGACAGCTACCGTCGCCGAAGCCGTGATGATGCCCATGAAAGGGACGATGACGCCAAGCACGAACAATGAGAAAAGGGTGCCGGGAACCTGGACCATCTGCTTCCTGGAGAAGCGGGTATAGTCCGACTGATTCATGATGCCCGCAGACAGCGAACCTATGACTGAGGTGATGCCGTAAAACCATGCCCAGGCTCGCTCCGATGAACTCAATTGCTTCTGGCCTTGGTGGAGGAGCGGCCCTACTCCCCCCTCTTTTCCACCCCAGATGGCAATTCCGGCGAGAACGCAGAAGGCGATGACATTGGAGACGGCAACCGGGTTCTTGGATTTCTCCGGCTTCATCAACTATATTGCTGTTAAGATAGCTTCCAATGATTAAAGTTGGATCAAGAACCCACCATAAAGGGGAAGGAGACAAGTTGGAAGATGAGAAATCCAATCAGATCTCGCGTCTGCATGTGCGCGCTCTCAGGGAGGGTGTTCTTCATGGTTAGGAAGGAATAGCTCCAGCTGGAGATGATGACGGTGCAACAGAGTCCGCCAAGCCATGCTTGAGATGCATACCACACGACCGAGAGGACGATACGGATGAGAATCCCGAGGTACGAGCCATATATCCCGAGCGTCATGCTAGATCAATTAGTCATTGTTGTACGGTCGACTTCTTAGTACGCACCGTTGTGCAACTGTAAAGCCAATGTGCCACTCAGCACCGGTCCAGCCGTTTCCCAGTGCCAGGGCCGTCGTCAAGGCCTGCCCGATCACAGTGACGACCATCGTTTCCCAGACAGAGAGGCCTGTGGAGAGCAGCGATGAACCGCCGGTCCAGGATCCCACCGTGAGACTGGAGCGAGGTCAGTATATCCGTACTGGCTGGCAGTGCACGCTTCTTCCATACTTGGTGATGCCCCAGAAGCCCAGGAAAGCGACGCGTCCCCACGTCCGACGGGACGGGGGCATGGGAACGATATCAGGATTGATCAAGTGGTTGGTCTGCACTCCATTGTATCCATTGTCCTCGACGGACAGCAGCTGGATCAGCTTGGACGCCATGGAAATCAGTGGCTGGCAAAAGATCTATGGTGGAGGAAGAGTGTACCCCCGAGGGGCTTTGATATCTTGCTAGAGCGCAGATATACATCGCGATCACGCAAGCACTTGCAGCTCATGCTTCGTCCGGCTAACTGATAAGACGCGGGACGGACGAGACGAGTAGGAGGGTCCGTCCGGGGATTCCTTGCTGTGTTTGGTGGACATGGAGACTCGGCGGTCTCAACGCCAGCGGCTCGAGCCGAAGGCCAGATAGAACGCGGAGATTCTGAGCGATGACTGGTGGATGTCGCACAAGTTCGTCTCGCCGAGGACGTAGCTTAGGCTGGGGATGTCGCGATAGCAGCCAAGTGGGGTTCGTTCGGCCTTTAGATCGGAGTCAAAATTGTAGGAGGAAGAGGTACTATATAGGCGATGCTAGAAAGCCGCTAATGTAGTCGAAGAGGATCAGATAACATTGATCTAATTCATCTTTGAACTGGCCGAGATGGCGAGTTCAGATCGATTCATTATCGGGGTGGACGTGGGAGGTGCGTATATCAGTGCTTTTGGATTGGCATGGCAATCCTTTCCATCTTCACATTCAGATAAGATAAATTCATTCCAATTCACTGCTAATCCGCCGTTGCAGGAACAAACACCGATGCTGCGCTCCTAAACTGCTCTTTAACCGGCGCGGACGCTGTCGTCGCCTCACACAAGGCCGCAACAGGGGCAGATGTCACCGTCGGCATCGAGAACGCAATCAGGGCGTCGCTGGGAAAGGCGCAGCTGGCGCCTGAACGTGTCTCCTCTTTGATGATCGGGACCACTGTTAGCATTGCCCATCTGATATAGGAGAAATACATACAACTGACAGATGCTCCCAGCACTTCATCAACGCCGTCATTGAACGAGATGCGTCGCGACTGGAGAAGGTTGGTGTGGTGAGGCTGGCCAGCAGCAACATCTCCGCGTACACGCCGCCGTTTATCGACTTCCCGCCTGCCCTGGCCAGGAGTATGTCTCCCACTCAGCCATGACCCGGTGGACTCCATATCTCTGTAAGCACGCTGACTCCTGCAGTTATAAATGGGCACACCGGGATCATCTCTGGTGGTCTCCAGGTAGACGGCTCCCTCATCGGGTCCCTTAACCCGAATGAAGTCAGGGAGCAAGCCAGACTGCTCAAAGAGAAGGGGCTGAAGAATATCGTGGTTGTTGGGATCTACTCGCCAATCGATGAGGTCCATCGGCAGGAGGAACAGGCTCGGGACATCCTCATCGAGGAACTGGGCCAGGATGTCAACATCGTTTTGTCGAAAGAAGGTCTGCATGTTGCTAATCAATCTGCATCTTCACTTGTATAGTCTATTGCTAATTTTCAACAGTCGCCGGCGTCGGACTCCTGGCTAGAGAGAACGCCGCCATCCTCAACGCATCAATCCTCGAATTCGCCAAGAGGACTATCCGGGCGTTCAAAAGAGCCATGCGCCGCCTTCAGCTCCGCTGTCCGCTGTACCTAACGTCAAATGATGGACAGCTTCTCTCGTCCAGTGAGGCGATCAAATATCCTGTCCGCATCTTCTCTTCAGGGGCTACAAATTCGATCCGTGGCGCGGCCTATCTCTCTGCTTCGAAGCGGGGAACAACGAGCAGGTACGTTGTCGACATCGGGGGTACGAGTACCGATGTTGGATGTCTTCTTCCAAGTGGATTCCCGCGCCTTGCTAGTGCTTTCACGGATATCGGAGGAGTAAGAGTGAATTTTGCCATGCCGCAGGTTGAAAGCATCGGGTTGGGCGGTGGCTCTATCTTGCATACTCCTCCGGACGGCAAAGTCACCATTGGCCCTGACAGTGTCGGACATGAGATCATCAACAAGGCATTATGTTTTGGAGGCAACGTGACTACCGCAACAGACGTGATGGTTGCTTCCGGGGTGAAGGTTGGAACCCAGCCTGTCGAGCTGAACCCAGAGATCGTTGCGGCCGCCAAAGCTCGGATAAAAGCCATGATCGAGACGCACATCGATCGGATGAAAACGTCGCCTGACCCGTGCGACGTCCTTCTCGTCGGAGGTGGCTCTGTTCTCTGTCCAACGGAACTCGAAGGAGTCGCATCGATAGAGATCCCTCCGCACGCAGAAGTTGCTAACGCAGTTGGCGCTGCTGTGACTGAAATTGGAGCTGAAGCAGAAGGGGTAGTTGATGAGAAGGACAAAGATAGACAATTGGAGGCCGTCAGGGCTAAGGCTATCTCGAAAGCCGTTGCGCGGGGCGCGGATGAGAGAGCTATCCGGATTATCGAAGAAGAGGTTACAGGTATTGCCTATATCGACGGCAAATGCAAGATTGTTGTCAAGGTCGTCGGTCCCATTGACTACACCAAGTTTGGCTCTGACCAGGATGAGGACTCGACTTCCGAAACGGACGGCGATGCCGCTCCATATAAAGAGACCAAGGATTTCAAGTTGGATGACGACAAGGACACTTTGGAAGAGAAGGTTGACATCGCGACTTACAGACCATATGTCGACGAGAACCGCGTCTGGCACCTCAGCGAGATCGATCTCGCGTTCATCGCCACCGGCTGCTATATTCTGGGCACTGGAGGCGGTGGTTCCCCGTACACAGACTACCTGCAGACCCGGCAACTGCTGCGAACAGGCGAATCTATCACCATTGTCGACGCAGCCGATGTCAAAGACGACGCTCTCCTAGTCCCGGTAGGAGGAATCGGGAGTCCTGCCGTAGGAGTGGAGCGGCCAGGCGGTGACATGGTCCTCCACGCAGCCCAGCAGCTGGAGAAGGTCCTTGGTATCAAGTACGATGGTTTTCTGGCCGTTGAGATAGGCGGCGGCAACGGGTTGGAGCCGCTGATGTGGGGTTCATCAAGATACTACAACCTCCCGTGCGTTGATGGAGACCTAATGGGTGAGTCGTAAATGCTCGAGATTCGAACCTCGCTGATTCCGGACTCGACAGGACGGGCATACCCTACATTCGAGAAGGTCACCCCGTTTATCAAGGCGAATCACATCAATGAACTCCTCCCTGCTGCCTTGTCCAGTGGCGATGGCATCAACATGATCCTGACCGAGTCCAAAGACACGCCGTCGGTAGACCGTGTTCTGCGGACGGCGTGCGTTGACATGGGGTGAGACCAATATCCATTCTTCTATACAGTCTTTACTGACATTCACTCTAAGATACGCTGCCGGCGTAGCATCTAAACCCCTAACTGGAAAACAGATGCGCGGGACAGGAATCCTCAAATCCCACTCCCTAGCCTGGCGTCTGGGCCGTGCCGTCGCGCTGGCCAGACAGCGCGGAACGACCTCCACTGTCGCCGAGGACATCATCCAAGTCTTCGGCGAGGTCGCCGCAGGCAAGGTCTTCGAGGGCAAGATTGTGGGCGTTGGGCAGAGGCTGTACAAGGGCCACAGCTATGGCGAGGTCGTGGTCGAGAAGCTGCGCGACTACGAGCGGGACTTGAACGATGTTGTGGAATCCGATAATGCCGCTATAACACCGGAGAGAGTCCGCATTCCGTTCAAGAACGAGAATTTGATCGTGGAGGCGGAGTATGCGGGTGGTGACCGAGCTGTACGTTTTGTCTCCAAAATTCTCTCTCCTGCTTCTATTCACTACTTGCTAAACAATGTACTGTACCAGATCCTCGCCACCGTCCCCGACCTCATAATGGTCCTTGACTCCCTAACGGGTGAAGCAGTCGGCGTACCTGAGTATCGGTTAGTATTTGCATTCCCACATAACTCCCCTTTTATCCTCTACGCCACCCTTCAATCGGACAAAAGTGCTAAGACAGATACTGCAGCTACGGCCTCAAAATCATGGTCCTCGTCGCGGCCGCGAATCCGCTCTGGACCAGCACGCCGCGGGCGCTCGAGATCGGCGGACCGAGGGCGTTCGGGTACGATATGGATTACGTCCCGTTTGGGCGGTACACGGAGCCGAGGAGCGTGATCGATGAGTATGGCCCGGAGAGGAAGAGGGAATGAAAAATAAAAATAGCAGACTAGCGTCTCTATACTTGACTCAGGCATAGGGCTGGATTAGAGATTTGTGTCTCCGTCTGTCTCATATTCTAAATAGATGAGATGATATACTGCACACAGAGAGGGAAGTATGTGTATATGTACTGTAAAAGAAGTTCTTGCTTCTCAGGAAGCTAGATTATTTATTCAGTGAGGTGTTTTATATCTAGTTGGAACAATTGGAAAACTGCCAGATTACCAGGTAGGTATGCCGGGCTTTTTTTTTCTATGATCATTGACTACCCTAGACTAGGTGAATATATGTATTGTACATAGTAAAATATGACAGAAGAAGAAAATAACACATTTGTTTTTCTAGCCACAAGGTAAGGTGTTTAAACACGCTTTAAGTGCGAAATACAATGCATAAATGTATAAACATTAAACAAATGCCATCCCTCTAGTAGATGTACACAAACTCATCATTCTCCCGATCCGTCATGTCGAGCCTCGCCGCATCCGCCGTCCCCTGCTGCTCATTCTTCTCGACACCACCTTCTTCATCCGCCCTCGCACTGCTGGCAAAATTCGCATCCATACTCCGATCATGGATCTCGGCCCTCTTCCCATTCCGCACCCTCCTCTTCCGCTGCATCTGATTCAGCAGAACCAGGTTCCCCACCTGCGCCGCGATGACCACGATCAGCGCGACGTTGATGCCCAGCACGGCGCGCAGACCGGGGCGGTACGCGGGCGCGTCGTTGGCGTTGAATAGAAGCGGGCCGATGATGTTGCCCGCGGCGGACCCGGCGTTGTAGATGGTCATGATGACGGACTTCTTGGTCGCGCCGGCCGTGTTGCCCACGATCCAGGAGACGATGATGGGGTTGGAGCCGAAGAGGAAGGCGATGAGGTAGTATGCTGCCAGCAGGGCGGCGAGGTTCTTGTCGTCGCTTTTGCCGTGCGGGAGCGCGTACAGCATCGCGACGCCCGCGATGACGGGCAGGATGAGCGCCACGAAGACGGGCGACTTGAGGCGCACTTTCTGCGCGGCGTACGAGCCCGCCAGGATCACGAGGAACTGGACCGCGCCGAAAGGCATGTTCAGCAGCGAGGTAATGGATTTGTTGAAGCCCAGCCCGTCGAGGATCAGTGGGCCGAAGACGTTGCTGACGGCTGCGCCGACGTTGAGGAGCAGCGCCATGCTGAGCCAGAGGTAGGTCTTTGGTTCGAGGAGCGTTTCCAGGACTTGCCCCCATTTGAAGGATTCCTGGGTTCCCAGGCCGGTTTGGTTCGCACGGAGGCGCTCGACGGCTTGTTTGCGCTCTGTTTCTGTCAGGAAGCGGGCGGTGGTGACGTCGTTGTCGAGCTTCCACCAGATGAAGGGGACTGTTATCACGGTGAGGAGGCCGACGAAGAGGAAGATACTGGGTATAACCCGTCAGCATACTTCTAGGAGCGTCACAGTAGTTGGAATTGAGAAGGGAAGCGCTACATCTGCCACGAATGCATCCTCTCCGACTTGATCTGCCCCAACCCGTACGACACCGCGGACCCGATGATCGTCGCCAGCCCGTTGGTGCCGTACCACGCCGCGACGCGCACCGGCTGCTCCGCGCGGCGGTACCAGTGCGTCGTTATGATGCTGAACAGCGGCAGACAGCCGCCCTCGAAGAGGCCCAGAAAGAAGCGGCAGGCCAGCAGCCCCGCGTAGCTGTGGCAGGCCGCCATGGCGGTCTGGGCGACGCCCCAGCCGAAGACGAGGACGGGCATGAGGATGCGGTGCGGGACGCGCACGATCAGGAAGGACGACAGCGGCTGCCCGGCCAGCTGCGCGATGGGCGCGATGGAGCCGACCATGGAGTACTGGTTGCCCTTGAGGCCGGTGTCCTTGGCCAGGCCGAAGATGGAGGCGTAGCCGAGGACGGACTTGTCCAGGATCTGACGACAGAGTACACTGGTCAGTCGACGGGTTCGATGATATGGGTTCAGCATATAGGAATATAGTACCTGTAAAAAGTAGACCCACACGAGGATGGGCAGGATGACCATGTCGGTCTTGCGGAGGATGCGTTTATTCTGATGAAGCTGTTAGCATAGCGCCTTATACAGAGGTTATCAAAGGACATACATCTTCCTCCGTCAACACCGGCCGCTCATCCATATTGCCCTTGACGACGCCGTCTGGCGTCTTTGCGATCTCGATGTGTATGTCCTCCGCATGGTCGGCCTGCGGCTTGGCTGTGTCGACAGCAGTCATGGCTCAGGCAGCTTCCTGGTCGCGACAAACCCGCCGTAACCGTTGGAAGAGAGACAGAATTCAAAGACAATGCTCTGTGGTCGCACACAGCGGGCAGATGGAGAGGGTATATATGTACGAGCAGCCGCTCGGACCGTGACACAGGACCAACGGAGCGGTGCAGGGCGTGGAGGAAAAGGCTTCCCGAGGTCCCGGGTCCGGCCGAGGGGATCATCCCGCGCCCTAAACTCTATGGGTGTTAAGGTTTTTAAACAGAATCCCATGTGCAGGGCGCCTTGGTCCCCCATGCGGGGCCCCAATGCGGATTGAATGGCGGGGGAGATGCGGAGTGCGGAAAAGCTTTCGTTGTCTACCGCTCTAGAAGAGCGGTAGACAGGGATCTAGATCGGCGGAGAACATGCAGGCCGGCGCATCCCCGGAACACCGAGCTTCTTTCGAGCAATCCGCGTCTCAGGCGAGAAGTTCTGAAGAGCTTCCGAACGCGAATCTCGGGACGTCTGGCAGGCAAATCATGACCCCCAGGGTCCAGCAACAGTTTACGGAGCAAAAGGGCAGTTTATCTCGGTCAACATCGGGTTCCAGGCCTCTCCATAGGACGTTCCAAGGCTGTCTCAAGGTTCCTGTTAGTCAGGCCGACGCAGCTCTTCCACGGTTCCGAGATAGAAACCCCCACACTAGAAGAGCACCCCCACGCTAATAGATACCCCCACGCGAAAGGATCACCCCGCACTAAAACAGTCCCCCCACACTAAACAATCAATACAAAAAAATAAAAAAGCTCCTTTTCAACAATGAAAGTACAAGAAGAGCATACATACCTACTGTATGTAGAGATCCAGCTATGTTAGACGCGATACCGGACCTAACACCCCCAACCCCCATCGCGGGGTCGGGGGCAGCAGCTAGGGGACATACGTGTCACGTGACAAACCACGTGAACCACCACCTGAGCGCTCAGCGCTGAATCCATATAGTAATATGTTGAATTCAGCTCTTTCTGTTGTTACTACCTTCCTTCCCAGTCATTGCATGATCATATTCCTTGCTCCAAATACTCCTTTTCTGCGGCCAGCTTCCCTACATAAGCACTTGGAAGATTGCATCGATTCGAGATGGAAATTGTTATAGCCGGAGTTGGCATAAAGGAGGGGTATGTCATGCAGGGAGCACGTGACAATGGATCAAAACCCCCCATCCTGATCCAACGAAGCCCTATGATCCAACAAAGCTCCATGATCCAAACACCCAGAATGATCCAAACGAACTCATCGATCCAGGCAGACAGACATGTATATAATGGCGCTCCTTTCAGATAGATTCCGACCCTCGTGGTCGACTCACATAGCAACCTGTCATATAGGCATTGCTAGTAACACAGGTCTATTCTTGCTATTATATTGCTCACCCCCTTGTTTCTTGTCTTCAAGATAAACCCAACGACCCTTTTAGGTCTAGTTATCTAGGCCTGTCGCCTTTTTTCACCGCGGCGAGAGATCTCTGATCACGCCTAAGGACCGCGGGCAGATACGGCGCGTGAGTCGATGCGTCCGAGTTGTATGGATCGTAGGCCCTGCGTGGGGCCTCGTTCAGCACGATTTGAACCTGCCCCTGACTATCATCCTCCTCTTCGTCCGGCCACGAGACCGTTGCATCTACGTATCTTGCGTTGGTCTTCGAGGTAATCGGACCAGGGAAACAGTATGCTGTGTTTTCCAGGTGCTGTTGCCGTCCCCGGCAGAATCCAAACCCGAACCAACTACTAGCTCTATGCTATTTGTCGAGCGTCTGTGGGAGAGGGTAATAGCCGCTGCGCGGCAGCCGGTACTAGACTGGACTTGATCATCATAATTGGTGGTGAGAACCTGAAGTCTGCTGTCGACTGTCTTGTGCTTTTTGATATCTACATGATGTTGCGGATATCGCCATCATCTGGTGCCTCCTCCTGCGCCGTGCCCAGGACCGTCCTCTTCAGCGAGAACCCGTTTCCACGCTCCTTTTCCTGGTCTCCAAGACTGGGACCGTTGCTGGCCTGGATGAGCTTCTCAATCTGGTTGTCGGCCGGCATGGTGTTGGGCTTGACAAAGAGGGCAACATCGCATTCATCAGAGGGAGCGTCGTAGCTTTCACCCTGGTCATTGACAGGCAGGTTCCGCGCCACAAGCACAAAGTCCTTGTTTGTGGGGTACTCTATCACAAGCCCCTTCATCTGTATGTCCCTGCGCGTCATCCCCCCCCTCAAACAGGGCAAACGTCAACCTGTGTTGACGGGTTCAGCTTGGGTGGCATGCCATCCTTTGCCAGGTCCACAACAAGCTTGATGTGGACAAGGTAGCTGCCCGGGTTCTCCGGGATCGGCTCAAGCACCGCCCTGTGTAATCTCTGTGGGTCAAAGATCTTCTGGACAGCCTCCCTCTGCACAGCGCGTTCGGCCTTGGCAGCGTTGACCAGCAGGCTCCGGTACTCATGCGCGTTGTGGAAGAAGGTGCTCGACACTGGGAACTTGGCGTATTTCGCCGGAACATTGCCCTCACCGTCTGGACGGCTCCACGGCCATGGAAGCGCAGGGTTGCGGGGATAGGGATCGGCTTTGCGAGGCTTGTCGTCGTCGGAGCTGTCGTTGTCGTCCTTGTCCTCGTCCTTGGCCTCCTCTTCCTCCTCAGGATATGCCCAGTAGGCGCGTCGTTTTCCGTTTGCCAGCACCTTTGCTTGGAGCATTGGAACCAAGTCTGCACGTCGTGGACCTGGCTCCAATGTGGCATCCACCAGCTCAAGATCCACACGATAGCGTCTTTGCAGATCAACGGTGACAGAGCATCGTGTTGCTGGCGTGTCTCGCCCTGGAGATCACAGGGCATGCCCGATCGGACAGGGTCTTCGATGCATCGGATCCTGATGGATGAGCGCTTCTTGTCTGGCTGCTCAAACCAGACGGGATATTGACTGCGGAGGCGGCTGACTTCCTCTTGACCCAGACCTCGCTGCTCAGCTCCCATGTTGATGTCGCAGGTCTCGACGGTGAAGGAGACGCAGGCGGATCCAGACACGGGACGCACCTTGCCGTTGACGTTGAGCGAAGGAGGCAAGATAGATAGCACGACGCGAGGCTGCTGCGAGTCCAGAACTATGGTGCACTTCCAGCCTTTGAAGAGGATTGGGTTGCCTTTCACAGTGACGGTGCACGGCTTCTTCTGCAGGGCCTTTTTGTCAATGGTGCCGGGATGTCTGTGCCCTGGGATGAATCGAACCAGGTCGCCTCCAGTGTCTGACGCTGTCCTCTCCTCCCGCAGACCCGTCAGGGCTTTCATTAGAAGGGGTCTCTGATCAACTTACTGTCGGTTGTTGGAGGAAAGACTGTTCTTGAGGATCGAAACTTTCCTATCAATCAACGCGCAACTCTGGTGCGACAATCTGATGGAACGGGAGATACTCACCTAATACAAACAGAGCTAGTTTCACGTTAGTACATGCATGAATGAAAATCAAGATGAATAAAACTTACAGATGCGAGCGTCCAATGGACAACACAAGGAGAAGGATCGCTTCAACCAGTCAGTCTGATGTACCATTGCACATGGTCAGGCAAGTCCAAAGGACTCCAGGAAGGAGATAGAAAAGAGGTAGCTCAACTCAGTCAGCCTGGCTCTTTTCCTGATGTGTTTGGGCAACTTACCGATCCTGAGAGTCCAAGGGACTCTGGGAAGGGAACAGGGCAGGGGAAGCAGTCTGGACTTTCAGATCGGAACAGCTTCAATTCCAACACACGAGGACACTTGCACTCGAGCCAAATGCTCAAGCGTCCGTCTCTCGCAGGCGACGGCACCAGAAAAACAGTAAACACAAGGAAACACGGCAAACACGACACAGCACAGGAACCCACAGGTTGGAGATGAGAGGTGGAGGGAGGAAGGCTGGCCGAGAGTGCGACCCTAGCGCGGGTGAGCCCTCAGGCATCTCTGGTCCTGTGACAGCGCGTCGCGTTACCCTCGCGGCGGAGTCCTCCCAGAGAGGGTCCCCCTGAGGGAGTCCTCCCAGCAAGAGTTCAGGGAGTACTCCTTGTCTAGTGGGAGTGTCATGTAGATGTAGGCTGCACCCTTAAACAGGCCTTTGGGAGCAAGCATAAAGACATGGAACTATTTAGCATGCAGATCAGTTCTGGAGGACTGCAGGACAATACACTATAGAACTCATAACTGTATTAGAAAGAAAAGACTTTGAAACTCTTTTTTAAGATGAAGCAGCACTGAATATTACAGAGTAGAAATGCATTTGATAAACCTGCATTGCAGCCCAGACAAACTCAACATTACATTTTGCTATTGGCTGTCCATGACTTGATGATGCAGTAAGAAAAGGATCAAGAGATGGGGTATCTTGGTAGAGAAGGAGAAAGTCTTTCACTGATGATTCCTTTTTAGCATAATACATGGGTATGTAAACTGGGCCTGCTCCTCTTTTGTCAGTGATGCAGTCGTTGATTATTGACGCGTCGAACTGCTTCGCAGGGTGCGCTGGGCTGTTTTCCGTTAGCTACAACCTCCAGCTTCCAAGACTAGCCAAGCACTTTACATACTCCATCTCGCGATGTCCAGGTGTAAATCTCGCCGGCTAAGCTTCATGTTGGTTTGAGACAGAGGATCCTGGGAAGGGTCTGTTCGAGGTTGTGAGCGGTCGAAATGAGCTGTGCTGGGCGATTTCATGTGTCGTGCCATGATTGCAAGGCAGAACACCAGCTCCGTCACATGTCACTGCGAGGTTGTCTACATTGCTCAGTCTTGCCGTCGACCTACTGCTAGTGAGGTTTCAATGATACGGTTCACATTCTTCTCTATCCCTGCATCTGTTCCTCTCTTCTATAAGACAGGGACAACCATTATAAAATAGACGTAGTTTGTACAGTACATTGATATGTTATGTAAGCAGCGGTGTTGAATTTCAGGGCTGTCAGCATCGGCGTTCCCATAATGATCCCGAGAAATCTCGCGGGAAAACAATGTGACCGACTTCGTGTTGCTAAACATGAGGATAATACTGATTAGAGGATTCAAAAAAAAGATCGAAAAATGGTAAATGCGTATCTTGAAGGAGACCAAGCCTTGAGCTAGGAACGATTAGATAGTTGGTAAATAAAATACATTGATGAGCTTATGCCAAATCGACTAGCGACGTATGTGGAAATGCTGCGAACTTATGTGTGATCGATAATATTACCTGATGGATGCGTGACGCGCTATCAGGTATGTGTTCACATAGATAGTTCCTGTGGGAGTTGACAGTATTGATCAGCGGCATCTAGATTGGTGATGACGCATTAAGAAAGCAAAGCTAGAAGATATCAAGGTCGGAAGCTTGCCTTGACATACTGTGCAGACATCTATTGGATATCTATTTCCTTGAACTGTCAACCTCATTGGACCACTATTAAATTAACAACACCCATCTAGGTAGTAGATATCCAATAGTTATATAAATAAAAAATAACAAAAGCTCACACCCCCTCTCCCACAGGTGTGGAGGGGGTGCTACCAAAACACTCGCCTATGCTTCTGGCGGGCAGGGGTTTCAGTTCCTTCACCCCAAGCGGGCCGTTTAGGATGTTAGCGGGTAGGGATAAACATCTCACCCGCTGCACCTCGGCCGCCAGAGGTGAGGATCGAACCCGGGACCTCGGACTGGCACCTGGAAACCAGGTTCCAATCCTAATACTAGGGAGGGTGCCCAGTTTCCTAAGAGATTTGGGGGGAGGGAGGGGGGGTGCCGGTGAATGAATCTCCGGAGGAGGCCTGGGGTCACATGTACACAGCAGTTCTGCTGCTATTGATGAGGAGCATAGTCTGCTAAGCTCTTTGACATTCTATGTAGTAAATATTCAGAACTTATCTGTGATTTAGATTTATTCCCTATCTCCCGATTAGCCATGGTTCCCTATTAGGGTTACCGGGATACGGCAAGAGAACGGAGCATTAGATAAAGCTTGAAAGATCACACGCCCAAAGGCAAGGCCCACACATAAAGCTATTGTCTGGGGTTCTCTGCTGCTAGAGCTGACACCGATAGGAGACATGGAAATGAGGATCACCATGGGAAGATTTCTACTAAGCCCTAAGCCTCTGGAGGAGAATCAAAGCCAACCTTGAGAGTTACAAGAAGCTACAGAGCGGATGACGGATACCCACTTTGGCTTCGGCTCCTCAGATAGTGCCTGGGGCTGAAATCACTAGGTGTGAGTGTTCCGTTGTGTTTTCGTGATTTGTGCTGAGCTAACGGGGTCTAGACGTTCTGGCCAGGTGACGCTGGAGATTAGCTGCAGCTACCCCGCCGCTCAGCCGTCCACGACACCATTGTCCAACAACATGCAGGCCGGACTAGCACACACTTCATTCTGGATCTGCAGTCAGATGAATTACTGCTGGCGTTGAGTTGTTCTTTTTCTTCCGAGTTTCTGCTGCAACAAATCATCTCCACGCTTGGCAGGCAAAGCTGCCTGACCCCCAGTCGCTTTCTGGCACATACATGCTCATCCAAGACCAAGCTTGACAACACCACTTACTCCTGCACGAGTGTATGATTCCGCAGCCGAAGACACAATTTCCCGACAAGCAAGCTCTGGCTAGGTATTATGTATCTCCACGTGGTTCCGTCTTCTCAATTGCTCGTTGTGCCTGACGCTTCGACCATGGTCTTCTAACGCATAATCCATAATCACAGCAAATTTCCGTCAAGTGGGACAAGAAGACTGTCCTGCAGCTTGTGGATATTAGCAAGATGGCCAAGTCCACTAACCGTATTGAGTTTTGGTCATGATGTCGTGGTCCCTTATATGTCACTGTTCGCATCGTCCCTTCTCGATGCGGCAGGATTTCTTGTCATACCCGCTGTCAGTGAACGTCTGCTATAATTACTCAGTCAGTTTTTGGAGTTCTCTGTTCGAACTGGCATGCGCAGTGTCCTAACGCTTGCCGCTCTGGTGGCGACAGCCTCTGCGGCGGCTGTCTCCATCCCATCACCTGCTGCGGCTCAAGTGGACATCTCCACATGGGCAACATGCTCTGGGCCGGTCAAGAGCTCTCCGACTAGGTTCTGGCTCGACGAGCAGGACCACTCAGGAAACGCTCGCGGCATTGCTCCGTTTAGCGACGGATATGACACCTATCCCGTGTACCGCAACGTCCTTGACTACTCCGTTCGCAACGATGGCACAGGTGACCAGTCAAGGAATCTGCAACAGGCAATAGACACTGATGGCCGCGGTGGGAGCCGTGAAGGCAAGGGGGTCACTTATCAGCCTGCATTGGTCTACCTGCCGCCTGGGACATATCAGCTCAAGAAGACGCTCAATCTTCGCGTGGGAACCGTCATCGTGGGCGACCCCATAGACCGACCCGTCATCAAGGCTTCTGAGGATTTCAGCGGAGATGTCCTGGTCAACGGTTACGACAAGGCTGCTGGGCCGCCCGAAACTAGTTTCATGACCCTGATGAAGAATGTTATCCTGGACACAACAGCCCTCAGTCCGGACAGGAATATCACCGTGCTTGCATGGGGCGTTGCCCAGGGATGCGGTTTGACGAATGTCGAGATCAACATGCCCCCAGATTCGACCGGACATACGGGCATCAATTTGCAGGGCGGGTCGACGCTTGCGATCGCGGATGTGGTGAGCAGTATTCTCAACCCTAGAACACGTGAGGCCGCTGACACAAGTTTAGCAAATCATTGGAGGCGCTGTTGGCATCCAGAACTCAAACCAGCAGGTCAACTTCAAGAATGTATATTTCAAATACTGCAGGACAGCGTTCGCCGCAACTGGCGGACACACCGTTCTCTTGCAAGGCGCCACTTTCGATACGTGCAAACTTGGCGTGGACATGTCGAGCAACGGGCTGGGTACGATAGTGATCCTCGACTCGACATCGATGAACTCTGGACCCGTTGTAAAATTCCATGACTCCTCCCACGATTCTGGCAAGCGAAACAGCCAGATCCTTATCCAAAATCTTTCCCATGACAGTGACAATCCGATTGCTGTTGACAGCGATGGCCACACAAAGCTAGGTGCAACCGATTTTGTGGACACTTGGGTTTGGGGAAGTGTGACCCCTGGTGTCTATCAAACTGGGACGAACTTTACAACCATTCGTCCAGATGTCCTCCTATCCAACGGGAAGTTCTTCATCAGAGCTCAGCCAACGTACGCTGAGTACGCCAGCGACCAGATCGTCAACGTCAAGGCGGTCGACGGCTACCCAGTCAAGGGAGACGGCCGAACCGACGACTCTGCCAGTCTCAACGCCATCCTGGCGCAGAATGCAGCAGAGTGCAAGATCACGTACTTCCCGTACGGTGTGTATATCGTCTCGGACACGCTGTTCATCCCACCTGGCTCGCGCATCGTGGGGGAGGCATGGGCCGTGATATCTGGATCCGGGGACGCGTTTCAGGACGCGAACAACCCGAGACCAGTGGTAAAAGTAGGGAATGAGGGTGATGTTGGCGTCGTTGAAATCCAGGAGATGAGGTTCACCGTCGCACAAAAGTCTCCCGGCGCAAAGATCGTCGAGGTCAACATAGCGGGAGCGTTCCCGGGCGATGTGGCGTTTTGGAACTGCCTTATCACGATCGGTGGGACGGCCGACACGACGATCTCCACGGCCTGCACGGACCAGGACTCCAAAAACTGCATGGCAGCGTTCATGGCGATGCATCTGACGTCTTCATCATCTGCCTACATCGAGAACGTCTGGGGATGGACTGCGGACCACAACCTCGATGGCGGTCCGAGCCCGATCATCATCTCGACCGGCCGCGGACTGCTTGTCGAGTCCGTCAGGGGTTGCTGGCTGGTCGGGACGGGTTTTGAGCACCACTGGCTCTACAACTACAACTTCCACAACGCGGCGAACGTCTTCGCCGGCATGCTGCAGTCGGAGACGCCCTACATGCAGGGCGAGGGGCAGTACGAGAACGCTCCCGCCCCGTGGACGGCGGAGGCCGCTTACGGCGACCCGGACTACTCGTGGTGCGCGATGGACGACCAGAAGTGCCGCGCGGCGCTGGCGACCAACGTCGACGGCGGGTGGGACCTGGCGCTGTACAACTCGGCCGCATGGGCGTTCTTCGACGGCTACTGGAACGGCAAGTACAACGATCCGTGCGACGGGCCCTGCCAGGCGAACATGATGCGGGTGACGAACTCGCCCATCAACCTGGTGTGGTACTCGATCAGCACGAAGGCGACGGACGTGATGGTGCTCGATGGATTGAGCAACCCGCGAGAAGAAGACCACTCTGGGGGGTGGGAGGCCATCGTCCAGGCGTACAGGCAGTTTGCATTGTGAGCTGCTAAAAATGTAAAAAAGTGAAAAAAAAAAAAAAAAAAAAAAAAAATAAAGCCTTGTTCAAGCGTGACATATTCCCAAATCTGTACATACGGAAAAATCGAACAACGTTCTACATGGATACCCACAGTTACGACTGGCCCTACCGTACATAGCAAATATCAGCTAACAGATTAACAGTCACCACACGCAGAGGGCAAAAAATAATGACGTTATCGAAAAGATTTCCTTGACCAGATGGGACGTACAGTTGTAAGACACGTCACAGAGAGACCAGCCGAAGCCATCGCCCGTCATGACGTGGACTGCTGCTTATGGCGTCCTCAGCCGTTGCAGGATTCAGCAGCATCGAGGTCGACGGTTGAAAGCTCGAGAAGATGGCAGCAGGCCCACAGCATACATACTCGGATCAAGCACCGAGAGTTGACAGACGAGTGGTTGCCGATGTTAAGCTCCAGCACTGCCACAGGGCTGTCAGTGGCAACTTCTGAACAACCATTATGTTTATTCAATGTAACAAGAAGCAGACTTCAGAAATCTCTGCACTGCGCCTCCAGGGAATCATCATCTATGATATATCCTACATCCGATGCAGCCAACCCCAGCCCTACCTGACCTCATATCCACCACGTGTCGTGCATCAGCCACGATGATCCAGCGATCTGGCTTGGCAGAAACGTCTCAGCGGGCCTCAGCCTCAAGATAACCCACCTAGACGCATCTTCCTGATCGACTGTGTGCAAACGGCGTTTATAATAGATAGCGACTCCGAGGCAGCCGAGGGAGCCAAGCCGCGTCTCCTGGGTGGCTGACGCCCGGACGCAGCCAATCGGGTGCTCGATCTGACAAATGACGCAGGAGCGATCGGCGCGACCCACGCCCGCGGATCGTCGCGGCGGTGCGCCGAGTGGAGCCCGACGCGCGCTTCCGATTGCTCGCCTCGGCGTGTGTCCTGCCGTAGTGCGCCTGTTCATTTCCTCGGGCGACGTCCGCGGACGCTGCGCCCCTTGCCCGGTCCGCAGGGAGGCCCATATAAGAGCGATTCTTCAGCCTTGCGCACGTTGCCGACACGCAGGGACGACATCTCTATCCATATCTTCTCTTCCCAAGCCAGCGTGGGATATATCAACATCCTCAATTGACCTTTCTAAACACCCACACAAGAACCACCACAACCGATCAATCGACCAACCACCCACCATGCAGCTCAAACTCCTCACCACCGCTCTCCTCCTGGCCTCCTCTGCTCTGGCCGCGCCCCAGCCCCAGGACGACTCCATCGCCAACGACGTCAACTCCATCATCGACGGCGCCATTGGCGCGGGCGCCACCGTCGCCGCTGACAGCCAGAGCATCGCCTCTGACCTCGTCTCCCAGGCCAAGTCCCTCGTCAGCGAGGCCCGCACCGCGGCGCCCGCGCTCGCGTCGTCCCTCGAGGCCAAGGCTTCCTCCATCGCGGACGAGGCCAAGAGCCTCGGGTCCGCGTACAAGTCCGTCTACGACTCCTATTGGACCACGTTGACCGGGCCCGCGGGCAACCCGACGGCCACTGTCCTGAGGACTGCTACCTCTGGCACCCAGGCGACGCCGGCAAGCACGGCGTCGGCCAGCACGGCTAGCGTTACGTCGTCCTCGTCGACGGGTGGTGCCCTCCCGCATGCCACGGCCGGGCTGGCGGGGCTCGGCGTCGCGGGTATTCTGGGCGTTGTTGCTGCTCTGTAGACGACCTGGACAGAAGAGACACGAGGTCCGCGATACTATTACGACGCTTGAGAATGTCATCCTGCCTCTCGACGACAAGCAATTGCGTTTGATACCACAGTGTGAACTTGATTATATATGCTATATACCGCATTGACGGCACCAGTCTTCGCACGACCGCGGCGTTACGTGAATCGGGACTGAGTTTTGAATTCCGAACTCCAAGCACGGGCGTTGCATGTTATTTATCGTCGAAGCGGATCTGATCGGGCTGGTTTTTTTTTTATCTTTCTTTGTTTAACTTGGAACCCAGTCGAAGCGTTCTGTTATGTTATATCCGATGGGATGCAGACGCAGATACAGATTCGGTTGATGGATCTGAGATGGAACTTTGTACATACGACACAGTATAATATACCATGGAATCGACAAATTGAGTAAATTCGGTAGTCCAGAAAGACGATAGGAGGACGTGCTCAGCAGTCTCATTCTCTTGTTGCTCCTAGTATCATGTACTCGATAAATGCAATAAACTCAAGTCGACTGCTGTGTAACCACCTGGCCTGCATGGCATGGGATGGGATGTTTCAAATCGGCTTGATCTACTGCAGGAAGGAATAAGAGTAAGGTTCTGTTACAGGCGTCGCCAGGTCATTGCGGACCGGCGGCGGAGATACTTAGGCCCGGGAGGGGTACTCAACCTGATCACCGAAAGCACGTGACAATCCCCGATCATATTGATCATATGGATCATGCCCGTCATACTGATCACCTTGATCATAGCCTCTCGATCACTCAGGCAAGAAGCATGTATATAATGACGCTCCTTACAGGCAGATTCAGACCATCGTGGTTAATTCATGCAGCGATAGGACACCTCAAGACAGCAAAGGCACTCCGTTATTTACCCATATCTGAGGCCCTTGTCTCCTGTCTTCAAGATAAACCCTACGATCCTTAGGTCCATTTAGGCCTGTCGTTACAGGCTCGTTCCATACCAAGGACGCACGGCATTTTATACGACTATCTAACCTGGCAGTGCAGCGATTGGTGTATTAACCTGAAATCGGTTTGGTGCTAGCTACCCCGAGGACTACTACTACCACCATACTACGCTGCCATACAATACAATACAATACAACCTGTCGTATGTAGACTACAGCACTGATGCAACGGCGACAAACCGCCCACGGGAGGAAGAACTCCTTAAATATGTACCTTCCAAGAAGAAGTCCGCGGAGGAGTTAGTCAGGTAGCCCAGCAAGCAGCTGTGGAGGTAGATATCTCTCTCAGGGTAAGGAGTGGGGGGAGGGGGGCAGGGCAGCGAGAAATAAAATAAAATCGTTCCTGGAGGAAAGAAAGGAAGCAGTCATACTCATCAGATGTAGTGAGAATTAATCTCTCTTTGGTGTGTAAAAGGTGGAGTATTGGGGTGGGGACAGAGGGGGGAGGAGGGGAGGGGGGAATGATGCTTTTTTTTTGTTTTTCCTTTTGTCTGTAGGTATATTGTTATTTTTCTACTACCTACTTCTTATTGATGACCCTTGAGCTATTGCTATTATTGCTGTATGTATTATTGTTGCGTACCATGTGCTGAGCAAGGATTCTGGATTCGGACAGACACACACCCCAACTTTGGTTTTGCAGCAGGCAGGCAGGCTGGCTAAGATAATCATTAGGTCACTGGGCCATTAATAATTCATCCAGGGCTCTGTATTCTTATTAATAATTCTCGTCTCATCGAGTTTTTAGGTTAGGTGTTGGATATTCTTTGTTTCAGTTTTGGTTTTGTCTATTTAGAAGAAGAAGCCTTTTTTTGTTTGTTTGTTTGCCGGTGCCATATTTGATTCCTGCTTTCTATTTATTTATTTATGTATCTAAAGCTCTGCTTTTTTTTTCTTTAGCTTTCCAGCTGGAAGCGCTACCTTTTGTGTGTGTATACAGGGAGCTTCTCTGATCTGACATGGAATGGAACTGAAGCTTTAGAGTATCATTGGTATATTATTATGTCAGCTATAGGCGCCCTAGATCCATGCATACAGCTGCGAGGAGAGGAGGAGAAGTAGAGGAAGGGGGGGGGGCGCAAAGGGGGTGATTGAGGTCCCCTTTTGTAGTTGATACATTATTTACCGCTCAAGCTTCCGACAAATAAAATAAAACTGATGATCTGTGCCAAGATCTAGAGTTGATGATGTAAATGTAAAGCGAGTAAGCAAATCGATCAATTGATTGAGTGATTGTTATTACTAATCTCACAGAACTTTTTTTGGTGCAAGTCCCCTCCTATTCTCCTCTTGTTTATGTAGCATGAGTGATGACTCTCTCTTTCTCTTTCTTGCTCTGTCTCTCCCTCCCTCCCTCTCTTTCTCTCTGTATTATTGGTGATTTCTGTCTAGGCCAATAATCGCCTAGATTAGCATGTCGCTCTTAACCAGAGGCACCGACATACAGAGAGACGGCCTACTATAGTAGTCCTTAGTATGGTTCTGATTTCCCATTGGTGGATGGTGGTGGTTGACGATCAATTGGATTGATCGGATGATGGATGTGTTCGGTTCGGTGGGGTCCAGCGCTTTGGGTTGGGTACCGGGTGGGTACTTCTTTTACCGGCTCAGGACGTCAGGGTCAGGGTCCGGTCAGGTTTCCCATCCTTTGTGTCACTTTATCCCGGCGGATGATATTATAATACAGTTCAGGATCCCGTGCAGTCGCATGAGTGATGGCATCATTGTGAGAGGGCAATTGTCTCAGTACTGTGTAGTCAGCAAAAAATCTAAAATAAAATAGTGTTCATCTCGTCCGGTCGAGCAGGATGCAACGTGAACCTTTCAACTACTACTACTACTACGAAGGGGATAGCGTGAACATGTCGTCTCAACTGGATTGTTTCCGGTCAATGGTCCTGCATCAACGGTGGGGCTGTCAAGACCCTCAAGTGCCAGTGTGGTGTGCCCCTGGGCCATTCAGCTGTCGGAATCACGTTCGTCCGGTGGGTACGCTGGGCCGGTGGCCGCGTCGGCTGGGACTGCTCCAACGAGTAGCGGGTAGGTTAAGTCGACGACGGCGGTCTTATCCTTATCGGCTGCGTGGGATTCGAGAGGGTTCTGCAGGGACGAACCGCTGGCGTCCTGCTTTGGGAAAGTGAGCGGAGACGAGATGAGTTCTCAATCTGTGTCTTCCAATCGATTCCCACCGCATACAGTATTGCATTTGCGTGAATGGTCACTTGCTGTAGACATGATTGTTGACCGCAATGCCTCGAGGGAGAGCAGAATAAAATATCTGTTCTATCGCGTAGGTCAGGTAGGTAAGTCGTGAGACTCTGTCCAAGATCTCCCTCATTGGCCAGTCGACGCCAAGGCCTCGGGAAGATGGCGAGGAAAAGTCGGTCCCGGTCTGACGACGCTCTCCGTTGGGAGATCCGAGCGGTCGTGAAACATGCTCACCTCCTGAGAGATGATTCTGGAATTCTCTGTCGAGAAGAAAAATTTTTGAAACATGATATCATCGTGTAGAGCAATTGGTGGTCTGAGCGCGCAGCATTGAGGTCTGAAGTAGATGACTGTCACATGACCCTGTTGATAAGATATCAGATGCATGATAAGATGGGATCTCGCTATCTGCATGCACCGTGCATGCAGACATGGCCAGCTTGCATGCATGTCATATAGACGCTCGATCATATCGATAATAATCATCCTCATGGCAAGCACACGGTCTGTGACGCTGCAGCCTCAGGCAGGGCCCTCGGAGCAGGCCGGTCCGCCCCTCTCCCTCTTCTAGCCCTTTCTAGCCGCGCGCGCCTGGCAGCCAACCACGGCGCGGAGTTTCTGTCCCTTTTCGGCAGCCCCTCTCGGCAAAACAAAACTCCGGCCGCGGCCGCCAGACCAATCGGCGCGCGATCATTTCACGGCTTCTGGAGTTCAGATGCCTCCTGCGCAGGGGTTTAGAGCCGCCAAGCGCTCGTATTGCGAGGACAAAGGCCGACAGCGTTGATCTCGCTGTTTTCCTGGATTAGTCGCGTCCATCCTCGCTGACGGCTATTGAACAGGCCAATGATGGATGTGGTGTCTGCCGTCAGACGTTCCGTGTGCCCGGCCTCGCGTGCGCCCCCGCAAGATCTCTGGAGAAGCTCCATATGTGGGTATGGGTTCCTCTCGCGTCCCCACCCGCTGGTCTATATAAACTCTCTGCGGGATCCTGCTTGCTGACGCTCTCTCCAGGGTCGGGCCCTTTGCGCAGACGACGTAGCCAGACGTTGCGCCTCGCTGTAGGTTCTGTACCGAGCTTCCCACCATGGCTTCCAAGACGCCCGACGCGGTCGAGCCGGCCGTCGAGCAGGCCAGCGACGTGTCTCCCCAGCAGTCCCCGTCCATGAGCAAGGTCATCGAGCACGCCAGGGCGGCCACCGACAAGGAGCAGAAGATGACCCTGCTGCAGGGCATCAAGCTCTACCCCAAGGCCGTCATGTGGAGTATCATCATCTCGACCTGCATCGCCATGGAGGGCTACGACATCAGCCTCGTCACCAACTTCTACGCCTTCCCGGCCTTCAACCGCAAGTACGGCGAACGCATGCCGGACGGCACCTACCAGGTGCCCGCGCGGGTACGTATCTTCGAACCCTTTTCTAAAGGATACAAGTCCAGTAGCTGATCCCCGCAGTGGCAAGCCGGCCTCAGCAACGGCGCCTACGTCGGCGAGATCATCGGCCTCTTCATCAACGGCTACGTCTCGGAGCGCTTCGGCTACCGATACACCGTCATGGCCTGCCTCATCCTCATCACCGCCTGGACCGCCATCTTCTTCACCGCGCAGAACGTCCAGGCCCTGCTGGCCGCCGAGATCCTCGCCGGCATCCCGTGGGGCGTCTTCCAGACCCTCACCATCACCTACGCCTCCGAGGTCTGCCCCGTCGCCCTGCGCGGCTACCTCACCACCTACGTCAACTTCTGCTGGGGCCTCGGCCAGCTCATCGGCATCGGCGTCATCAAGTCCATGCTGAAGCGCGACGACGAGTGGGCCTACCGCATCCCCTACGCCCTGCAGTGGATGTGGCCCGTCCCGCTGTTCATCGGCATCTTCCTCGCCCCCGAGTCTCCGTGGTGGTTGGTGCGGAAGGGCAGGATCGAGGACGCCAAGCGCGCCCTCCTGCGCCTGACCAGCCTCAACCGCGAGACCGACTTCGACGCCGACGAGACCATCGCCATGATGGTCCACACGACCGCCCTCGAGGAGAAGATCACGCGGGGTGCCAGCTACCTCGACTGCTTCAAGGGCACCGACCTGCGCCGCACCGAGATCGTCTGCATGGTCTGGGCCATCCAGAACCTCAGCGGCAACTCCTTCTCCAACTACTCGACCTACTTCCTGGAGCAGGCCGGCCTGGACGCCTCCAAGGCCTACGCCTTCGCCATGGGCCAGTACGGCATCAACATGGTCGGCGTCTTCGGCGCCTGGTTCCTCATGACGCTGGGCATCGGCCGCCGCACCCTCTACCTCGTCGGCCTGTGCGGCCTCTGCACCATGCTCTTCATCATGGGCTTCCTGGGCCTCGTGCCCGCCGCCCACCGCGACCAGGCCTCCCTCGCGACGGGCAGCATGATGATCATCTGGGCCCTCTTCTACCAGCTCTCCGTCGGCACCGTCTGCTACTCCCTCGTCGCCGAGCTCTCCACCCGCCGCCTGCAGATCAAGACCGTCGTCCTGGGCCGCAACCTGTACAACATCGTCGCCATCATCTGCGGCGTCCTGACCCCCTACATGCTGAACCCCGGTGCATGGAACTGGGGCAACTACGCGGGGTTCTTCTGGGGCGGCATCTGCTTCCTGTGCGTCGTGTACACGTACTTCCGCGTGCCGGAGCCCAAGGGCCGCTCGTTCGCGGAGCTGGACATGCTCTTCGAGCGCGGCGTCTCCGCGCGCAAGTTCGCCAGCACCAAGGTGGATGTGTTCGGGGAGGCGGTTGAGGACGGCGTCCTCCGGAATTATCAGGAGGAGAAGACCAGGGGCAAAGGTAGTGACGATGTGAGCTATTTGGAGAAGGAGGCTGGGAAGCTGTAGTTGTATGTAGTTATGTTATGATATGTATGTATATATGTATGCATGTATGTAAAAGCAATGCCATCTTATGATCATGAATGTCGATGTATGCTGCATGTTATCAACAATTTGTGCAGGCTCTTGCAGAAGTAGTAGTGGTGGTGGTGGTGGTGGAGATGACCGGTCATTGGTGTAGCGCACAGTAGAGTAATAGAGTAACAAATAAGTCGATGCATCCAATCCATATTTTATTATATTTCACCCTACCACACACACACTCTCTCTCTCTGTCTCTCTATGGGATTTAACTGTAATCACTGGCAACCATCTTCTCTCTTCCCCTCTCCATCTCTCTCTCTCTCTCTTATACTTTTGTTTTCTTTTTTTTTCTTTCTTTCTTCCCCCAGGCAATCGGGCATCCTCCTGTTTGCTGGGCTATATTTCCTTTTTTTCTTCTCTTATAAAAATAAAAAAAGAGAGAGAGAAGAAAAACACCTTCACCTCATTCATTCATTCATTTATAACATAACAATGTTAATAAGAACCTGAACCTGAAACCTGGGCTGATTGATACTGATTGATAAGAATAGAATAGAATAGAATAGAATAGGATAGGATAGGAGAGATACAGTAGCTTTTTTTCCCTCCAGTCATTGTGTGGACATACTCCTTGCGTATTGTATATACATATGCAGGAGCTTCTGAAGCAACGTCAATCTTTCAATATATGTATGCTTCCTCGCTTTGCTTTTTGTCATCTAGGAATGAGGGAATTAATGATATGATAAAACTAGATGTGTAAATCAAGTCAAGTATTATACTGCACAAGAGACAGTGGTGGCTGGTATATTGTATTATCGTATTGTATGTACGCCCTGGTCTCTCTCTCTCTCTCTCTCTCTTTGTCTCTCTTGTTGACTGTATTCTACCGGATGATATTTACGTTACACACTTGATGAGTTATACTTGGTGTTCTTGATAAATATGGAGTATAAATATCTTTTGTTTATCTTTATCTGCCTGTTATCTTGCACAGCAGTGGAGAGAGTATCCTGATTTCAATTTCTCTTTCACATGCATCAATAGTCATTATTAATACAACTCACGTCTCCCTGCACACCAATTTAATTGCTCTGTGCGAGCAATGCCACAGCTTCAAGTGGCAGTTCAGGTCTACTATATATATATTTGTGGCTGCTGCGCGATTGGTCTTGGCGCGCGGGGGTTGGACCGCTGTTCCCTGCAAGGACATCTTTGAGTGTCTTCTTGGCGAGAATCATCTCATCTTTCCAGAGCATGCGCAGCAGCGGGTTACACCACCACTCAGCCCTATCGCCAGAGGAGAGGAGTGAAATCAAAATAGAAGATGGTCCGGGTAGGTGACACCTGGCGCATGGTTCCGCTCCCGATGGAAGCGGAAGCGCATCGACCGTGGAAACCCGAACCCCGAACGTGATCTTGAACCCTGGCGAATTCCCGTTTCTATTCCTGTCGGCGGGAGACGGACCCGCCACGCTGCGTTCAGGGTCTTATGGAAACTGGAGAAGGTTGACAGGTGTGGAACGTTCTTCTACCATGCTTGTCGTCTTACAGGGAGCGTTCGGTTGACCAATGCACACCGGACAGGTTGATCGCGGCCAGCAGATGCTGGACCAGAGGCAGGGGTTATCCAGGCACACATCCGAAGAAACGACCACGGCATCACGATCAGGCTCGAGATCGGCAGCCGGCGTCATCGATCGCCGTGAGCCCAGAGCTTGTCTTGACCTCCCCCGCCTCCGGCGAGCGACTCTATCTGCCTGATGCAACGGCTGCTTCTCCAACGTCCGGCGGGAGGTCAACCTTCACGGCCCGTCCTCATGCCATGGCCTCCCAGGTAGTTCTGCCAAGGATCTACCCTTATTTGCCTTTGCCGTCCGCGTGTTTGTGGAGCGTTTCATTGGGGGTGACAGCATCTGAAGGACGACGGCCTCGGATGATGACGTCAAAGGGCCAAAAATTTCGCCCGACGTCCGTCTCTGCGACCTTCGAGCCACACGGCCTCATGTCTCTCTTCATTCAACCGCCTTGAGAGCCTTGTTACCGCGTGGAGTCGTCTGACTGAAAGCATCCGCTGCTCCATCGCTGATCCTTGCCGACCTCCCGAGTCGAGACGTTCAGTTCGCCCCGGGTATGTTGGCCCTTGTTTGCTGAGTTCAGAGCAGAGCGGATACATGACTCTCTAGCTGCTGGCAGCGGCGATTAACCCTTACGAGACATAGGTTTCCCAGCAGACTGATAGTCGCTGAAACATTATTAATACACTAACATTTCCTTACGCGATTGTCGAGGGCTCCTTTGATGATCTTTTATCACTGATTGCCACCCTTGCAGCAAGCCATCAAGTGGTAGTTTCTCGTCGAACGCCGCTGCCGCATCATTGAACTGCAGAGCAGGATAGCTGGCAGGAGAGCTTCCAGAACCGGCAGCTGGAACCCTGTGCGGGTGGAAAGCACAATCTGGCTACCTAGGTAGGTGCTTTCGTAACGTTCATGTCCAGGACCGCTCCTGCTAAGTCGTGACAGCATTCTCGAGCGTTCTTGAACAGATTCCTCCTGCTGCTACAGCATCAGACTTTCTAATACGTCCGCTATCGAAGCTCTTGTCTCATTGCTTTTCGGCCGGGCCGGCGAATAAACATAATTTGCCCTTTTCCACATGCCTCATCAGGTCCACGACAGTCAAACCGACGCCAGCAATGCCAGCACGGATACTCAGCAAACCCAGGAGAGCCAAGAGAGCCAAGAGAGGGTGGAGGATAGGGAGGAGGATCGGGAGGAGAGGCCCAGAGGACCGCGTGTCAGGTTCCGGTCTATCAACCAGGCGGACCGGCCCGGAGAGATCCAGGGCATACCAACAGGCCGACAGGAGGGTGAAGGCCAGCCGGAGCAGCGGCCGCCTATGCCGGAGTCTCAACCCTCGCGCGACGTCACGGACACATCGGTCAACGATCGAGTAACCCCTCAGGAAGGCGCTGAAGGCAAAGCTAAAGAGGAGGAGAAACCGGAAGAGAAACCAGAGGAGAAGCCGGAGGAGAAGCCCAAGGAGGGTGGGAAGATCAAGGACTTTCTCAAGCCGAAAGAGGGTCGATTGAAGGCTCTCGGCCAGTCGGCACGAGAGAAAACTCGGCACTGGGCCTCGCGCGTCGGTCGCCCCCATCCGAGAGGAGATGCGTTGACTTCCGCTATCTCACAGCCAGATTGGGGAAGTGGCGGCGATGTTCCCCTGTCGGACTTTACGGACAACAAGCATAAGAGCAATGAGGACCGGCGGCGGGATCAGGCTACTTCCACGTCGGAGGCGCACCGTCTCGTACGAGAGATGACCCAAGACCAGGCCAGTCGACGCCGCAAAATGCGTCCTGGCCAGTCTGGCCAATCCACGCCTGTCGAGGGGACGTCGGACACAGAATCGGATTTTCGATACCGCGCCGGTGGCGGTGGGATCCTGTCGCAGCTGCTCAAGCTAAATGGCCAGCATCCCGGGTCTGATGCCTCTTCGATGAAGGAGCGAGGTCGCTCTGACAGCGAAACCGAAACGGAGGGGCCTTCCCGGCCTGCCTCCGGTACGTCGACGCCCAAGAAGGAGAAATTGAAGTGGTACAAGAAGCCGCAGAGTCAATCCACCGCCTCTCTGATCGGCGCTTCTGCAAACCTGAGCGCAACAGGTACGCCCATTCACTCGGGCGACATCATGTCTGCGGCCGCTAAACGACGCACCAGGCAGGGCGGCGGTGGCAAGACGCGTCTCGAGGACGAGATCCGCGTGACGGTGCACATCGCCGAGATCATCGCCCGTCAACGGTATCTCATGCAACTCTGCCGGGCGTTGATGAAGTTCGGCGCCCCGACCCACCGGCTGGAGGAGTACATGCAGATGACCGCGAGGGTCCTCGAGGTGGACGGTCAGTTCCTCTATCTTCCCGGCTGTATGATCATGGCCTTCGATGACCCCTCGACCCGCACGACGGAGGTCAAATTGATCAGGGTGTCACAGGGCGTCGACCTCGCGAAGCTGGCTGATACCCACAATGTCTACAAGAATGTGGTCCATGACCTTATCGGGGTCGAAGAGGCGATACAGGAGCTCGATGAGATCATGAAGCGGAAGCCGAGGTTCAACAGATGGATCCTGGTATTGGTGACTGGGCTGGCCAGCATGACGATCGGGCCGTTCGCCTTTGAGGCTCGACCTATCGACATGCCGATGATCTTCATACTGGGATGCCTGCTCGGCATTATGCGTTACATCATCGCGCCAAACTCGGCCCTGTATTCAAACGTATTCGAGGTGTTTGCCTCGGTGCTGACTTCTTTTCTCTCGCGCGCCATTGGGAGTATACGGCATGTGACGCCGGATGGGAAGCCGCATTACATCTTCTGTTTCTCCTCAATGGCCCAATCTTCGATTGCACTTATTCTTCCCGGGTTCCTCGTTCTCTGCAGCAGTCTGGAGCTGCAATCCCACCAGATTATCGCCGGGTCCATCCGTATGGTGTACGCCATCATTTACTCCCTCTTCCTCGGGTATGGCATCACCGTGGGCACGACCATCTACGGCCTCATGGACGCCAAAGCAAATTCGGACATCACCTGTCCCCCGTCGCCGATCAGGAACCAATACCTTCAGCGGTTCCCATTCGTGGCACTGACAGCCTTGTTCCTGGCTTGTGTGAACCAGGCCAAATGGAAGCAGGCGCCCGTGATGATCATCATCGCGCTGGCCGGCTACATCGTCAATTTCTTCAGCACCATGCGGCTGGGCTCCAACACGCAGGTGGCCAACACGCTCGGCTCGTTCACCATCGGGGTCCTGGGGAACCTGTACAGCCGGCTGTGGCACGGGCACGCCGCGACCGCGATCCTGCCCGCGATCTTCGTGCTCGTCCCATCCGGACTGGCGGCGACGGGCTCTCTGATCTCCGGTGTCCGATCCGCCAACGAGATCCGAGGCAACCTCACCTCGGCGGGCTCGAACAGGGCCAACTCGAGCAACGCGAGCGGCAACACGGCCTTTGCGGGGGGAGGGCAGAATGCGGTGGCGAACCTTGGGTTTGGCATGGTGCAGGTCGCGATCGGGATTACGGTCGGGCTGTTCTTGGCTGCATTGGTTGTGTATCCTTATGGGAAGCGGCGTAGCGGGCTGTTTAGTTTTTAGACTGGACGTGTTGTTTGTTTTGGATTATGTCTTGTCACGAGGTTCGAGTTTCATTCTGCGAATTGTATTCTTAGTGCACTTTAGCTGATAGACTGGAGTGTACTGTACTAGTTTGATGCTCATGTGCTCAGGCGTTCTTCGTGTACTTGTAGTTTTTCTATTTCCGCCCGCTCGATTTCAATTAGATATCTATCTGGACATCAATACATACGCGTATCTATCTGTATGTGAGCATGAGAGTGTGGAATGAAATGAATGTCGGAGGTGACTTTCGCGACGACAACTGTCTCGATATACTCGGCGCGCTTATTTGCCACCAATGCATGCAAGGAAGAGTGAGTGAGGTAAGCCTTGCATGCATCTGGGTTGATCTTGGTATCTGAGGGTCAGGGCGGTCGACCCTGGGGAAACGCACACCTTCCAGGGGAGGGTGTGTGTTTTGGTCGATGCCGGGGTAAGATACCACCTTTCTCTCTCCAACTTCTCACTTTGGTACGAGTGAAACACACACACACACACACACACACACACACACACACACACACAGAAAAAAGAATCTGCTAGGACCAGCCTCGTGTGCGATGAGCGCGGAATCTCCATCTGATCCGATCCGATCCTCAAGAAGCGCTGAAGCTGGTCCGTTGACAACGGTTCGAGAGGGGAATCTCATCGATCTCCATCAACAGATCATAAACACTCTCCCCATAGGACAGAGTCCACTGAACTGTGGTGTGCTCACATAAGTTCACGTAGCCAGCGTGAGATGCGACCGGGTCAATGGCCGAGCACGCGACCAGCTCGTGCTGCGTCCAGAGTATTTTATGCGGCTTGCCCTCCGGAGAGGGAGGAGAGGGGAGACAGATGAGTCCCGCGGTCATGATGTTGTCATTGCTGGTTTGGATCAGTCAAGTCCGATTTCCAGTGATGAGGAATCAGATCGATCTGGTTCAGATCCAAGAGCCATCATCAACTCTGCAACGCATCTTTGTGGATGGAGAACAGAAAGACTGTGAGGCTCATTTGCCTCGTCATTCAGTCAGTCTCTCAGTTAGTAACTGAAGAGCTGCCATGGTGTCTATATAGATGGACTCCTTCACGATGGGAAAAAGCAGTGAGAGTCAGGAGGTCGCGTGGTGAAAAAGAAAGTTGAGGGGAAGCTAAGCGAGCCCGTAAGTGTCCGTACGGTAATTTTGATTAGTCATCTAATCCTGGCCAGTGAGCGGGGATTAGTTCACTGGTTTATTATGTAAGCTGGTATCGTACTGTAATGTGCTGCACATGTGGTGATCACTGTTGGGGGGGGGGGAGTTTCTAGATGGAGTATGTGGCCGACTGCCAACATTCGAAGTATTGGTGGAATAATACACATTGGACATAGATGCTGAGTATTGACTGTAATATTTAAAGGGTAACTGGCACGACATTTATTCTGCTTTACAGAGCAATCTCCAGTGCTGGCTTTGTAATCTGTCAGGAATAACATTTCGATCTCCTACGGTTCATCTCTTCAAATGTCCTTTTCAAAAGTTAAAAGCAAGTAAACCACACAGCCAACTGCTCCATAGTTTTTGACCCCGATATCAGTAACCACAGCGACCACAGTATCCGCAGTCCTCCGCGCTGCATGCTGTGTAGTCTCGTGGGGAGCTGGACGAGGAGACGGAATACGCATCATGAACATCAACGTCATCATCAGAATACAGATCAAGGTGATCCAAGGCATAGGCACGAGCTAAGGAGGCATTCATGCGTTGACTGCGGTTGTTTTTTCACGCCTTTTTCGTTACCAGAATCTTTCTCCTCTGTTTCTGGCTTGTCGATCTTCTCCTGGGAAGGTTCCAACGACTTGGGCATTGCAATTGGTTCAAGATCAGTATCCGGCCCATTCTTTGCAAGGTGCAGGGCCCTCTTCACGAGATCTGAGTATTTTGCGCGCGCTCTCTCTATCTCATCAGGGAGCTGCAGCTCCTCGTTTAGCATCGTTTCCAGAATCCCAACCAGGGCATCGCGGCTCGCCATCGGCGTTTTGCGATATGACTTGATCGCAGCTTTTGCAAGGGGATCGAGATCTCGTTTCATCAAGGACTCGGATATCATGGCGCGTATGGGCCCGGCGGAGATCGCGCTGATTCCGTAGTCCGCGTATCGACAGGCTAACACGAACTTGGAGACTTCCTGCGGGATTAGGATCTCCCTCCAGGCACGTGAAAGGTCGACGTTGATGTCGAAACGGGAGTTCAGGAGATCGAGCGTCACGAGGGAGACAAGGTCTCCTGTGAACCGATCGTGCAGGTCCTGGAGTGCGATGTAGAGACACCGTTTGGCAAAGGGGTCGATCTTCACTTCTGTCGAGTCGCTAACCTGAGTAGCTGGTTTCTCCAGAGCAGTCTCGGCGTCGTTCTGTACAGCAACAGTGGTAGCACTCTCCGGCCTACCCTTGTCTTGTCGTTGGGGGAGATCGATCACAGAAGCGCTGTGCTCAAGAATTGTTCTCACTTCATCCTCCGAGCCATTATTAATCACAGCTCGATGAAGCTTTGTTTTACCCTCACCATCTTGTTCGTTCACGCTAAAAGAGCGTTGATCTGGCAAACGAAGGCCGATGTCCGGTAAAACATCTCCAAGCGCGGTATGATCATTGTTGAAGGAAGCTGGACGTGTCTTATTGCTGGAAGGAGCTGGATCATGAGAATATGAATGAGATAAAGTAGAGGTGGAGCGGATAGACTCCAGACTGCTATTTAGTAGAGCAAGTTCATCAGCAAATGTACAAGAAATGGCGCCAAGGAAAACATACTCTAAGCCAAGTCCATTGGGTTGACCTGTAGGTGATGCTTCCACCATGCTTGTCCGTGGCTTAGGACGCCTCCCATTATGACCCAATACACGAAGAAGGGTCTTGTAGGATCGCACTCTGCACTCATGTTATGAGGTTTCGATGTGTTAAAGGGGAGGTTGTGACGCACGATGCGTGGAAGTCGTATTTCTGCTTCATGTGGCTCATAACCTCTTCAAGGGTTTTCCCTTCCTCGCATAGCCTCCGAATCTCCTGTTTGATCTCTTCCCACAGGTTTGTCATTGTCGCTTGCAATCTGAAGTACAGAGAAGCGAAGGAAGTGCAGTTTAACTTAGGTCTGAAGTCGTGAGCGTCTGAAATTCGAGCAAAGGCATCGACAGCAGCCGCTTGCTGGTGAAGATGTGAATAAGAAAAGGTGAGATAGAGTCGAGATTCTGAATAAGAGAATTGATTGAGAGACGGATGACATCAACACCTGGTGGAAAAGTGCATGTGTGAGTGTTGAGAGGTGTCTTGCAGAGAGGGCAGCTTAGTTCCATCCAACAAAGGTCTGTTTGCAGCCGGGGCACCCTCCAGCCTGGGTGCCTCTCGAATTATTTCTACGAAGGCTGCAGCCTCGAGATACATTCTTCCACCACACTCATCGTTGTACACAGGACTCATGCAAATAGACCGCTGCACTTTGTCTCCAGTGAACCCTATACCTCAGCACGCCAGTTCGGCCCTAACCTGGATTCTTGTCCTTTTCCACTGCAGAACTGACATTCCGCAAGAATTCTAGCGGGCTCCCGTCACTGTCAAGCAGTTTTACAACATGCTAACGATGATGAATCTGTTCAGTTTATTCCTGCATCATTTTTGTGCCATTCTTACACTGCTCTTGGTGGGTCTAATATTGCATCCCACAAAGGGTTAAGTAGCTATTCATCGGCATGACCCTGAAATCTGCGCTGAAGCTGGAAACAACTTGTATGAATCTGAATTTCTCAATCCTTGTATCAATTGAGTTGCCAGATTTGGACGGGTTTATCATTCCAAGCCAGGAATGAGATATCTCAAATCCCATTCTGATTCTTAGATCCTTTTTCTTTCTCTCTTTCCTCGTCTTTTCCTTGATTGTTTTAGGAGTGATCCTGCTTCTTTTAAAGTCGCTGACTGCTTATCAGTACAGAAGAAATATATCCTACCTTGGGACAACATACATCTCACACTGACATCACTTCTGCAGTGCCACTGTCACTGTCCTCTGGTCCTTGTCCTTCCACTGCTGACAAATCTCACTCCACAGAGAGCACTTCCTCAGTGCCATTGACGCGCAATAAACTTGCAAAACACAATCACAGTTTGATGCATTTTTGGAATACTCAAAACATCTCTTTTAGATACAAAAGAGGAAACAGGCACTGATCAGGGCTGCACTGGAAAGTCTTGAAGACAATATACACAAGAGATTGGAGAGGTACCTTGCCAGAATAACCTGGCAGCGAGACGGCAAGGAGAGATCCAGTGAAGAGATCACTGAGTCAGGTCACACAAGTGTTAGGGCCTTTAAGGCAGGCATTGCATCTTTTGCAGATAAGAGTCTTGCTGGATAGGAAGGTGTTAAGCATGAGCCTGAAAAATGCTGGTGGTTAATTTTTGACTGAAGGTGACTATACAACTTAAAACTACTGACAAGTCAGCAAGGTATCTATACAGTAACCTGCATATATGAATAATTAATCAGAAGAATAATTCTTATCAACTTGAAGGTTACAGAATATATTATGACAATATTGAGAACACTTGGAGAAGTCTAGGACAAAATCAATCAATCTCACCCTGCAACATGTTGGATGCATCTATAGCAGTTTGAGAACTCTCTATCAAGGAATCCACCATCTTATATGGTCAAATTAGTTCTTTGACTGCTTGCGGTTCTTTACTTGTTTCGGCTTAACAAGCCTTAGTGACTGTTGCGTCATGTCTGATATGGCTGGTGACCTTGACTGATGCTGGATTTGTGCAGAACAGGACCTAGAATTTTGCTCTATGCACTCTGCTGTTAATTGTTCCTTCATAGACTAAGACGGCTTTATTGCACAAAGGTACTGATGATTTGGAAAGTGGCAGCTGACAAGTATCACTTTGGCTGGCAAGGTAGCAATACACATACTAATAAGGAGTCTCCTGTAAAAAAGTCATTGGTCTTTGAGCCTTGTGGATAACCTGCTGCATGAAATGTTTTAAGAGTGCTCAAATGCGGGTTTTGGATACTCATTTGTTGTTTAGAATAAAGGAAAGATGTGCAGTGTGTTTCATTCTGAGTGAAAGAAGTAAGCCACATTAAGCCACCCATGGACAACCATCTTGAGCAAAAAAGGCCACTGGTATTTGGGCTTTGTTCTCAGCATTCTCTACATTACAAAGCAGTAATGAACATCTACATATTCTCAAGGAAATTCTGAGGCAAGCCAATTCTGCTTCATCATCACTGGCAGTCATTTAACATATCCTGTCTCAACCACATCAGACCATTCCATTAGCAGGAATTTTGGGTTCAGTTCTTTGTTCAAGCATGGTCTACTTAAGACTGACCTTGGAACATCTCTCTTTGCTCCTATCTCTGGTTCTCTTCACATATTCCAGCAGATAACGGTCGCCGCCACCAAGATGGAGTCCTCTAAGGAGCAGGAGATGGAGGCCAGATGTGACTTTGGATAGAAGCCAACATATATGACATGGATGACGACAAAAGAGCAATTCTCAATAATATCAATTTGGATAAGCTTGAGTGTATCTGTTCTGATTGCCACCGCGGTACCCCTTGCCAGGTTGGAAAGTTTAAGATTGGTCATCTCAATAGGTACAACAAATAGTCTTTGATGATAACACAATCTGGGTAGCTTGACTTAGGATGCCGCCAGGGCACGGCGACTACAGCAGTGTGAAAGACTCAATGTCCTTGAAAGCTGCCTGCATGAAGTACCTCAAGTATGTTTAGAATGCCATGTCATATCTCCCTAACTTTGCATCATCCAAGCTAATTAAATCTCAAGGTCTCATAGCGATATTCCCTGCCAGAGGTCTACCATTACAACTTGAAATCGGACAACATAGTTGGCGCTCCATACATATTGGAGTACATCCAGGGAGCAGTTCCAATTCTCTGATCTAGTGGATTATGATGTCAAAAAAATTTGGGATGTCGGAAAAATTTCGAAAATTTAGAGTGCATCTGGCTGAAATACAGGTGAAGCTTGCATCACTACAGTTCAACCACATCAGTTCTCTCTATCAAGATCCGGGTTCCCAGGAGTTTTCCATCGGCCAGGATTGTCAAACGGGCCGGGGGCCTTGGTCTTCTGCAATCGAGTATTTCAACCACCGTTCAGACCAAGCCTTGGAAATAGCCCGGGCGTCAACATACCAAGGTGTTTGTGAAGATGATTCTTTCACCCTTCCTGATCTTCTTAAACAGCTTATGGGCGTTTATACAAATAAGACTGTTGGAGAACGGCCGTTTGGCCTCGCCCATACTAACCTCGGAGCCCATAACATCCTCATGAATAAGAAGTTTGAGATCTGTGCTTTGATTGACTTTGACGGGCTCATGGCTGTGCCTATAGAAGTACAGGCCCAGTTTCCTTGCTTCATAGGGTTGGATCCAGAGTCTCCATATCAGGTAGAGACCAATCCCCTGGCATCAAGGCAGATGGAGGTGGTCCCAGCGAGATTCGCGGAGTACATAAAGTTGATCCAGGAGCAAGAGGAGAGGATTGGAAGGGATCTGGATCTTCCAGTGCGTCTTGGAGAGGTCATGATGTCAAATGCCGCTCTCATCTTCAAGGGGCTTCAGGATTACAAAATGCACCTGCTGTTTTTAAACCAACAGTGGATGGACTTTTATTCGCAGCTCAGCGAATACAGTCTTTCAGGAGCCACAAAGGAGTCTGACAAAAATCCCAAAAAGCCCGATGGATTCTGATAATGGCTGAGGTCTGTCGTCTTGCGGTTTTCTGATTTAATAGGATTGCCCGTATTAGATTCATCATGATTAGACCCATCGTGGGGTCTCCTGTTTCTTCAGAAATACATGCAAATCTTTGATCCCTTTAAGCTCATGTTGCAACAACAATCAAATATCTTTTTCCACGCTGTGCACACAATACATTTTATCTTACATCTTGTCTAACTCCAGCCTCTCATGATTCCCGCCAGCTATCATCCTTTCTGGAATTAGATTGAGTCACTGGTCTATGCCCGAGGACTTAGACAGCTTATGTTATTTCAACCCCCAGCTTCTCATCCTAAGCCAAATACTTCTTAGCTGACCCTTCTCATTATTGAAGCCAGGGCAGGACCTACAGCAGAATAAAGTCTCATGCTTATCTATCTAATCCTGGAAGATATATGAAGCTGAGATCTCACACCATATCCCTATACGTATATATATGTGCACCCAACCCACTAACGTTTTGTCTCGCCATCGTCATAAAATAACACACCCTTGGAACGTCAAATATACTCCGGAATCCGCAGCACTGCCCGTCCATTTACTTCGTATTTGACCAGCTTGGCCATGACATCGTTCACCTGTCAAAATCGAAGACCTCATAGTGCGTCGAGACCTTTCCCTCCTCTGCCAGCTTGAGAAGGGCCTGCATCTCCTCCTCCGTCCCGACGGCGCTGCCGATGACTTGGTAGCCTGTTTACTGAGTGAGCGGACTTTCGTAACCAACAAATAGGAGAGGAGCATTCTAGATGTTTGTCACGAGTAATGCATACCCCTGTTCACACAATCCACCGGCGAAATAGGAATATGATAATCTATCCGCGGCAGGCCGACGCAGACAACGGTGCCCGTCGGCCGCAGGAGCGTGACGCCCTGCTCGTAGGCGCGTTCGACGCCGGCGACGACCACCACGGCGTGCGCTCCGAATCCGTCGCCGGTGAGTTCTTTGATGCGTTTCTCGGCCTGCGGTGGGTGTTTGTTAGTTTGTCGAATTCGGTGGCTGGCTGGCTAGCTAGCTAGCTGGGGATTAGGACTGGCGGTGCATACGTCATCTTTGAAGTCGATGAAGGCTGAGGCGCCTGATTTTATGCAGATTTCTCGTTTGGATTTGCTGGTTGGCGTTATGGCTAGAGATGGTCTTTGAGCTGTGAGATGGAAGTGACTTGTATGTACAGTACGCTACATACCTATCGACGGCGATGATCCGGTAGCCCATCTCTTTTCCGGTTTGGATTCCCCTGTACCTGCATCAGTTCTGGGTGTCTTGGAGAGCAACATGAAATTGAGCTTACAGATGTCCCAGACCACCGCCAGCGCCCATCAGCACAACCCAGTTGCCCTTCTCGCAGAACTTGTCGAGCTTCTTCAAAGCAGCATACATGGTGAGGCTGGCTGTTTAAGATCAGCCATCTCAGAAGTGGTGTTAGTGAAAAGAAGAAAAAAAGTACCGCAGAGCAGAGGCGCCACCGCCTCTGGCTTCAAGGTCTCTGGGATGGGCGACGCCCATTCTGCGGGAGAGACGACGTATTCTGTGCGCGATTGATTAGTCGGGTCTGCTCTGCTCGTTTCTGCAGCAATGTTCGAGAGCACGCGGATCGCGTACGCTGGAAAGTACCCGGGACGTTCTGTTCATGTCGTCAGCATGTTCTCCTGCCCTATAATGGAGCAAGCAAACACGGTCAACAAACCAAGAAAATTTGATACTCACCCTCCCCGAATTACTTTGATTCGGACAGTTCGTGTACCGATCGAGCGTCTTGCACGCAGGGCACCTCTTGCATGCGCTCCATAACCGTCTTTAAACGCACAAACCCGTGAGTCCAGTCTCAATCAACCTGTCCGGAGCAATTCAACTCTATTTATCTAATTTGTCGAATCGATAGAACGTACTTTATTCCAACCCGCCTCCCGATCAAATTACTCAACGTCCCGGGGCCCGCTGGCAGAAGTTTCGAACGCGTGTCAGGGAGCGAATTAATTCCATCGACAGAGGACAATATTGTCGTATGTATATACCTTGAACCACTCTCCCCACACCCTCATGGCCCGGGATATTCGTGCTCATGGGCAGCTCGCCCTTGATGTTATGCACGTCGGAGTGGCTGTAAAATGACATACATATACATCGTTAGTTATACTTATACCTCCTAATCTAACTGGCTGACATATATACGGACCATGAATCTTGGACATGAAAGGACCTTTGTGGAATCAGAAAGGGTAACAGATAAAGACTCACCAAAACCCCGTATACTCCAACTTGACTAGGATCTCCCCCTCCCGGGGCTCCGGCACGGGACATCGTGCCTGATGTCCAGCGTGGCATCTGGCCCGGGTACGTCGATGCAGGCTGCTGTTTGTGTCTTGAGAAGAGGCATGGTGATTTTGGGTATTAAAAAATAACCTTCCACGATATTTCTCTACAAGGAGGAAAGATTTAAGAGTGCAGGGAAGTAAGACGCCCAGTTCCCCTTTTCTACCGTACACACAGTGACCGTACAACGGCATTCCACTTCTCTTTCCCTGCCTACAGCAGTCCGGCCCCCAAAGACCATGCCAATGAGGATGTGGGGCTCGTGGGGGAGGAGTCCCAATTTCGAGGTGTATTGGTCTACCTAACTGCGGAGCACTCCGTACTTGACGGAGTATTTCCGATGGGCTGGCAGAGTGCTGGCTGGGGCTTGCATCCATCTCCTCAGGCGGATCCGATCAAGAGATCGGCAATGAGATCAGATAAAAACAAAAGCCAATGTGTCAGTGTGCCCGAACTTGTTCAAGTGATGGTGGTTTCGTTTGCTTTTGCTCACTAAAGAATCATCCCGGCTTATGTTGGCGATCTGTCTGTCAAGAAGCAAGATAAAGATAACATGGGTTAACATGGGTTACTACTACAGACAGTGCTTAGTTTATATATATATATATATATATACTGCTAAGGTTGACGTATGAAAAATCTTGATGTAGAGTTGTTGGAACTGGAAGGGCAAGTCCCTTACCATATTATTATCATGCATGATTGATCCATCGAGATATATGGAGTATATATATCTGGGCATGATGTCTCGCCCAATCAGATAGATCACTAATAATCTGTGGGGTCTGGATGACCCCAGATTTATATCGCCCCATCCATTCGGAATGCCAAAAATAAGGTGGTGGCTGGGGACCCCTGCTGCACACCAACTCGGTCCACAGACAGAGACGGTCCCTGCTTGCCGGGATCTGTCTATGAGATCAGATGATTTAGGTGCCCATATCCATGTGTACTTGGTATATACCTAATGCATCACACTGCACAAACATCGCTGGCTCAGACAGAAATGTGAGACCTTGCCAGATGCATTATGACTAAGTAGCTGGTTCCCTTGATGCAGTTAGTACTCTGTATATATGATACCATATCATTTGAGGGAATGGAACACTCACACAATTGTAGACATTATTATTCAAGTTTACTAGTACTCTTGTGGAGCTCTTAGGGATGGACTTTAGCTAAGTCTTCCAATAGGGGCCAGGCCAACTTGCCGATTTTTAACTGAACCGGTAGAGCTATGTACTGTACATTGACGATCACATGGTTGTTGATCTGGAGAGTCGGGAGGACATTACAATTCCCCTTTTGGGTTTCTCCCGTCAATTACCAGTGCTTCCAGAATGCAGAAATATGGATACAACAGTGTACATAAGTATGTACTGTAGGTAACAAGTCTATACTGAAATTCTGGGTATCAGATCCTCAACTCCAGCTGTAACAAGAATGCATCAAACGACGCCTCCTGGACAAAGACTCCTCTATCCCACAACCACAGCAGCCACCCTCTTCCACCACGGCCCGGGCTTCTTGATATCTTCCAGCTCCGCGTCGGTGTACTCCCGCCTGCCGGTCCAGATATCCATCTCCTCCAGCCGCACCCACTTCGTCTTCTTCCAGAATTTATATGCCAGCATGAACAGCACGAACACCGGCAGGAGGATGTAGTTGACGACAAAGTCCTTGGCACTGAACGGGCTCAGGAATGCCGTGTAGCCCTGGAAAAATATGAGGAAGACGTTGGCCGCCAGGGCGGCGTAGGTGCCCCATGGGTAGAAGGAGGCGCGGTAGGGGAGTTGCGACGGGTCCTGGCCCTGCGCGACGAGGGCGTTGCGGAACCGGATGTGTGTGATGCCAACGACGGCCCAGACGATGAATGTCGCCACTATAGAGGTCAGTTTGATTACAGAAAAAAACTGGAATTATCGTTGGTATCTTACCCCCAGATAAGGTGATCAAGGCCGAGTATAGCTCGCCCGCATTCGATGATAGCGAGAGAAACGCGATGCATGCAAAGAAGTTGGAGAACAAGAGCGCAACCCATGGCACGCCTGCTTTGTTCGTGCGGCCGAGAAAGCGCGGCGCTTTGCCGTTGCGCGCCATGAACAAGATCGTTCGCGAGGAGACGTACAGAGAGCTGTTGCCGGCGGAGATGACGGAGAGGACGATCAGGCCGTTTATCAGGTGCGCTGCGGGGAGAATCCCGGCATCCGTAAGGGCAATCGTCAGAGGGGAGCTGGCGGTCTTGGAGCCTTTGCCGATCAGGCGTGAATCGGTGTATGGGATTGTGATGCCGATCAAGAACATCATTCCTGTTGTCATTCAATTTACTTGTCCATAAAAGCGAGGAGATTGTTACTTACCAACATAGAAGATCAGAATGCGCCAGAATACCTGACGGATGGCCTTGGGGACCGACCTTCGCGGATTGGTCGACTCTCCAGCTGTGATGCCAACCCTAAAAAATCAGTATTGTAGGCCATCACAGGTCAGGGGTATGACCATACATCTCAGTTCCCGCATAGAGCGTGCCAGCGATGACAAACGTCCTCGCGACACCGTTGATGGAATCGGCAAAGGCCCCGGGGTCATGCCAGTATTTGAATCCAATCGTGCGCGGTCCAATGCCTCCTGCACTGATGCAGATCGCCAGAATGAAGAACACGCAGAGCGAGAGGACCTTGATCCTGGCCATGTTCAGCAGAGATCCGGGAGATGCCAAGATCACTGGATGACCTACAATGCCAGCCAAAACTCCACCTCGCCGTACGCCAGAATTCCAAGGTTAGAGAGCGCCAGGAAGACCACCCAGAAGATCAGGATCCAGGCCCATTGAGGCACGACGTCGGTCCAATAGCCTATTACGAGTGAGATGGCATTGTACTCGTTGGCCAGAACCTATTTCTGTCAGTGAGGTAATGCAATTGAGCGGAAACATCGAGCTCACCGTCACCCAGAGGTACCAGTAGGCCCATCCCAGGGCAAAAGCTAGCGAATCGTCCACGAATCGCTCCGAATATTCAGTAAACGATCCGGTCACCGGTATGACAGTGGCCATCTCTCCGAGCGATTGCCTATGAAGATTAACATGGATCGTCGCAACTATGCAGGTCCAGGACCATACATGACGAAGAACACAATGATGCCGACCAAGGTAAAGCTGATCAGGACACCCGCCGGTCCTCCCAGATGAAGCGCATTGCCAGAGCCAACCAGCAGACCGGGTCCGATGATACCTGATGATCGTCAGATCACCGTATTCGAGACAAAGATGTGATACGAACCGCCAATTGCAATCATCTGCAGGTGTCGCGACCGCAGCTTCCGCTTCAACGGAGCGACATAGGGATTATCCGAGCTCTCTGCCTCTGTCACGGTCCCGGATATGCCGTTCTCCTGGATCTTCGCATCGTCTGCGACGCGCGCGTCGTAGGAGACGCCATTTTTTCCGAGTATGGTTGCCATGACCACTGTCCCGATGAGAAGACAGCGGACGAGAAGGCTACCTGTCTATCGATGAGGCTGGGGAGGAAGAAACGGAGCGTCTGAAAGAGCAGGCGGGGGAGAAAGCCATATCAGATGGGCATGAAGAAAAGATAAGATGCAGGGTGATACGACCGCCTCGAGAATTTTCGTCACCCGGGCCGTACCACGACCACGGCTGTGCGACTGCAGGGCCAGCCATGGGCGCATGGCGTGGATGGTCTGTTATTTGCTGGAGATGTCGTGATGACTCCCTGCCGTGGAGATCTGGGCAGATGCCACGAGTCGAGCGGGCAGCTTGGGGCAGGCCGCGGGGGCGGAGAAGCACGGCTCGTCTCGACTTGCGATGATATGACAACTGGGTCCGTATAAACTTCGTCAGTGGACTGTAGCTGATACTTGACTGTCGTGTTTCGCGTGCAGCTGCCTCGGGCGTGGAGAACGTTATGATCGCGCGCATCTCGCAATCCGCCGCACGGATGGCGTGCTGCATGCCACGAGGGATCGGCGCCCTACCGGCCATAGAAATAGCACGACCTCTGGATAGATCACTGTTGTTTGAATTGTCTTTCGAGTCATATTTTCTTTTTTTATTAGTCGATGGTTCGAGCATTTACTGCTTACGCATGATATGCTGAACAAGCTACAAAGGAAATATTCCGCATTAAACATCTGCAGGAGGACTGCAAGCTTAGATTTTTGCCAAGAGATAAGAAACTTAGATGCTAAGTTTCTGCCACTGTAGGACTTATCTTGCCTACTAGAGAATTAGAATTAGAAGGTATCAAGTTCGTATACTTCAAGCTTACCTAACTGTATCATCAGAAATTAAGGCTGTCAGTAATTTCCTTGTCTCAACAAGAATGTGAAGTGATGTAGCAATGTTGAACAGGGACTACTACACATATGCCAAAAGTTGATCATCTGGAAATATAATTTATCTCAATGCAATTCATCATGCATAAATATAAGACGCATATGCATACAGTTCACTTGACTCTTGCACTTTACAGTTGAGCACTGACAAGTAGACAGCTCCAACTCATGTTAACTTCAGACTTAGTTGTGGAGGTGACATCGCAATTCCATCTTTCATCTCCAGCAATGGAAGCAAGAGGTAACTATGTATTTGAGAAACTCTGGGAACTGTTGAACAGACGGCTGCAAGAAGGGAAGAAGAATAGCATATGAAGGGAGAAGAGAAGAATTTGAAGTCTAAAGAGAAAGAGAGCTTCTTTTCACAGACCTCAGAGAATCAGAAGTATCAGTCAGCATCACTCTTTGTAAGTACAGAGAATCTGATGATCTGGCTAATATCATAGTCATCATTTGATCTGAAAAGAAAGTAGAAAAATAAAAGTTCAGTAATGTTGACCAGAAACCTGGCAATCTTAAGCCTAACAAAAGACCAGTTAAAAAAGCCTGTGGCAAGTGATAAAAAACCAAAAGATGAGTGTGATGGCGTGGCAAGAAGCTATATAAGCGAGAGCAGTACGAAGCTTTATGGCTTCGTATCCTAGTCTTTTGCCAGTAGTGCAGCGGTATGGCTCCTAGAATGCTCCCTAGGAGCCACGCCGTCACAATGAGGTTCCTGAAAATTAAGAGAAGTTTATAAGTACTGGTAACCTTCAAGTCCAGGATGAAACACAAAGCAAAATGAGTGCAATTGAAACACCCAGAATAGTTATTTATAAGCACTGAAATGAGAACCTCTGGGTGCAGTTTGAACTCACCACCAAAAAAAGGAATCCCCTATGAAAGCTCACAAGATAAGAAGAACTCAGACAGTAAAACAATATACTGTCCACACTGCCACATAAAAGCTGATTCAGATTGGTGTTATTGCCATTCTCTACCCAATCCAATCTAATAAAAACAAAAAAGCAGCAAGAGTTTCTACAACAAGATGGGGGGGGTAAAAGAAACCTCAGAAGTTTATTTATCTCCCAACAAAGACCAACCTAGCAGGGGCAGTTAGGTTAGGTTAGCCTTACTTACCACACACACACATATGTACGTACCCCGGCAGAGCAGAAGCGCCTTAAGATGTATGTACTATATATATATGTATGTGTAGTGCGTTAGCTAAATAAGCAACTCAATAAAGGGTAAGAGAGGAATGGGATGACCAATAAACAGAAGAAGGGGGAAATTATAACAGCAGTCTCTTTTCTTCATCATCTTCTTCTTTGCACAGACCTCAGAATAAGCCAGGTATCAGCATTATCCTGTATAGATATGTATAGATAAGACAGACACAGAGAAATCTGAAGCAGCCTCCAGAGAATAACTTCATCATTTAGTGGTCTAGAAAGAAAAAAAGAAAAGAGAGGGGACAAAAAACCCAGTCATGTTAGCCCAGAGAGAAATGTCTCAAGCCCAATAAAAACAACAAGTCCTCCAACAGGAAGGAATGAGAAATGAATCTCCAGGAGAGAAAAAAAGTCCATGAGATGGAGAGAGGGACGGAGAGAGGGAGGGAGGGAGAAAGTGGATGGGACATATGTGGCTAGAAGGGAGGAAGATGAGAGGATTGTTCGAAGCATGAAGGAAGAAGGGGGAAAAAGATCAAAAAAGAACATAAAAGACAAGCATACATGCAGCAGGTAACAAGATAAGAAGAAAAACTCTCACAGCACCACACCCACAACAAAACAAAACAAAAAGAGTTCAAAAAAGAAGAGATAAAAACCTCGCTGACGGCGAGGAACAAGAAAGAAGGGAAAAAACTGTGAGAAGGGGAAGGACTTTTTTTCCTTCTTCTTCTTTACAGACCTCGGAATCTGTGTCCTTTCAGCATTACTCTGTACGAAATACAGAGAATCGGATGGCATTTGATGATATTGTCAGTCATCATTTAATGGTCTGAAAAGAGAAGGGGGAAAAGCCTGCCAATATCAATCAGAAACCCAAATGTCATGAAGAAAAAAAAATCCAGTAGAAACTCTCTGTTACGACGGCAGATGCTCCTTTGGGGTATGGTACGTATGTGTGTGTGTATGTGTAACGCGATAGCGAGCTAACTCACTCCCTGGGATTGGGATCCGGCTTCATCGTGTATGGTTCTGGAGGGCCGCGTAGGTCTGTGTACAGTAGGTGTGAGACGCGATGGCTTGCCTGAGGAAATGGAAAGAGAAAAGAGAGGAATCCCCCGGAGACGGGAAGAAAAGAGAAAGCCCACGGAGGTAGAAAGATAGAGAGGGGAGAGAGAGAGGGGAAATGAGAGAGGGAGTAGGTGAATATGGTATTAGGTACTTACTTCCCTTGCAGGAAGTAGGCAGGCAAGGCAAGAGTATGAATGATGAATGGATTATTCGAGGGACGAAGACACGAAGACACGAAGACAAAAACATGGACATCAAAACAGACAAGCAGGCGAGCAGGCACACAATATCGTTTGGTCAAAAGACGCGTCACAAACATCACGTCGAGAACGAGACAATAAGAAGGAGAGCAGGAAAGAGGTCGAAGGGCGTGTGAGGAAGCTCATATTCATCCCCATGTGGACCCCCCGAGCACCCTCGCTAGGACTAGTGCCTCAATCCCAGGCGCTGATTGGGTAGGTCAGGCTGTTTTTTTGTTCGAGATCACGGTGAATTCATGTTCGGGGGTGTACGATCTGGGTGTGTTGGGAGGACTCCGGGGTTGAGGGCTTGACTGGGGAGGGAGAGGGGAGGGGGGTCGGTTGTTGTGTATACTTTTCTGGGACGCGACGGGGCGGAGCGCGGTGCATGTATCGCGTTTAGGGTCCAAAATATAGTCTGAAAATGGGTATCTGTTTGAGAAAGCAGTGTCTGTATCTGGATCGATTATTGTTTATTTAATAGTATGATATCCCATGGAAATATGGCCGCTGGATCCGCGCCCTAGAGTTCAGGAACTCGAAAGAGGACATTTACAGACAGGAAATGTAAAACAAGAATATTATTCACACTCCGGTTCGCTACAACGCTATGTATGTACAAAGAATGAAGGAATTTCTGTATTCAACCCTACGCAGCACACGCCGATAGCCGCTCGATAAAGTCCTCCCCCCATTTGGCACTGGAAAGGTCAGTCAATTGATCACTTCTATCCCATGAAGAATGAAAGAGACATGCTCACCTCGTATTCGCATATATGAACTCCCGCAGTTTCTCGTAGTTCTCCTTGCGCTCCTCCGCGTTCATCGTGACCCCCTTGTGGATGGCCTCCGCGATGTGGTCCGGGTTGTTCGGATGGAACGTGATGCTCCCGCGGCCCATGAAGACTGCCGCGCCAGCGAACTCGGAGATCACGAGCACGCCGTGCCGCTTGGCCTGGCACGCGACGTACTCGAACGCGACGAGGTTCATGCCGTCACGGGTCGAGGCGAGCAGGCAGACGTCGGAGATGGAGTAGAGCGCCGTGAGCTCGGTGAAGGGGATGGAGCGGTGCATGTATATCAGGGGGGTATAATCGGGGGTGGCTGTTGTCGTCAGCTGTGGACGCACTGGAAGGAAAAACTGAGATCTTCTTGCCGTATTTTCCATTGATCTTCCCAACAATGGTGCTGATTTCCGATTCCAGTTCCTGATACTCCTTCACCTCCTCCCGACTCGGGACGGCGACCTGTATGAGCACGACCTTTCCTCGCCATTGCTTGTGATTGTCTAGGAAAGCGTCAAACCCCTTCAGCTTCTGAGTGAGACCCTTGATGTAGTCCAGCCGGTCGACACCGAGGATGACTTTAACGTCCTTGTACTTCTCGTCCAGCTCTCTGATGCGATTCTGGACCTCCTCTTTCTGCAAACTGTCCGTGAATTTCTGCGGATCGATCCCGACCACGAACTTGTCGACCTCGACCAGCCGGTCTTTGTACTGGAGCTTGCCGGGGATTTTGGTCTCCGCGCCGCTGTGTTGCTCGTCAGAGCTGCTACTATCAAGTCATATAATAAGATGTGTGGATCGATGCTCACAGAACCGAGGTACAGCTGTCTATAAAGTTCTGCTTGTACTCATCCGTGTGGAACCCGATGATGTCGCTCGAGAGCATGGCCTCCATGATCTCCTTGCCCACAGGCAGGGTGCGCCAGAAGTCCGGAGCCGGGAAGGGCGTGTGCAGCGAGAAGCCGATGGCGCAGCTCTTGCCCTTCTGCGCCAGCTGCTGGCGGAGCAGCTTGGGCAGCAGCATCAGGTGGTAATCGTGCACCCAGATGAGGTCCCCGTCGTTGGCGGCGTCCGAGACCTCGTCGGCAATTAGCTCGTTCACCTTCTTGTATGCGATCCACGGACCGTCCTTGAATATCATCCCGGATTGGTAGTGCAGAGTTGGCCAGAGGATCGAGTCTATGAACTGGTCAGCCGGGACCGGGTCACTGGGGCTTCTAGCTGGAGTACTATGATGACATACTAGAAAACCCATTGTAATGCTCATGGGCGAGTTCGTTCTCGAGGAAGATGGGCACCGCATCGTGCGCTGCCAGACTTCTTTTGACCTCCTCCCTCTCCTTGGGATCCTTGACCTCCATGCCCGGCCACCCGAACCAGCGGAAGCTCGTCGACTTGGTCAGGCCAGACACGGCGGTGACAAGCCCGCCGCTGGAGAGATTGGACTGGTACGAGCCGTCCGGGGCCCGCTTGACCGAGAGCGGCAAGCGGTTCGAGACGAGGATGAGGTTGCGTCTGCCCGGGGCAGGTTTACTGGCGGGCATTTTGGGTGAGAGCTACGGGACGATATGGTAAATCAAGGTTTCGGCGGTTTGGGGCGATCGGTTGGAAAGTGACTAGAAGCGAGAAATAATACACAGGGGCTGGCTTCGTAGTTTCTTTACCGTCCACAGCAGCAACTCAGGATGCGAATAATCGACACGGGGAGGCAACTATAAAAGGCCTTGTATAGCTCGAGGATTCCGTTAGCTCTACGTCAGTGAACACCAGCCAGACACGATAGAGGGCGCGAAGACGCAGAAAACGCCCCCTCTGTCCTGCGACGGCGCAGATGGCGGACTCAGGCGATGTTCTGACAGGGTGAGCGGCATAAAAGCCCGTATCGATGGAAGTCCGTTCCATCCAGCTGTCGCACACATTCTGAGGGCTCAACGTGCCGACGGACAGACTCGGTTGGTCCGGCGAATTGGAGGGCTGGCGTCTCCTGTGTACATCATCTGGCAACGGTACAGTCTTCTCTCAAGTGAACTCTTGTCGTCTACAGTTCCTTGGTTAGCTGATGAAGCTCCATAGCACGAGGCAACTTACGTCAATTTTATGGCCTTTCCATGTGGCAGTGTAGTTCGAGAAGTAGAATAAGAGGCCTTTCACCGAGACGTCTCTGCATCGTGGGCAAGGCTGAGGCGATGATTGCTCGTTCAGTGCCTAACCGTGCACCGTGTATCAGCTCTTCTTTCTCCAGGGTTATCATCGAGCGCTGCACGGTTGCGTCATAACGGGGCGAGAGCCGATTCTGCTCCGCCGATGCCAAGACTCGGCAGGTCGGCGGATCGACACCTGTCCTCCGTACGCGGCGCTTGACTCTCTTTGCATATTGACCTACAGAGTAGTTCATGGGATAAATCACAAGAGAAAAGACAATTCATATACCGTTCCCGCATAAGCGTTCTACATTAAAGCGAAGTCCATCAGGTGCAGAATCAACATGCGATACTCGGCGGCAAAAACATATATCCACCACGTGACATGTATCCTGTAACATGTAGATACATTCCCATTATGTAGACCTGCAGGAGTAATGCGCTAAACGTAAGTCAGAGTCTTCATCAAAGGTATCAAAATACCCTCAGCGCGATTAAATATGACAGACACCTAATGTAGCTACCATAATTGGCCAGTAGAGTCCCTGGAGGCGCTGACTGTTGGATGCCGAACAAGCGGATAGCGAAAAAATAATTTTCCGATGCGAAGGCAAGCAATTTCAATGATCACGAGTATATGCTCTCCGAAGGTCTCAAACATTCAGAAAGCATACATATGCCTATCATACAGAGTAGAAACGAAACTAGTCGCTCGATACAGACTGGAAGCCCCCCCCCCCCAAAAAAAATCCAGCACTCGCTCAGAAACGCTGCCATGCAACCCATCGTAACACCAATAGGACCACACAAAAGACCTGAAATAAAGACAAATAGATCGATAACAAACGCCATGGTCTAGATAGAAGCGAAGATAAAAGGTCAAGGGTCGTTGTGAATGCTGAACGCCAGAACCGCAATGTTGATCTTGAAATTAGAAACCGTATCCGTTTTCTCCATGTTAACTCCTCCAAACAGGCTAGCCAGGTCAGAGATGGAAGGAAAAAAAAAACAAATTTACCCCTCGGTAAAGCCATTGATTAAAACAGCTTACGTCCCCGCTTGGAAGGACTGGGCGACCGCATGCGGTTCTCCCGCTCGCGACTCCTCTCCGTCACGAAGTCCATCGGCCGCGAATCCTCGAGCATCAGCGGTTGGTCCTGCTTCTCCTCGGAGCTCGTTTTGCGCATCGGGCTGACCTGCGGTTGGAACTGGCTCTGCCCCTGCTGGCTGAAGTATCCGTACCCTGGGTTGTTTGAAACATGTAGCGGCTGGTGTGCCGGTTGATGAGGCTGAGTAGGATGCTGTTGGGAGTAATTGGGGTGTGGATGCACATATTCGTGCTGGCTGAGGCGGTTCCTGAAGGAACGGAAGGACCAATTGCTGACGACAGTAACGGTAGAAATAGTTGCCAAGAAGCAGACCTGTAATGAGATTAGATTACTATTCAGGTTAAAAAAAATAGAGGGAAATGGTGCCACATACTATCGCCTTCCAACTGATGGGATCAATGAAGCTGTTGATGATCATAGCCATCGTCTGCGCCGACACCTTCGCCCGCCCGACCTTGGCCGGATCGCGGTTCATGCAGCGCTCCCAGTTGTCACACACCGTTTCCAAAGCAGGTAACCGGTCCTTGCCGGCACACTTGTTATCGACATAGTTCTTTGCGCAAACCGCCATCTCCGCCAAGATGCTGTCCGATACCTCCTCGGCAGCCTGGTCGAATTCGGCCCGGATGGCCGACACGAACCCGAAGACGACATATACGGCGAGGGAAAACAGGGACAGATTCACGACGAGTTGCGCCCACCACGACAGGATGCTAGGAACGTTGGGATGAGCCTCGAGAAGGGCAAAGAATTCGGAAAACGAGGAGAACCGCGACGACGGTTGCTGTTGTTGCTCCTGTGCATTTTTCTTCTTCTCCTTCTTCTCCTTCTTTTCACTGCTGCTGGACGAGTCGCTATCATCATCGCTCTCCCTCCGGAATCGCCTGTCTAATTCCCTCTCCCGCCGCCGCCTCTTCTGTACCCGTCGTGCCAGCGCGTTCGAGTAGTGGTTGAGTTTCGGGATCTCTCCTCGGCCTGGGCTGGGCGCGAACCGTCCGTACATGCCAAACAGGGAGTTGCGTTTCTCCGACTTGGAAGGCTGCTCTGGCGAATCGTCATTGTCCGCATGCTCAGGAGAGGTTTCCGCTCCGGAGGAGAAGTCGATGTCGAATTTGCGCGGGGTGGTGAAAGACGGCTTTCCGAAGATGGCCTTGGGGGTGGAAGGCGGAGGCTGCGAGGGGATTCCGGAGAAGAGGAATGGCTGTGAATTCGGTTCGCGCAGGGCAGGGGTCTCTTTCTTGCTGGGAGAGTCGAAGATGCTGTGAGGCCCTGGCTGGCTGTCAGCGGGGAGATGTTGCCCTGCGTAGGTCAAGGAGCTCACTCACGCTTCTTCTGGTTTTCATGCTGCATGCTGAGCTGGTAGAAGGGCGAGGTCACGTCCCCCGGGGCCCTTGTCTGCCACTCAAAATCCATTGGACTCTCCGTCGTTCGCTTGTCCATGGTTGTGGTGGTTGAGCTGAGACTCGAGGGTCTGGCGGAGAGCTGGAGTGGGCGATGGATTTTGTTTGGGCGTAAACAACGCAGCCGCCGGCGGGCCGATCCAGACTCTACCCTGGTCGCCTGCCAGGCTAGCCCTACGGCGTAAGCCTCCATCTACTTCTACTACGGAGTATTGCGTACTTGACTACCGGGTTTCTCAGAGTCTTTTATGTTGCCTTCTTTTGTCGTTGTTGTTCTTGTATGACGTGGTTATCGGGACAGTCCGGGCACATTGCATCCTCCGAAATGATGTGTTCACTCATGGGAAGAGCGGGTGGAGCAGTCCAACTTGCTAGCCAGGAGAATAACTACCAGTATCTCTCTTAGCAAAGACGTTCCCCGTAGGCTACTGTGGTTCGAAGCTGGGTAGACGGGTGCAGAATATTATAACCAGATTAGGAATAATGTACATTAGGCTTGCGATAATAATAAAAGGAGACAAAGATGGCCGTTCTCAGGCTTCAAGTCCTCCACACATGGCCCCGGACCGACTGCAAATCATCCCGCCAAGCCAAGCCTGCATGCATGCTCCCCCGATCGAACACCACGGGCCAGGACGCATCCTCGCCTCAACCACGTCAGCTTCGGCCTGCAACTGAAACTTCCGAGGAATCATCATTATTATGATTATGAATGAGGTTCACAAGCTTGCTACTCCTCATCTAGCGAAAGCTAATGTTGCCTATGACAAACGGATAGCAGATGCATCGTCATCGGAACCAGGCCAGACAAGCGGATCCAACGCCAAACGAACCAACCGACCCGTTCCCCCCAATCCTAGTAGTGGTACAGTCTCGAGTCCTCGAAGGAGCGCTCCTCTCGTGGTGCAATTAAACGATCAAAGGACCAAACCCGTAACCAAAAAAAGCCAAGTGGATAAACCAGAATCGTGACACGACGAAACAGACAGCGATGCGAACTCTGAACCCATCCGGCGCCGTGGTGGTATCATGCTGGGTAGTATACAAGGGATGGATGCAAAGAAAGAGAACAGACAACGATGATCATAGCTGGACGTGGTCCACCAGCTCGAAGCCGTCAACGTCGGCGACATAGCCACTGTCGGCCTCGCTCTCCCTGGACACGAACTCATACTCCTTGACCAGCTTCTCTGTCACCTCCCTCTCGTATCTCTCCTCTGCCTTGGCGATCGCAGCGGAAAGGATGTTCTGGCCGGAGATCTCATATGAGAAGAGCGGGTCATCGTCCGGATCGTCATCTGCGTTCCTCGCCGCCGTGGGTTCCCGGGGATCCTCATCAACCGACGAGTCAGACGTCTCGTAGTCAAGAACTTCGTTGATGTCGTAGCGCAAGGCTGTTTTGGCAACGTGGGCCTGCTTCTCGAGGTTGAACTGATTGTGGCTCTTGATTATACGGGTCCACCTGCACTGGTCAGTTTCTCCTTCAACCTTTTGAGGAAACGGCAGGGACCTACTTTGAGAGGTGGGATTCAGGGATGGGCCGAGTCAGAGGAAGATTCACTTTCCCATCGTACTTCTGAGGGAGAGCTATCCGGCCTCCATATGCCCACTTGGCCTTGCGGTCATGGTCACGCTTGGCTTCTCTCCCTGCATGGCGCAGGTCGCTAACGAGGAGGGATTCCGACATGATGAACATGGTTGAGGTATGATATGGTATGCAAGAGCTCTCGGGATAGGGGCGCTGCAAGGTCAGGCTGGAGCTGTAGTCCGTGTAGAGAGAGAGATCAGACGTCGCTCTGGTTGAGCTAAAGTGATACAAGGGAAGGTATGCAGGAGGCAAGAGGAGAGATAGAAGTAAAGATATTATGTTCTGGGAGGTGTCAGGGGCTCTCTTGAGTCAATGCGGTGAATGCTCCGAGGATACTATGGACAACCTTGGGAGCGATAGGGGAAGCTCGGCCGGAACGAGTTAGGACTGCTGATAATAGGAAGCAGGAACGAAGCCGACGGGAGGATACGGAAGGGTGGGTCGTGAAGGCTAGACAGTTGAGGTCCAAGGGATCTACTAGTAGTAGTTATGGCCAGCTTCCCGAAAGATCGGACTCGGGAGGATATGCTACATGCTGTGTATATATCCTGCCCGGAGAACCTAGACAAGGAGGGAGAGGAGGCAGCCTGGCAAGGGATTATAAGTACTCCGGATGCATCTGTATGCGCAGGCAGTTCCCAGGATGCACGAGGAGAGAGTAACAGGCTGCGTCATGGACCCCAGCCATGATCCGCGGGTCACCGCGGTTATGGAACCTGGCCTCTCCCCCAGCTTATCTCCCTCCTCCACTCATCCTCGACCGACACAAGTAAACACCAACCGTGGCTCACGGCAGACTTCTGAACCTCCCCATGAGGTTACCCTGGTGCTGCTCGAGTCCGGCAGATGACTGGCCGCATGAGTCGACGCTGACTCAAGCAGCACTCACTAACGGAGCACGACTCATCGGCAGAACACCACCCACGGGTCCAACTGCTTACCTAGGTACTCCGTACAGAGCATTATGATTCGGGATTCTTGTTTCTCATCGCTTCCCCAACTATGGATGCGTTGTCCACGATCACTGCCTCCAAGGGAAACGGGCTCGTCTCCTCCTGACGAGCTTCCAGCCGCCGCTGGCGTCACAGTTTCAGGCACGCGGACCGTACCACAGCCCATTACGCAGCTGGTCTCGACTCTTGACCTCCCATCCGCAGCATCCGCACAGCCGATGACGCATGAAGCAGACCAGACGAATATCTTGGAATGAGCACACGCCAGGCACTTATGGCGCGTCCCCACGGCCGATGATGATCATAGCTGGCTGTGTCGTGGACGTGCCCCATACCGCCCGGCCATCGTTGGCGGTGCTTCCCGCAGCTCATCTGCAGGGTCCGAGATAGACCCAACTTGGACTTGTGGCGATGCTTATCGCGCTTCGATTCCTCGTGCTCCATTTATAGAGTACAGTACGTATAGTACTTTGGCTTATTGTTGTTGTTCTCCTCTCGTCTCCTGTCCTGCATCACCTGCGCACTTCCCAGCATGGACGCTCTGCTGATTGATCTCGGTTGATACATGCCTCGCCCACCAAGGTTCCTGCCGCCCGCCATTCTAGCTTCGTACCACTCGCAGCTGTTAAGCTACCAATCAGCGGCGGGACATAAAGCAACGAGTAGCTCGACCCGCGGAGCACATTCCGCCGTGCGGACTGAAGCCGGCCTTGCCGGGCGTCCTCGTGGGGTACGCTGGGCCAAGTAAATAACCCCGACAATAATGTGAAGGACGCATTCCGAAACTCGTCAAGCAAGCATCCAAACAGAGTACTGATACTGCCTATATCGTTCATACGTTGATGCTATCCGTCTCAAACACGCACCTTGCATGCCGGCTCGCATTGTATACATCAAGACCGGCTGAACTGCCAGGCAGAGTAGGTGCTGTACTACGAAGCCGGTCTACCAGGTGATTGCAAGTCAAGCAGTGCATAACAGTTGATTTTCGTCAGCTCACAGTACTCCGTACAAGGGGCAAGAAAACTACCACGTGCACGGAGACCATAGTTGTCCTTCCTACTCGTAGGAAGGTCCGTGTAGTGCTGCACCCCACATCCAGTTAACAATGCCGGCAACAGTAACATTAATCCGCCTGATCGATACCGCATTCATCTCATCTCATCTGAAGAGCGAACCTTTGACCTGTGCTGCCTTACCGGTCGAGGACCAAGCCAAACCACTTTCAGGTTACCTCACAGCCCCCAAGCTAGGCAGGCAGGTAGACAGGCAGAGATCCATTTGGCCTGAGGCTTCAAGGTCCTGCAAACTTGTCCTGTTAAGAACTGCCTGCTGCCTAACTAGCAGAAACCAACCAGTGGCACATAAGAACCCAGTCATGGAATACAACAAGATGTACCTGTACAGCTGGATGCTAGTGCAGATAGCCTATCAGCATTCTGTTGCCAGCTGGGCGGTTGGTCTGATACTATGCTATGTACCATATACACTCCAGTCAAGAAAACATATCTAATCCATCTGTCATCTATCTAATTAATTCCAGTGCCTGTCTGTCCTCAACAAGGAACAGGCTCAAATAATAGATCATGATATCAGGAGCCTTGAAAAACATTTGTGAAAATAACATCAACCAGATAAGTCCTCAAGGAGTAGTAGACAAAGTGGATGAAGACATTATTATTAAGGGGATCCCCCCTCACACCCGGCAACACTGTTGTCACTTCAACTTAACCTGGTGATGGCATTATTAAAATAATGAAAGCGTGAAGTTTCTTCAAAAAGGTTCCTCCCGGCCCGCGTTGGCGAACCGGGTAATTTGATCGCTCGACCGACGCAGGATTCGAACCTGCGATCTCCCGCACCGGAAACGGATGCCTTACCACTAGGCCAGTCGGCCGCGCTGATTGGTAATGTTTTGCTGTGGAGGGTCCTTCTTGTTGAGAAATGGAAAATATTTACCGTTTGGGTGTCGGTGGGTATCTGTGGGGCGGCGCGGGACGGGGCGTCGGAGAGTGGTGGGGTTGGGTAAAGGTTGGGATTTGTGGCCTGAGGTATCAATGGGTGTATCTGTATGCTGTTCTGGGGTGTGATGCTTGAGCAAGTTGCACTGGCAGTGAGGGCCAGATGGGGAGGAATTGGTTCTGATTTTTTTTTTCTTGCTTTGAAGGTAGGTGGAAGGGTGGAGGTATTTCATGGGTTGGTGTGATATCAGTTAGAGCCGTGCTTGATATTTTTATATTTTCGTTTCTATGAGGTACTAGGTAGTTCATGTGTTAAGGTCGTAGGGACCAACAGCCAATTCAAGGAATCGGCAATCCAAAAGCATTGTCTTGTAAAGGATCTTGATATCCTGGACACCTCTCAACTGCAAGATGATTCAACAAAGATCGGCCTTCTGTTTTCAGACATCTAGGATAAGATGGATGTAGGGTTAAGGGATAGACAATAATAGATTCATTCCTAGTCTTTCTCTAACCAGTACACCGACCGGTCGGGTCTAAGATCGCCAGAAATACGTGTTATTCAAATCCAGTTTCTCTTATTGCGATGGAGCCGTGGGGTTGGCCTAATTCGATATATGTATGGGAAATTAGATGGCCGTGATTAAAGACAAGATGCGCAGTACCATGCATCTTCTAAGGACGGAAAGCTAGAGAGGGCCGCAGGCAGAAAACGGTGACCAGTTGCATTAAGAATATTATATATAAATGCAGCCATGCGCCTATTTGTCAGTTTCGTTACCCTCCAAGAATCATACCGAGAAGCAGAGCATCTGGACACATCGGCTTCAATTTCATTATCGCATGATGTTCGGCTGTGGCATTTTTTGCATGTTTGTTTCTACTGGAATATACCCGTTGTCCTCTGTGGCGGTCTCGGTCCTTGTCTTCATCGCCAATGCATGCCAGGTGGTTGCGACAAAGCTACTCCTGGAGAGTAGGGCTATAGGTGATGCGCCCTCGCGGCCGATCAAGAGGGAACACGAGACTTAAAGAAATGTGATGTTGAGCATATACATAGTCAAGGTCGCGAACATTGCAGCTAGGTGTTTTCCTGATTTCTATCGAGGTTTCATCAGTTGAATAGGTTCTTAAGAATCGTCTTCGCACAACCAAGCTTCCAAATAGGTGGTATCATCTGGAAAAGGAAGCAATCATGACATGTCTTGCGCTTTGATCCTCATCCAATCTATCGTCCTTGATTAACTTCCGCGCCAGAAGCGGCTTCTTCTGTTTCCTCATCACTGCTCTGGCCTTCTTCGTTGGGCAACCGTTTAGGAAACCACCCATATCTCTCGAGATCGATATACATCTCGCCCATGCTGTCAGTTTCAACATGGACGCCTTCACTACGGAGTGCAGCAGCCTGGCGTGCCGCACCACCCGGGCCGCTTGTATTATCAGCATACACACAACCAAGTACCAACGATAATAATGCCTATGAATATACTGTAGCACCGTGATGAGGGACTAGGAAAGATTGCTCACGTACCGATGAGAAATCATGCCCTTCGAATTAATCACACGCTGCCAGGGAACATTATCTGAATGAAAGTAGTGCGACGTCCCCGGGTCATTAGATGGGAGGTGCTTGAGGCAGATGCCGACCTGGCGTGGTCGTTGGGCTAGAAGCCAGTTTGCCAGTCAGCAGGGATCGAGTCATCTTTTTAAAAAAAATATTATCATAGATTATTATTTCATTTATCGCGATTCAATCCATCAAAAAGATAGAAAACATACGCTGCCCTAGCAAGCGTGCAATGTGGCCGTACGAAGTGACCCTGCCGCGCGGGATCTGCTGGACGGCCTCATACACAGCGTTGAACCACCATTCCGCCTCATCAGTGCGCGGCATGATTCAAGGACCACAGATGTGGCCACAAGTTTCTGCTCAAATGGTGAAATTGTATTGGTCTGGTAGAATAAAGGGTCTGAAGCGAGAGGGTACGAGTATGCCGTAAACAAGGGGACCCGCAATAACTTTGTTCCGGGTATCAATCAGTCAAGTATCACAGCCCTGTTATTATCAAAGCTTCGCCTTCCGAGCTCCAAGCTCCAACCTCAACCCAGCACTACCGCCCCAACATGTCCTCTTCCTTAGCAGACTACCTTGCGAAGAACTACCTATCCGCAGATCCACCCCCCGACCGTCCCAAGAAGAAGCGCAAGAAGACCAAAAATGCAGACGCGGGCGGCCTCATCATCGCCGACGATGATCCGCCAGACCTTCGCTCCTCAGCCAACAAGCTTGAAAACGAAGATGAAGACGGTCCGGTGATCGATTCGTCTCGAACAACAGCTGAATTCCGTCGTGCAAAGAAATCAAACTGGAAGGTCGTCGGCGGGCCGACGCCAGCAGCCTCAACACAGACGAATAATAGCGAGCAAGCCGCCGCGGACGCGATCCTTGCCTCCGCCGCGGCTGAGGAGGAAGCACGACGCAACGCCAACGAGGCCGAAGATGCCCCCGCAATTGCGGACGTGCAAATCGACGATGATGACTATAGCGGTCCGCGAATGGAATCCGGGGCGCGGGCTGGCCTCCAGACCGCGGAACAGACGGCGGCGATGGTAGCGGCGCAGGAACGGCGGAAGAAAGCCGAAGCGGAGGCCGCTAGAGCTGCTGCGAAGGAGGCAGGAGCACAGGAGACGATCTACCGTGATGCGTCGGGACGGATCATCAACGTGGCCATGAAACGCGCGGAGGCGCGTCGGAAAGCAGAGGAGGAGAAGGCAAAGGAGGAAGCCCAGCGGGAGTTGCTGATGGGTGACGTGCAGAAGCGGGAGCGGGAGCAGCGCAAGCAGGAGCTGCGTGAGGCACGGGCGATGCCGCTTACGAGGACGATAAATGATGAGGAGCTGAACGAAGAGCTGAAGGCGCGGCAGCGGTGGAATGACCCTGCGGCTCAGTTTTTGTCCACCAGGAAGGAAACCGTTTCAGCGACGGGTCGGCCCATCTACAAGGGCTCATACCCACCGAATCGGTACGGTATTCGCCCCGGGTATCGGTGGGATGGGGTGGATCGGAGCAATGGATTCGAGAAGGAATGGTTTGCGGCCAGAAATCGGAAACAGAGACTTGGGGCGTTGGATTATCAATGGCAAATGGACGAGTAGACACGAGTCTTTCGTCTTTGGGATACTGGGATCAAGTTCGAATGGCGCAGGACGTGCTATCTGCATTTTTTTTCATGTTCATTTCAACAGATACGCATGTGTGTACAGTACATTATAATAGGTTCAGCCGGGAATAACTGCACATCTGAGATGGCCCTGAAAGATGGGCTCAAATAATGTCAGAGTCGGGATATGATCTATATTCGTGTCCACATAGTGTTGTCCCCTTGACTTTTCACAACTCGGGGTCCTTATTCTGTCTAGACACCTGCCAACACGGATTACTACCTACCCGACTAGGTGTATGGCACATATCTTTAACAAGCCTAGCGCAGCTTCTATCAATGTCCCCTGAAGCATATGAAGACGGACACTCGTTTTCGATCCTGGTATGGTAGTAAGTAGATGGTGATCACTGGAGTCATTATCTGAACTGCTAGAACTCACAAACTCGTTAGAGCTTGCTGACTTTGTAATTGTAACAGGTTATGTCAAGTTTCAAGGTGGCCTCTTGCGCTTCCGCCTGGCAGGGAGACGCCGAAGAAAGCCATTTTGCGTACGCCTGGGTCCAACAAGCAGATGCCACGAGTGCCGCTTGTCCCTCTCGATGACTGAGCAGTGCTGGTTGCATAGTAAGTGCCACTGATGTACAGTACCCCCTTGCTGGGTTACACCGCATGCTAGGCTTAAATTGCCCGGATACACCCATGTTGTTGGTCCTGACTGGTTTTGTAAGGAGGAAATTCCCCGTCAAAGAGTGACATTGACTGGGACAGAAGGCCAAATGATTGTGAATAATGTAACTCTGCTCACTCATAGCGTACCTTGCTGTCTGTTTGACATCAGATGATTTGTGAGCTTAACAAGACGTGCCGCAAATGCAGTCCGAGATGGCCTCGAAAAATACATGTTTCTAGCTACCAGGTACCTATACTTCTGTGTAATGCTATGCAGATTAGGATAATGGCCAAGCCCTTGTGCCGCCTAATTCTGTATAGGCAGATGGTGTAGGGAGTAGTGCGAATAGCATATCATGCACTTCAACCTATCCGGAATTTAGTTCCTATCAAGGTAATTAACCTAACCTACCAATGGAACCTGTTCCAATGATTTTAATCTGACGTTTGTAGACAATGTGGGAAAGTCATGTAATATGAAGGCTTCATATATCTACCTGGGTTATCGAACGGCACTGGTCTAATTAAGCTCTTCATTTACCATACAGCCTGACAGAAATTCCCGAATTTCAGACCACTTTCTAAAACCAGGCAGGGTGTATCCGGAAAAGCTTTGGGCCAGCTTGTTCATCTGGATGATCACGCCTGGTTTTTCATCATAACGTCAAAACACCAATTTGCAACTCTTCCCAAAAAGCTTTGGCAGTTCCAGTGTTCCCAAGTACGATTAACCATGAAATTTCATCCACGTAGCCTCTCATCCTCGAGAGGCTATACGGATCTGCATCTTTCCTATACCCCTGATCTCTCTCGAATTAAAGTCTCAGGATATTTCAGTCAGGGCCGTATTCTCTGGCCCCCACAGGTTCAGTACAACCAACAGTACAGTACAACCTCTTGAAACAAAGTTCCCCAGGTTTCTTAAGAACACATAAATGATTCTATACTGTTGTCATACAGTTTTCTTGAAAACAACCGTCTCAATATTCTAGTCTTGACGCGCCTAGTTGCTGGCCCCCGCAATCAGGGTATGTATTCAGAATATACCTCATACAATCGACATTCAAATTTTATCCAAGCTATCTCGCATATCTTCCTAAACAGGAAAGAGGAAAACGACAAACTTATCTTGACCTTAATTATCGACTCCAGATGTCAAAATTTGGACGGGACACCTATCTGCCGGCCCCCACGGCTTTGATAAGAGCCGGCACCAATATGCATTGTACGGCACAGTTAATCTGTGAGACTTTCTCCAGGAGTCGTTTTAATGTCCCGGCGATCGGATATAGCCTAGCTTGCTGCTCCATATTGAAAGAAATATATAAACAGCCGTTTTCTTTAGTTGTGGTGCGGTTCTCATCCATCGTCTTCTAATATCCTTAGCAGCGTGGATGTCACCTGCTTACATGCAAGTATTTTGCTATTTTTCTTATGATTATATTGACTCTCTTCGACCCCATTGCTACTAAAGAACAAGATCGCCATTGAAACACCCGAGAAGGCTCGTTCTGCAAACACTTCTCTATTCAGTACAATTTTTCCAGCATTTACCCGCGAGGAGCCCGGATTAATTCAATATCCTTGCACAAATGCGTTCATCAACTATGCTCGAGAACGCTATACCAGCGATCTGCGCAATATGGATAGCTCTTATCCCTTCTATCTTGGCCGGGCTCGCCAGTATCAGATCCAATGGGACTCTTTCAATTGACGACTCTAGTCCATCAGCCTCGCACGGCACTGGTACACAGCTGCCATCAACCACATATACACGAACGGCGCCTTTGACGACTGCATCCGAATCGGTGGTCCTCTGTGCTCAACCTAAACTGTCAGCCGAAACCAACACTACGGTCCCTGCAACAGCAACTCTGGTAAAACGGACATTACCCCTGCCTACAAACAACACCCTGACCCAATTCATACTGGACGAAGTCCGTCTCGCGCGTGAAGAGGGCTACGTTGTTGAGCCCAGGTCCGGGGATACCGGAGGCGCGTCCTCAGCGATAGTGGTGCCGCTGACGAACGAGCGATTCAACGCGGCAGTTGAAGGGCTCCAGGGATGCACCTCTGTCATTATCGTCTCCCAGAGAGGTGTCTACCTTTCACGCTTTTGGGAGGTTCCCTCGTTTGCTAGTCAGAGTGACTTTGACCGTGATGTCCTCGGCACGATTTGGGATGGGGATGGAACAGAGTGGATGCCGGGTCTTCGAGAACACGTCGTCCCTGGAGAGCTTTTCCGCCATGATACTAATCCGTATGTGATTATTTATACACCGGGTTATGACAATGTTGGAGAACAGGGTGACACGACGAATAAACAAGGCGATCAGCTGAATCAACAAAGTGACGAGATCGATGGACAAGGTCAAGAGGACACGACAAACGAACAAGGGAAAGGTGACGAGACAGCTGAACAACCCGATGAGATAAACGAACAAGGCAACAAGAAAATCAAACGGGAAAACAAGATTAACAAACCAGTCGGCAGGAAAAAGAATCGACGAGACGAGCAAAGCGAGCTCAATTTGGCATACCCAGGCGCGATCGCACAACTCAAGGCCACACTTCTGAGCCAGTTCCCCAGCGAGAAGATCCAGATCTACCCTTATATACGTGTCCCCTATGGCGGCAACAGGACGTCCCTGGCAAACAGCGCCAGAGGCAAAGTCCTTGTCCAGTACGACCCGGACAAAGACGACACGTTGGAATCAGAAGACCCACGCCCCGTCCAGAAGGCCATGCTCAGGGTGTGGCTTGGAGACCGTGACGACTATGTCTACGAGGATGAATGGACTGCTCACGACGACCAATTGATAGTAACGGACTGCGCCGTCTCCCGTAATCGGAAAAGAGACGTCAATAGAATGGGATTTGGAAAGGGACTCGGAAAGGGATTTGGTATGAAACCACCTAAACCCAAGGGAAAAGCCGGCTAGGAAAGGCAAGCCAACTGGAAATGAAAAGACACCGTCCAAACCAACTAACTCTCCGAAGCCGACGACAGAGCAAAAGCAAACAAGCTATCCAAAGCCTATCACTAGCAATACAGACCCAACCAACAGTCAAAAATCGATGACTGATCAAACGTTAACCACCTATACAAAACCGACCAGCCATACAGGGCCGACCATTGGAAGCTGTCGTGCTCGCCGTACTAGGGCTACGCCCGCGCAAACAGCCGCCGATGGTCCTCGCCCGACTGACTTCGTCATGTTCGATCAACTATGAAACTCCTGGTCGAGGATTCAATTCTGCATATTGCATATATGCCACAGGACAAAAGGCCCTGCCGCTGTTGTCAGCCTCCCGCTATGGCGATAATCAGGAGCTCTGTGCCTACCCAAGTCTATGCTGACAAACACAATCCACTTGACACCTCGTGTTTAGGCCGGCAACAACGGACTCCAATCAGATCATTGAGCATAAGGGTCGTTAATACTTCCCTAGTAGGTAGATATGTACGTGCATGGATAAGTACTAATAGATAGACACATGCATTAATGGACTGAGGAGGCATCATCTATTTGTCGTTGGACATGACCCCCCCCCCCCTTCCCCCTCAAACCCTTCCGGCCTTTTTACTTTCATTCTGTTGTTTGGCACTATCTCTCAGGGTTGGAATGTCAGATCCTGCAGGCCAGGTTCTATCCAGAGATGCTAACTAGCGGTAGTCCTCGAGGATTAGATGGTCCCCATTAGGACAGATCTTTCTCTCAGGCACCACCCAGCACCTTCATTAAACTGTTTTCCATTCTCCAGTGTTGGTTTTCAGTGCACTTCCTTGTTCTTTTTCTTTTCTTTTCTTCTCTCTCTCCTTACTTGGGCTATCTGTCGAGTCGATCAAGTTCACAAGACCCAGCCCAGCACCTTGATTTATTATTTATTTTTTTTTAAAAAAAATTAAAAAAAAGAAAAATTTCGGTCCGATCCTAGCCACCCCAAGCAAGTTAGTGTTACAAGGGCATCTCTAGATCCTAGTCGGAAGAAGGAATTACTTATTTCCGGACAGTCATGTGACTGGATCAGTGCGATCAATTCTTGGCATACTGATCCAACTGATCCGGGGATCAGAGGATCAGTTCAAAGTCCTACTGATCCAAATGATCCAAGACTATGAGCTATTCCACAAG